>Ga0302114_10000102_pt1 | contig 60352 bp, 44 predicted proteins | sample AG5_Surface_MG_FD_203107 | JGI IMG/M metagenome (GOLD analysis project Ga0302114, IMG submission 203107) | Marine microbial communities from Western Arctic Ocean, Canada - AG5_Surface | ecosystem: Environmental > Aquatic > Marine > Oceanic | place: Canada: Western Arctic Ocean | collected... | reverse complement strand
CGAACGCGGGCTGTGCGTCGACGTGGACGGATCGATCGAGGATCTGCGAGCCACTCTGGTGTGGACCGACCATCCCGGGTCGATGGATGCCGAAGGTGCGCTGGTGAACAATCTGGACCTTCAACTCATCAAAGCCGGGGACGTGCTGTGGCCGCTCTCCGGTGATGATCTCGACGGCGTGTTCCACTTCAACGGCGACTATTACAACAACGTCGAGAGGGTGATATGGAGCGAACCCGAGGTTGGACGCTACTGGATAAACGTCAAGCCCACGAGGGTACAGGTGGCGCAGCCGTTCGCGCTCGCGGTGACGGGTCAGGTGACCGAGGTCGCCGGCAAGACGAAGGCTACCTGCTCGCAGGCGGCGCCGCCGCCTCCGAAGCCCGCGCCGCCGCCGCCGCAGCCACGGTCACCCCCAGGCGCCGCGATCATCGGCCGCGGCATCTCGACCGGCTACCTCTCCGGGTGCCTCGTCTACCTCGATTCCAACGGTAACGGCAAACTCGACGCCGGAGAGGCGCGGTACACCACCGACAAATACGGTGAATTTATCCTCCCAACCGAAAACACCGCCGACGTCCTAGTCTCGACGTCGACGTCCGTCGCCGGATCCGAGTCGTGCGTCGACGCGTTCACGGGCATCGCGCCGGGGCTTCTGACGCTCGCGGCGAACGGGGTGAGTCCCGGCACCGGCCGCGTCGTCAACGCGCTGACCACAGTCGCCGATAGAATGAACAGAGCCGACTCGGAGGCTCGGATCAAAGCCGCCTTGGACATCCCCGACGCGATTGACATCACGACGACCGATCCGATCGCGGCGTTGGTCGCCGGGACACAGGGTGGTAAGGAGCTCCTCGTCGCGACGACGCTGGTGACGAACTTGATATCGACGCTGACGTCGCTGCTCACGAAGGGTTGCGGCGGCGACGCCGCCGCGGCGGAGAGGTTCGTCGTCGGCGCCGTCGCATCTAAGATTAGGGAGGTCACCGGGCAAGTCTCCGGGAGTCGCAGGCGGCTCCTCGCCACGTTCGATCTCGCGTCCGAGGACACGGTCAAGACCCTCGCGGATAACTCCGTGTTCGACGCCAAGGCTTCCGGGACCATGGCCGGCGCCGACGCTCCGAGCTCGGACGCGATCGCCGCCGTCGCGAAGGTGTCCTCGGGCGCGGCTACCGTTTTGAAGACTGACATCGAGACCGCGTCCACCCCCGAGGCCATGATCACGTCCGCCGCGGCCGTCTCCGCCGTGATGCAGGGCTCTGAGGTCAAGGATGCGGTGGAGAACGCCGGCGGCGGGTCCGCGACGCCATCCGCGTCCAACGCGCTGACGACTCTCAGTTCATTCGCCGATACTTCGACTCTCACCGCAAGGGTAACCGCCGCGAAGGAGAACGTGGTGGTCGACGTGCCCAAGGCTCCGCCCCCGGCTCCTCCGCCCCCTGGTGAAGCACCCCTCGTGGTGGACTCGGGTGGATCGGCCCGTCACCCCGTCGCCGCGGCGCTGATCGCCGTCGCGTTTGCGCATCTCGCGCTCTGAGCGCTATTAGATTAATTTATTCATTAGACTGTCGACACCATTGTGAATAGTATAGTAGTATAGGCGTCATATTCGTACACGGACTATATTATCGGTCGGCGCGCCACGCTAATCCTTCTTCTTCGCGTCGTCGTCCTTCGGCCGCGTCTTGGCGTACCGCTCCTCGAGCCCGAACCCTTTCACGATGTCAACCCGCCGCATCCGCTGCACCGGCACCTGTGAACAAACCACGACGTCATACGAATTGCCCATACGAAAATAAAAATAAACTCACCTTCACCCGCGTCCCGTCGCCGTAAACCTCGGGCAGCCTCAGCCGTTCCTCCCCGCCGCTGATGAGCATGATCGTCGGAACCACCGCGTCCCGCCCGATCGCATTGGTGTCTACGTTCATGCGTCGCGCGGTCGCCGGCCACCGCGCGACGTCCAACTTGGCGAAACGTAAGCCGTCCGTGGCAAACTCTTTGGCGATTTTGGCAAACGTCGGCGCCGCGTGGGCGCTCCGCGCGTCGTGATTGGCGTAGAAGAGCACCAGCCACTCCACCTTCTTCCACTTCCCGACCGCCTTGTCGTTGTCCTTGTTGTCTTTGGCGGTGTCGGACATGATGTCATCCTCGAACGTTCGCGGCGTCAACGCGGCGACGTTGGACTGGATCCAGTCGTGATTCGGATGGCCGACGAAGAGGTGTAGGATGAGCAGCGTCGCGAGGTAGACCGCCGCGCACCGTCCTCCCGGACCGTGCGGATCCAGCGGGTCCGCGAAGTACACGAGCGGCGCGCCGATTGCCTTGGCGTAGAAGAACACGGTGCTGATGAACTGGTCGAGCGACTCGGCTCGCAGTCCTCGGACGAGGAGGATGACGACGCAGGAGATGCCGCACTGCTTCTCCCAGAGCTCCAGGGTGTCGAGGGCGTCGGGGAACGTGGCCCTGGCCCACGCGCGGAACCATAAGGGGTACGCGAGGATCAGCTGCGTGGATCGACGGGGGAAAGAGGGGAGGTCAGCGACGGAAGCATGGGACGCGGCGGCGGGCGGCGGTGCGCCATCATTTCGCCGGATTTGCGGGCGGCGGTGCGAGATGGATGGACACGGTGGACGAGCCGGGAGGCTGTGTCGAACGATGCGCACCATGGTGTTGAGCACGTGGTGGGCATTGATGAAGCGTAGGATCGGTGACGCCATGTCGGCGGGCGTGCGTGAACGGTCGCGCGCTTCGGAGTGGGTGCTCGAGAGAGAACCCTCAGCTTTTTCTCTCGGATGTCTTTCAACATGTAATGGATGTGACGTGTACAGCAAATCAGTTAGAAGCGTGTCAACTTCGCGCTGTATTTATTTATTACCTTCTGTACGTATGAGCAAATCAGTTTTAAACTCTATCCCAAAAATAGAAAACCGACCGTCGGTCGTGCGATCTTCCCTCTCGAGGCGCAACCGGCTCCACTGGCGCCCGCGCGCCCGCGACCCCACACGGGCACGGCAACGCACGCGAGTGGACCCCCGCGGACGCGCGAGTCGCCCGAGAAGCGAGAGCGCGCACACACGGGCAACGGGCACACGAGCGCGCACACACGCGGACCGTCTCCCTCCATCACCGGCGCGCGCGCGTGTCGATCCGACGCAGCGGGAGCACTGAAGTGCCGTGTCGTATTTGAACATGTCCACCGCGGCGACCGCCTCCAAGAACGCGGCGCCGACCTGGGACGAGGAGGTCGACTTCCCCAACGAGGCACTCGCGTCGGAGACCGAGTCGGACTCGGCGGTACGTCCCAACGCACGCCCACTCGCGCCACGATCTACACGCGCGCCACTCGCCAAACTTTATTCTTCGAGGCGAAGAGACCCGCGGTCCAACCCGGGTCCACCCGCGCCCCACGTCCCGCCCGACCCACCCAACCCCGACGTGATCGCGCGGCACCTGACCACGACATCCACCCCACACGCGACGCAGAGCGACGGAGAGGCGGCGCGATGGAGCCGCGGCGTCCCGACGGGCCCCGCGGGTGCCGCCATCGACGACGACCGCCCCGGATCCTCGCGCGGATCTGACGACAGCGCCATGATGACCAAGGGTGCCGAGGGTGCCGACACAGCTGTGCACGACGGCGAGGTACGCCGCGTGTGCATCGAGGGCGAAGGGAAGATGCGCTTCGTCCCGCCCACGCTCGAGATTCGCGCCGGGGACGTCGTACGATGGGAGCAAGACAAGCGGTGCCCCGTCAATCACTTCCTGGAAGTCGTCTCCATCGTCGACGACGCCGAGGTGCAAGTCGCGGAGTCATCCGACGTCCTCACGCCCAAGACCCCGTGGCATCACAGGTTCGATGTCCCGGGGGAGTACCACTACAGGTCGTTGGTGCACACGTACATGAAAGGGACGGTACGGGTCGCGCCGAGGATACTCGGATCTCTCAAGTCGGATCCGTCGGATCCGTACGAATTCGTGGACGAGGTCGGCGAGACGGACCTTTCATGGTTAGGACGATCACGCATAAAGAACGATCACGCGTCGTCGTCGTCGGACGAGGAGGAGACGCGGGACCACGCGGCGGCGAACGAGTACTCGCTGCTTCCCAGCGGCGACGAGGAGGAGGGCGACGGGGCGGAGGCCGCGGGCGTGGGACGCGGTAAGGCGCCGGCTTCGGTGAGCGCCCCGAACAAGTTGCCGACTAAGGAGGAATCCGACGCGATGATCGATCAGTTGCTCCGCCTCGGGAAGAGCGCTAAGGACGGCGGCTCGAACGCGGACGTGCTCAAGTCGATGGACGCGGCGTTCGGGTCCCTGGACTTGCTGTCGTCCGGTAAGGCGATGCCGATGCTGAACGAGATGCGGAAGAAGCGGATGACGATGGGTTCGTCCGACAGGGGCGACGCCGGGATTTGGCAGAGGCATAAGAAGGAGAGTTCTCCGACGTTTAAGCAGTTGATCAAGCCGCCGCCGGATGCGGTCCGCGCGACGCTGGAACAGATCCACGACGAGGAACGAAAGGCGGCGACGGACAAGGTCAAGGCGCGGATGCGAGCTATGGGCCGAAGCGACGGCGTCGGCCCGGCGTCTTCGCTCATGTCGGAGACTTTGTCGGACACAGACTTCCCGCCCGAGTTTGGCCTCGAGAAGCTGTTGCGCGAGGGTGAGACGTTCTTTTGCAAACACTGCGGCAAACCCTTTGCGTCGACGATGAACATGACGAGGCACGCCATGTGCGGGGACTGCCCGCAGAAGAACGGCGATTCGAAGAAGAAGAAGAAGGATCCGAAGAAGGGAGGGAAGAACAAGTCGGCTCCGCCCGCGACGAGGGAGCAACTCGCGGGTTTCCTCGTCGAGATGACGGGGCAGGACCGGGTGGACTTTTTGAAGTCCGTCGGCACGGACGAACACGGGCAGGAGTGGCAGACCAAGCAGCTGCTGCTGCGCGCGATGAAGAACCGCCACGACGATCACTTTTTGGTGATGCTCCACCCCGAGCGGATCTACAAGCCGGGCGACGGCAAGGAGCGTCAGCTCCGCCGCGTCGCGTCCGCGGTGTCGAGTCATTTAGGCCTCGCGAAGAACAAGGCGGAGGGCCTCGCGTCGGTGTTCGATCGGTACACTTCCCACGGCGCGTTTCTCCGGGACATGATCGAAACCCCAGAGGAGATGCGCGACGCGGACATCATGCAGTGGCAAGGCGTCCTTGAAGCGTTGAAGGTTGCGTCGGAGGAAACTTTCCTTCAGAGCGGCAAATACGGCGGCGTCGTCGACAACCCCGACACGATGTGCCGGGGAGTTAACCAGGAGGCGGCGCTGGCGTACATGACGGAGGTGGCGCTGGTGGACGCGTACGTCGCCGCGAGGAGCGCGGAGGCTGAGGCGGAGCAGCGGAAGTTTCTCGCCGAACTCGACGAAGCAGCCGCGGACGACGAACGCCGCGAGCGCCGCAGGCTTAAGGAAAAGGCCAAGAAGGCCAAGGCCAAGGCTAAGAAGAAGGGACTCGATACGTCATCGCCCCCTGGGTCCGAACCGTCCAACGCGGAGAAGGAGAAGGAGTCGGAGGCTGACTTTGAGAAGGACGCCTCGGACGAGGACGACGACGACGAGGAGGCTGAGCGCGAGAGGGAGAGGCTCGAGGCTGAAATCGAAGCCGCGAGGCTCGCGAAGAGACGCGCCGCGGAGGAAGCCGAGGCGCTCGCCGAGCTCGCCGAGCGCGAAGCTCGCGAGCTCGCCGCCGCGGAGCGACGGATGGAGATGGAATACGTCGCCCGGGAGAAGGCGCGCGTCGCGGCGGAGGAGGAAAAGGCGAGAAGAAAATCGGGCGAATTTGCCGTCGGCGGCGGCGGCGGCGGCATCGCCGGCGGCGGGTTGCTCGGCGTCATGGCGAACGGCGTCGTCGCGTCGCCGTACGGCAAAGCCAAGCCCAAGAAGCCCACGCCGGCGCCGCAGAAGCAGACGCAAGGGTCGCCGCCGGAGCGCTCGCCGAACAAGCCCCCGGCGCACCCGGCGCCGTCGACCGACGGCGACGCGGGAAAGGCTCGCGCTCGTGAGCGGTTCGTTCCCCCGCTTCCCCCCGGCCCTCCTCCCGCCGCGGCGACGGCGCGCTCCCCCGACGGAGCAGGCAAGGCGGCGGCGTCCGGCGCGGGCTCGACCCAGGCGCCGGTGGCTAAGGGTTCAGGCTCGACCCAGGCGCCGGTGGCGATGGGTTCAGGCTCGACCCAGGCGCCGGTGGTCAAGCCCCGCCCCGCCGCGTTTGACCCGTCCAAGCAACCCACGCGGTCCGCTCCCGCGCCGGTCGTCTCCGCCGCGTCCGTCGCCCCGCCGTCGGCCCACAAGGCTGTCCACAGGCAGCAGGCTGGCGGCGGTAAAGGCCCGGGGTCGTCGTACAGGTCCGGCGGTAACACCAGCGCCACGTCCATGTCCGAGAGCGACTACCGCAGCTCGGACGCGGAGGGCGGACCGGGGGGCGTGAAGATGTCGAGGAAGGCGCGAGCGGCGGCGAAGGCGGCGGCGAAGGCGGAGGCGGCGAGGAGCGGCCGCGAGTCGGGTAACTCATCGCAGTCGGAGCAGCACCGAACCAGCGGCGGCAACATCGAGGTGTACAAGAGCGAACCGAAGGAGAGATTGTCGTCGACTGAGACGGAGAAGCCGGAGAGGTATTCCAAGCCGCTGTCGGAAGTTGAGGGGATGTTGCTGGCCGCTGCGGAGCGCACGGAGACACAGGCGAGGCGCGCGCGAGCCGCCGCGGAGGAGGCGGAGGCTTCGTTGAGGGCGAAGGAAGCCGCGAGAATGGCTGGGGAGGAGGCGGAGCGACGCGCGGAGGAGACCGAGGCGAAGATGGCTGACGAGCGGAAAGTCGCGACGGTCGCGGCGACCGCGCCCAGGGTTAAGTTTTGCACGCAGTGCGGCGAGCGGCAGACGGAGGGTGCGCGCTTCTGCAGCGGGTGCGGCGTCGCGGTCGCCAAGCCGGCGGACGCGCCAGCCGCCGCGGCCTCGCCGCCCGGTCACCACCCCGGAACTAACCAAGCACCGGGGCGGACCGGTCACCACCCCGGTCACTACCCTGGAGCTCACCCGCCCTACGGCTCACAAACCGCGCCGCCGCCGCCGTTCGTCGGTGGGTACCCGGTGGGCGCGCCCACGCCGCCCGGTGTCCCGCCGGGTGACTACGGCCCCGAGTACAACGCGCTGTACATGCAGCATTACCACGCGGCGTTGGCCACCATCACGGCGCAGCAGCAACAGTACATGGGATTCGCGCCCTCGGATCCAACGTTTGCTCAAGGCGGGTATCCCCCGCAACAGGGACCGATGCAAGGCGCGTATCCCCCGCCGGGTGCGTACGGCGTACCAGGGGCGACAGCGGGTCACGGTGCTCCGCCGCCGCCCAAGCCGAAGGGTCCACCGCCCGGGCCGAAGGGACCGAAGCACTCCAAGAAAGCCGCGAAAGGAGCCGATTCGAGCGGCTGAGCGTTAGGAACGAGTCGTGTAATAAATTAGGTCACGTCAACCTCTGTTAGGATGATATTTAAGGCGACGTCATACGAGTCAAGCCATCTAACACTTAACTCACGCATCTTCCCAGTCCTCCTCGACGTCGTCCCACTCCTCGTCGTCCGCGACGTCATCCGCCATCTCCACCGCGGCGTCCACCAGCGCATCCGTGGACGCCCCTTTCCTCAAATTCACCCCACCCTCGTCGTCGTCGGGCGGCGCCTCCGCCTGCGCACCCTGCAGCGCGGAGAGGTACGCCTTGAGCCACTCCTCCTTGATCGCCTCCTCGTTCTTCGTCACCGCGTCCGCCTCGGTTTCCTCCGTTTCTTTCGTCTCCGGTTCGTCCTCGGCGACGAATTGGCTCTTTTTAAGCCACTCCGGTTGCACCCGCGCCGGGTGCGCCGCCGCTTCCAGCTCAGCCTCCTGTTCCTCCGTTAACCCAAGTGTCACCTCGAACGTGGTCTCCTCGAGGTTATCGACGTTGATGGACATCGCGCCGTGTCCGCCGGCGCTGCCGAGCCCGTTCCCGTCGTTCGCGCGTTCCAAAGCCCGGCGCTTGGCCCGCGTCCATTCATTCAGAGTTCCGTATTGCGGCGGCGTTAGGCCTTTGACCTTGGCGAGTTGCTTGACGACGGGCGCCGTCTGCAGTTCGAATTTTCCCAAGATTGCCTTTAAACCTTCTTTCGTCCGTGGTTCCGGGGGTGCGCCGTCTTCGCCGCCGCCCAGTTGGACCACCTCTCCGCGGCACACCTGGCACGTGAATTGCCCGGTGTGCGGATCTAACAGTCTCATGGCGTCTAGGCTCGAGTACCGCTTGCCGCAAATGTCTGGGTCGTTCGTGCACTTGTACAGGACGCTCACGGGGCCTTTCTCCACTCGGTACTTGAGATCCGCGTGCGCGGTGGCCAGGCGTAGTTGCACGGCGTCCACGATGCGGCTGTAGTCTAGGCACACGTAGGTTACAATCTTCTTTTCGATGGCTCGTAAGCGCTCGAGGATGATGGCCTCTTCCACGCCGTTCTCCTCGGCGCGCGCGCGCGTGCGATCGATGCGCTCGGTGTCCTTCTCCTTGACGTGCGCCCTTCGGACGATGCGCTGCTCCTCGAGGTAGTGCAACGCCTTGCGAACCTGCTTCGAGGAGAGGAGCACCGCGCGGGCGAGATCATCTTCCCGCACCCACGCGCGTCGCGTGAGGGCGTCGATGAGGACCTCGGCGGTGCGACTGTTGTCGTACTTGGCGTTACCCACGCGCGCCAGGCGCTCGCGGGTGGAGGAGTGGCGGTAGAACGCCCTCGCGGCGAGCCGCGCGAGCTTCTTGTGCTCGCTCATCGTCGACGCCCTCCGGTCCCGCGCAACCCTAAGAATGGCGAGGAGGCGTTCGCGAACCTCGACTTCTTCTCAAGAGTGAAAATCGATTTCGCCGCTACGAGTCGTCAGACCCGGGGGCGGGGTAGGCATGCGGCCGCCGGTGGTGGCGTCCGGCGCGTGGCCATCGCGTCCACCCGCGCACGTCGTCACATCCGCGGCGTGCGGTGTGGACGACGACGCACAGCTGTGGACGGGAGGCGAGGACGGCGGCATCGTCCGGTGGAGCCTGGGAAGAACCAACAACCGGGCGCCACGGGATGACCCGACGCCGGTGGCGTTCCTGAGCGGTCACACCGACAGGGTCAACGCGTTGTGCGTCCTGCGCGATGGCGTCGTCGTGAGCGCGGGCGACGACGGCGTGGTGTGCGCGTGGAGCGCATCGAGAGCCTCGCCGTGCGTCTCGAGACGCGCGATGGGCCGGCAGGGAAGCCGAGTCACCGCGCTGTGTATCCTCCGTTCGTCGCTCAACGAAAACGCGACGTGCGTAGCGGCGGCTTGCGTGGACGCGAACGGCGGCGCGACGATCGCGCTGTTGGACCCGAGGACACTGCGCACGCTCAACCTCGAGGCGCCGCTCGAGGCGCCGTCGACGTCACTCGGCCCGCCAGTCTCGCTCGCGTGTCGAAAACCGAAAAGAGAATTTACGTCTCCCGGGGTGAGCGAATGGGAATGGGAAGGGGACCTCGTCGCGATGGACGCGGCGGGAAACGAGGTCGTCTGGGCGGGACCTGGGCGCCGCCACGCGAGCGAAGGGGGAGGAGGCTCGGAGCCCGCGGCGTTGGGGACGAGCGTGCCGTCGGTGGAGGTGTCAGCGGCGGCCATTGCGGGTTTGGCGACGACGGACCCATCGGCGGACCCGTCAGAGCCATCGGCGGCGACAGACGCCACGGACGACGCCGCCACGGACGATGAGGACGCCTTGGAGGACGACGTTCGCGACGGCTCGGACGTCGTGGTGTGTACGTGCTCGACGGGTGACACGACGATCGAGGTGACGCGGGACGCGCGGGTGACCGTCACGTCGAAGAGCGGTGAAGTCGTCGGTGATTCCTCCCTGGCGGCTTCGTGGTTCGGACGCGGCTTCGATGGACGCGATGGACCTACCGCCGATGCGGTCACCGCGACGTGTTTCATCGGCGGCGGGGTCCTCGCGCCGGCGTACCTCGCGACGGGCCACGCCGACGGCGACGTCACGGTCGAGTCGCTTCCGACCGGGACGGGGGGGCCGACTTGCGTTTGCGCGAAAGGTCAAAAACACGACGGGAAGGTGACGTGCGCGGCTGAATGTGACGGTCGGCTGGTCACCGGCGCGACCGACCGAACCGTTCGGATCTGGTCAGTCGATGCGCCCGCGTGTGAGTTGAAACTCGAGGCGGTGTTGAGGCATCACTCGCGCGTGGTGCGCACGATTCTCCCCGCGCCCGCCGGTTTCTCCGACGAAAATAAATTCATCTTCACCGTCGACGCCGGCGGGTCCGTCGGTCTGGTCGACGTGGCCGCTGGACGGTGCGAGCTGACCATCCCGGGCGGCGGCGGCAGGGAGGATATGCTCGTGGAGCTCATGTTGGACGTCACCAAGGGTGCGCTGGCGCTGCGTTACGAGGGTGGACGCGTGCAGAGTGACGGCGTTCGCGAATCAAAATGCAAAAATAGAGTCGACGTGTGGGACCTCGCGGGAGCCGCGCTTGATCGGAGCGTCCAAGGCGACGTCGCGAATGCACTGGTCGCGGCGCTCGGACCGACGTGTCACCGCGCGCGCGCGAGTGGCCACCCCACGTGGTCCCCGCCCGCCCGCGCGGGTGATGGCGTTACGAAAGCGTTACGAAACCGTCGGCCGATATCGGGCGATTGGACGCAACCCGGCGCTCCGTACCTCCTCGTCAACGCGTCCGCTCTGTTACTCGGCGGATGCGGACGGGGTTTGACCGGCGAGGTGGACGGGGAGGAGGCGACGCGGGCGTTGCGGCTGGTCGTTGCGGCGTCGCACGTGTGGGGACGCGACGCGGACGTCGACGACGCGGCGAGACGCGCGTTGGGGGGGCAAGAGGGCGAGGGCGGGGGCGCGAGTGAAAGCTTCGGTTCGTTCGCGGACAGGACGACGGACGCCGTCGTCGGCGCGGGCGGCGCCGTGACCCTCGCGTCGCCGAACGACCCGCGTGGGATTCGAACCGGTGACCTCGAGGAGTCCACGCGGCGCGCGTTAGCGCTCGACGCGACGTGCGCGCGGCTCGCCGAGCTCGTGAGCTCCGAGGCGATTCGAGGGGATATCGCGAAAGTCCGCGATTTCAACTCGACGTCGCCCCTTCACCTCGCGACGTTGGCGCGGCAGTGGCAGGCGCCGTGCGGTCCGATCCGTGAGTCAGCGCGGTCGCTCTTCCGCGTCGCCGCGGCGCGCGCGTTACCCGGCACGCTCCGCGAGCGTCCGCCCGAGGGTTTGATGAACGCGGATCCGGAAGCCTTCGGGCTCGGCGCGTGGGCGGTTTTCGAGCCCGACGCCGAAGCCGATCACGATTTTGATCCTCGTCGGTCATCGAACTCGCCGCTCGAACCGTTCGGGGGTTCGAGACGGCGCGGGTCACTCGGCGTGTGCGTCGCGGCCGCGGCGTGCCTGGCGAACCCGCGAGGCGTGCACCCGACGCTCCCGGCGCTCGTCGTTCCCGCGCTTCGCGAGCTGATGCGTGGTTCGGGGCAATCGAGTTTAATAAGCGCGGCGGCGGCTTTGTTGTCCGAGGGTATCGGGACGGCGCGTTGGCTCGACTACGCGGGTATGGGCGACGCCGCGCGGATGGAGACGCTGGATGAGGCCATTGTGATCGTGGAGGCGCTCAGCGCGGGGATGGAACGGTCGGTACACGCGGTCGTCCGGCCGTCGAGCGCGGAGAGGCGCACACAAACGAGCAGGTTCACCTCCGGATCTTCGCCGAGACATTCGCGGTCAAAAGTCGGGAGCCCGGCGTCGAGCCAGCCGTCGACGCCCAAGGGGACCCACGGCTCCTCCCCCACACAGTTCTCCCCTCGCGTGTCCAACAGCGTCGAGGGTGGGTACGATGCGGAGGTGCTCGGCACGCCCGCGGAGCGCATGATGGCTCGAGACGCGCTCTCGTCGTTGCTTTCGTCCGTCGCGTCTTCCTCCCCGCGAGCGTACGCGGTACATTTGTTAAGGCGGCTGCGAACAGCGGATCCGCAGTCGCATTCGCACGTCGTGTCGCTGATGGCGTTGGCGCGCGTCGCGAGGGAAACCCCGACGGCGCTCGCGCCGCACGTCCCGGCCTTGATGGACGCCGTGTTGTTCAGTTTACAGCCCTCGAACGCTTCGTTGCGGCGGAACTGTTTGGTCGGTTCGACGGCTTTGGTCAGGTGAGTTTCTTTTATTTATTATGTTTGGGCGATTAGTATGATGACGGCTTGTTTTGTTCATTACAGCGAGTTGGCGTCTCGGCTGCCCACGGTTGCGTACCATCGACGAACCACGCGGCTTGCGGTGGCGGTGGACCCAGCGCCGGCGGGTGGTACCGTGGCGATCGTGTACGACCTGACCGCGGCTGCCACGTGGCGGACGCTGATTGACCGGGACGAGGGCACGGGTGACGACACGGCGGTATCGTGGATGTACGGGTGGACCAACACGATCGCCTCGTACGCCGGGAGCAAAGACGCGACGAGCTCGCCGACGAGCGGCGGGTCACCGACATTTTTTAATTCCGGGAGGAGGAGCGCGCGAACCAGTCGGAGCAGCCGCGACGGAGCGGCCGCGGGCGATTCGCCGCTGAGCCCCGAGGCGCGCACCGCACGGGCGAACGCGGCGATGGCGGCGATACCGACGCCGGAGACGCCCGAGCAGCAAGTCGCCGCGGCGGCGGCCGCCGCCGCCGCCGCCATGCTGCAGAGCCGCCGCGATTCATTCGACGGTGGGTCCCTCGGGTCCCTCGGGTCGACCGCGACGACGCCTCGCGCGTCCCAGTCGCACTCCGTCGCATCGGCGGGAGGTACCAACGACGACTCGCGTATCACCGCCATGGCATGGGACGAGAAAGGCGAGCGGCTGGCGGCGTTTTCGGACCGTGTAAGTCGCGTTCACGTCTGGAACGTATCCGCCGGTTCCGGAAAGAGTCTCTTACCGAACCTCTTCGCTCGCTCCATCCAGGGTACCGCGAGTGAGGTGGGATACTCGCACGGCGTACCGTGCGTCATGCCATCGGGCGGGGGCGATGGGACCGGGGCGGGTGAGTCGCACGGCTCGAGGCTCGATTGGAAGGATGGTCAAACCGTGACGATTTGGCGCGGCGGCGTCGCCGCGTCGGTTGGAGTCAGCGAGTGAAAGCGAAGGGTTTTCTGGTTTTCTCTACGTGTAAACGATCGTATTAACCCGTGTTGTGTTATTTGTAGAACCGTCGGAGCGCGGCGCTGACATCCTTGGGCGCGTTCGGCGCGGTGGACGCGGCTCCCGCCGTCTGCCCCGGCATGGCACCGCCGCCGTCCGCGCCACCCCCGGCTCCCCGGCTGCCATCCCCCCTCGCCGCCGCCGCCTTCCGCTTGGTCTCCTCCGCGAGCATACGCGCGCGCATCTTCTTGTCGTCCACGACGTTCGCCTGTTTCTTCCGGTACCGCTTCGAAACCTTATTCTTCCCCTTCATCCGCGTCTTCCCCAAGTTGGCCTCGCGCTTCTCCCGCGTCGCCGACATCTGCGCCTCCAACGCCTTCTCCCTTCGCTCCTTCTGCACCTCCTTGGGCACCGCCCGTAACACCCCGATGCCGTCGGGGTCCAGCTGGATCATCTCCGCCGGGAGCTTGTCCAGCAGCTGCGCCACCTCCTGCTCCCGCCTTTGGTTCCTGGTCTCGAAAGGGTTGGCGATGAGGGAGTCGTAGTTGGGCTCCCCAGAGCCGGGCACGATGAGGTTACTGAACCCGCCGCTGTGTCCGACGCCAACCGCGTCGTCGTACGGACAAAACGCGAAATCGCGGACAATCTCCCCGCGCCGAAACTGGTGGTTAAGGTACGGCGCCTGCGCCTTCGGGCCGTTCAGAGCCTGGTCCCAGATCTGCACCCGGCCCCCGTAGCCCACTCCCAACATGCCTCGTTGCGAGATGTCCACGTGCACAGCCGGCACCGCGGAGTAGTAGCTGTGAATCTCTTTGTACATGCGAACGTCCCACGTCTTGACCTGCGAGTCCGCGCCGCACGTCGCCATGTATCGCCCGGACGTGTCCACGGCGAGTGAGCGAACCGGCCCGCGGTGGCACAGCATCTTGACCAGCGAGTGTCCCATGTTCGGGGACCACAGCGTGACTGTGCCGTTGGAGTGGCCGAGGTGGATGATGCCGTTCTGCGGGTTCTGTCGCATCGCGTCGCACGGCCCGAGCTTGGTGCGGTGTTGCGCGATGATTTTACCGTACGTGGTGTCCTGATACCGTAGGACGCCTTGGTCTCCAATCGTGCACAGGAGAAAGTGGTGGTTGAGGAATTCGAGCCGATTGACCTCGGTGTGGTCTTTGAGGCAGTGCACTTCTTGCCCGCGGTTGTCGTAGATGTACGCGTATTTACGCTGCGCGCAGGCGAAGAACTGGCCGCTGTGCATAAACTTGACGTCGCGAACCGTCTCCTTGAGTTGCACCTCGGTTATGAGTTTATAGTCTGACCAGCGGATCATGGCGACGTGACCTTTCCGTCCGCCGATGAGGACGTCCCTTCCGTTCGGGGTGAAGTCCACGTAGTACGGCCCGAGGGTCGGGAGCGATAGGTCGAATGCTTTCCGTGCCGCGTTGATGTCCACCGCGTTCATGATGGCATCCTGCTTGAATCGCCAGGTGCGCTCGTCGCCCTCCGCTTCGATGGCACCCGGCGTGGATGGGAGGAGCCATTTCTCGTGAAGCGCGGCGTCGGTGGCAGCCTTGTCGGCGAGCTCGTTGGCGTACTTGACGTGCGCCTTGGTCTTCTTGTCCTTGACGTTCTTCGTGTTGACGGTGTCGCCCTTCATGAACTTCTTGGCGCGCTTGTTCAGCTCCCGCTTCAGCTTCTTCTCGCGACTCTGCATGTCGAGCACCTTGTCGCCACCGGCGGCGGCGGCGGTGCCCTCCGCGGGCTCGCCATCGACGCTCACCACGGTCGGGGCCTTCTTGCCCTTCCCTTTCTTGCCGACCTTGCCGGAGGCGAGGTTGATCTTGCCCTTGGCCTTGGCCTTCTTGCGGTTGAGACCGCGCGGGTCGTCGAGCGCCGTCGCCACCATCCCGGCCGTCGCTCGCGTGCGTGCCGGCGCTCGGGACAATGGGAAAAGTGCCCAGTCAGTGTTGCGGACGGAAATAAGCCGGGCACGGCGAGCAGTCACGAAATACGTGTACAATTAGGCAATTAGGAATGAAATGCGTATTTTTATTGCACATGAAAGCAGTCAGGAATGGACCGCAGTTTACTTCTGGCAGATTGACGAAGCTCGACGTTTCGTCGTCACTTTTATCAAGGGACTTTTTTGGCCTTTCCGACGCCACACACTTAGGCGCGAGGCGGTTCGGTTCCGGCGGCGTTGGGCGACCGCGGCGGTATGGGAGTCGATAGCGAGACGATACCCGAGGACGACGCCGTGGGTACCGACGATATCGTCGGCAAGTTGGCGACGAAGAAGAGGGGCGGAACCGAGAAGGAGGTTGGAATAAAAGATGAGCCCCGATTGGGTTGGCTCGCCAGGTACTGCCGGTACTGCGAGCGCAACCCTTGGACCGGTTTCCTCTCAGTCTTCTTCACCGTGCTGGTGATGGCGGCCGTCGTCGGCGCGTTCGGGCTGGCGAGCTTCGACAGCGAGTCCGACAAGGTAGGAGTCTCACGGACCGCCCCCATCCACCATATTCGGAATCTCCCCTTTCGGAACGACGATACCTTTTCGGGACGACGATACCCTTCACCCTCCGCGCATCCCCCGCGATTCATTCAACGCATCTATCCAACGTTTTCTTACGTAAGCCTCATCGACCCGTTTACGTACGTATCGCAGGAGTGGGTCATACTGGAGGATGAGGTCACGAGCCGCACCGACGCCGCCGAGGCTGCGCTCAAAGTGCGCGATCGATCCATCGGCAAAGTCGCCGGAGCCGCCATCTTACCGCGGGAGAAGGAATCCGAGGGTGGAACCCTGATGTTCCAGTTCGAATCCACCGCACCGAGTACCAGCGTGTTCAACCGCGAGTCCCTGACGCTGATGAAGGAAATCGAAGTCCTGGTACTCTCCGTGCCTGGGTACACAGACGTGTGCCAACTGAAATACGACGGCGAAGGTGAAAACGCGACGTCCGCCGGCTGCGTCGAATCAATCTCGCCGCTCAATTTCTTCTTCCCCACCGTCACCGTGCACGCCAACGGCACGACACAAGTCACGCCGGATGGGAACGGGCCGCTCGTGGACGACATCGACGCCGTGGTTCGTGCATTCGACGCGGACAGGCGAACGCTCGGATACTTTCTAGACGGCGGGTTCGATCGATCGACTTTGTTCAACCGAATGACTCGGATGAAATACCCGGTCGGGTCGCCGCTCAAGGGCTTCGCCGATAACAGCAGAGACGAGGAGAGGCAGGACGTCAAGGTTGGTAAACTGTGGCTCGATGACGTGGAGAAGGCGTTGTTCGAGCGCTTCGGGATCAAAGCCGGGTTCTTGTCGTCCCCGTACCTGGGAATTCCAAATGAGAAAAACACGGACGTGCGGTGGTACGCTGCTCACCTTCGACGGAAAGATTCGCAGCTCGTCATCAACTACGACCTGGCGTGGGCGTTCGCGTCGATCCTGTCGGTGTGGGCGTACATGAGCATCAGCACCGGGAGCGTGTTCATCGCGTCTCTCGGTATGTTCGAGATTCTCATGTCGCTGCCGGTGTCGATATTCATATACAAGCTCGCGTTTCGAGTCGCGTACCTGGGAAACATACAGGTGCTCTCCATATTCATCGTGCTCGGCATCGGCGCCGACGACGTGTTCGTGTTCTACGACGCCTTCAAGCAGTCCGCGCTGGTCCCGCACGTCAAGGATAACATACTGGACAGGGTGACGTACACGGCGGAGCGCGCGGCCAAGGCTATCAGCGTCACCAGTTTCACAACCATGATGGCGTTTCTCGCGACGGCGATGTCGAAAGTCATGCCGATCTCCGCGTTTGGCATCTTGAGCGCCACGATGGTGTTCTTCCTCTTCGCGGTCAACGTCGCGTTCTTCCCGCCGGCGTTGATGCTGTACGACAGGTACGTGGGGAAGATGTGCGTGTGCGCGCGGTTGGTAGGGGACAAGGATCCCGACGGGGAGGTCGCGGGTTCGAAACCCGGCAAAGGCACCGACGGAACTTCGTCCGCGACGATCGATCCTAAATCCCGGGTTCACGCGTGGAACGATTCCAAACCGGTCATCGCGCGAGTCGTGTCACCACGGGTCCGTAGGGTCACCGTCAACCCGTTCGCGCTCGCCGGATCTTACGATCCAGCCGATACCGACAGCGACGCCGAAGCCGGGACTAAGAATTACGCGATGGACAAGAAAAAGCTCCGGCGGGTGGAGTGGTTCTACCGCGAACCCTTCTTCTATTTCATCAAATCCCCGGCCAAGTACGTGCTGTTGACCGCGTTCGCCGCGTTGCTCGTGTACGGCGCGTGGGGCGCGAACAAACTTGAGCCCCCCGCGCAGCAGGAGCAGTGGTACCCGAGCGATCACATGATGCAAGCTTTCGCAAACGCTCGCATGGAATTCGCGAGCAGCGACGAGGACAGGGTACGTTTATTTTAATCACCGTATGGGCAACATGACTGACGGGTAAGTGTTTTGTGTACAGGTTGTCGTCGTGGACGTCTTCTGGGGCTTGGACGGTATGGACATCTCGAACGTGGATCGGTGGAAACCGAACGAGCGGGGGGTGCTGCAGCTGACGCCTACGTTCGACGCGAGCTCGCCCGCGGCGCAGGTTCACTTGAAGGACGCGTGCGATCGCTTAGCGTCCGCTTCATGCGGCGCGGCTGGGTGCGAAGGCGGGACGCTTCTACGCAACGGAGCCGACGCCAGGGTCATCTGCCCCATGCGCGAGTTCGCCAAATACCAAATCGCGCTGAACCGCACGTTTCCCACGGGCAAAGACTCGTTTTTGTCGGAGATGTACGAGTTTTTACTGAGCGCCAACGGCAAGTTTCTGCGAAAGCACGTCGGGTTTGAGAAGGCCAACGCGGATGGTTCGGTTCCGAAGATGTTTTACCACCGAATCAGCGCGGATTCATCGCTCAATTACCCGGCGGTGGCGCGGACCGCGCGGCCGGTGTTCGAGCGTTGGGAGTCGGTCATCGGGGATATGAACAAAGATGCGCCATTAGGCGTGAACGCAGCGTTCAGCACCGGGTACTGGTCGTGGACTTGGATGAAGACGCAAGGTACGTTTATTTTCATCATTCTCACCATATGGGCAATTTGACTGACGGCATGTTTTGTTTACACAGAGGCGCTGGTGGAGAACACGCGACAAGGGTTACTGCTGTGCTTCGTGATGGCGTTCGTGGTGCTGGTGATCAGCACCGCGGACATTCGCGCGGGGTTCATCGCGACGGTCGCCATCGCCGGAACCGTTACGACCGTTATGGGCGTCGGCGTGTATTCAATCATGGGCTGGGACCTAGGCATCGGCGAATCAATCGCGGCGGTCATCTTAATCGGCCTCTCCGTGGACTACTGCGTTCACCTGGCGAACGCGTACGTCGAGGCGCCGGTGTGGATGACCACGCGCGAGCGCAGGACGCAACACGCGCTCATGATCATGGGCGTCAGCATCACGGCGTCCGCCATCACCACCATCATCTCGGGAAGTATACTGTGGCTTTGCATTCTGAAGTTTTTCAGCAAATTCGCGTTTCTGATCACCGCGACGATCGTGTCGTCGTTTTTGTGGAGCGTGTTGTTTCTCCCCGCGGCGCTCGTCGTGTTTGGTCCGCCTGGTGCTGATTCGTGGTCCAACCTGAAGCCGATGTTCCGAAGGGCGGCCGGGTGTTTCAAGCGGTGATGAGAGGGAGTGTGATGAACGAGAGGGAGTGTGTCGTTGTATTCGATTCTTTGAATTTCTCATAAAAAAGGCGACCGTTTCTTGACCGTTCCTTTCTGTTGGCGAGAACTCGTCCGAGGAAAATGGAGTCGCCCCGTCCACTCGTCGGGGCGCGATGACGTCGCATCGCGCCGCGCTCGTCGCGCTTTTAGCGTGCGTGGCGCTCGTCGATCGATGCGTCGTCGCCGATTCACCGACGCTGAGCGCGGGCGCGCGTCACACCTGCGCCATAGACGGCGCCGATCGGCTGCACTGCTGGGGCGACGATTCCGACGGGCAGAGCACCGTGCCCGCGGACGTGCCCGCGTGGCGCGCGGTGGCCGCGTCCAAGGGCGGGTGTCACACGTGCGGCATAGCCATGGACGGCGGCGTGCGGTGCTGGGGATGCGACGCGAACTACGAGTCGAGCGGGGTACCGGTGGTTCCCGGCGGCAACGCGTGGATCTCCGTGGGCGCCGGGAAAGGCCTCACGTGCGGCGTCGCATCAGTCGACCGCGCGGTACGATGCTGGGGACGGTTCATGCCCCAGGTCGGCGTCAACCCGTGGTACGGCCCGTGGCGTCGCGTCACCGTCGGCGAGGACTGGGTCTGCGCCCTGTCCGCCATCGACGGCACGGTGCGGTGCCGCGGGTGGAGCGCCAGCGGCCAGACCACCGTCCCGCAATCTGTGCAAAACGCCGCGTGGCTGGACGTCTCGGCAGGATTTCAGCACACCTGCGGCATCACCGCGCACGACCGCGCGATGACGTGCTGGGGCAGCGGCGTCGCGTCCGAATCCACCCCGCCGTCACCCACGGAGCTGGAGCTCACGAACGATCCAACCGCGCGGGTACACGCGTGGGGAGCCGTCGCCAGTGGAACCCATTGGACCTGCGGCGTCGTCGGCGCCGCGAGGAAACTCAAGTGCTGGGGCCTCGCGTTGGATTACTTCCCGGGCGAAGCGTCCCTCGCGTTCGGGGAGTTCGGGCAGGTCATCAGCGCCGGGGACGTGTCGGTGTGGGGCACGTGGACTGGGGGCGGAGGTACGTGTTCCTGGGACGTCGTGACCGCAGGTAAGCACCACGCGTGCGCCATCGTCGCGGAACCAACCGGACGAACCGAGCCCGATGGTTCTTCCGCGAACCAATCGACCGGTGACACGTGGACCGTGGACTCGTCCGACACCGGCCCGGGCAACATCAGGTGCTGGGGTAACCCGGGGCACGGACGGACGACGCCGCCGAGTGGGGACGGGGTGACGCTGCCGTGGCGCGCGTGGCCGGCGGATGCGCCCGAGGAGGCGACGGACCCGGCGCCGTTTACCTTCGTCGACGCGAGGACGGAACCGTTCGGGACGTGCGCCGAGGTGTCCACAGCGGCGTCCGTACGTGCAAACACCCTAGTGACCGTGTTCATCGCGGTGGCGGTGTTGGCGACGGTGGGTTAGAAGAACGCGAAATGGCGCGTTAATGTTAGTCTACTAGTGACGTTTCTCTAAGAGTTAAAGTTTGACGAGCCTCTTGAGCGCCGGGAACCAGTACGCCGCCTCCTCCCAGTGATGCGTGGACACGTACAGTAAGTGCGCGTTCACCGTGTTGACATCCCCCGCGTTCATCGCGGTACACAGGGACGCGAGCGAGTCCGCCACCGGCACGCTCACGTGCGTCTCCCCTTCGCCCTCGTTTAGAAAAACAAACAACCCGCCGATCTTCGTCGAGATCCCATCCAGCTCCTTCCGACGAGACCCCGCTGAACTCGCGTACAAAGCATCGAACTTACCCCGCAACGCGCTCACAATCACGACATGCTGCGGCCTGACACGTGACACGTCCGCGTTGGCCACGGTGGCGTCCGGGGGGGGCTTGGGCCACTCGGGCGCCGGCCCGACCCACGCGCCGCCGCTGCAATACTTTTCTCGACCCCGCAGCGAGATGGGGGGCGTACCTAAAGGCGTACCGACACCGACGGATGGCGGTTTAGTACCCGCCGGTGAGTTCCGCCCGCTGCTCCCGGCGCTGGGTGCGAACGTGTGGGGCCCTGGGTTGAACGCTACCGGGGGCGGGGAGGAGAGCGCGACGGGCGGGGTCGAGCCCGGCGGCGGGCCGTTGTTTCCATCCGTCATCCGCGGGACAAACATCGATGCGGAACCGTTCACTCCGCTAGGTCCTCCCATCGTGGGCGTGGGTACCGGCGCGGGTACGAACATCGACGGCGGCGCGTGCTGCTGCGTCATCGGCTGCGTCATCGGCTGCTGCATCGGCTGGTGCTGCGTCGGCTGTGGGATGCCGCCGCCGGCCATGGGGCCCATCGCGCCCGGGGCGTAGCCGTCGGCTGGGTACCCCGGCGCCGCGCCCTGCTGGTGCATCTCCGGCGGGGTCGGGTAATACGACGGCGCAGGCGCCGGTGGATGCGTTTGCTGCGTCGGCTGTGGGATGCCGCCGTACGTCGGTTGGTGGGGCGGGCCCGCGGGGGGATGGGTCGGCGCCCTGGGCTGCGCGGGGGGATACCCCGCCGTGTGATGTGCGGTCGAGACGGGGGGCGCGCCCGCGGGGGCGGCTGCGCCCGCGCCCGCGAGAGGGCGTGACGCCGCGAACGGGTTGCCCCGCTGCTGCTGGCCGCCAACCTTGGGGCTACCCCCCGGGGACGAGAGCGGCTTCTGGTTCCACATGATCCCACCCGCCCGTCACCCCCGATCGCTCCCTCGGATTTATCTGAAAGGTCCCCTCGATCGCGAACGACGCCGAGGGATGATCGCCCGCGTCTCCTCTCGGCCGAGTCCAGCTGTGTGTCGCGATGCGACCCGGCGTGGGTTTTGATGTGGGTGCGGTACGGTCTCGGGGGAGAGACCCGCGCGGGATCGCGGCGCCGATCCACGCGTACGCCGCGCTCAGCGCCTGTGGCACCGCCGCTCGCCCCCTCGTGAAAACCAAAGGCCTGTTTCCTCGTTCGCCGCGTCAGCGGACGGTTCGCGCCAAAGATCTAAATCGATTGTCGACGCGGCAGACTCAGCGCCGCTCACACGCAGCGCAGGCTCGATCATCATGTCGTCCACGACCGCCATCGCGGCCCGGTTTCACCCACCGTCCGCGCTCCGCCGCGCGACCCGCCGAGGATCGTCCGCGTCCGGGCGTCGCACCCGCGCCGTGATCAGGGCTGAGCAGAGGACAACCGTGGAGCCCATCTCGCTGGACCCGAACGTCCGCTTCTACCAGATCCGCGCCATGATCCGCCCGTGGAGGCTCAGCGGGGTCATCCGCGCCCTGAACGAGTACGGCGTACGGGGTCTGACCACCTACCCGGTGTCCGGAGCCGGCGTTCAGATCGGAAACATCGAGAGATACGCGGGAGGCACCTTTGACGAATCTAACCAAAACCTCGTCGACAAGACAGTCATCGAAGTCGTGGTCGTGCGCGAGCAGTGCCAGGAGGTTGTCGATACCATAGTGGACGCGGCGCAGACCGGGGAGATCGGCGACGGGAAGATCTTCCTCTCGCCCGTGCACGACATCGTGCGAATCAGGACCGGGGAGGTTGGCGTCGCGGCTGAGAGGATGAAAGGAGGACGGGCCGACCTCATGAAGTCCAAAGACTGAACTCGGCGGGTCAGCCAGTTCACGTCGTTTGATACGATGAAAGAATGTCGTTTGTCATTTAATTAATAGTATCGTCTCGTGCGTGCGTCTCTCTCTCCCAGGTTAATAATGTCAACGCTCGGCGTCCTTTTTCGGCGCGTTCGGGTCGCCGTCGCGCATGCCGGCGAGGATGGCTTTCGCCATGTTGGGATCAAACGGTTTGGCGCCGGTGGTCAGCGAGGACGCGTCGACGGATGCGCGCTTGTGCGCCGCGATGAGCGGCGCCAACCGTTTCTCCGCAGCCTTACCCGCGGCGGCCGACGGCGAGAGCGCGGGGAAGTCCGCGAGGCGCGCGAGCTCGGACGCCGCGGACAGAGGGACCGACGGCGGCGGCGACGAAACCTTAGCCTTGTTAGACGCCCCCGCGAAAAATTCGGCAACTTTTTGGGTCATAGGTTCGTCTGTTTCGACAGCTGTGCCTTGTTCCCCCGGAGGGCGACCGGGCGGCGGCGGCGCCGCCGTGGGACCTCGTGGGACCTCTTCCGTCTGAGCGGCGAGTGGGACGTGAACCTCTGAGCCCTGCTTCGCGAGCGTCTCGCGCGATTTTCTCGCCTCGGTCATCGCCGCCTCCGCCTCCGCCTGCATCGCCGCGGCTTCCTTGGCCGCCGCGATGGCAGCCTCCGCCGCCGCCTGCGCCGCGGCGGCGGCCCTCGCGGCTTTACTCTCGAGCTCGCTGATGCGGATAGCCTCGCGGAGGGCGTCGTCGTCGTTCGTGTGTTTGGCGCCGTTGATGTCCATCGCCGTCGGCGGAGCTTTTTTCGTCGCGATTGACGGCGTCGGCTCAGCCTTTGAAGCGCCGGAGGGCGGGGGACCGGGCGGGAGCGGCGGCGGCGACCCGCTCGCGACCGCCGCGGCCCTCGCCGCGGCGGCCTCTTCTTCCCGCTGCTGCTGCCGTCGCCGCTCGAGCTGCTCGCGCTCGCGCGCCTTTCTCTCCCGCAGCTCCCGCTGCGTCCGCTGCGTCCGCTCGAGGTCCAGTCGCTCGGCGGCGATTCGTTCCAGTCGTTCGCGTTCCTTCTGCTCGCGTGTTTTGCGCGGCTTGGGCCCCGCGGCGACCCAGTCGCTTCCGTCACCCGCGTCGTTGACGTTGACTCCCCCGTGATGACTCCCTTCCGACTCGCTCCTCGGCGGGCTCGAGCCCCACTCCTCAATCTCCGACGGCTGATGCTGATGCGGAGCCTCCTCTCGTTTGCGATCGGCGTCGCAACGTCCGTCGTCATCTCCGGAGTCCGTGTCGTTCTCCGCCGCGCTGTCGTCCATCGGGAGCGGCGCCTCCGTTCGCGTCGCATCGCCTTCTGTTTCGGGAACCTTCTCGTCGAGCGCGGTAACCTGAACCTTCTCGGGCGCCGTCTTCTTCTTCTTGGGTTTCTTCTTCGAACCTTTCGTCGCGGCCGCGTCTTCGTCAAAGAGGGAGAGGTCGTCAAACTCCTTCGTGCGCCGCTCGCTCTCGAGGTCCGCGAACGTCGTCGCCACCCTCGCGCATGTCTGCGTGAACATGGCCCGGCCGACGGTAGCCGCGGCGGCTTCGTGGACGGCGCGGACCGCCGCGTTGACTTCATCCCGCCAGACGCGGATGCGCTCGTCGTACTCATCCCCGAGGCTCTTGAGCCGGTTGAGAAAGACGGAGGGGAACTTGCCGTCGTATCGCAGCCTCGGGCCGGCGACGCCGGCATCCTCCGCGTCGTGCTCGTTCTGAACGGGCGACGATTCACATTCCGAACCCGCGTTGGACTCGCCGCGTTGCTCCATCAACGCCACGAGCTTGATCTCCGCCTTGGTCACTTCTCGTTTATGTCCCTCCAGCCACTTGAACACCTCGCGTTCCATGGTCTGCACGTGCTGCAGAAGGTCCCGTGTGTCCCAAAAACCCTTGAACGCCTTCCCGTGCATCATCTTTTGCTTATTCGAGAGCGCGTCGAGTAATTGGTTCCACCGCGACTGAAACGTGTACACCCGGGTAGCGCGCTCGCCTCGAACCGCCATCTCCGCGTCGCGCTCCGTAGTGGACATCGCGAGCCACTCCGCCCTTTGAATCGACGTCGCCCCGGCCTCGCGTTCCTTATCCCAGTCATCCGAGAACTTCTCCGCCGCGGACCGGCCGCCACCGCTGGAAGACTTGCCGACGGCGGCGAACGTCGCCGCGGCGGCGTCGGCGGCGTCGTTAGCGCCGCCGCCGCTCTTGGCGTGCCTCGCGGCGTCGAGCGCCGCGGCGATGGCGTCGTCCGCGGCGCTGCTCGATTGTGATCCAACGACGTCATCTACGATGGACGCGTCCTTCACCATCGCCGCGGCGTATTTCTCTCGCGTCGCGCCGTTCGTCTCGGACAGTCGCATCTGTTGGCTCGTCAGGAATTTAAGGTACGACATCGCCGCCGCGGATGCCGCCGCGATGAGGTTCACCGCCACCGGGTCCTTCGGCGTGTACTTCTCCTCCTCCATGATAACCTTCTGGGAGTCTTCGTACCGTCGTTGCAGGTTATCCAACGCGTCAGTCACGGCGTCCTTCTCCTTGGCGCTCAAGGGCGCGCGCGGCGCCGGGCGCAGAAAGCCCGTCTGATTGGCCGCGCGCGGTCCTCCGCCGAGGTCGCCGCCGTGCCGAGCGTCGAAGCTCCGCCGGATCCTCACCTGTAAACAAAACACGACGTCAGTCTAATCGCCCACCGTACGAGAAGTAAAAATAAAGCTCACCTGCTCCCTCGCCGCCTCGTCCTGTAACTTGAGCCGCTTGAGCTTCCCGTTGACCATCTTCTCAAACTGAAACTCGCGTCTGCGATCGCTGAGTTTCATCCACGCGTGGCACGCGTCCGCGAGGTCGTCCCAGTCCTTCCCGGCGGCGACGCACGTCGCCTGGAGTCCGGCTATGGCGTGCCACTCGCGCCGCCATTTAGCGCCAAACTCCTCTAGATCCGCCTTTTGCCGCCTGGCCTGGTCGTAGGAGTCCACCACGATGTCGTAATACAGCGTGGGATCGTCGTCGTTGTTGCCCTGGAGTTCGTCGTTGCCCTTGTGTGTCGGGGCTGGCGACGAAGGCTTGGACGAGACGCTCGCTCCTCCCTCTTTTTGCTTTTTAGATGAAGATGCCGTCTCCTCGGAGGAGGCGACGAGATCCGCGTTGGCGCGCTTCATCTCGTCGAGCCCGCGGCGGATCGCGGCGCGCAGCCCATCGGCGTCGGGTGCGTCATCGTTTCCCGTCGTGATGAACCGCACGGTCGCGCCGAGCTCCGAGTCCACGGGCGCCTCGACGACGTCGAAATCGCGCGCCGCGATGCCACCACCGCCGACCGCGGATCCCAGCAGGCATCTCGCGAGCTCCTCGTCGCGCTTGCGGCTTGTGGCGTCCTCGCCGTCGGAGTCGCTGTCGCTGTCGTCGATGGAGTCGACGGTGGACGAGCTGATGGACCTCCGGGGCGCATCCCGCGACGTGGGCGTCGACGGGTCGCTGTGTGTGTCGCCGGAGACGAGCGCGGATCCGGTGGTGCGCGTGCTCTGTGCGGAGATGAGCTTTCCCGCCTCGCCGGATCTGACGAGCGCGAGCGCGTGAACCGCCACCCCCTTGACCTTGTCCGAGCACGCGTTCTGCTCGACGCACTCGCGCACCGCCGCGAACGACGTCTCCAGCGCGTTCGCCCCGACGCTCGCGGCGTGGTCGAGGAAAGCATCGCGCGTCGCTTCGTCCCCGGAGGCGACCCACGCCAGTTCCACGGGGTTCGCCACGTAGGTTCGAAGCGCCCTCGCGTCGGCGTCCTTGCCGCCTCTGTTGCCGCCGCCGGAACCCGAGGGTTTCTTACCGCCGCCGCGGCCCTTGGCGCCGCCCTTTGACTTTCCCTTCGACCCTCCCATCGTCGCCTCGCGTGCCCAGATCTGGGCGCGAGCAACGCAGAAAAAGCGAAGTCGGCGGTCGTGACGACAATTTTCTTTGACCACACGTGTGCAGTCAGAGATGGTTCTATTTTTATGGAAATAGGAACGAGTCGCTCTAATCTGCATATGGTAGATTGCCATCTTGCTAGATAGTTTGCCATTAGAATACGCCTATTTCTCTTTTTTCTCGGAAAAGTAAAAGCCACGACCAGGAGGAGCCACGACGCCTCACTCTCCTCCCGCACCGTCACCATGCAGCTCAGGAACGGCAAACGCAAGCTCGATGCGTACCAGCCAACCTTTGATCCCGGCCTGGATATCGCAACTCTGGTGTTCTCCCACGTGCAGTGCGTCAAGACCCGCGTCAACCTCACGGTGGTGAGCAAGTTGTGGAGGGACGCCTCCAAGCCTGCCGCCGCTTACCCTCTCAGGTTCGACTGGGGCGCGTTCCCGCGCATCAATGTTCCTCGTGTCTTACGCCTGTTGGACAATGACGAAGCTCTGTCTCTACCCTACGAGAGAGTCGTTGGACTTCTTGGTGAAGCTGCGGGGTTCGTATGCGGCTGCGCTGCTATGCGGGGGAGTGTAAGGCTGCTGAAGTGGACGCGAGAGAACAACCGTGCTTGGAGTGCGGGCATGTGCTACAACGCAGCCTATTATGGACACCTGCCCGCTCTCAAGTACTTGCACGAGAACGGGTGCCCTTGGTACGGCAACACGTGCCAGTACGCCGCCCATAACAAACACTGGGACTGCCTGCAGTACGCGGTGGACAACAAGTGCCCGACGTGGGGATATTACGCCAGGGAATACGCAGAGCACCTCCGATCGATGTAATGACACACAATAGACGACTACGATCATGTTTTATATGTTACTTGGATATACTCATTTCAATAGACAGCTTTACACTCAACGATCCACGCGCACGGACCAGACCATGATGATGCCGTCCTCCCCTCCGCTCACCAGCGACTTGCCGTCCGCCGAGAACGTCACGCTCGAAACCGCCCCGCAGTGCGCGTGCTGCGCCGCGAGCAACCGCCCGGTGTTGAAATCCCAGAGCTTCACCGTCTGATCCTTGGAACCCGTGGCTAAGATGCCTTGGCTCGACAGATCGGCGCAAGTGCACTCCTGCGAATGCGCACCCTTCACGATCTGCAGAGGGTCTCGGTCCATGAGATCCCAGAACGACAGCGACCTGTCTTGACCGACGGATACCATCTGCATGGCGTCGGGGTTGCTCTGGTTGATGACGCACGCGTTGATGCCGCCGACGTGCTGCGTCTGCTGGTGAACCCTGCACTCGCGAACTAAATCCCACGTGATGATACTCCTGTCGCGGCTCGCGGATACCACGTGGAGGTCATCCTTGAGGACGGTGAGGCCCACGACGCGGTTCCTGTGCTCCTTGAACGTGGACACGAGCTGACGCTTGAGCATGTCCCAGATGCGAACCATGCCCTCGGCGCCGCCGGTGGCGAAGAAATGAGCTCCGTGCGCGACTGCGATTGACGTGACGCCGCCTTGCGCGTGGGCATCCGGAAGGGTCCAGAGCAGCTCGCCGGTGACGTTATCGTGCGCCCGAACGTGCCCATCTTCCCACCCGGTCATGAACATCTGATCGCACACGCACACGCACATGGGCGCCATCGCCGTCGACTTGACTTTCGCTCGCATGGTGCAAACCGGCCGAGGGTTTAGGTTCCAAGCCTTGAGCGCACCGTCGGCGCCGCAGCTCACCACCGCCTGCATGCACGAGTTGGCGTGCGCCTTGGGGCCTTGGTCGCCAAAGTCGGCATCCACGGGGGCGAACTGCACGAGGGAGATGGCGTCCACGTGCGACTCCTCAAGCAGCCGGGGTTGGGGATTAGCGACGTTCGCTTTTCGCCGTTTTACGTATGTCACGTATTTGCGACCCGCGGACGTGCACACCACCATCTTCGGGTTCCCGCGCGTGAAATCGTCGTCGTTCACCGTGCTCATGGACGTCACCCCTCCCTCGAACTCCCACACGTAGTCCAAGGCGTCCAACACCGTCGGGGGTTTATGTGGGTTGAACACTCCGACGGATCCGTCGCCGCCGCCGACGAGGTAGTATCGACCGTTGTCGACCGGCATGAACACCTGCGCCGCACCCTTGCAGCACGGTGACCAGTTACGCAAGACGCACCCTTGCACGTTGAAGGTTGAGATGTCGCCGCTCTTACTTCCGGCGTAGAGTTCCTGGGAATCCCCGCTGAAGACGCAGCTGGTGAAATACCGTTTGGTGTTTCCCGTGCCGCACTTTTGCCCGCCGATGAGCCCGCGGCCGGCGTCGCATCCCCAGATGACAACCTCCTCTTTGCCGACGGTTCCGAAGGTGTAGTAGGTCCCGTCGCGTTGGATCTTGGGCGCGAAGGCGATGGCGTTGGTCTCACGCGGCGCGAGCGCGCCGTTGGCGACGATGCAGCCCGTCTCTGTGTCCCACGCGAAGATCTTTCCATCCGCGTGGATGCCGCATGAGATCAGCAGCCTGTCGTCCGGGGAGAACGCGAGGCACGCGACGCCTTCGTCGTGCTCCGACAGCCTGAACTTCTCCTTCCCGGTGGTGGCGTCCCACAGCACCACGTCCGCGTTCACGCCTTCTTGCCCCGTCGCGATGAGGGTGCCGGACGGGGAGACGGCCAAGCACGTGATGTCGTCGTCGTGCCCGCGGAGGAAGGATTGGCCGCCGGTCTTGCCGAGGTGGCCGTACACGACGGTGGACCCGGCGACGTAGAAGATGCGATCGGGGTCGTTGGGGTCTGCAGCCATGCCGCCCACGACCTTGGCGCTGTGGAGATGAGTTCGGATGCGGGGTCGGGTCAGGTGGAATCGCGGGTGGAAAAGAGAGGAAGGGGAGGGGGGGAAGAGACCCAAAAATGGCCACCGCGAAGACGGGCGGGCGCGGGGCGCACCTGAGGCCGGAGGAGTGCGCGAGGTTCATCGCCGCGCCCTTGACGGGACCAGGTGGGGGCAGCGCCCCACCCTGGGAGGCAGCCGGAGGCATCGTGAGTGCCCTGAGCCGCGTCGGTCGGTGTGACGAACGATCTTCAGATTCGACGCAGATTCCGTCACGGAGCCGCGGAGAACATCATGAAGAGAGTTGACCAAAAAGTAGATTTAGTCCTCGTTTACACTACACGCCTATCGACTCCCCGAGTCATCACCCGACGCTCTCACGCCTTCTCCGGCTTGAAATCGTCCGGAGTGGACTCGAATATCACCGTCCCGTCGCAGTGACACACCCGCTTCAGGTTCTCACCGACGCCCGCGCTCCTCGCCAACACCGCCGCGGCGCCGGTTTTTTGGCTATGGATCTCTTCGTCGCCGTCGCCAGACACCCCGACGATGGCCAACGACCGTCCGATGACGTCCCACACCTTCAACCTGGAATCCACCACCCTGCTGGGAATCGTGGCTTTACCATTCACGTCCGCGGTGACCGTCCCGAGGTCACCCGCCGGTGTAGCGCCGGACCCATCCACGCCATCCTCGGAGCCATCCTCATTCTCGTTTTCGCAGTGGTATACGCCCCCGGTGGATGCGACTCCACGCGTGGTGTCGCCGTATGTCCGCACGGTGACGGCGTACTTCCCGTGCGGCACGAGTCCTTGCACCGCGCCCTCCACCAGGCACGTGCTCTCGTTCACCGCGACGAACCGCACCACCCCCGCGACGTCTCCGTGGCCGTAGACTTCGCCCTTGAACTCCGCCACCGCGGCTAAGGATTGGCGCAGTGTGCGCAGGTCGGTTCCCAGCCGGACCGCGAGGTCCTCGCCGAACCCTTCGACGTCGCCGCTGCCGATGAGCCTGCACTTGTACCCTTTTTGTGTGATGGCGTGGATGACGTCGTCGGACTGCTGAAGCCTGGCGACGACGCGGACGGTGTTGGTGTCCAGCGCGGCGGTCACGGCTTCCACGCCCGCGACGGCGGCCACCGCGGATTCCACCGCGGCGACGCACTTGCCGCAGGACATCTCGACCATGAACTGGAGCGCGGTGGGCGGGATGTCCTCGGGGTTCATCTTCTTGACCCCGAACGCGTCGGCGGTGTCCGGGTCGGTGACCGCATCGGCGACGACCCGGCGGGATGATGGGACAAAGGCGGCTTTTTGGTGACGACCGGTAGATGCCGCCAGGCCAGGCGCTGAGACCCGGACGGGGCGCTGAGACCCAGCCGCGCGCGCGGTGGCGATGCGGCGCGCGGGAACCGCCGCACGGACGGCGATGGATGCCGACGCGAGGCACGACATGTTCAATCGGCACGACGGAGACACGAGACGCGCGGTGGTATGCCACGGCGGTACGCGCGGCGCCCCCAACCGGCGACACCGATGAAGGGCGACGAAACTCCGTGACTTCCGTGACGTGGCTGCGGGATAAACCCTTTTTTATCGGAGCGCCCCGATCGGCCCCGCACTTCCACACGCACGCGTTTCGCTCACCCGAATCGTACAAAACCAATCACAATGGCCGCCGTTACCGCCTCCATGAACCTCTCCGCCAAGGCTGCGCTCGTCGGCTCCAAGTGCGTCCCCGCCGCGCGTCGACCCGGCGCCGTCGAACCGTCATTCGATCCCTTTTCATCGCTTTTCAGTGAGCAATCGCGCTGACCATCTCTCGCCCGTCCTCCCATCTCGATCGTCAACAGGAAGGTCGTGACCGCCCGCGCGTTCGCCCCCGCGTCCGCCCGCCGCGCTCTCGTCGTCGAGGCTGCCGATAAGAAGGCTGTCTGCGTCCTTACCGGCACCGCCGGCGTCGAGGGAGTCGTCACCTTCACCCAGTCCGGCGACGGACCCACCAAGGTCTCCGGCGACCTCAAGGGACTCGCCGCGGGCAAGCACGGCTTCCACATCCACGAGTTCGGCGACACCACCAACGGATGCATGTCCACCGGGCCCCACTTCAACCCCGCCGGCAAGGACCACGGCGCCCCCACCGACGAGAACCGCCACGCCGGTGACCTCGGCAACGTCGTCGCCACCGCCGACGGCTGCGTGTTCGAGCTCGAAGACGTTCAGGTGAGTTTCTTTTCATTTCCGTACGGGCAATTAGACTGACGCGTGTTTTGTTTACAGATCCCCCTCGACGGAACCAACTCCATCATCGGCCGCGCGTGCGTCATCCACGAGCTCGAGGATGACCTCGGCAAGGGCGACTCCTCCGAGATTGGCACCCAGGGCAAGACCTCCAAGACCACCGGCAACGCGGGTGCACGCCTCGCCTGCGGCGTCATCGCGCTCACCCCCGCCTAAATTAAATTATCTTTTCAACGGGGGAGACGCGTAGTTGATCGTATTTGCTAATATGGATATGGAAAACCTACGTGATGCGTCACCGGTAAACGATACGCGCATCCGCTAGACCGCGCATCGTACCCTCCCCGGACGTTCACCCACACGCCGCATCCGCCTACTAATGGACCGACCTAATCACACTCGACGCCATCGCCTCGACGCCTCATTGATGACGTCGTCAGCTCCCCGCCTTCGCGGCTGTTTCCGAGGGCGCGGGGGTCCCACCCGCCGCCGCCGCCGCGGCCGCCGCCTCGACCTGCTCCGTCCTGCTCTTCTGCCAGTGCCAGAACTGGTGCCCGTGCGCAGCCTCCGCCAGCCGCGGGTTCTGCATCGCCTTGCGGAACTCCGGCCGTCTCAGCTGCTCCAGAAAGTAAAACGCGTGCGGGTAATGAACAAACTTCGCGTACTGCGGCTGCTCCCAGTAGCGCAGGTACTCCAGGTACTTCACGAACGCCGGGTCCTCCAGCACGCCGGTGGACGCGAGGTCTGCGTTTGGTAAGGGATTCGGAATGGAACGTCAGGCGGTGCGGAAGACGCGTGGAAGATGGGTGGATCCGACGAGGACTCGACGTTTAGGGTTGAAAACATGGACTCGCGCGGGGGTTGGTTCGTGTGGCCGGGACACGCACGGTGGATGTAGCGCGGGTTCGCCAGCGACATCACGAACTCGAGCTCGAGCGCGAATCGCTCGGACTGGGACACGCCCGCGGCGCGCTCCGCCGCGCGGGTCTCGTCTCGGGACAGCATACCGCACCCGGTGCTGTGTGGATGTGAAGTGATGAAAACAGGGTGCCGAGCAGTCAAACTGCAGAGAGTTCAACAACGAACGTCGCCCGTCGCCAGAGAGTCCGCGCGCGAGGCACGCCGCCAGGGTTTCCACCCGCGTCTTCGTCCCCGCCGACTCGGCACGCCAGGGTTTCCACCCGCGTCTTCGTCCCTGCCTCGATATGGACAGTAAGAAGATGTACGAGGCCGTCTTCGGCAAGGTGCGCGCCCGAACCCGCCGGATCTGGACTTTTCGCCCCGCATGAGATGAGTTGAGATGACGATGCGAAGGTCCCATCGCTGCGACCCGACGTTCCCATCGCTGACACCGCCGTCTCCCCCCCCACCGAACATCCACAGAACTCGACGCAGAAGTTCAGCGGCCAAGGCAGGACGCTGGGAACCAAGGCTGACGACGAGGAGAAGAAGAAGGCCCGCCTCGCCGCGCTCGAGGCGGAGGCTGCCAGGAAAAACGCGTCGGCATCGAGTCGTGCGGGCGGCGGCGCGGCCAGCGGCGCCGCCGCCGCCGCCGCCGCGCGCCTCGCCGGCGGCGCCGGCGGCTCATCCACCGACGACATGCGCCGCCAGATCCTCGCCGAGCGCGAGCGACGCCGCGAAGCCATGTTAAAGGAAAAACAAGAGCGAGAAGCGGCGATGGCCGTCGAGGACGAAGATCCCGCGATGGCGCCGCTCAACGACGCCGTCGCACGCGTCGCCGCGCACGCCACCGCGGAGGCATCCGCGGGGCTCCTCCTGCGCATCGTGGGTAACGTCTTAACGAACCCACTCGAACCAAAGTACCGCAAAGTCAAACTCGCAAACGCCAAAGTTGCCGGTAAGTTTATTTTTATATTCGTACGGGCAATTAGATAGACTGACGTCGTGTTTTGTTTTCAGCCGCGGTGTTGAACACGGACGGCGGGTTACAACTCTTGGAATGCGCGGGGTTCAAACTGGTGTTCGAGGACGACGGGGGCGAAGGGGACCCGCGGGTGATGGTCCTGGACCCGTCAGCGGACACCGCGCCACTCAGCGCCGCCGCGCGCAGGCTCGCCAAGCTCGCGCCGGCGGTGGCGGCTGCGTTGAGCAAAACGGTCAACGCCCCGCCGCCGCCGCCGGATCCGAAGAAGCCCCCGCCCGCGGGACGAGGCGCGCGTGCGTTCGTCCCGGCGGCGGTGTGCGTCGCCGCGGTGACTGAGCTCGGTGACGAGTACTTCCAGCGGACGCCCGAGGAGATCCAGGCGGAGATGGCGCGTAAAAAAGCGTTGCGGGAGCGTGATTCGGTCCTCACCACAAAGTCGTGGAAGGACAAAAACAGATTCGACTTTGAAAACACAGCTGGCGGGAACGACGGTTCATCTTCCGGCGGCGATCGACGGAAGCCCGCGGTGATCCGCGTGCGCATGCCCGACGGAGCCGTGCTTCAAGGGGACTTTGGGCGACGTGAACCGGCGGGCGCGGTGCGATCGTTCGTCGCGGAACACATTCGCGAATCGCATCGAACGTTTTCCCTATCGTTTCTCGGTAAACCAATCACCGAGGACGACGAGGGCGGCGCCGTCGCCAAGGCTGCGCTGGAGCGCGAGGCATCGAAGAAGTTCGGGGGTAAAGGAGTCGGGTACGGCGCGGCAGGGACGATGGAGGGTGCCGGTTTGTATCCGTCGGCGCTGGTGACGCTGAAGTGGACGGATGCCAACACCGACGGCGAAGCAAACGCAATCGCGGATCGACTCATGGCCACAGCCGCGCCCCTCGAATAACACCCAAATTAGTCGATCGCTAAAGCTAAATACGATACGTATAAATCATGAGTCTACGCTAAAGCGTCATGTGCGCCACCTTTTGAGGGAACGCGTAGTAGGTCCCGTCGGCGGAGCGGCACGAGGCTAGGTACGCTCCGATCCTCGGATTTGCGAGCATGGTGTCGAGGCTCACCGCGTCGTCCCCGGCGCATCCCCGCAGGTACGCCTCCAGCCGTGAGGCGTCGCTCGCGGGTACCCGCGTGACGTGCGCCCTGTCCACGCGATTGAACGCGACGCCGCGCGCGCTGAGCGCCGCGGCGACGTGCTCGGCGGCGGTGTATTGCGAAAAATTTGCCAAAAGTTTATTGGCGTCTGCGCCGCCGTCGACTCGGCTCGGGTCGCCGATCCTCGCCGCGTCGAAGCCCGTGCCGGGGCCGAACTCACGCCTGTACAGCGCGTGGAACCTGGCGTAGTGCGAGTCGTTCGTGGGCACCGCGATGAACCCGAACCCGCCGGGTCTGAGTAGGTTTCCAATGGATCGAAGCGCTGCGGCGAGGCCGAGTTCACCGGCGCCGATGCCCGACGGCACGTGCGACAGCGTGTGCACCGCCCACACCACGTCGTAACGTTCTAACGGCTCACCGGAACCCAACCGCGCCCTCGCGAAGTCCTGGACGGAGGCGCAGCGAAGCTCGCCGAGTACGAGCGGGGGAACTAAGGACGCGGACGCGGCGCGAAGCGCCCCCGGGCTCGGGTCTAGGAGGTCGACTCGAAACTCGCCGATGGGCACAGCCGTGTTGACCGACGTCGTCGACCGAACACCGTCGAGTTGACCGGCGGTATGAGTGGTGGACACGTCGAATGACGGGTCGAGTAGGGCGCCGGACGCGGCGAGCGCGGCGGTGAACGCACCGGCGCCGCAGCCGACGTCGAGCACGGAAACCTCCCCTTTGCCCCGCCGCCTCGCCTCATCCTTGATCAACGAGAGCGTCCCGCGCCAGTCGTGCGACCTGACTAAATGCGCGTAGTCGTCCGCGGTCGCGGCGACGTACTCCGGGTGGAGACGGAGCCTGTCCGCGCGGGGAACGGCGGCGTCGGCGGCGGTCTCCGCGGCGGCGGCAGCCTCCGCCGCCTTCGCCGCGTCGGGCTCACCGCCGGCTCGACTTTTTTGACTCGGCGCCCAGGAGTACCCCCCGGGGGCGCGCGCGCGGACCGTCCCCGCCGCGGCGGCAGCCGCGATGGCGCGCGCGGGAGCCGGCGCGGGCGCGAGTCTTCTACCCGCGGCGGCGGCGGCGGCGGCGGCCGGATCGTCGTCGTCGTCCTTTCCTCCGAGGGCAGCAAAGTCGGCGGACACGACGGTGGCATCGTCGTCGTCCTCGTCGAGACCCGCCCACGGCCGCATGCGTCCATCCTCGGACTCGTAATCAGGCACCGGCACACCCCCGGGAGCGCTCTCCGCGTCCGTTCCGTGAAGTTCGCCATCCCGGTTAGCGGTGAAGCCGAGTGATGACTCGGAAGGTCCGATCGAGCCGGCGAAGGTCCCGGGCCGGGGCGGTCCTCGGTCGGACAGGTCCCGGCGGACACTCTCCTGGAGCATTCGTTCGCGTCTGCTCGCGCGCTCGGCGGCGTCCGCGTCCCACGACGACGCGCCGCCCCGTGCGCGGTTACGCCTCGGCGGCGAACCAAACTCTTTGATTCCGCCCTCCGTGTGTTGATTCCGTCCCGCCTGTGACTGTTTAGTCGTACGTACGCCGTCGAGGAAGCCGGCTGCGGCGTCGGCAAACTCTTCGACGCGAACCGACTCCGCTCGCGTGAGCTCGTTGGATCTTCGCCACGTGGCACCCCCGATGACGGACCCGACCCCGGTCGGGTCAGTAGCCTCCGTTGGGAGCCAGCCGGCTCTGCGAAGCACCCGCCTACACGCCACCTTGGCGCCGTCCTGCGCGGCGAACGCCACCAGGCTGTAGCCGGCGACGAAACAAATTTGAACAAACTCCAAAGCGCCATCCCCGTCCTCCTCGCCCAAGGCGAACGCGCCCGACGCCGCCAACGCAGCCACGAAACCGCATGCCACCACGATCACCGCCATGAGCACCGGCGACGGGACGCGCGTGTGGCATCCGCCGTCGTGCCTCGCGCTGATCGCGGTGAGAATCGCGCCGAGGCACGCCTTGAGGTGCGACGCGGCGACGACTTTTTCGTAATTCGCCGGGCCAAAGCCAAAGACGCGCGCGATGGACAGCCCGCGCGCGTTGCACCGCAACACGAGCCCGAGGAACACCAGGTTGGCGAGCGCCGCGGTGAACCCGGACGTCACCGCGACGGTGTACTCGGCGGGCGCGCGCCAACGCTCGGGTTTCCGTGACGCCCGGTTATTCAAAATGTTTTCACCCGCGAGCGCCGACGTCACGAACGCGTCGACGACGCAAAGGACGCACATAGCGACCACCGGCACGCGGAACGTCTTGGGCCACGTGCCGTCAAAGTCACCCGGCCGCGTGAACGCGCACGCGACGCCGTAGAACACCAGGAGCTGGCACGCGACGGCCACGCGGTGCCTTAACAATCCCCGGGTAGCCGCGTATGATGCCCTGGACACGACGATCGCGTGAAGCAAAGCCGCGAGGCCCGGTGAGGACAACGCGACGTCCGAGACGGCTCGCGTCGCGTCCGTGGCGGCGTGTCCCGCGATGGAGACGACCGCGGTGCGCATCGCGGGAATGTCGCAGGCGGTCGCGCCCACGTATCCGGCGGTCCACCCGCGGGCGATGAACAGTCGCGCCGCGTTGGCACCGTCGCGACCGGACATCGCCGCCAACGCCCCCGCGCGTTCAGCTTCCAACGTCACGAACGACGTCGTCGCGCGTTGCGTCGCAGCCTCCAGTGGGACGTCAAGGCACTCCGGGCCCGCGACGTGCGTGGGAAGCCCGACGCCGCGGCAAAGCTCGCGGGTCGACCTAGCGTCTTCCCCCGATACCAAAACCTGTGACAAACAAAAAAACAACGTCAATCCAATTGCCCGTACGGAAATAAAAAAGTAACTCACGGTTCGCACGCCGAGCTCCGTCGCGACGCGAATCGCGTAGTCGGAGTCGCCCCTCGGCGGGTCGTGGTAGGAGAGGAGCCCGAGGAGGATCCAGCCACCGCGCTTGGGCGTCCTCGGGGCGCCGCCGCCCTCCTCGCTGTCCACATACGAACTAGATTCGTCGCCGCTTTCATCGCGATGTTCAATCGAATCGTCGTCCTCTTCCGATCGGCCTCGGTAGTCCGCGGCTACCGCCATGCACCGCACCCCCGCCGCCGCGCACTCCTCCACCCTGCGCGTCACCTCGTCGTGGACGTCCCACCCGACGTCGCACATCTCGACGACGGCGTCGACGGAGCCGCGGCAGGTTCGGAATGTGCTCCCGCCGTCCGCCGTTCGAGCCAGCGTCGAAGTGGCGATCCACCGGTGGAGGTCCCCGTCGCCGCCCGTGAGCGTGTGTTCGTTGAGCGTGTACGAATCGCTCAGGGGGGCCACGTCCACGGCGTCGAGGATCATGGCATCCGCCGCGTCCACGGGCGCCTCGAACCACCGCGAGGAAAGCGCCGCCGCGACCAGCACGTCCTTGGGGCTCACGCCCGTCTGCGTGACGTGAACCGCCCTGAGCTCCAGTCCCCCTTCGGAAGATGAACCGCCACCGCACGCGCCCGCGGTTCGAACCACGCGCTCGTCCACGAGCACCACGTCCATCTCCGCGAGCGCGTGCACCGCGAATACGCGACGCGTCACCGCCGTACCACGCCTCGCGAGCGTCCGAATCGCCATATGCGTCGGTCCGTTGACGACGGAATCGTGCGAAACGGACGCCGCCGTCGCGAAGAGCGCCGCCGCCAAAGCCGCCGCGCCGAAGAACCCGCCATCCGTGGGTGCCCCGTCCGCGTCCACGTACGAGTCCCACGCGTACAGCACGGCGCACAGCGTGACGCACACGAACGCGGCGCTCACGTTCACGACGAAGGACGACTCTGACACCCCGAGCTCCATCGAAGACGAAGAAGACGGATCGGACCGAGTTAATGGGTTACCTTCGTTCGTCGCGCCCTGTGACGCCCCGTGACGCCGTGTGACGTCATCGTCCATCCAATGAATGTTCACGCCCGTCGCGGTCACCACGCACGTCGCCTCACCGGAGACGATCGTCGACCCCGCGGCGACGGCGTCGCCGGCGGCGAGAACGACGATTGATCCTCCACCGCCGCCGCTCCCCGCGTCCACGCGAACCACCGCGCGTGTCCCACCGTCCCCAAAGTCGGCACCCCCACCAGGATACTCCGGGGATAGTCCGTCCCCGGGGATGATCCGCACGTCCGCGGGGACGACGTCCCCGACGCGAACGCGGACGACATCGCCCGGCACGACTTCCCGCGTCGACACGCGTCGTGGCTCTCCGTCCCGAATCACGCGCACGGTTCGTTCCAAGTGAAGGACGTTTCGCATCCATGCGGCGTGTTTGTGTACACGTGTCTCGGCGGCCCACGCGCACAGCGCGTTGAGCGCCTGCACGGCGAGTAACCCGAGCAGCGCGACCCACGTCGGCTCCCTGTCCGCGCCGTATCTGAATCTGGAGATTGCGTCGGATTGTTGATCGTCGGGGGAGGATGCGGCGGCCGCGTCGTCGCGCGCGTCGCTCCTGTAGTGCGCGAGCGCGCGCGAGAGCTCGCACGCGATGGCTATCCACGTCGCGAGCGCCGCGGGGGACCTCCACGTGGCCCTGGACACGACGCGGGTGAGCCTGTCGTCGCGCGCGGGCGGTGGCTCGTTCGGGCCGAATCGGCGAAGGCGGAGCGCGGCCTCGCGATGCGAGAGGCCGCCGCGGGTGGACGCGTCCGGTCCGCGCGGGATTCGGCTCGAGCGTGGATCGTGTGGGTCGTCGTCTTCGTCCTCGTCCTCCACGATGACCCGCGTGCGCGTCCCGCCCGCGCCCGCCCGCGCCTCGCCCGAGGATTCCGCTGCATCCTCTTCGGAATCCTCCGAGGCCCTGAGCAGCGGGCTCTCCAGGCCGTCGCGCTCGTCCCCCGCGCGCGATCCCCCTCGCCCCGCGGCTCCACGCGGCCGTCCGGCGCCGCCCGCACCGCGGTCGCGACCCGACATCCCGCACTGCGCCCTCCAATGTGCCGAGAGCCAACGCGAATTTATATCATTAAAAGAGTCTTTCGATGAGCCCCGACGCCGCGTCTATCCCCCGTCGCCGACCTCGCCGTTGACCACCCTGGCGAACCTTTTCTCCAGCTCCCTCGCGCGCGTGTCCAGCACCGCCGCCACCTTCTCCAGCCTCCCCACGCTCGCCTCGATCTCCCCGAGTTTCTCCAGCTGCGGCGCGATGGCATCCTCCGCCCCGCGAACCTTGTCCGCGAATACGTGAGCGGTGCCAACCTTCTCGCCCAGCTCTTTATACACGGCACCCGCGCGTGTGTGCATTTCACCCAAGTGCCGAAACTCCTCGGCGACCGCGTTCACGTCGGCGTGCATCGCGTCGGCAACCTTGAGGAACGTCGCCTCCGCGGCGTCCGCCAGGGAGGTGTCGCCGGATGCGCCCGGAAGACTCTTTACCGTTTTCCGGTAGCCTTCGTCGGCGCTCGGTCCCGTCATCAACGCATCCGCGGATGCAAAATGCGCCCTCACCGTGTCCGCGTCGTCCCCACCGCATATACCCCCGCGCAGGAACCCACGCGCCATCGCCACGAGCAGTAACGCGTCGTTCTCAACCTTCCACGACGCTCTGGAAGCCTTCTTATCGTCATCCGACAACGACTCGACGTACGGCAAAATCTTTCGCTCCATCGCCGCCGAGCTCAACTCGGGGTGGCCCTGCCACGAGAGCACCGTATCCCCGACGCTGAAACACTCGAATTCGGCGGTGGGCGACGACGCCAGGAGCGTCGCGTTTGGCGGCAGGGAGCTCACGCAATCGCCGTGCGACTCCAACACGCCCACTCGTCTCAGACCCGACGATTGCGACTCGATCGGAGGGAACATCGCGGCCGCGGCTTGGAAGTCCTCCCGCGCCAGCATCGCGTCCTCGCACGTCATGGACTCGCGTCGGAGCACGAATGCGCCGTGTGGGTTGGGACCCGCGGCGCCGCCCAGCGCCTGCGCCATGAGCTGGTGCCCGAAGCACGTGGCGAGTACCTTGACGCTGGGGTGGACGTCCACGACGGTGCGCAGGAAGAGGCGCAGGTTGGCTATCCACGGTAACGCGTCGTTGCAGCCGTGGTGGCTGCCGGTGATGACGAGGCCGGCGTAGGTGTGGAGCTCGGACGTCGCCGGCCGCTCGTCGTTCCAGCACCTGAAGTGTTCCCTGCGAGGAACGAGAGACGGGGGCGAAGGGTGGTGAGGCGAGGCTCGATTGGGCGGGTGTTAGCGGAGAGGAGGTAGGTTGGGTGGCGGGTGAGGGGCGCACCATCGCTCGCCCGCGAGTGAGAGGAGTCGGGACAGCGCGATCGCGTGTCCGTCCCACTTGGCGGCATCCTCGCAGTCGAGAACCGCGAACCGCAGAGGCGCCTCCTCGCCCCCCATCGCGCTCGGTGGCGCCAAGAAAAATGACGAGCCAGGGTGCCCTTCGCTCTTTAATAATCAGGAGCGTCAAACCATCCGCGTCGTCGGCCACTCGTGACTCGCGCCGGACGCCATGTTCCGCGCGATCGGGAGATCCGGCGGCGACGCGCTGCGACGCGCGCTCGCGTCGACGCCGACGGCCGCGTCCGCCTCCGACGGCGCGCTCACCCGGTGGCTAGGGGTAAGATCGTCGTCCGCCGTCGTGGGCGCCACGCACCACCCGGAGGAACGGAGGCGAACCCCGGGCGCGATGCCGTGGGCGGCGAGTCGGTCCATCGCAACGTCGTCGTCGTCTCCCATGGCCAAGCCCGGCAACATCAAGGAGCACGCGCTGCTGAGGGACTGGATGTTCGCAGACATGGGCATCGCGAAGCCCGGATCGCAACCGAGGAAGCTACGGCCGGGAGCCATCGCGGTGAAGTGCGGGATGACCGCCGAGTGGAACGAGCACGGCGTACGGGTGCCGCTCACGGTGCTGTGGATCGACGACTGCAGGGTACGCCCATCTCCCTCGCCGCGTCTTCCTCGTGTATCGCCTCGTCCTCAACCGCGTTCATCGCGCACCCGACGCGCGTCCATCGCCGCGCGACGATCGATCGATCGTTTAACCCTAGAAACACACCCTCGGCGTCGACTCTCCCTCGCGCCGTACGCAGACACGGGCGACAACAACTCACCACCTTCCATCCCGCCCCGATCCCGCAGGTGACGCAGGTCAAGACGGAGGATAAGGAGGGCTACACCGCGCTGCAGATGGGCGCCGGAAGCAAGAAGGCTAAGCGCCTGAGCAGGCAAGAACGAGGACATTTCAGCTCGAACGAGCTGCCGTTCAGCGCTAAGCTCACGGAATTCCGAGTCTCACCCGACGCGATCCTCCCGGTGGGCACGGCGATCGACGCGTCTCACTTCGCGGCGGGGCAGCACGTGGACATCCAAGGTCACACCATCGGTAAAGGGTTCCAGGGTCCGATGAAGCGGTGGGGTTTCTCCGGTTTACCCGCGACGCACGGTAAGTTTATTTTAATCATCGTATGGGCAATTAGGTTGATGTCATGTTTTGTTTACAGGAACGACGAAGAAGCACCGCGCGCACGGTTCCATCGGCAACTCGCAAGATCCCGGTCGGGTTTGGAAAGGGAAGAAGATGGCGGGGCGGATGGGTAACAGGAAGCGGACAGTGCAGAGCGTGTACGTGTACAAAGTTGACGTAGAACGGAACTTGCTGTACGTCAAGGGGCAGGTGCCGGGGAAGCCCGGTTTGTTCCTGAAGATCACCGACGCTCTCCGGAAACCGCCGCAAAAGCCGGCGTACCCGACGTGGGGGTTCGGGGAATTCGCGGAAGGCGCGCCGAGCGGAGTGAGCGTGGGGAAGATGGACGACCCGTTCATCACCCAGAGCGACTGAGGTGTTTTAAACAGAGGTCTATTAACTCTTAAAACAGACTGTGGGCGTTCGTGACTACTCAGTCTTCAACGGACTCACGCGTGGACCGTTGAACGTATAAATCGCGTCTGCGCCGTCACGCGGATGATACCTCGACGAGCGGCTGGAGCACGCCGGGGTTGGGCGCGATCTTGGCGCTTGTCTCGCGTGCAGCCTTTGCCGGCATCTTAATCGGCCCCTTCCCGGCGACTCTGTATTTCCACCCGAGAATTCTCCCGCGGCAATTTTCACCCCCGCACTCGCACTCGAACTGGTCCCCTTGCGCAACCATGTCCTCCTCCGTCATCTCGTAGTCGATGGTGACGGGTTCGCCGGGGAAGATGTCGCGGTTGGCGGTGAGCTTGATGAGGTAGTTGGTGGGAAACACCTCGACGTCGCAGTTCGGGTCGCAGGAGTGGTTGACGTAATTGTCGAGATCCTGTACACAAAACACGACGTCATTCTAATTGCCCATACGAACATAAAAATAAACTCTCACCTCGGGAGATTCGGACAGGGAGAACAGCGCGCCCGGTCGTTGGCCCATCGGTCTGACCTGCAATGCGGCGTTGTACAGCGTGCCCATGTACCCGCGCCTGCCTCTCATCTGACGATCGCGGAGTAACAGGTTTGGCGGCATGAGCATCACCGTCTGACCCGCGAGGATGGGAAGGCAAACGTCCTCCTCGCCGTCCTGCTCGGGGAGATACACGAGGTGCCGACCCCAGGCGTCGGGCCCGGGCGGAGGGGTCTTGACCGCGAGGGGCACGGCCGCGGCGACATTCGCAGCCTCCTCGCGACACTTCTCGGCGCTCCAGAAGGCTTCCGGTAAGTTACCGGGCCCCGCTTTGGCGACGTCCTCGGGGGACCAGAACGCGCCGCCGACGTCGCCGCTCCCGCGAAGGTCGGCGAATGCGAAGAGGCCGAGCGCGGCGTCGCTCTCGGAGTTGGCGATGAGCGCCTGCGAATTGAAAGCCGGGATCGAACGCGTCAGTCGGTGCCGTTTTGGATGTCCACGTATTTCGGCGACTGGGGCTAGTTTGTGTGGATGCAAAGTACGAAGGTTGACCATTTTTTTTTAACTCACCTCGACGTGCGGCATGCAGTGCCCGCGGTACTTGGCCTGGAACGCCGGATCTTTCCAGTCGTCGCCGGTCACCCTGCCGCGGCACGTGGCGGAGCCGCAGAGGCACTTCCAGTTCTGTTCCACGTCCTCGCTCGTGGCGTAGTCGAACGTGAGCTCGTCGCCGGGGGATAGGTCGCGGGTCGCCGTCATGACGACGACGCCGTCGTGTCTGTTGAGCTCGTCGGGTTCGAACCAGCACGTGGGTTCGCAGCTGTGGTTCATGAACATGGAGGGATCTTGGCTGACGCCGAGCCGCCACTGATCGTGGGGGAGTTTGTCGAACTCGGGGAGGGACTCGTACGCGTCCTCGCCGACCTGGAGGTGGGATGAAGTAGGGGAGGGTGGGAGTTGATTGGACACTTGGAAAAACGCGTTGTTTGTTTCCGCGGCGGCGAGTGGGGATTGGGGGTGCCGTGCCGCGCTCGAAGCTCAGTATCAAAGTTTTTGGAATGTAGTGTAGCGTCACCGCCCCGTCTTGTGGGAGGGGCTCAGCTAACCTGACTAACGTTTGTCCTCACGGCTTCGGCGGCGGGCCGGGAAAGCCAACATGGAATGGAGAGAAACGGAGCGACGCGTGTCGGGAAAAACTTAACTTTACATCGCTGCAGAAGAGGCGCCCGCGTGTGGAGACGCGGAGCCTTCGTCGAGGCGATGCTCGAGGCGGGGCTTGCAGAACATTGACACCCCGCCGATGATCTTTCGCGGCTCACGGATGGCGACGCGGATATGTCCCTCCAGGGAATCCGCGCGCCAGTACGAGCCGCCCGGGTCGATGGGAAACGATCGGAAGAGGGACGCGCCTTGTACATGTAGTGCTCGAAGATCTTTCGAGCCTCGGCGGGCAGGTTGTCGATGTAGAGTCGGCATCTGGGCACCGACACCCAGTCGGGTTCCTCGTCCTGGTTCTCCCACCAAACGACGGTGCCCTTGGGGATCGGGGCGGTGACGAGCAGGGCCTTGCCGCCGCCGCCTTCGAAGTCTGTCACCGAGATCGAATCATGGAGCATCGCCCGGACGACGAGGGTGGTTTTTTTGGAGGGGCGTGCGCGACGCTTGAGTGCGAGTTTGGGAGATGCGAAAGACACGCGCCGGGTGCGGGGCCTGCTCGAGGAACTCTCGGAGAGCAGACCGCGCGCGAGCGGCTGAGTGGCGATGGTTCGAGCCACGCGGCTGCGCCACGCGTTGTGGTTCACCGATGGTGTTCCCGATGGTGTTTGGCGTTAACGCGTTTTGTTGATGAGTTGACGCGCATTTTTCAAGATTCGGTCTCCGACGTTTCGATCTCATCAGCAGATCAGTCTGAAAGTCCAACGCGCGGGGCAAATACGAGGAAACAAAATCAAGTCGCACGCGCAACGCGGTCAGGTGAACAAACAAGTTTAGCGTTTACATAAAGTCTAAAAAGATATCATCGCGTCCCCGTCTCACCCACTCACTGCTCCTCCTCCGCGTCGGGGTTACCCGCGATCGCGCGGGTGATGTCCCCCTTGATGTCATTGTACAGGATGGACAGCACCGCCGCCTTGTACGTCACGAACCCGAGCAGCACCGGGCCGTAGTTGAAGTCGAACGGCAAGTCCAGCCGGTTAAATCCCGACGCGAACACCACCACGCAAACAGGCACGACGAGCCTCTTCTGCAGCAACGCCTGCGAGTACACCTGGCCCACTTTCCCGAACGCGCCGCTCATCATGCCGAAGACGTCGGTGACTGGTTCGTACACCAGGTTCCTGGTGTATAACTCATCCTCCCACCCTTCCTTCGCCTCCAGCTCGTCGACGTAGGACTGTAACATGAGGAGGTAGGCGACGGATCCCGCGACGCCGAGCGCGGCGCTGAAGCCGTTGGCGAGGCCGTACCCTAAGGTGCAGTACCCGGTGAGTGCCGTGCCGTACAGGGCGGTGGTCTTGAGGAGATCCTGTTTGAGCAACGCGTACTCCTCCGCGGAGGCATCTTTGCGAAGGTTGGCGTCTGGGATGCCGCCCTGGGAGGTGGACGCGGGAGGCGCGTCCTCGGTCGCGGCGGCGCGGACGGCGGCGCGGTCGCGGCCGGACGTGGACGGCGGCTGGCCGAGTCCCCGCGAGGAGTCACGCGATTGGAACGACGCGCCAACTCGGGCGGCGGCGGTGCACCGGACGCCGGCGCCTCTTCTTCTGTCCACAAAATGGGAGGGGCCCGCGCGGGCGGCGCGCGCGACGGGCGCGTCGGCGCCGGCCCGGTGGCCGACGGAGGAGGCCGACGCCATCGGGGCGCGGAAAGAGAGCGGCGTGGACATCGTCGCCGTGAAAACAAAGTCGTCGGCCGGGTCCGCGACGTCTCGAATGCGCCGTTCGGAGGCGACGATTCGAGGCTTTGAGGGTTTAGGGCACATTGGCAATGCCAAAAAACCAAAATCCAAAAAAAAAAAGGAATCCACGTCACGTTCAAGTAGATACGGTGGTATAACCAACGATCTGAGACACAGCCCCCCCGCGCACGGAGACGCGAGGAACCGCGACGACGATGTTCGCGGCTCTGACCATCGCGCCGGTGGCCCCGGCGCCCCTCGTGACCGCGCGGCGCGTCGCGAGGCGAAGGACGGCGGCGATACGCATCACCCCGTCCACTGGATTTTCCAAGTCACCGGTTGGCCAGGGAACATTTCTGAGATCGAGCGCTTCCCGGGTCGGCGCGACTGGACTCGAGGAGGAGACGAGGAGCCCGTGGACGGAACCGGCGCCCGCGCCGTCGAGCGCGTGGGAACCCGCGCGGTCCGACTGGCAACCCCCGTGGGTTCGCAGGCTCTTACTCGGCGCCGCGGCGACGATCGCGGCGGTCGCCTACTTTGCGGCAATCTCCGTCCATTACAACGAAGCCCTGGCGGACGTCATGGACGTGAACGAACCGTCGATCATGAAACTCGAGCTCAAACCGCGGACGCAAGAGGTGATACTGGAGACCAAAGCCGAGCACATCAACGAGGACTTCTCGCACGAGGACCTCGTGGGCGCCATCTACACCGAAGGCGACCTACGCGGAAGCGACTTTCGAGGATCCGACCTGAGGGCGGCAATCTTCAGCCGAGCCATCATGCCGGGAGTGAACCTGGAGGGTGCGGACATGTCGAACTCGTTTCTGGATTACGTGGTGTTAAGGGGGAGCAACATGCGGGGGGTGATCGCGCGGGAGGCCAACTTCGTCCGGTCCGATCTAGGCGACTGCGACGTCACGAACGCGGACTTCACCGAAGCCGTCATCGATCGGTACCAAGCGATTAACCTTTGCGACAACGCGTCTGGGACGAACCCGTTCACGGGGGTGGACACGAGGGATTCACTCGGGTGCGAGCGGTTAAAGCGTTACGAGGGGTTCAACAAGGAGAACTCCAAGGTGGCGGTGTCCAAGGGCTCGGGGACGTGGGGAGGCGCCGCGAGTGGTAACTAATAGAAGGTACGGGGGTGGGTAACTAATATAACCCCCGAACCCCCCGCGAAGACCCGAATGGTTTTTGTAATGATAGAACTTCGACAAACTCACGCGGGGGTGACCACCATGGCGAAGAGCTTGGCGATCTTACCGTCGTTCCGATGGATCGCCGCCTTGACGCTCTGGATCTTCTTCCGCATCGACGCGATCTCATCGTCCGCCTCTTCCAGCCGCTTATCCTGCTTCGCGACGGTTTCCCCGAGTGGGGCCGATTTGACCTCCTCGGCGCGGCGGCCCATGTTCTCCCGCTCCCGCTGCCAAAACGTCAGCTCGCGCCGCATCGTCTCCACGTCCTCCTGCAGCGCATCCATGGCCTTGCCCAGCGGGTTGGTGAACTGCACCAGCGCCTGTACCTGCTCCCGGATAGCCTCGACGTCGTCCTCGGCGCCGCCGCCGCCGTTCGATTCATCCTCGTCGCGGAACGTCGCGGCGGAGATGCCTTCCCTTCCGCGATCTCCGTCCCTTCCGTCGCTCAGCCCCCCGGCGCCTTCTCGCGACGACGCGTCCACGGCATCTCGTGACGACGATGCCTTCTTCTTTCGGCGGCTCCCGAGGATGATCCCTTTCCCCGCTTTAACCGACGGCTCCGTTCCGTTCGGGTCGTCCGTTCGGCCGGACCTCGCCGCCGCCTCGCCCTCTCGTTTCGCCGCGAGCATGTCCCGCACCAGCGCGCCGCCCCCGTCGGGGTCCGACGACGTGGTCAGCTTCGCGTCGGCCCACGGGTTGGCGGTGGACGGACCTACGTTTGCTGACGTGTCGTCGTCCGATTGGTCGTCGTCCGAGTCGGCGACGTCGCCCTCGCCGAAGACCCCGCTCGGCTTGTTCGACGAATTCGAGCTCGGCTCCGGCTCGAACGGCCTTGATGACCCCTCCACGCTTTCCGGCCGCTTTCCGGGCCCGTCCCTGATTGGTGACACCTCGACCACCTTGCTGGATATCTTGGGCGGCGCGCGGCGGGCGCTCATGGGCCGCGCGGGAGCTCGGCGCTCCGGCTGCGGCGGCGATGAATCTCGCTTCGGCGGCGGCGGCGGCGGTTCATCGTCGGAGTCGCTGTGCGGCGGCGGTGGCGGCGCGAACGCGGGCTCGGGCGAGGGTGACCTCGCGCGTGCGGGTGGGGGTGGTGGTGGTGGCGGTGACGGTTCCCTCGGCGGCGGTGACGGATCCCTTTGCGTTTGTTTGGGTGGAGCCGCGGCGGGGGTCTCACCCGCGAGCGCTCTTCGTACGGCTTCTGACGAGTCCCCGGTTTTCGCCGCGCGCGCGAGTTGCTGGAGGAACGCGTTGGTGTGTTCCGGTTCGAGCCCCGCGACGATCTTCAGCGGCCTCGCGGTCACCTTCTCGTTGAGCGCCAGTCCGACGCACGCGATGATCTTGGCGAGCCATGCGGTTTTGCTCTCCTTGTCTTTGACCTTGCCCGAGTCCGTCTCCGTGGCGTCGAACAGCCCTTGCGCGAACCCGGTGTTGCGGGTCACCTCGGACACCACGTCGTGGAGGAACCTGAACGGCGGTTTCTTCAGAAGGTTCTCCGTGAGCTGCGAGATGGGGAAAGGTCAGCGGTCAGCGGTCGTGACGGGTCGCAATCTTTGAAAAAGAGTCGAGCGGGGGGATGGGGCGAGATCCAGGGGTCAGCGGGACGCGGTCGCGCACCTTTGGCTTGCGGACCATCGGGTCCGAGCCCTGCAGGATCTCCTGCGTGGCGGTCCAGAACTCGGCCATGGCGCGCAAACCCCGCCACTCCACGCGCTTCGAGCTCTGCCCCTTCTTCGTATCGCCCCGGCAACAAACGAGGAAAACGGTCACAAGCAAGGTGCCTAAAAGTTTAGTTATTCCGAGGAAGAAAACACGAGGTCGATCTGTGACCAAATACACGTAGATACATCTCGTATTTGCCTGGACTGTGCATGGAAAGTCTGTGCATGAAATAGAATCAGGTTGCCCCTTTTCTACCCGGCGGCGGCTGAGCACCGCCGACATAAATCACGCGCGCGGTGCGTGCGGTGGGACACCTCGCGCGATGCCTTCCACGCGGTCATCGAATCGCGCGGGCGGCGGGCTCAACCTAGCCGCGCTCGCCAACCCCGCGCCGGCTTCCACCGAGCTCCCGGACGACGACTTCGACCCCACGGGCGGCGCGCTCCCCCGCGATGCGAACGCCGACTCCGGCGACGATGACTCCGGCGACGGCTTCTCCGACGACGACGTCGGCGCGGTCGACGACGGCGTGCTCGCGCCCACCGAGGACGACAAGGGCGACGAGGGCGGCAGGCTACGCATGCGCGGCGGCCTATCCCTCGACGAGCTCGGCGCGGAGTACCACGGCAAGCGCACGTCACGCAAGGCCATGGAAGACGCCTGGGCCGGAGCCGAGGACCCAGACGCCGCCGAAGAAGACTCGGAAGACGACGACGACGACGAGGACGACGATGGCATGGAGGGCCTGGACGCGGATGACCTCGCGCGGATGGAGCGCGAGGCTGCCGAGGACGATGACGGGTCCGATGAAGACGATGAAGACATCGACGATGAGGACTCGGACGAAGAGGACGATGATGATGACGACGACTCCGGAGCCGACGTCGACGTGGACGAGGACGACGAGTCCCAGGAGGCATCCGACGACGACGACGACGACGGCGGCGATGGCGGCGACCTCGCCGCGGAGCTCGCCGCCTTCCGCCGCGAGGAGGCTGAGGCGAACCGACTCGCCGCCGCTAAATCCCAAAACGCGGTCAAAGGCGCGGCGGTTCGACGACAAAACGAGATGTGGGAGAAGGCGCTCCAGACCCGAATCGTGCTTCAGAGGGGCCTGAACGCGTCGGCGAAGATGCCCACGCCGACGTACTGGCGCGCGTTGGCCAAGGCGGATGGGGATGTCGAGCCCGCGATGGCGACGTGCGCGGCGGCGGCGAGGGGCGCGCTCGACGCTCTGTGTTCGTTGCAGGCGGCGCTCATCGACGGCAACCCCGCCATCGCGGAGGCTGCCGGGGATGTCGTCAGCGGCGGTGGTAAGAAGCGGAAGGCGTCGTCGGCGATGGCGGCGGTGAGCAAGTTTGGTTTGCTCGCGTCGCCGGCTTCCGAGGTTTGGGAAAACGTGGACTCGGTGTACCAGAGATTCGCCGCGTTCAGGGACGTTTCCATCGACAGGTGGCACAGGAAGGCGCAGGTGCAGGTTGGGAAGATGTCCGCCGGGGGTTCCGTGGGTGGCGGGGGTGGGGAGATGCGCGCGTTCAACCAGAGCGTCAGCGCGCAGGTTGCGAGCGCGATGCGAATCCCGGATAGGCTCGTCAGAAAATCTCAGCCCCCCGCGCACCTCGCGCCCAAGCGCCTGGGCGAGCCGGAGGGTACCGAAAAGGCCGCTCCCACCGGGGATCGAACCGAGGACCTCGATGCGGATGATCTGGAAGCCGCGGCGAGGGCGGAGGCGCGCGTGGAGGAGATTTACGACGACGCGGACTTTTACGAGCAGGTGCTCAAGGAATTTTTGGAATCGGCCGGCGCCGCCGCCGGTCTGGCGGCGGCGGCGTCGAAGCCCGCGAAGCGCCGCAAGGTTGTGGACAGGCGCGCAAGCAAGGGACGTAAGTTGAGGTACCACGTGCAGCAGAAGCTGGTGAACTTTTGCGCGCCGGTGGAGCTGGAGGTGCCGCAGTGGGCGGAGAAGATCTTCGGGCAGCTGTTCGCTTCGAGCGCTTAGAGTGTGAGAGATTGAGCGGGAGCGTTTGTTTGGTAATGCAAAACTACGCGAGTTCGCCGCCGTTCTCGGACGGAACACGTTGAGCTACACTGAAAGCACCTTTCAGTGTTTTTCTTGCAGAAGGTGCTTACTGTGCATGGCTCAACGTGTCGGAAAAGAAACGCCTGGTGAGACATTCCACGGCTCTCGTACAGTGCACCGCGTGGCAAAGAAACAAGCTCTACTGTACGAGAGCCGTAGAGAAAATACTTCTGCTCACCAGGCGTTTCCATGAGCTCGTCAGTAACCCGCATCAGCCTCGTCCTCCCATTTTCCAATCGTATTTCTTGCGTTCATTCATTCTTTCGTTCGTTCGTTCGTCATCGCCATCCCGTGGCGGCATCGTATAGTCTTTTCTCCCGTCGTCGCGGTCCTTTTGTCGGTCTCACATCTCGGGCATGCATCCAGAGACCAAGAGGCACTCGAACAGCTTCGAGGACACGTCGCTGCGGTTCTCGAGGACGCAGTCGAGCGAGCACGCGCGGCTGTCGTCGTCGCCGCCGAATCCGCAGCCTTTCGTGAGGGTCGTCGCCGAAAATAGCCAAAAGTGTGAGTTGTTTTTTTCTTGGTTTCAACGAAAGGGAACGCCGGGGAAAGACGTGTGGCTGGGAAGAGACGGGCGCCGAAAGCCCTGAAGGGACGCGACGCGGGAACCCGGAAAGCGCGCGGGACGGGTCCTCACCGACGGCGCACTTGACGCCCTGGCGGCAGGTCATATCGAAGCGGCACTTCTGAAGTTCCATGCCGCACTCGCGGAGCATGCACTTGGCAGCCCTGATGCCCTGGCCGTTGCCGAAGGTGCGTCCGGAGGTGCGCATCTTCCAGCCGCCGTGGCGGCTCATGTGCTTACCCCACCAGGACTCCCTGCGCCAGCTCTTGGAGTGCCACCAGTCCTGGGAATCGTCGCTGTCGTCGTCGGTGTCCATGTGGGACATGTCGCCCTGGTGCTTGCCGCCGCCGCTGCTGTCGCCGCCGTGGCTCTTGGAGTCGCCGTGGTGCATGCCGCCGCTGCCGCTGCTGTCGTGGCTCTTGGAGCCGCCGTGCTGCATGCCGCCGCTGCCGCTGTCGCCGCCGTGGCTCTTGGAGTCGCCGCCGCCGCTGTCGCCGCCGTGGTTCTTGGAGTCGCCGTGGTGCATGCCGCCGCCGCTGCTGTCGCCGCCGTGGCTCTTGGAGTCGCCGTGGTTCTTGGAGTCGCCGTGGTTCTTGGAGCCGCCGTGCTGCATGCCGCCGCCGCTGCTGTCGCCGCCGTGGCTCTTGGAGTCGCCGCCGCTGCTGTCGCCGCCGTGGCTCTTGGAGTCGTCGTGGTGCATGCCGCCGCCGCTGCTGTCGCCGCCGTGGCTCTTGGAGTCGCCGGACCAGCCGCCGGACTTGGTGGCGGCCACGCCGCCGGAGCGACCGTGGTGGCCGCCGTGGCTCTTGCCCCAGTGCTTCCAGAGGAGGAGCTTGCCGAGCTTGCCGGCCTCGGCGCCGGGGGTGAGCGCGAGGAGGAGGCCGAGGAGGAGCAGGAGGACGGGGGAACGCATGGTCGAGGGTACGAGGTTGGGAAGGCGGGGAGGTAGTTCGTGCGTCGCGTGTGCGTGCGAGTGACGAACGCGTGGGCGCCCCACGCTCGGAAACGGATTCTCGTGACCTCGTTCGACCAATGATATTCGCGTCGTCCGAGGGAAAGCCTCGTTGTCGTCGTATCGCCTTTCGACGTTTCCGAGAGTATCGGTTTTTTTTTGTCATATCGGAGCGCGAGGAGGTTTGTGCGCACGAGGGCGAGTGCGCGTCGACGCGGCGAGGCCGCGCGAGGCTCGGGCGGGTTTGCACCAACGATGGGGTCCGAGCGTGTGACCCATCGCGGGTTCCCATGCACGAACGCCTCACGACGCGCGCCCCACCGGCCACTTACACACGCACCGCCGTCGCCGCCGCAGCGTTCACCCCTCTAACCGCGACCGACAGTCACGCACGCACAACATGCGCGCCATCACCGCCGTCCTCCTCGTCGCGCTCGTCGCGCTCGCGACGCTCGCGCCGTCCGCGTCAGCCGCCGACGCGCAGACCCTCTCCGCCTCGTCGCAGCGACGAAGGCTCCAAACCATCGGCCAACACAAACCCCAACACATGTCCTCGGGCACCGGCACCTACGTCGGCGACATGGTCAACAAACTCCAACGTACGCACCAGGACAACGTGGCGAAGATCGAGGACGCCACGCGCGCCGCGCAGGCGTCCGTGCAGGCTGCGCACGACGCCAACATGCAGGAAATCGCAGACACCACCGCCAAAGTGACCCTCTCGCGCGACGAAGCCCGCGACCGCACCTTGCAGCTCATGTCGTCCGCCGAGGAACGCTTCTCCGCCGCGATGACCGCGGCGATCGCGGCGCTCTCCAACGCCGCCGAGGCGTGGCGCGACCACCTCCGCGAATCCTCCGCCAGGTACAAGGCGCGCGTCGAGCAGTTCCAGGACAGGCAGTTGTCAAACGTCGGTAAAATCGCCGGCGTCGCCGCGGGCGTCAAAGACTTCGGCAGGCAAAAGGTCGACGAAGCGTACGACGCGCACAGGCAGCGCGTCGCGAGCATGGTCTCCGAGATCGGCGACAAGCTCGGCGACACCGCGGACAAGCTTACAGGCGGACACAGCGGCCGCAGGCTCCTCGACGGCCACGAGGACGGCGAGGACGAGGACGAGGATCAGCTCTGGCCGAACTTCCGCATGAACCAGGAGCCCTTCGAGCGCGTTCGCAAGGGCTGGTCCAGCTGGGGTAAGCACCGACGTGACCGCTGGAAGAAGCACCACCAGCCGGTGAGCTCGGGCACCGGCACGCTCGTGGGCGATGCGCTTCATAACATGCGCAAGAACAACCAGGTGAGCTCGGGAACCGGCACGCTCATCGGCGATCATCTTCACAACATGCGTAAGAACAACAACATGCACCACGGTCAGGTGAGCTCGGGCACGGGTACGCTCGTGGGTGACGCCCTTCATAACATGCGCAGGAACGCGAGGAGCGACGACGAAGATAAGTGAGCGTGACGAGTGAGCGGCCGAGGTGGACGAGCAGCGCGGAAACGCCTGATGAGTCTTGTCCACTCTGCTTTCGATGGCTTTCGTTTTGCCTTCTTCTTAATCATGTCACCATACTGCAAAACGAGAGCCATGGAAGCCACATCAGGCGTTTCTTTCCCGACGCATAGATCATGAAGCACCATCACAACATGATCTCTGCGCCGGGAGCACAGCTCGGCTCCGAGGCTGACAACCCCATCTCACGCTTATAAATACGACGTTCACCGTACTTTCATTCTACACGCTAAGCCGAAACCTACAGATTCCCGTCGAAATCAAACGACCCCGAGTCGTTATCGTCCTCCTCCTCCTCCTCCACCTCCACCCTCCGTCGCGGTGGAGGCGTCGACGCCGAGCGCGGCGACCTACCACCCGACCCGCGCTCGTACTCCACGAGCCACGACTCATCCCCCGTCGGCCCTCCGCTTCGCCGTCGATTGAAACTCGAAGCCGATTCGTGACCCGGGCCCCCCGCCTCCGCCACCCACCGCTCCGTCGCCGGGTACGCGACGATCGCGTCCCCACCCCCGTCGCCCCTCGCGGCGGCCACCGCGCTCGCGCCGCCTTGCCTCGCCGCCTCCGCCGCGTTCGCATCCGACGTGGACGCCACGCAGCAAATCGCGTGCGCGCACTTGGACACGACGTCGGCGTCCGCCGGGTGTGAACGCATCGACCTCGCGAGCGCCGACACGGCTTCGTGTTCGAGGAGCTTCGCGGCGACGGACCCGCCGCCGTGGTGCGCCGCCGCCCACGTCGCATCCGCGGCGGCCGCGCACACACCCGCGTCGCCCTCGTGCCTGCGAAGCGCGTTGACGATAGCGACGCCGGGACCCGGCGATGCGTTGTTGTTGTTTCTGTGAGTGGCTGTTTCGGTGAACTGTTTGGCGACGGCGGCGGCGGCTTTGCGCGCGGACCCGGCGAGTCCCCGCAGCACGCTGGGCTCCCCGCCCCTGGCCAGCGTCGCGATGAGCTCGCACGCGTGTGTCGCGACCTGTGCGTCCTTGCCGTGCGTCTCCATCGCGGCGGCGGCGTGTCGGGGTACTCCGTTCGTCGCGAGAATCAAAGCGGAGTCGCCTCGTTTATTAGACGCCAAGGTTGCGAGCGCTGGCAACGCTGCGACGACGGCGTTTGGATCCGCCTGGGACACGTTCGCGCACGCGCGCGTCACCAGGAGCACGTCGCGGCACAGCTGTCTCGACGTTTCCAGTTCCTCGACCAGAGCGTTCGAGCCGTCTCCGGACGCCGCCCGGAGTCTCTCCGCGGCGGCTTCCGCGTCGATTCGCATCCTCCGCTCCTCCTCGAACCGCGACTCCGCGGCGTCGTGCGCGCTCCTCGCGACGCGCGCGAGCCGCGCGAGCCGTTGTTCCAGCTCCACCACCTCACGTCGCAGCCGCGCGTTATCGGCGACGACCTCACCTTCTTTCTCCAGTCGCCGCTGTTCGCGGTCGCCGACGAAGCCCACCCGCGGGGACGCGTCGGGGTGGCGTACGTACGCGCCGCGCGCCGACGGTTTCTCCACGATGGACGTCTTCGCCTTGGAGCGCATCGCGGACGGTGTCCCGTGCCGGTTCATATCCCCCGCGTCGCTGTCGTCTTCGTTGGGATGGCCCTTCTCGCCGGTCCACGCTCGTCGCATGAACGCCTTGACGTTTCCCAGCGCTCCTTTCATCTCATCTCCGAGCCGGTCCGCTTCGTCCATGACCCCCGCGTGCGTCGAGGACGCGCGTTCTCGTTGTGTCTCGGCGTCGCGTTCGTCGCGTTCGTTGAGCGCAGCCTCGGCGGCGGCGAGCTTGACCTTGAGGCCCTCCACCTGCGCTGATTTGGCCTCGAGCGCGAGTCGGGCATTTTCTGCGAGCTGGAATCGGTCGGAATCGGCTCGCGACGGGGACGGCGGGGGTAGCGTGGAGTTGCCGGAATCGCGCGGCGGGCGCGCGGGGGAGCCGATCGCGGACATGCCGCCTGTGCCCGCGATGGGTGCCCTGCCGGTGGTGCCTGCGCGAGGGAGAATCGAGGGAGAATGGACGGGTGAGTCGGGGCGCCGGGATCCTATCGCGAGGAGACGGCACGATGGGATTGTAAATTGGCGGGGTTCCGATTAACGCGGGGAGGCGTGGTACGAACTGACCTCTGCGCATCCACGAGCCGGTGCTGCTGTCGGTCCGGCCGGACTCGCTGATCGGCGCCTGTCCTCCACCCCGGGCGTGCGGCGGGGACGTGGGCGGATCCCTCATCCGCTCGATCGCGGACGGCCTGTTGACGCTCCACGACCTCTTGGAGCTGCCCCCGGACGTCACGCTCGCCCCGTCGCCATCTTCGTGCGCCGAGTCGAAGTTGCCTCGGCGCATCGGAGCTGCCGGCGCTGCCACACGGACGACGGCAGCGTGGTCAGTACGACGGGCTCTGCGAGGTCGTGTGCGGTGAGGCGGGAGGCCTCGCAGAATGGTGGGTGTTGGCAAATTATTGGGAGAGTTGAGAGGCGACGCGAGTTTTGGAGTGCAAGAATTTACTCGGGGCGCGTGTGGACTTCGAGGGGTGCGTTGCGCTGTGTGTGTGTGCCATGGCGCTCGTGTCGATGGATCAAATCGTTCCCAATACATAAAAGAATGTTCGGCCGTGTCGTCCACGTGCACGTGAATGCGAATGGACGGCGTGCTCTCAGTCCCAGAGAGGTCGGGTCGCGGGGAGAATTACCTTTAGTAGAGCGGGGTCCCCTTGACCATGCCCTTCTTGAGGCAGATGCAGAACGGCTGCTCGTCCTTGAGAGCCTCCGCCTCGCGCTTCATCCTCGCCGACTGGTTGGCTCGGACCATCTGCATGCGGGCCTCCTTGGCCTGCCTCTCCTCCATGAGCTCCTCGTCGGATTTCTTAGCCTCGGCGGAGGCGAGCTTTTTCGCCTTCTCCTCGCGCTCCTTGTTGCGCTTGGCGTCCTCCTCCTGGCGCTTCTTCTCGGCCGCCTCGACAGCCTTCTGGGCCTCGGCAGCCTCCTTCTCGGCAGCCTTGATGGCATCCTTGTCGGCGGCAGCCTTGGCCTCCTCGATCGCGGCCTGCTTCTTGTCGCGCTCCTCCTTTTGGAAATCCTCAACGCCGAGGCGGTACATGTCCATGAGGTTGCCGATGCACTTGCCCCAGGCTTCGTGGTGGGCGACGGTCCAGCCGGATCCGTGGCCGAGCTCGAAGGCGGCGAGCATGGCGTCGCCGTAGGCGTCGAAGTTAGCCTTGGTCGCACCTCGGGTCGCGAGCACGTAGCCGTTCTGGCGTTTGGCCTTGATGATCTTGTTGGGCTCGAGGAAGCGATCGACGGCGTCGCCGATGTCGTCGAGGATGGCGTCAGCGAGGCCGTCGACGGTGGGCTTGATGTCGGCGATCTTGTCGTTGAAGAGGCCGGGGATGGCCATGGGGTGGATCTCGTTGGCGTGCTCGCGGATCCCCTGGATGGACTCCTGGATGATGCAGAACTTGTCCTCGTCGTCGGTGCCGGGGAGGTAGCGAAGGATCTCGACGCGGCTCTGAAAAAAGAGGCCAAACTCGTCAAAGTCGAGCTCGTCGGAGCCGTCGATGTCGACCGCCTCGAAGACCTCGCGGAGCTTGGCCTTGTTGCCGGGCATCGCGGCGATCGGGTCGATGCCGAGGATGCGGCAGAGATCCTTGTCGGAGGCGAGGGCGCGGCCGAGCTCGTCGAGAGACACGGTGCCTCCCTTATCGGCGTCGCACTGATCGAACAGTTTCCTGATCTTGGCCTTGTCCTTGTCGTTCCACTCGGGAGCGCGCGCGGCGGGGGCGACCATGTCGAATTCCATGAGGGTTCTTACGGGGAAGGCGACGAAATCGTCTGGGTGAGTATCGATGCACGGGCGACGAAAAGTCGGCCGGCCGGCGGGCGCGTGCGGGATGTGATCACGGTCCACCTCGGTGACATCCAAAACACCCGGTTTTTTCACGACGGTCGGAGATTGCGCCATCTCAGCGGCAAGTGACTCCGATTGGCCCAGTTCAGGAACCCTGAACGCTGGTGTGTTGAACGCCACAGATCTGAACGCGCGCCGCATTTCGTGGGTAACCGTAATTGTTCAGATGCCATCAGACTACTTCACTGTCGAGTGTTGGACATCGATGGCGATGGCGATGGCGGGAAGCACCTTTTTTACAACCGGAATGCAGTCTGACATGGTGCGGGCTCCGTTTGATTCCGTTTGAGGTTGCCGAGCAGAGCGGTCTCGACATCGATCTGTTCTCGGAGATGCTCTCGTCCGCGGAAGCTCAGAGACTGCACTAACAATCGATGATTCTTCACTCGTGATGTACGCTGTTGGACGCACGCTCGTTCCAAGCTCCGCCGTCCGACGCGGCGCGCTTCACAGACGAACTCCTCCCCGCACCTCCCACCGCCCTAACCGCGCGGTCGTGACGCACGCATCCGCGGACATGAAGACGGTGCGCGCGCGCGACCCTTCCATCCCAAAGTCCGAGTCATCGTCATCACCCCTGCTCGCGTGTTACCCTAGCACCGAGGAGATCGATACCTAGGACCCGCGCCGCCCATCCGGCGGACCCAACACCGTCCCGACATGCGACTGATCCCCACACGCGTTCCCGTCGATCGTCTCGCAGGTACCCCTCCACATCGGCTTCGTCGGCACCGGCCTCATCGGCAAGGTGACCGTCAAGCAGGTGGGCGCGCACGCCCCCGCGTTGCTCGCCGACAGCGGCCTCGACCTACGCATCGCCGCGTGCGCCGACTCCAGGCACATGATCCTCGCCGCGGGGGCCGACGGCATGGAACATAAGGCGATAGACGCCGCCATCGGCGATCGCGCGGTCGCGGACTGGGACGTCGCGGCGCTCAACGCGGACGCCCCGACCGCCGCGGACCTCGACGCCCTCGTGGCCAAATTAAAAACCAACGCCGCGAACACCGGCGGCGCCGCGGTGGTCGTCGACAACACATCCTCCGAATTCGTCGCCGGTAAATACGGCGACTGGCTCGGCGCGGGGGTCCACGTGGTGACCCCGAACAAGAAGGCCAACTCCGGCGACCTCGCACGCTTCAAGAACTTCACGAAGGCTGCGGCGGAGGGGAATGCTCATTGGTTTTACGAGGGAACCATCGGCGCGGGTCTCCCGGTGGTGTCCACGCTGCGTACCCTCCGCGCGTCCGGCGACGCGGTACGGTCCGTGCAAGGGATCTTCTCCGGGACGATGAGCTTTCTGTTCAACTCGTGGGACGCGAGCGGGGGCCAGCCGTTCAGCGAGGTGGTCTTGGCGGCGAAAGCCGCGGGGTACACGGAACCGGATCCTCGGGACGACCTCAACGGCCTGGACGTCGCGCGTAAGGTGGTGATCGCCGCGCGCGAGAGCGGCGTGGACTTGGCGCTCGATGACGTGGACGTCCAGTCGCTCGTGCCCGCCGAGCTCGAGGACTGCGACGCGGACACGTACGTTAAACGCTTGCCCGAGTTTGACTCTGTCATCGCGGCGCAGGCCGCAGAGGCGGAGGCGGAGGGGAAGGTTTTGCGCTTCGTCGGCAAGGTGGACGCCGTCAAGGGCACGGGCACCGTGGAGCTCGCCAAGTTTGACAAGTCCCACCCGTTCGCGGGTCTCCAGGGTGCGGACAACATCCTTGAGATTCAGTCGATGAGGTACAGCGATGAGATGGCGAGCACGCCGCTGATCATCCGGGGGCCCGGCGCGGGGGCGCAGGTGACCGCGGGTGGGGTGTTCGGGGACCTGTGCAAGCTGGGCGCGGTGCTGGGGGCGCGCGTGCCGGTGTGAGTGACGATTGATTTGATTTAAGAGGGGGGGATTGGATGGACGACGGCGGCGGTTCCCACCCGTGGTGCGGTTGTGCGAGAACTCCTCGCAACTTTTAATACACCACACCTATTTCTTGGACTCTGTGTGGCGTGTTGACACCAAGCCCCGATATGGTCCGATATGGCTATGGATATCCCGTGAGTGTTGTCTTTCCGTCGTTTCGGGAACAGAGCGTCGCGCGCCTCCCTCCTCCTACCCTCCCAACATGTGCCCCCTCAGACCTTGCTCCCTGCCCACCACCACCGGCGTGTTCGTGCGAGACACCGCGGAGTGGCTCGCGTATTCGCCCGCGGTGACGGCCAAGATACTGGAGAGCTACGGGCTCTCCGTCTCGGACCTGACCGCCACGGGCGACGCCGTGAAGGAGGACAGGCCCGGCAGCCCCCGCAGCGTCCTCGGCGGCGCGCCCTCGGCGTCCGTGAGCCCCGATCGCGGGACGCTCGACCTCGGCTCGTTCGGCCTCGGCGGCGGCGCCTACACGCTCGATACGGGAACGGGGTTGCAGGTCAGCCCGCGGGGTTTCTCCAGGCCGATATTGTTCGTTTTTGCCGATACGGCCTCCAGGGACCGCTTCGCGCGGACCCTCAGCGCGTGCGACATGAAGTGCGAGACCGCGGTCGCGCAGGGCGTGACCACTCGCTCCACAGGCAAGGTCATCACACGCATTCTTCTCGCCCCCGTGCACGTTGTTTCCCGGGTTTTACCGATTCGGTTGTTATGTACTCGTATCGGGGGCGGTGGGAAAGCAGCCTCCGAGGAAACCAACTCCGCCGACTCAGCCGAGCAAGAGGCTGAAAGGGTCGCCTTACACTTCCAACTCGCAGTCAAACGTTGGAAGGAGGAGGAGGAGGCAGCTAAGGAGGCTGAGACGGCCAGGCGCCAGAAGGTGAAGGAGAAGAAGGCGAAGAAGGCGAAGGAGAAGAAGGAGAA
>Ga0302114_10000100_pt1 | contig 60534 bp, 39 predicted proteins | sample AG5_Surface_MG_FD_203107 | JGI IMG/M metagenome (GOLD analysis project Ga0302114, IMG submission 203107) | Marine microbial communities from Western Arctic Ocean, Canada - AG5_Surface | ecosystem: Environmental > Aquatic > Marine > Oceanic | place: Canada: Western Arctic Ocean | collected... | reverse complement strand
CGCGTTCGCATGGACCCTCTCGTGGATGCGCGCGAGCACTCCGGGTTAGCCGCGATCGCGAACCCGCCCATCCGCGCGCGTGAAGCCACCCGAGGGGTGTTTTCCCGGTGCCGAAAAATCGCCTAACCGTAAAATGACCCAGTTCTCGTATGGGCATTCCAGTTGGTGATAATTCGCTAATTGACGTGGTTTCATTCGAGAAACGTATGTGAACTAGTCATAATCCAGATTTTCGTTATTCAGGCGCTCTCACTCAGTCGACGCTTGGAGGGGACCGAAAATAACCAAATTGCCACAACCAAACGGCACCGCCCGAGAGAAGATGGCGCCGGCGGCGTCCGAACCCGACGATGGGTTCCAGCTCGGGGACGCCATCAAGTGGCTCCTGTTCCTCGTGCCGTGGTCCGTCTTCTCGCTCTACTGCCTGCTCGCCCTGTCGGCGCAGCTCGGGCTCGTGGGAGTCGTCGAGGCGGTGGCGCTCGCGCTCGTCTCCCTGCCCTTCTGGCGCAGGGTGTGCCGCCGTCCGGTGTATCTCCCGTACACGGCGCTCCTGCGCAGGCACCTCGCCAAGTCCGCGGACTCCACAGGGTTCGAGGATACCAGCGCGGCGGGCCTGGACGCCAACCCGGGCCTGGGCTGGGTCAAGACGGTGGAGGAACGGACGGAAGCGATGCAAGAGGAGCTTCGCGCGTTTCTCAGGTCCACCGCGTGCAGGACGCCCGAGGATGACTTCGTGGAGAACGACGTGGCGGACGCGGCCGCGGACGACGACGCGTGGAGACTAGACCGCGTGAACAGTGATACAGGAGCAGCAGGCAGCGTCCGGTCCGACGGCGGCGGCGGCGGCGGCGGGCGGATGCCACGGAGCGGCTCCTTCGCGTCAAGATTCGACCGAAGGCCGAGTCGTCGATTGGCCCGCGCCGGTTGGTCCTCGCTCCCGCTGTGCGACGACACGCTCGTGGAACCCAACGCGATGGCGAAACGACACTTCCCAAAGACCACGCGAGTGATAGCGTCCGTCGGAGGGTTCCAGCCGAGGCTCTGGGTCCTTTCCCCCGACGACTCGCCGCCCAAAGTTTCAAGCGGCGTGAGCGACGGGTACCACCGGACCCACGTGGTTCTCGCCGCCGACGACGACATGCACCTGGTGGACGGCGGCGGGGAAGGACCGAACTTCGTGCTCGCGGGGATCCAGGTGGGAGGCGAACGGAGGGGTATCGACGTCGGGGCGACGCACGTCGTGAACGACCACGCGCGGCGCTTCTTTTACAACAGGCTCGGCGGGGACCGCGTGGAGGGTGACCTTGGGCCCGGCGCGGTGGTGCTCACGTTCGACGTGTGCGTCCCCGCGATGGAGTCGAGCAGACGCGCGATGATCAAGCACCGCGGGGAGATGATCGCGGAGCTCGGGGGGGACGGCGCGGGGGGTGCGATCGGGCCGGACGGGGGGTTCGACGCGCGGCGGGCGTGGGCGTACTTCCGGCTCACTCTCGCGGCAAACTTGGGCTGAGTCGGCGGCTTCACGAGTGTCGCTTAGCTTTCGAGGTGAATGAATGGATTAATAGTTCTATTGTAGGGTCCTCTGCTCGAGGGAGTTATTGACGCTCGGGATGATCTCCTCCTTCATGTCGAACGTCACGCTGCTCCGGGTGGAGTCGGTGGACGCTCGACCCGGCGATCGACCGCCCAGGAGAGCCGGGTGCTCCGGGGTTCTCGAAGGCGTCGCCGTCTGCGAGTGCGACAGCCTCGACCTGCGAATCGCCGGCTTGGGTATCGCCCGAGCTACCAACGCGATCAACTGATTCCGCTCGTCGCTGTCCGTTGGAAACTCACCCGTTATCTGCTCGAACCCTTCCGGCGTCAGCAGCTTCCCGTGCATCGCCGCCGCCGCGCGGACCCGATCGTCGATGTGCGTCGCCGACGGGATTCGTCTGAGCGCCTCCACCCCTTGCGCCGCGGTCATCCAGTGCGAATTCGCAAAGTCGACGACGCGCGCGCCCCGTTCACTATCCTCCATCCCGTCCAGCTCCACCAGGAGCTCCGTGAAGTCCTCCTCCCTCATCTGCTGCGACCGCCGCTTGCTCATGGAGTGTTCCACCAGATCTCCGAGGGTTTCCATGAGCGCCGGGGTCCACGGCGTGGTGAGCTGCATGAACTTGACCTGGTCGTTGTGATGCGTGTCCTTATACTTGAACCTAAAGATCTTGCCCGTGGTGGCCCACGACTCGATGCAGGACATCGGGTAGTGCACGAACTCCTCGCTGATGTCCCTGCAGTTGACGAACTTGAAGCCGAGGTCGCTAATGACAAAGCCCAAGAGCCCGTCGTCGTCGCGTCCTTCGTTGGCCCACGGCTCGTACGTCAGCGGGGTGACGAAGAACAGGTAGGTCTCGTGGGCTATCTTCGTGGGCGGCGGGTACCTCTTACGCATGGACGCGGAGCTATCCGCGTAGTTGTCCACCTTTGGGCGGCTCGCCGTGGCTCCCATGGTCCCTCTCTACTGGCAACGGTGACGTCTGGGTCGTTATGAGAATCGCAACCACCCCTTCAGCTGGAGACGCGCGCCGGCCTGTCCCTGACGCACTCTCCACGCGGTGCCGCTCGTCCCTCGACTGATACGCGTGATCCGAAGCGCACCGACCGAACGGTTCGCTCACCCTGCTCCGCGCGAGCCCGGGTATGGCGCCGGGGCGAAGGGCGTTGGGGAAGGGGGAACCCTACTTTCCACGTGTTCCAGAGCATCTCCATCCACGTGTTTGTTGAGCAGAGCGCCGGCTTGTTCAACATTTTCTCTCGTATGGGTTTCGTTTATCACTTGTGAGACGTATTTGTGGTATACCGGGTAATTGGGCGCCAACTTCCGTATGACTTTTTAGTGTGGAGTGCTTCACTCCATCCAGTCAGGTGCGAAAAAGCTTCGGCAAGCTTCGCCCGGGCTCCTCACACTTGCGAGGCGCAGACGAGCATGCCGAAGCCCCCGCCGGTGACCCCGGTGTACGCCCACGTGCACAACGCCGTGCTGCAGTATGAGCTCGCCCGCAAGGCGTTCGTGACGACCCTGAACGACCTGCTCGCCGCGGGAGACCCGGGACAGACCGACGCGCTGCTGCGGGCGGGCGTCGTCAACCTGCTCCACGCGCCCCTCGTGCAAGGTGCGTGCCCAAAACCGGCACCCATTTCAAATTCGTCCCCTGGGAGATCTCCCGCGTAACCCGCGTCCATCTGGCTGACCGAATACCCCTCTACGCAGATGCCAACTCCGGCGTACAGGTCGCCGCGCTCGCCGCGATGAGGACGCTGACGCAGGACACCGACGCGACGGGCGAGGAGATCTCGGACCCCGACGCTTTGAAAAAAGTCATCGCCTCGCTCACCCATCGAAAAACCGCAGTCGCCGTCGCCGGTTGCGCCACGCTGCAGGCGCTCGCGGAGAAGCGGCCGCAGTACGCGTCGGCCATGATCACGGAGGGTGCACTCCCGCCCCTGCGCGAGCTCCTCGGCGCCTTCGACCCCGACACCAAGGAGGCTGCCGCGCGATGCCTCACCGCCGTCGCGGGCGCGGGGGAGACTCAGGCTCGATCCGTCCTCGACGACGGCCCCGGCGACTGCCTCGAGCTCATGGCCATCGCCGCGACCGACCCGGACGCGTCCTTCTCGATGCGCCTCGCCGTCGCGCGGTTCTTCGACGCGTGCTGCGACTACGGGGCGTCCATGGCGCGACGCGTCATGCTCTCGAGCGACGCCGCCGCGTGCGTGGCTCGACTCGCGAGGGACGCGTCGGTGGCCACCGCTCCCGGCGGCCTCGGCCCGTCGCAGCGCGCCAGGTCCGTGGCGTTCGCGTCGCTGACACGCATGGCCCAGAACGGCGAGGACCTCGCGGCGATGGTGGCGGAGACGGGCGCGGTGATGGACGCGGTGGCGGCGGTGACGGATGATAAGGATGCAAACGTGCGCGAATGCGCGGCGGCGTTGTTGCGGGAAGTCGCGTGCAAGACGGCGGATCTCGCGGAGAAGGTGGCGTCGGACGGTGGCATCGCGGGACTGGTGCAGTGCCTCGCGTACGACCGCGGGGATAAGCGGAGCATGTTCGCGGCGCAGACGCTGGGGTACATCGCGGACTACAAGCCGTCGCTGGCGATGGCGGTTGTGGGCGTGGACCGGGGTCGGTGTCTGATTGAGGCGTTGGACTCTGCGCCGGACGCGGACTCGGCGACGGCGGCGGCGTGGGCGATCGGGTGCGTGGCGCGGCACGGGAAGGAGAGCGCGGCGCCGCTGGCGAAGAGCGGCGCGCTGAAGAGCCTGACGGACACGTACGCGCGCGCGGGGACGAACGAGGCGCTCAGGGATCGGTGCAAGGCGAGCGTCAAGTCTGTGATTAAAAATAGCGGCGCGCTGGGGCTCCTCGAGGGTATGGTCAACCAGAACACGCCGCCCGGGATCCTGCGTCACGTCCTCGCGGAGTTCGCGACGAAGCTGGGCAACGACGTCAAGGCGAAGAGGAGTTTCGTCACCAGCGGGGCGCTCATGCGGATGCAGGCGATTATCAAGGCGCACGACTCGACCGTCGCGGAGGCGGCGGCGATGTTGGAGGCGTGTAAGCTCAGCGGGGAGGAGCCGCCCGCGCCGACGGAGCCGCTGCTGGACGAGCGGGCCGTGCGGGACGCGAAGCGGATCAACGGCGTGTTCCCTGCCGACGTGGTGAGCTATTACCTCTACTGCTGATGAGATGTGCAGTAGTTTGTCAAATTGATTCCAGGGTGAAAAAAGCAAATCGTCCGTCCCTCGCGACTCTCCCGATGTACCGTTGCAAGATGTCATCAAGATACTTCTGAACAGTTGAAGAAGTAAAGTCGCCATCCAGAACTATCTTGAACATCAGCAAAAGACATGTACATCGTGAGAATCGCGAGGCGTGCTTCACTCGTGCCGTGTCGTTGTCGTTGGGTCGCCTCGCGGGTAGGTTGTCGATCACGCGAAGAACATTCCGTTGAGGACGTTATCGTGCAGCTTAATCCTGCGCGTGGGCGCGTCGTCCTTCCCTGCGCCGCCGCCGCCGCTGGATCCACCCACGCTGCTGGTGTCGGATCCCCGCATCACCTGCGCCATGTCGTACTGGGCGCCCCTGCCCGCGGCGAGGTGGGCGTAGTACACGGGGGGCACCAACGACACCGAGCGGGTGCATCGGCAGTACAGGTGGCACAGCGCGAAGGTGAGGTTCTGGATGGCGTCCGGGGTGAAGCCGTTCTCATCCTTGAGCACGTGGTAGTGGACCGGGCGGGTGGTGCCCTGGATGCCGGAGTGGGACTGGAGGTAGAAGTCGTACTCTTGCGCGTGGCAGATGTCGGTGCGTAGAGTCATACACACCAAAAAATTTGTTAGAAAAGCAGAGTGGAAATCAAACGTTCCTCGTTTCATTCGCGCCGCCAGGAGCTCAGCGGAGCCAGCGGTAACCACGCGCTCATTGTCCTAAAGAAACAGAAATCCCCTTCAGGACTATCCGGATGGGCAAGATCCAACGATATCTTGATCGCCGGGTTACTTGTGAGGTACATTTGGAAACCGGCACCAGAAAAAATGAACGGGAGAGAGACAGCCCTGCCTGTGTCGACGACGGTACCCGCGGGCACGTCCTTGTTCCTGCCCTCGCCGTCTTGCGGGTTGGACACGAACAGCCTGGTGTTGTGGCACTTCTGAGCGACGATGTACGTGATGGTGGGGTTGTAGCTCCCGTCGCCGAGGCTCTGGAACGCCTGCCTCAGGCACGGGAGCTCGTCGGAGAGCACAGCCTGGAACTGGCTCTCGGACACCCCGTCGCGGTAAAAGAGGACGCGCTCGGGCCTCGATTTCGGGTTGGAGGCGCCGCCGTTGGCGTTGAAGTACTCGATCATGATCTCGCGGGCCATGGACTTGAGGTCATCGATCATCTCCTTGCGGTTAGCCTGCGCGCTGAGCCTGGCCACGTACTGGGTGCAGCTGCGGTTGGTGTTACCGACCAGCGCGGCGATGGAGGAAGCCTGCGAGCCGGGCGACGCGTGAGAGACGTCGCCGCCGAAGATGATGGTCGCCTTGGAGAAGAGCTGGGACGGGCGCAGCTCCTGACCGGGCGAGACGAGCATGTTGATGCCGCCCAGCTTGGCGTTGACCTTCTGCATGATGTTGGCGAGGGTCTGGTCGTTGAGGCCGCCGCGGCCGCCGCCGCGACCGCCGCCGCCGCCGCCGCCGCCGCCGCGACCGCCGCCGCCGAGGCCGTACGGTGAGTAGAGTCAAATCCATCACCAAAAAAGTGTTAGAAAAGCAGGGTGAAAAACGGCGTCCCCTTCTTTCGCTTGCATCGCCCTGTTTGTCAGAGATGATTGTAGTCTACTAACCCTACTAACAGGGGGATGGAAAAGCAAAAAGGGGGGGATACAATGGTTCACACCCTGCCTTGTTCATGATGCACTGCGTTCGCACGCCGATCTCAATCTCGGCGCACTCCTTGATGGAGTTGTAGATGTGCTTGTTATCGAACTTTGGGAGCACGCAGAAGATGATCTGGGGCTTGGCGCGGAACTTGCGAACCACGCGCTTGAGGCAGTCCTCGATGTTCTCGCCGCCCGGGTACCCCCGGCCGCCGCCGCCGCCCTGCTCGAGGGTCTCGCACATGGGCTCGGCGGTGACCCTGATGCCGATGAACTGCTCCATCTTCTGCTTGAGCGTGCGCCCGAGGTCGTAGCAGTCGTCCCGGTGGACGAACCGGTCGAACGAGATGATGGCCCACTGGGAGAGCTCGTTGTCGCCGGAGGCTTTGCTGGGCGCCTCCCTCAGGCCGGTTTGCCCGCGGAGGTTCCAGGCTCCGCCCATGGGGTCCAGGAACTGGTCCTTGCTGTAGAAGACGCGCGGGGGCTTGAGGACGCGCGCGCGGACCTTGACCATGGAGGGCTTGATCTCGAGGCCGTAGTCCTTCGGGGTCTTGTCCTTGCACACGTAGTTCTGCATCTGCGACTGGATATCGCGCTTGCGGTTGTCGGGGCCGGCGGCGGTGACGCGGATCATCTCGGCGCTCGCGTTGGAGTCCTGCAGGAGCTGCCTGCGCTGCGCGGGGACGTGGCATACCTCCAGGGGGAAGTACACGGGCTTGGCGGAGGTGCCGCAGATGACGCAAGGGAGCTCGGGGTACTTGAGGCGCTTCTGGTGGTGCCTCTGGAAGTAATCGAGGACGGAGATGTCGCGTCCGGGGAGTAGAGTCGACAACCCCCACAAAAAAAGTTAGAAAAGCAGGGTGAAGCGAAAGGTCGCCTTGTTCCTGCTTGCATCGCCCTGTTGGAGCCGAAGTTGATGGTGACTAACAGAGCGATAAAAAAGCCCAAAAGTTGAATCGGAATCAACTTCGAAACAAGGGGACCCGGGACTTGAGGAATTCCTGCTTCGACAAATTCACCCTGCCTGTGTCGTCGCGGAACATCTGTCGGTTAGCCGGGAGCTTCGTGAGCCCGCGGCACGTCTTCTTGCGTCGCGATCCGGGGAAGTGCGTCAGCTCGATCTTGATACCCTTGAACGCGGCGTGCGCCTCCCTCCACGTGCGCTCGTCGAGGGGCAGCCGCGGGAGCCTGGGCGCGTCGGGACCGCCGGAGCGCATATCCCCGCGGCCTCGACCGCCGCCGCCGCCGCCGCCGCGCCCGTCGCTGAGCACGCAGAGGCGATCGACCGCGGACTGCTCGGAGATGAACGCACCCGCGGCCATGTTCACGACGAGGTGCGTCGCGCCCTTGCCTTCCGCGCCCTGCGTGGGCCGGGCGCTGAGCGAGTATCCCTTCCACACCTCGAACCCTCCGGAGAGCTTGACGGTGTTTTTGGAGTCGAGGAAGTTGCGACCGATGGACACCCACAGCGGGTTCATCGCGCGCTCGTGCCGGAGGATGGCGTCGAGCGCCTGGAACGCGGCGGCGGGGATGAGCTCGCTCCCGACGTCACCGCGGAGGTGCGCGTCGATCGCGTCCTTGACCCTGACGGGCACGGCGAACTTGATGCGGACGGCGAAGTACTCCCCGGCTTCGCCGGGGACGTCCTCGGGGCGCTCCACCTGGTAGGTGACTCCGTCCTGGCGGTGCGCCTCAGCGAGTGACGCGTGGCCGGAGGGGGCGAAGAGCTGCTTGCTGCCGTCGTACGCGAGCTGGGGCCACTTGTAACTGGTGGCGAGCTTCTTTATGATGGAGCTGCGGGTGAGGAGGGAGGCGGGTGGTTTGGTTATTTTTTGGTTTTGTGAAAGTGACGGGTGTCGCGTCAACTCTTCGGCGGTTCCGATGTATCGACGGGCACACGCCCGTGTCTTTCGGGCGGGCGAGGGCGGGGCGGGCGTGGGGCGCACCGGCACAGGCGCGCGGGGAGGACTCGCTCCTGCTGGCGCGGGGGACCCCTTCCAGGCGGCGCGTCGTTCCGCACGGGCGCCGCCGGCGGGGTGATGGTGACGTCGTAGAGGGAGAGCTCGACCATCCGCCGGACGTCGACGAAGAAGTGGTTGGCGACGAGCGTTATGGGACGGCCCGACGACCCGAGCTTCGCGGGTCGCTTGGGGAGCGCGATGTGCGGCGCGGGCGGAGCTACCGCGTAGGCGCCGGGTGGGGAGTGGCGCCCGTTGAGGTCCGTCTCCATGGGCGCGTAGTTGCTCATGACGCGTGCCGCTCGCGGTTGGAGAGTGGCGCGCTTCCCCCGCGGTCGTTGCTCTCGAAGTCGTTGCTCTCGAGTCTCGGCCCGTCCCAGAACTCAGACAGGACATTTGGCAGCGAGAGTGACGGGACGGCCAGTTTGGGTGGGCACGGTGTGGCGATACACCCGCACCGAGATGGCGGACGATGACCGGAGTCACCGCGCGACGAGGCGGCTCGCATCCATCGCGTCGCACGTGGCGACGACGGACGCCGCGAGCCGCCCGAGCGTCGGCGTGACCCGCGTCTCGACGTCGGCCACGAACGATGGACGGCAAATAGACAGCCTCGATCGATGGGTCGCGATGGCGGGGAAGTCCTTCGGGCCCGGTGCGTGGGTCACCGTGGACCAAGCGCGCGTCGACGCGTTCGCGGACTGCACCGAGGATCACCAGTGGATACACAGGGCGGGCGCGGTGACCACGTTCGGCGGGCCCATCGCGCACGGCCTGCTCACGGCGTCGCTCCTACCGGCTCTCATGGATGGGGTGCTGCCGCCGATGAACGGTTGGGTTAAACAGGAGATCAACATGGGATTCAACCGGCTCAGGTTCGTATCGCCGGTGAAGGTGGGTACGCGGGTGCGGGCCAGTGCGGTGGTGGTCAGCGTGCGGCGCCTGGGGAAAGGTGCGTCTGGGGGTAAGGGTAAGGACGGGACGGAGACGATCGTGTCGGTGACGGTTTCCGCCGACGACGAAACGAGTTCGGGCGGCAAGCCGGCGATGACGTGCGAGTGGGTGACTCGCCAGTACGCAAAGTGACGATCGCGCCGTGACGATGTAGTATGATAGTAGTAGTAGTAGCTGCAAAACTAAGAAGAACTAAAGAAAAGAATCACCCCGGATAACCGCGAAGCCTCCTCCGTCTTAATCCTCATCCCCGCCCGGCCCGCCACCCTTGGGTCCGCCCGCCTGCTTAGCCATGATGATCTGGTCAACCCTGAGCACGGTGCACACAGCCTCAGTGGCCAGCTTCAGCGCCCACCACTTGACCAGGTAGACGTCCGCGATGGACTCCTTCGCCTGCAGGTCGCACCACTGCTGCTCGTGGGAAACGTCGACACCCGCGGCGATTGTTCCGGAAGCGTGCGCTGCGAATAGGTTGTAGACGACGTCGGTGGCGTTGAGCCCCGCGTTCTCGGCGAGGGTCCTCGGTACAACCTCCAGTGCCCTGGCGTACTTCTCGATGGCGTACTGGTCCAGGCCGGTCTGCTTGCGTCCGAACGCGGCGAGCCTGTGCGCGAGTTCAATTTCCGTCGCGCCCCCCGCGGGGAGGGTCCTGGAGTCCTTGGTGAGAGCCCTGAAGGCGTTGACGCCGTCGTCGACCGCGCGTTCGATGTCGTCCATGGCGTTCTCGGTGGATCCGCGGAGGATGACGGTGGAGACGCGGGAGGTCTTGTCGTTTTGCTTGACGACGACGCACTTGGTCCCGCCGATCTCGATGAGGTCGATGGAGCTGACGTAGCCGAGCTCGTCGGCGCTGGGGCGGCCGAGCTTGATGATGCCGGTGGCGTTGGTGGCGCGGCAGAACCTTCGGAGCTCAAACTTGGAGGAGATCTTGATCGCCATGAGGTCGTAGCGCTCGATGAAGTGGAGCGCCATCTCGCCGAAGGACTGGCCGGAGACCACAACCTTGGCGCCGGAATCGGCGATTCCCTTGATGTACTCCTCCATCTTCTTCTCCTCGCCCAGGGAGTAATCCTCGAGTTCTTTGCCGCTGGAGATGAGCACGGTGCCCTTGGTCTCCGTGGAGGAGGTGTCCACGGCGCAGCCGAACACGGCAACCTTGGCGTCCTTCACGTGCTTCACGGTTCCCTCCACGTCGCGGCGAATCACCATCCCTTGCACAACCTCGTTCTCGTGCAGCGACGATCCGATGATCTTCGCCACCCGGACGTTGTCCACGTTGAAGTTGAGCTGGTTCTTGGGGCACACGTCGATGCACGCCTGCGCGCAGGTCTTCGCCAGGATACCCTCGTACCCGAACTGCTTGGAGGAGAGGGTACCCTTGATGCGGGCGGCGACGGCGTCGGCGTCGCGAACGTCCAGCGTCTCCGACCCGGGGATGATGAGCTCCTCCATCCACTTGAGCGCCTGCTCCATCGCCTTCTCGTACCCTTCGATGATCTCCGACGGGTGGAGACCGTCGCGGATGAGCTCCTCGGCGTTGCCAAGCAGCTCACCGCCGAAGGTCACCACCAGGTTGGTGCCGTCGCCAATCTCCTGCTCCTGCGCCTGCGCCGCCATCACCAAAAGTTTGGCAGCCGGGTGCGCGACTTCGAGCTCGCGGACGATGACCGCCGCGTCGGAGGTGACGAAGAGCTTGTCGAGGTGGTTGATGACCATCTTGTTCATGCCTGTGGATTTGGATGCCGTGGGAGGGGAACGAAGGTTAGGATTTTCGCGTTTGGCTTAAGTGAGAGACGGCCGCGATTGGCGTCGTCGATTGGAAAAGAAACGTCCAAGAGTTGACCGCCGGTTGGAGCCTGCCGGGGTTTTGTTTTTTTGAAGATCTACGAGGAAGAGGGACGCACCGTTGGGACCGAGGGAGGTGCGGGTGATCTTGGAGAGCTGCTTGCACGCCTCCACGTTCTTGATCACCGCCTCGTCGAGCCCTGTCAGGTGCTTGTGCCCGTCCTGAGAGTCGGGAAAGGGTTATTGGGGGCGAGGTCAGCGACGGTTCTTGGAGATGCCGCAAAAGGTCCCCGTTCAGATCTGGGCCCACGCGCGACGCGCGGGAGCTTCCGATCGCGCGCGACGACGGGATCGAAGGATCGACACGGCGGTCGATCATCGCCCCATCGATCGTGTGCATGCCGCCCGGGCGTTCATCGAGCGCGGGGACGGGCGCACGGTGCCCGGGGGTCGCGCGACGGGCGTCGGCGCCGGGTCAAAGCCGGCTCCCGCCCGCCGTCTGGTTTTCGCGCCGAAGGGGAATCGAGCCGACGGGGTCGCGATCTGCGGTGGGGGGCGCACCTTGAGCATGGCCTGAAGGCCGTACGGCATACCAGACATGGTGACCGGATGTCTCTTTCCTCTTTCGACCTTTAGTCGCTGGCCGCCGAACGTTCCAGGCGCCTTGGAGAGTGGCTCTCAGCGCAGATCGAGAGGCAGCGTTTGAAAAAGTCGCAGTTGGCTGGTCAGCCTGGCTGGTTGGCGTGCGGCGCGCCTTCAACTCGACCCGACTTGGCAGCTGGGTTCCCCCCGACCGAGAGGCTCCCTCAGTCCAAGTGGCGCCGCGGGCGGGAGGACCGACACCGCGTCGATACCATGAAGGTGCGCGCCCCGAACAAGGCGACCGATAACCTCCCTCATCGCCGTTCATCCCGACCCTAGACCCCCGACGTGCCCCGTCGCCGCGCCCCGTCCCGCATGCCCAGTCGGATGCATTTTCATTTACTAACACCCGCGGTCCCCGCGCGCGGTTCAACGCAGGACGACGACGTGTCGAGCTACTATCGGTCGATCTCGCGCCTCGAGGCGCTTCGTATCGTCGCGGATGCCGCGCACCTGCCGCTTCTCATCTTCTTCGCGCTGTTCTTCGCCGCGGGAATGTACGTCGGGCGATGGTCCGTGGTGTTCGAGACGCGACAACGACGGAAGCACCTCGCCGAGGCGGTGGCTGGGGTCGTCGACGGGGTGCTCGCCGGGACGTCAAAGGGAACCAACCCGGGTGCGACGACCGACGACGACATGACGAGTGCGGTCATCGAGGGCGTGCTCGAGGGCCTGCGAGCGGGTGGGGCGGCGTCCAAAGGGCCGGCGTCCTCATTCCAAAGCCATTCTAAAGCCAATCGAGGAACCCGGCCGGCACCGTCGACGACACCGGACGTCACGAGCGACGCCGCGGGATCGAGCGCGAGGCGGGGACGATCCAAAGCGTCGTCCGCGGACCCTCTCGACGACGTGCTGAGTCGGGAGCTTCGCGCCGCCGAGGCCGAGGCGGCGGCGACGAAGAGGAAGATTGATGCGGCCGACGTCGACGGCGCCGCCGAGGACGCGGGAGAGAACGAGGCTCCGATCGACGACGACGAGGCGCGCCCATCCTCGGAGCCCGAGCCCATCGAGGATGTGGAGATGATGGACGCGGCGACTCCGAGCGCGAGCTCCGTCGGCACGCGGTCCAGGCGAACCCCGGTGAAGGACGACGCGGCTGCCGCCGTGGAGCCGGAGCCGGAGCCGGAGTTGCCGGAGGATGGCGACGACGAAGAGGACGTCGTCTCCTCGCGGCTCGCCCCCGACCCGCCCCCGGTCGAGTCCCCCACCCGGACGCACGCCAGGGAGGCTGAGTGGTCATCGCGCCAGGCTGAGATTGAGCGCCAACGCGCGGAGTCGACCCGACTGAAAAAAGCCGCAAAGTCGGCTCGGCTCGTCAACGAACGCGTCGAGACGTACAGGCGCGGGCTCGAGGAACGCGAGGCGCTCGAATCCGCGATGGGGGACGCACGCGCGGAGGCGCAACGGTCATTCGAGCGCGACGGCGTTCACGATCTCGCCGCGGCTGGGTGCCTGGAGCACGTCTTGCACCGCCTTGGCTTACTCCCAAACCCAGACGAAAATCGGGACGTCGGCAAGGTTGAGGTGGCGTTCAAGAAGGCTTTGGCGAGGAACCACCCTGATCGAAGCGCGTCGCGGGGCGACGACGTTCGTGCCGGCGCGAGATGCGAAGAGGCGTTCAAGCTTCTGCAGGCGGCCAAGGCGCGGTGGGATGCGGCGGGTAAGCCTGTGGGCCCGAGGGCATCCCAGATGGCGGCTTCAGTGCTCGGAGTAAGTACTCACTACGGATACCCGCAGCAGCAGCAGCAGCCGCCGCAGTCGTCGTCGCGGTCCACGTTTACCAGCCCACACACGCAACAGAAGGGGCGCAGCTGGCAGCCTGGCGGTCATACGCAAACCCCGGGTGCATCGGTTCCGGGCGCCGGTGGCTTTGATTCTAACTACAACGACGCGTGGAGGGAGCAGGCGAAGAGGACCGCGGCGGCGACGGCGGATGCGTTGCGGCGGGAGGAGGAACGGATGCGCCTCGAGCTCGAGGAGCGGGAGAGGCTGGAGCGCGAGCGAGAAGCGCGAGAGGCGTTCGAGCGCAAGTTGCGGGATTTGAGCCGGAAAACCTCGGGGGGCGACGAGACGGGTGCGTGGGTGCAAGGGAGCGACGCCTCCGAGGAGGGCACACCGAGGCACCCCGACGCGATGAACGGGAAAGATGACCGAAAGAAGCGACCGCCGCCAAACGATTTCCAATAATAAAGTAGCTCGCGTCGCTTCGTTAATCGTCGTATCAACTCAACCGCCGTGGCCACCACGGTACCTTCCATTTAAGGCTGCGATGGAGCCGGGGGCCGCACGGCTCGAGCGCGGGGCACGTCCGATTCCTCCCCAAACTCCTTCCTAACTATGGACTCCGAATCCGCAACCATCGAACGCAGACGCAGCCTCACCGCCGCGTTCTCCGCTTCTATCCGTCCCAAACGGTCCTTCCACCGCGACTCGTCCCCCGCCGACTCATCCTCGGCGGCTCGACCCGAACGTTTAATCGCGATCTTCACGCCACCCTTTGGCCCTTTGGCGCTCGTGCCCCCGGGCTGGCTTCGCGCCGACGCCGGTCCTGGGCTCCTGGGCGGCCTCTCCGTCGTCTTCTTCGGCTTCTCCGCCTTGAACACGGTCGCGGCTTCGGCGGAGTAGGAGCCGCCGTAGAAGAAGTCGTACCGGTGCTTAGCGCTCTCTCGCTCTCGCTCCGCTTTCCGTGAACGGGCCTTCTCCGCCGCCTCCCTCGCGTCCCGGGCGTACTCAGCCACCGCGGACGCCGCCGATGACTTCGCACCGCCTCGGGTCGGCTCGCCGCCAGCCTCCGCGGGCCGAAGGGCGGATACCGTCGGCTTACCCGCGACGGAGGAGGCGACTTCCGGAAACCACGGGGTGAATTTGTTGGACCTGTCGGACAAAGTCAGCGGCTTCATGCCCATGATCCTCGCGACGCCAACCGATTCCTCGCGGTTCAAACGCTCCGCGTCCCGCGCCAAGGATCGTTCCGGTCCGCCCTCACTCCCGCCGTCGTACGCGAACAGCTGCGCGGGTTTCTCCACGAGTCGTCTAGCGAGCGCGTCGACGGAGGCGTCCAGGGCGGCGATGGTTTTCGCGTTTCTCTCCGCCTTTTTCGCGACTTCCTTCTCCGTCGCGTCGAGCTCGAGGACCAGCCCGGAGAGTCGATCGTGCCGGGCGCGAGACGCCGCGTCCACGTTAGCCGCCTTCATGCGCTCGGTGAGTGACTCAGCTTCCCGCCGGAGACGAGCCACTTCCTCGGCTGCTTCCTTCTCGGAGCGAGACGCCCTCGCCAGCGCCGCCTCCGCCTCCCTGGTGAGCGCGTCGACCGATTGACGATCGACGGATGCGCCGTCGTATCCAAGCTCGAGTTGCTCGCGCCTCGCGCGTTCCTCGCGGAGCTCGGCGGCCGCCGCGTCCCTCGAGGCCCTCGCCGCGTCGAGCTCAGCTTTTAACCCCCTGTTTTCCGCCGACGTCACTTGGGCGTTGGCCTCGGCGGCGTCCACCCTGTGACGCATGCGCTCCACGTCCCGCTTAGCCGCCTCGGAGACAGCCTCCGCCTCCGCGGCGACCCCCGCGGCTCGTACCGCGACGCCGTCTCGTTCCCCTTCCTTCGCAGCCACGCGAGCTTCGTACTCGGCGGACCTGTACACAAAACACGACGTCATTCTAATCGCCCGTACGGAAATAAAAAGAAACTCACCTTCGCAACGCGGCGTCGCGTTCAGCCGTTACTTCGCGTAACGCCTCCGCGAGCCGTGTCCTGTCCCTCGCGGCTGCTTCGAGCTCGGAGGCGTTGGCGTCCGCGTGCTCGTCGAGTCGCCGCGTGACTTCATCCGCGTCGTGTCGCATCGAACGCATCTCGATCTCGAGCTCTGTCCTCGCTAGCGACGCGGCGGCTGCTTCATCCCGCGCCGCCGTGAGGTGACCGAGGGTACGCGCCAATTCCTCGCGCAGCGACGCGATCTGCGTGTCGGCGTCGGTGAGGTGCTTCTCCAGCGTCTCCCGCGCGTGTTCAACTCGGGCCCGTTCCCTCGATTCAGCCTTGAGCGCAGCCTCCAAATCGCCCTTCTCCTCGCCGAGCCGCCTTGAGACGTCGTTCGCGGCGGCGAGCCGAGCCTCGAACCGCGCGCGCTCGGACGCGATGAGCTCGTACGATTTGTTACCCTGGAGCTCGTGCGCGAGGAGGTCGGACTCCGCCTTTGCCCTGTCGAGCTCGGTGGCGAGGTGTCTCGAGCCCATATGCGCCTCGCCAGCGCTCGTCCAAGCGGCGTCGAGGTCACCCGCGACGGCACGCGCTCGCTCCTCGTGTCGTCTCAGATCGGACCGCGCCTGTTCCAGCTCGATGCGTAGGCCCTCAGCCTCCGCGTGGGACTGCATAGCCACCGCCGTCGCCGCGGCGGTGGCTGACGTATGCGGTGAATTACCAGACGACCCCGGGGTTCCGATTCGGTCGGCATCCGTCGCCATGCGGGAGTACACCTCACTCGACGCGTCCTTGGCCTTCGTGTCAGCCTCGCGGTGGTCCATGCCACCGCCGCCCTGCTGCATGGAGTAGTACGCGGCCGCGGCAGCCGCGTTGGTGGCGGCTGAGGCGGATAGTTGCGCCGCCGCCGCTCGAGCCGAATCGGCCTCCTCCCTCGCGCCGTCGACCGCCTTCTTAGCCTCACTCAACTCAGCCTCCGCCGCGCGAAGCTTGATCTTGACATCCACGAGCTCGGTCTTGGCCTCGACGCCCGCGGCTTCGAGGTTGAGCGAGCCCGCGGACTCGGCGGCGGCGGCGCTCTGCCGGGCTCTCGCCTCCGCCGCCGCGGCTCGACCCTCCGCGACTTTCGCCTTCTCCTCGGCGACGTCCGCGCGCCACGCCGCCTCCTTCGATGCGCGCCTCGCCTCGCGTGTCTCCTCACGGGCAGCCGTACACTCGCGCTCCGAGTCCGCCGCGCGTCGAAGCGCCTCCGCCCGGAGGGACTCGTCCTCGGGACTGAACGGCGCCGAGGACGCCGCGGCCTTCTCGGACTTCGCGGGCTTCGCGGGCGTCGCGGCTTTCGCGGCGAGCGCCTCGGACACATGCGCGGCAGCCTCGGCGGCAGCCTTGGCCTTGTCGAGTTCCTCGGAGAGGTTCTCGGATCGAGCTCGCCACTCATCCCGTTCGCGCTCGAGCTCGGCGAGGCGGCCGGCGTCGTTACTCTGGACCGGAGTCGCGGGAATGATCCGAGGCATCTCGTCGAGCTCGGACTGGAGCCGCTCAACCTCACGAGCGGAAGCCTCGAGCGCGCGCTCCGCGTCCCTTCTGCCGTTCGACGCCTCCGTGAGCTGCGTCTTCAGAGCCTCCTCGGCCTCGACGTCCTCGAGCTCCGCCTCCGCGACGGCTCGCTCGCGATTCGATACCCTTAGTTCGCGTTCCGCTACGGCGTCCCGCCGCTCGATGGCGCTGTCCAGCTGTGCGCGCACGTTCCTCAGCTCCTCCTCGAGCTGCGCCACCTTGAGATCGGAGGCTAGCCCGGTGGCGTCGGGGGAGTTGTTCACAGCTGTGTCGGCACCCTCGGCACCCGAGGTTGCGAGCGTAGCGCGAAGCTCGGCTAATTCTTTCACCGTCGCGGCGAGATCCCGCTCGGCGAGCACCGCTCGGTTCTCCGCCTCCCTCCGCTTCTTATCTGCCGCCGCGGCGCGCATTTTGGCCACGGACTCCGTGCGCGTCATCTGCGGCCCGTCCTTGGACGAAACCTCCGCGGGTGAGGACGAGGCGCGTGTCGTGCCGTCGCCTCCGAGCTCGCCCTCCCCTTCGCTGCCCGAGCTCGCGTTCGGGGTGGCGTACGTCGCCTCGACGTTCGTCGTTTGCATCGCGTCGGTGCCGCCCGGGGAGTTGCTCATCTCGTGCAGGATGGATTGTACCATCGCGTCGATCGCGGTGAGGACGGCCTCGACGACTTTTGGGTCGTCCGCGTGCAGGATCACCTCGCGCTGCGCGTCGTTAGCGGCGACGACCAGGCCGAGGGATCGAGTGGACGCGCGCGTCCAGCTGCCGATGGACTGGTACGGGAAGTTACCCAGCGTCCCTTTCTTGCCCTCCAGACGTACGCCCCGACGCGATACCTCCACGGCGACCGTCGCGAGCTTCTTGCCCTCGCGGTCCTGGATGCGGAGACCCGCGAAGGTGCGTACCTGCGACATCGTCCCTTAGATTCCCCCCGCGTTTCCGGCACCCTTCGTGGGGCGGTCGAATGGATGCTGGCTGGACTCTCGCGTCGGGCCGGGTGTCCCGAACCCGTCGGCTCGCGCCTCGATCGGACGCTTGTGACGATACGTCCGCGACGGTTCGATATCTCACGCGTCCGTCGTCTGTGATCACCTCGGGCGGGTTCGCGACGGCGAAGGCGCACCTCGAACCGGGGAGCTTTTGGCAGTTTTGGCTACGGAAGTTCCGAGGCTTTTTTTGGAAGTCGTAACGGTCAACTTTCTCTTTTCTCAGGGCTCATGACTGAATACTCATACGCACCCTGAAAATTGCCAAAAGTTTCGGATAACCAAAAAGGCCACTCGGGGCGCCCCCGGAGGCAACAACGACATGAGCACGACGCTGCACCCGACGGCGGTGGTGCGGGGATGGGCGGAGGGGCGCCTTTTACCCCCGCGCCGGATCCGCCGGGGTCACGCCGGCCGCCTCGCTCCCCACTTCGCCAACGTCCGACCCGCGAAGTTCGTCTTCAGCAGCGGAGGCGGCATGGGTCTGCGGGAGGGCGCCCCCGAGGAGACCCACCGCGACTCGCACCAACCGCCCGTCCCTTCCGCGGTCTACAACCCACACCAGGGTCCGCCCGAGGGCGACGACGACGTACCAAACCTCTTCAACAACGTCGTCAACAACGAACGCGGCGGGCGGATCCGCGCGCGCGCGTCCAAGTGGGACTCCCTGCGCGACGAGCTCGGCGGCCAGGCGAAAACCTCCTTCGGCATGAGCCTGGGCGACCCGTTGGGCAAGAACGGCGCGCACGCGTCGAGGTCCGCGACGGAGGCGACGCGGGGCGACGGCGAGACCTCCGACGACGACCCTCCCCCGGCGACGGGTAAAGCGCCCGAGCCCGCGGACGAGCTCGAGGAGCTCCTCATGTCCAAGATGAGGACCACGCGCCCCACCGGCGAGGCACCCGCATCTAACTCGGCCAAACCCGCTTCTGAGAAAACGCAGTTCTCGAAGACGAATGAAGACGCGGCGAAGAAGAAGGGTGACAAGTTCTCCGCCGCCGTGGAGATCAAGGCGAAGAAGCGGATTGAGGAGAAGGACAAGCTGAAGAAGAAGGACACGAAGGACGATGCGGTGAAACAAAAGGAGGACGCGAGGGTGCTTGCGTACGACAAGAAGGACTGGGGCCGATCCGTCGTCGAATCCGCCGAGGTTTTATTTCTGTGCGCGGCGGGCGGCATCAAAGCCGCGCAGGCGTACACCTCCCACCGCGAACTCTCTGGACGTTCTTCCAGAAACTCTTCATCAAGAGGAGTCAACTCACGCGGCACAGTGGCGGTGGCGACATCGTCAGCCGCTCCTCCCGCGCGACCACCCGCGGCGGCTGTGGCGCGGTTTGGATGGGCCGCCGACGGAGCTCTCATCGGAGCGCTGGCGGCGTCGGCGTTTCTGCGCAGAACCGGCGCGAGCAACAACGTGGTATCCGTCGTGAACGCGTTGAAGTCCTCCACGGCGACGACCGTGGGTGATGTCGCGAGTCCGTCCGCTGTGGAGATACCGGCGCCGGCGTCAGCGATGGCCGCGGCGGATCTCGAGTCTGTCATTGAACGCGTCCGCGCCAAGTCCAAGCGCCTGCGCGAGGAGTTGTCCGCGTCGAGGATGGAGGCGGCGAAGGCTGCGGAGGCTGCGGTGAAGGCTGCCGCGGCATCCCCGGGGTCCTCCGCGGTGGAGCCCGATAAGCTCAAGGATGTGCTCAAGGCTGTGAACCTCGCGCTCGAGGAGAAGGACGAGATGGAGAAGGCTGTGCAGCTGCAGAAGGCTGCCATGGAGGCGACGGCGAGGGCGGAGGCGGCTGAGATGATGGCGCAGGACAACGCGCGGCGGGCTCAGATGGCGGAGGAACGCGAGGAGAAGATCGCGGGTGTGTTCTCGAAGGAAGCAGACCGGGCGCTCGAGTCCCTGCGGTACCTGTCGTCCCTGCAGGAGACGCAGAGGCTGGAGACGTGGACCACAGAGACGACGGTGAGAAGGACGGGACCGGGGCCCTTCCCGCCGGGATTCAACCCCGACGCAGCCGCAGCAGCCGCCGCCGCCCAACAGCAGCAGCAGCAGCAGCAGCCGCAACAGCAACAGCAGCAGCGACGACCTGATTCTAGTTCCTTGGGCGCGGGTCAGGATAGGGGATACATCGAAGCGTTCGACGTCGAGCTCGACGAGGCGGATTCGGACGACGAGGAAAACGTTCGGCGCGGCGTGTGATTTGCGTGTGATTTATGCGATCGACGGTGTCCTAACGGCGCCGTCCCGGCCGGTGACCTGACACCGCCGAGGCCTCGCGTCGCGCTCGATGTCGCGCGCGTCGTGTGTATGTATCGTAGAGAGACGAGGAGCCCTCTGCGGTGCGCGACGCGACGACTATTTATTTGTAATGAAGTAAAAGCCCTGCTGCAGACTGTCGGTGATTGTTCCCTTCACCGGTTGAACCTTCGCGGTTCGACCGGTCCCCGTTCACTTCATCGGGCGCCGAGAGCATCATGTCGGTCCCTGTCGCCACCCTCATGGGGCGGCTCGACGCCCCCGCGCGTCCCCCGCGCGGCCGCCGCCCGCGCACCCGCGTCAGGAGCGCGAATCGCGGCGCGAACCCCTCGGGCGGAATCGCGCGCGGGCCCCTTTCCCGCGTCGAGCCCATCCCCGACGCCCGGCGACGTACCACCGCGTTCGCCGCGGGGTCCGTCGACAGCCTCGACGCCGACGACGACGAGGAGGACGATGACCCGAAGATGAGCAAGGAGGAGCTCAAGCGACGCGCCATACGGGCCAGCGCCCCGCGCGATCCCCCAGCCTCGACGCGCGCCAAATCTTCATCTGGAGGACCGGCGTCGCTCCTACCCCAACTCGTGGACGGCGCCGAGGTTTTCTTCCTCCTCGCCGCGGGGGGCACACGCGCGGCGACCGCGTACGAAAGCGCTCAGCGCCGCGCCGCGTACGTCGCCGCCAACCCGTCCGCACCGCCGCTCCCACAAACGCCCATCGCGTCGTGGGCATCCGACGCCGCGCTCTTCGCCGCCGTCGCCGCGGGCGCCGTCATCCGCCGCGCCGCCCCGTCCAACCTCGAACTCTCATCCGGCCCGGGCGCGGCGGTGCGCGCCAGTCGCAACATGGACGGCTACGCCCCCACCGGGGTCTTCGCGCGAGTCAAGAACCTGGAGATGAGCCAGGACCGGATAGCGGCGTCGGTGGATCGATGCAATCGCGACCTGAGCCGAGTGTCCACCAGGGTCCGCGCCACGCGCCGGGAACTGAGCCCGTCGCTGCGTAAGGTGGAGGCGCGGTCCGATGAGCAGGCGCAGTACTCCGCGGCGATGGAGCGACGGCTCGCGCATCTCGGGGATGAGGTCAAGGCGGCGCAGGAGACGATGATGGCGTTGACGGATATGACGGCGAAACAGTTTAGCGCGTTGTCATTCGCGGTGAAGGAACTGAAAGAGGCGGAGGTGAGGGCGCAGGCGGAGGCGAGGGCGCCGCCGCCGGTCCCAGCCCCCATACCCGTGACACCGGTGCCCGTGACGCCAGCGCCGAAACCCGTGGGGGCACCCAGCCCGACGGAGAGCGCGTCTCCCGACGGAGAGGGGCAGGGGCGAGAACGGCAGGAACGGGGCAACCGACAACCGCCGCCGAGACCGGAGCGCAAGCCTTGGTCCGGCGCGGGTTGGCCCGGCGCCGTGGAGCTCGCCGCGCAGGAGTCGGGCGGGTCCTTCCGCACGGACAGGGTGACGGACAAGGACGGTGTCGTGACGGAGACGCGGCAGATGAACGTTAACCGGCGCAGGTTGACGACGCTGAGAGTCGGGGGGAAGCGTCAGAGTGGGGGGGCGCCTCGGAACGCCGAGCCGAACGGGGCCAAGCCGGGTCGGAAGATCGCGTCCAAGTCGGGGGAGGACGGGACGGGTTCGGGCGGGAGTGGGTCGAGTGGCGGCGGGTCTTCGGGCGGCTCCGGTGGGACCGCTCCGGAGGCGGTGGACGGCGGGGGAGCAGAGGACGACGAATAGACTTTTAAGATTGGCGAACGGAGACGAAACCGAGTCAGCACATTTGGCCAATTTTCGTCTCTCAGTGCATTTGCCCATACGGCCCCGTTGGGCGGCTCTCTGGACCAATCAAATTCTTTGGCTTTGGCTTCGCTGTCGCAACACGTCACGGCATTCCCCGCCCACGAGCGAGACGTCCCGCACGTTCCGCCACCAAGCTAAATAAATATCATGCAGGCTATCACCGCCTCCAACGCCATCGTCGCGCCCAAGGCTGCCGCGCTCACCTCGCGCCGCTCCACCAAGGCTCTCGCCTCCAGGTGAGTTTCATGCCTAAGGCTGAAAAACTCTGTGACCTATCCGCTCCGAGTGGGAACGAGGCGACCGCGCCGGGTGGGATCGAAACGCGTCGTAGGTCCGCGTTCGCCGCGCGTCGTATCCATCGGTCAGACTCCCACGATCGACGGGTGCCGGTTCGGGTCCCGCGGGCTCTCACGCCGGACACCGCGGTCGCTGAATTCGATGGCCAGCCCGCGGCCGACCCAGAGACGCCGGACCGCATCTTTTTTATGTTCACTCACGACCGCTGACCGCGTCCCCCACCCACCCCTTTTTCAACTCAGGCCCGTCGTCGCCAAGCGCGGCGTGAACGTCGTCGTGAAGGCCAAGGGTGAGCAGTTGGACCGCACCACCGGCTACATCGGCAAGGACAACTCCGGCAACGGCAACATCTTCGCCATCGAGCCCAGGCAGCTCTACACCGAGTCCCCAACCAGCGACAAGTTCGCCAAGCAGGGCCTCGGCGGCATCCCCGGCGTCATCCTCGCGATCGGCATCCTCGCGGGCGTCTTCTTCGCCACCCAGACCCTCGGCACCTTCGAGGACAAGAACAACGAGTACGCCAACTTCAAGGGACAGCCCCTCACCTACTACATTGACGCCTTCAGCAAGTAATAAAGAAGGAGTATTCGCGTTGTCTGGCGAGAGGAGGTTGAGAGAGTTGGATGGGAGCGTCGGGGTGGAGCGCGATTGTATCATCGGAGTGTGAGCGTTCGAGCCCCCTTAAGGGTTGTTGCTAAACAGAGCAGTGAAGACTGAACATCGCGTCACGCACTCGCCGCGCCGCCCCTCGAGCCGTAGCCGTGACCGATACTCTCGCGCCCATTCGTCCTGACGTCATAGTTTTTAGCACGCGGTCCCGTCCCGGGGCTGGCCCGCGATGACCATGTGGGACGACTCGGGGTCCGAGGAGGACGAGATGGACCCGGAGGAACGTATGCGCATGGAGGCGCTGTGCCGCGCGTTCGAGGACCTGTGCCACGAGCTTCGCTTCCACCAGAAAGAGTGCGTTCGGACCTCCAACGCCGGAAAAAGATCGTCGCCCCGCCTCGCCCACTCGAACCGCCTCCCCTGACCCTCCCCTCACCTCCCCACACCCCGCAGCTGGTGTTTGCGTAACCCGTCGTACCGGTACAAGGGCCCGGCGCCTTTGCACATGGCGGACAGGCTCGAGGCGTTGGCCCGGGACGTCCACACCTTCGCCGAGGAGGATGCCGATCTGGCGCGTCAGATGGCCCGCGACGTACGGGCAGATCACCTCGCCGCTCAGGTGGAAACCGCGCGGCTGAAAGAAGTGGAAGCTCGCGTGGAGGAAGCCGAGCGACGCCGACGCGCCGAGGTGGAGGCGAGACGTACGATCGAGCGACGCGAGGAGCGCGAGACGCAGGCGCGGCTCGCGGAGAACGCCAGGCTCGCCGCGGGCATCCAAGCGTCGCCACCCGACGCCTCGACCCGAGACGCATCCGAGGGACCCGGCATCGCATTCCTCGCCAAACGCGAGCGCGCCAGAGCACGAGCGCAGAACCTCCCGACGCTATTCGACCTCGACGCCATGCCGGACGAGGTGGCCGGCTGCGTACTTAGACAGATGGGAGCGTACGAATTGGCGGCGACTTCGTGCGTTAATAAACGTTTCCGCAACCTAGCTCGAACCGACGACGCGCTCTGGCGCCGGCTGCAACTGACCGCCGGGCGTCACCCGCGCTGGAGGGTGGACGGCAGTTGGAGGGAGGCGTTTTTCCAGGGTGCGGGGAAGATCGACGCGAACTGGCGGCGGGGTAAGTTTCGCAGGCTGGAGCACCGGCTGCACTCGGAGTACACCGCGTGCGTGTCAATGTGTGGCGACCTGGCGTGCTCGGGGTCCGCGGATCACGACCTCGCCATCTTCGGTTTGCCGCCCAGAGCGCGAGGTACGCCGCTACAGGGCGTGGGGTTGCTCTGGGAGAGGCAGTTGGGGCGATGCGTGGGCCACTCAGAGCCGGTGACGTGTGTCAAGTTGGTTTCGGGGGGCGACAGATCGGGATCGGAGGAAGGAAATTTTTCACCCCCGACGCTCGCCGTGAGCGGAACCGCGCGAGGCGAGATGCGGGTGTGGTCTTTGTCGTCGATGCCCACCTGCCCGTGGGACGCGGAAGATGACGAGACGTGGGGAGACATGGGAACCCCGGGTGGTGTTCACGACACGACCACCCCAATTCGCGTGCCGTGCGTCGAGACCAGGCTGTTGACCACCCCGGAAACCGGGCAGCCCCACGCGCAATTCTTCGACGTCTCACCCCGGGGCGGCTCCGGGGACGGCGGCTTCGGTTCAGTCGCGACGGCGGGCGCGGAGCACGGCGCGGGGGTCCACGTGTACGATTCCAACCGGTGGGGCGCGGCGGTCGTCCGAGTCCCTGGCTTCGACGCCGGCGTCTACGGTGTGTCGTGGGGAAGGGGCGGCCAGGGGTACGATGAACACGTGGTCCACGCCGCGTGTTCCGACGGTATCGTCCGGCGTTGGGACGTCCGCGCGCCGGGGCAGGGCGCCAGGCTGGACAGCGCGTCCGTCGGCGAGTCCACGGGGCGGAACAGGAGGGTGGCGAGGTGCGTCGACGCGGACGGCGGGCTCTTCGCGTTTGGCTCGGCTGCCGGCGCTATTCACGTTCACGACGCGCGGGTGCCGCGGACGCCGCTCGCGACGCCGCGGCGGGTGCACTCGGACTGCGTCAACGCCGTGGCGATCGACGCGCGGCTCGGGCGAGTGGTGAGCGGCGGGGACGACTGCCAGGTTGCGATTCAGCGGCTTCCGTTGACTTTGGAGGATGCGCAGGTGGCTTCGGCGCAGACGCCGCAGGGGGTGTTGGGGGTGGCGTTCGATCACAGCAGGCTGGTGATCGGTTGCGAGGACAGCACGGTGCGGGTGTTCGACGCGGAGCTCGGAGAGGGGTTCGTGGACGGCGAGGCGCTCAAGCAGGCGATGCGGGAGCTCAACAGGCGGACACAGGGCGCGGGGTCCATCCTCCACAGGCAGCGCAGGGAACGCGACGGGCGGTGAAATTAGCTTATCATAGCGGGGTTTGATCGATGAACCCTAAACCCTAACCCTAACCCCTATCGCCGATTCGCCGTCAGCACCGCCGTGAGCGGGCCGTGGTCGGAGAGGTCGAAGTCATCCGGCCACTCGCCCGCCAACATCGCGTCCGGCAGGCGCGCGCTCGACACGACGAGATCCCGCTTTTTGCCAAACACCGGCTCCGTCACGAATACCTCGTCATCCTCGTCGATCGTGAATCCCGCGCACACCACCGGGGACGCCGACGCCGCCATGAGATCGCCAACCACGTCCCACGGTCCTTCCTCGATGTTCTGGGAGTCGCACACCGCCCTGTACGCCTGCTCCATGCTCTCCACGTCGAGCTTCTTAATAAACTCGGAGAAATCCACTTCCCCGTTGCCGTCCTTGTCGCAGTCGTCGTATAAAGTCTGGATCTCCTCCGACAACAACCCCGGCGTGGACTCACCGGTGAGCCCCAGCATCTCCACCGCCACCTCGAACTCATCACGCGTCACCCCGAGGTCTTCGTTGAAGTCGAAAAACTTAAACGCGTCCTCGTTGGAAATCAAACCCTTCTCCAGCATCTTGCACTGGATCATGGCGTAGATCGCAGCCTTCCAGCTCGGGGGTGCGACGACGCGTGTGCCGTCGGTGTCCGCCTTTTGCTTCGACGGGTTCAGCAGCCACACGTGGTCCACGCCAACAGCCTCGCCGTGGTGGTTCATGTGACTCACCCACCCGCTCGAGATCACATCGCACTCGCAAGCCCGTCGCTCCTCGAGCGCCGAGACGAACCCTTGCGACTGTAAAAACCGTGAGCACGCGCCGCGTATGCTCCCGTTGAAGTCGCCGCACATCACCACCGGTAAGCGCCGGGCTCGGCCCCCGGCCTGTCCCACAGTGGACGCCGCGAGCTCCTGGTACTCGTGGAGGTACTCCAAAATCTTGAAGCACTCGCGAAGTCGAATCAGCGTTGAGTTGGCGTTGTGAGGGAACAGTAAGTGCGTGTTCACCACCAACACGTCATACGCGGTGGCACCCACGGATCGCAGGTGTAAGAGCGAGGCGACCCTGTCCCCGCAGTCGTTGAAATCGAGGTTACGATGTTCGACGACGTCGAAGTCGGCGGATCTGACGCAGGTGAGCAAGCCGTCCGGTCGGCCGCCCGTCCGCGGGGTGACGAAGGTTTGATACCCCGCGGCCGCCATCCTGTTCTCGTATAGCGCCTTGGTCTCGGCGTTCGCGTGCCAGAACTCCTGGAGGCAGCACACGGACGAGGATTGGTCCAGGAGGGCGTCGACGACCCGCGTCTGCCGCGCGGTGGCGACCTCGGGCAGGGTGGCCTCCATGACGACGGTGCCGTCGTCCTGTTTGACGCGGCGGTAGCACGGCGCGAGGACGTTGAAGGTGGTGATGGTGAGCGCATCGTCGCTGTTTCCATCGTTTGTCGCCGCCGAGGAAGCGCGTACCCGAGGAACGGTCTTCTCGGGCCCTCGATGACGTGGCGATGGGCGCGTCGCCCGCCTGACAGTTGTTACTACTCTCGGAGCTTTCGACGATCTGTGTGTGGGGCGCCCGTGTGACTGCGCACCACACGCGCTCCAGCGCTCGATGGACGGGTAGTTACACGTGAATGACATATCTACTGTGCGACGCAGCGCATTTCCGAGGTGAGTTTCGCCTCCCTGGTGGGGATGATGGGCTCTGGGCGCGACGCGATGTGTGATACACTTATCCATTTGTGACTCAGCTTGTCTGGAGCATCCTGTGCCGGAGGAGCAGAGGAGGGTTTCCGTTGGGAAGAAATTCCGCGGCCTCCCGTCACTACTTGTAGGCGCGAAAGGCCTACCCGGGGCTTCTGGAGGGGAAGCTCGGTCCGGGGCGCGATGTCAACCGCACAGCGTCGGCCCGGCCGCGCCGGCGACGCCGCGGAGGCCCCCGTCAGGGTTCGCAGCAGGAGCGAATCCCTGCAGTGGGCGTTTTCCAACTGGTGCCGAATAATCTCCGTCGTCATCCTCTTCGTCGGCTTCCTCGTGGCGGTCATCTACGCTTCGGCGAAGCTCAGATTCGTGGAGGACGTGCTCCCGAGAATAAGCGGTGCGTTCTCTCAGCCCTGGCGTACCTCTTGAACCCAAACTCCCACGCTCCGCCCTTCCCTTCCCAACGCCCCACCCGAACCCTTCCATTCCGCCCCACGCGACTCACGAACCACCCTTCCCCATTCCACCTGAATCACCACAGACCCGCTGATGTTCTGGCTCTTCAACGTGGTCGTCGCCTCGTTCGCGGTCATCCCCGGCGCGGCGTCCGCCACGTCCATCGCCGCGGGCGTCATATACGGAACCCCCGTGGGAGTGGCGCTCGTCTCCACCTCGTGCGCGGTGGGCGCGGGTGTCTCTTTTCTAATCGCGAGATACGCCGCCAGGCCGCTGGTCGAACGGGTGTTCATCAAAGAAGGCAGCAGGTTCGCGGTGCTGGACCAGGCGGTGATGAGGGACGGCGCGCAGATCGTGCTGCTCGCGAGGCTATCGCCGGTGTCGCCGTACGTCGCCATGTCGTTCATGTTCGGCTTGACCGCGGTTGATTTCCTGCCGTACATTGGCGCCTCCGCCGTGGGCATCTTACCGGCTTGTTTCGTGTACGTGTACATGGGCGACACAGGGCGGCGTGCGACGGGCGGTGGGGGTAAGGCATCCGGGCTGGAGCTCGCGTTCTACGCGTTCGGGTTACTCATGACGGTGCTGGTGACGTATCGCATCGCGCAGATCGCGCAGAAGACGCTGGGGGATAAAGGTTTGGGGTTCAAGGTTCCCGCGGGGCGATGTTTCGGCGCGTGTAACGGTACGTCGGGCGGGACGGACGAGGACGACGACGACGACGACATGGAGATGGAGGAGCTCCTGGAGGTTAGGATACAGGACTCGTCGCCGATGGCGCGGGGCAGGCGGCAGAGCATGAGTCTGAGCAGCGCGGAGGCGACGCCGCGGCTGGCGGACCTCGACGAAGATGTCCCATTTGGCAGAAATAAAAAGGCCGAGGAGGAGGGGGAGGCGAGGGGCCCGGATGAGGGTGTAGGGGCGCGGGGGCAATTTTTGCTGGTGAGCGACCCGACGGACGCGACGATGTCGGTGCCCGAGGCGTCCCCGGAGCAGGTTCGGCAGGTTCGGCGGACCGCCAACGCCGCCAGGCTCCTCTGATTAGCGCGTAGCAACTTGAAGCAAAACACAGCTTATTTTGGCGTCTCTGACAGTCAAAATTTCGTGCCGCGTCATTCTTCGCCGCACCACCGGGCCCTACCCTTCGGGGCGATGGCCTCCCTCGGCTCAGCGTCCCTCCACGCGGTGGGCGGCATTCTCGCGCGGTCCGCCGCGGTCCGCCGCGGCACCCGCGCGGTGCGCGCGTCGACGTACTCCACGTCCGTCGGCCCCTCCGCGGATGCCAAGGACTACAGGATCCTCGCCTTTGAGGATTCCTATTCCATCAAAGACATGCTGGCGGACGCCAAGGTTCGGTACGGGCATTTCGAGCAGCGGTGGGACAGCGAGGCGTGCATCGACGCCATCAAGGAGTTCGGTCGCGTGGACGTGCTCATGCTGGACTTTTACCTACCCCCACTCACCGGGCTGCAGGTGCTGATGAAGCTAAACGAGGCGGTGGAGGCGGGCGTGATCGAGCGGCCAAGGCACATCTTAGGGATGTCGTCGGTGGGGTCGTGCAACAGCAGGCTGGTGCAGGAGGGCGCGGACGCCGGGTTCGTCAAGTGGGACGTCGGCATGTGGGAAGGATGGGCGCGGGACGAGTGGTGACACGCACATCTACCGTCACAGTCGCCCAATGGTGGTACTCGAGCGGCAGCTGTTATCATAAACGCTATATTCATTCTTTCAACTTTCCACGAAAACTTTCAAGGCGAGAGATCCTCCTCCCGGTCGCCGTACAGCTCGCGCTCCACAGCCTCCAAGAGCTCCGCGCGGCGCAGCTTCGAGTACCCCCGCATCCCGCGCTCCCTCGCGATCGCCATGAGCTGCTCCCTCGTCGCCGTGCGCACCTCGAACCGCGCGTCCCACGCCTCCATCTCCGTCGACTGATACCGCCCCTCCAGCTCCAGCCGCTCCGCCTCGTCCTCGCCCTCAGCGTCCAACAGCGCTCTCAACTTACCTTCCTCCATCTCGCCCTTGAACCTCGTCGCGTTCACACGCGCGGCGCCCAGCGCGCGGCCCAGCTGCTTCACGGTGAGTACTTCCGGGACCTGGCCGGGAGGTTGGAGCCGCGGGATCGACGGGACGCGAGGGACGGCGCCGCGGGGGAGCGGGTCCGACCCACCCGCCCACGAGTTTTTGTCCCCGGCGATGTTTGTTTTGTCGTTGGATGTCCTGGTCAGCACGTTCCACAACGCGTTCCCGCCACCCTGGCCCAGCGTCTCCTCCTTCTCCTCCTTGGCGAGCTGAAGCTTACCCGCACGTTCCACGGCATCGCTCACGGTCCGGGCCTTGGCGGCGTTGAGCTCGCGGGTTTTCCGCTTCTTCTCCGCCGCCGCGCTTTGCTTAGCGATCTGCGCCTCGAGTACCCGCGACTCTCGTCCTAAACGCTCGAGCTGCAGTGTGGCGGCGCACGCGGCGGCCACCCCCCACGCACCAGCACTGCCCAGGTTCAAGCCTTGGGTCAGCGACGCGACGGCGAACAGGCCGGAGAGGAGTTTAAGTCTCGCCGCGTCGTCTTCATCTTTTTCCTCGTCGAGGCCGAGCGCGGGTAACAGGAAGGATACGAATCCGACGAGGGGGATCGCCGAGACGACGCCGGCGACGCCCCATCGCAGGCCCATGTCGTCGCCCTCCTCGGGTTCCGGGAGGGAGATAGGGTTGGCGGCATCCGTGAGCGTCAGCGCGGGGAGCGCGCGTACGCCTGGTGGGAGAGGGGAGAGGAAGCGGTGAGGAAAAACGAAATAAGATTCGGCGGGAACTTGGTCACGCGGGCGACGACGGGGTGGGTCTTCGAGATTGTGGACTCACCGGCCTGTCCCAGGGCGATGAGGACGCCGCCGCTGACGAGGAGATCCAGCGCGGATCCTCCCCCATCGGCCACGGCCATGGCGGTCGGAGACCTCCTCCTCCTCCCAGGATAACAGCGCGTCGTCCGAGGGAAGATTCTTGTACCGTCTCCCCTGGCGGAGGTTCCGTGTTCGCGCTCGGAGAACGCGCGCCACCTGGGGTGGGACGCGCGATGAACGCGGCGGTGACCCGCGCGTATCGGCGCCGATACGTCGTGATGAGACCCGACGACGACCGGCGCCGTCATCGTCCCCTCGTCAGGCGTGGAGGGCGCTTCGTCGAAGTGGCGTGATGCGGGTGAGTATGAGCAGCTCAAATTTGACATGTTTGGCGCGTAGCGCGCGTCAGAAAGTCAACGTTTTTGAATCTTTGCGTGGGCACCTTCCAAGACCGTCGGAATCTGCAGAGGCCGCACAGCGACGGGCGCCTGTGGTAGCCCAGGAACGCTCGCCCAGGTGGGACACCGCTCGCACACGCGGTGGATCTAGGGTCTCGTCTCCGGGAGGCGAGGCGGGAAGGCATCTCGGCGCGCGTAGGGGCTTCCAAGGGTCGAGTAGAAGAAGGATCCATCGAAGACTGGGGCGCGGGGCGAATCGTCTGTTGTTGACCTTTTGAACGCGGGCTCCTTGGACGGGACGCGCCACAGGGGTCGTCTCGATGGCTTCCTCTTCAGAATCGGACTCGGACTCCGATTACTCCACGTCCGATTACTCCACGTCCGACGCCAACACGCCCGCGCCTCGGGCCACCATCCGGGGCGGCGCCGAGGTGCTCGACGTGAAAGACCACGGCCTTCACGCGGGCGGCCGGCACGCGGCGCTCAACGACGAGCAGCTCCAGAGCAAGCTCCGCAGCGCGCAGGAACGGCTGGAGGGCCTCGATAAGCACGTCATCTCGCTCAAGGAGAAAGCCGCGCAGCAGGACGCCATCGCCCGGGGCAAGCTCCCGCCCGAGCAGACCGCCGCGTACACGGCGCGAGTCAAGGAGCTCGAGACCAAACGCAGGCACCTCCTCAAGATGCAGATGGAGCAGAACGAGAACCTGCAGGCGGTGGCCACCAAGAACGGCACCCTCAACGCGCACCGCCACGGGGGAACCCCGCGCGCGGACAGGGAGGCCAATCGGCGGGACATGATCGAGCGCGTGCAGCGCGAGTCAGAGGCGGCGACGGCGAGGCTCGGAGCGCTGCGAGGCGGATCCAAGCTGCCAGAGGCGGAGGAGGCGCATCGACGAGCCTTGGAGGCGTCCATCCGCGCGGAGGCGGAGCATCGCGCCGCGGAGGACCAGCGCCAGCTCGCGGGCCGGCGGGGTGAACGCGAAGAACGGGAAGACCGCGGCGGCCTACGCGGCGGCGCGCCCGACGTACCACCGCTGCGGCATCAACGCGGCGACGCCATCCGACAGAGCGCCGACATGCAGCATGCCAACGACTGGGACAGGGAACGGAACGACGCACACAGGCGCGGACACGACAACGGCCACAACAACGGACACAACGACGGTGAATGGAATCACCACCACAACATGCACGAGACCCCGAGGGGCAATCACCCGCCCAACGGGCCGTGGGGCACGCCCGGCGGGTACCCTCCAGGGCCGATGGGCCCCGGCCCCGGCGGCGGCGGCGGCGGCTACCCCGGTTACCCGCCCCCGTACGGAGGTTACCCTCCCTACGGTGGCCACCATCTGGGGATGTACGGCGGCGGACCTTACGGTATGCACGGTAACCCGATGGACCCGTACGGTATGATGGGCGGCGGGCACCACGGGGGCCGTGGGCGCAGTTCCGACGGTCGAAGGGCGCAGACGCCGGATTACGCTTCGAGTTTGCGACGGCAGGTGAAGGAACTCCAGGAGCAGCTCGGGGACATGCTCGTCGCGGTGAAGAAGACGGCGGCGGGCGGCGGCGGCGGCGGCGGGGGCGGGGGTAAGGGCAGCGTGCACGAGATGCCCGAGCTGCCCAAGGAGGTTGCCAACGACAAGGACATCAAGCAGCTGTACGAGGCGCACCTCAAGGAGATGCTGAAGCTGCAGCTGGAGATTGGGAGGGAGTCGCGGGTGGTGGAGCTCGAGCGGCTGAGGACGGAGATGCTCCAGCTGAAGGACGGGATCGTCCCCGGCCAGCATCAGCATCAGCAGCAGCATCAACAACATCAACCGCCCCAGCAGCAGTACTACCAGCAGCAGCAGCAGCAGCCGCCGTGGCAGGCGCAGCCCTGGCAGCAGCAGCAGCAGCAGCAGCAGCCTTGGCAGCAACAGCAGCAGCAGGGCTACCCTTCGCAGATGCGCGCGTCGCAGGACCACATGTTCCCGCCGCCGGACGCCGCGGAACACATGGCGATGGAGCAGGAGATGGAGGGACACGGCCCCGGCGTGCCCATCCGCGTCACCGAGACTCCCGGCTTGGACCCAGGGATGGATCAGACGCCCGGGGTCGACGCGCCGGCGCCGCCGTCCGGACAGTCGAAGCGCACGGCCAAGTCCAAACGATCGGCGCTCTCGGGCAAGGACAAGCGCGCGCTCACGCCCGTGGAGGAGGGCAAGGAAGATGCCAAGTCCGACTACTCCATCACGTCCGGCAGCGAGTACAGCGACTCGTACAGCGACGACGATTCGTATTACAGCGACGACAGCGAGGCCCGGGAACGGAATCGCCAGGGTTTGGGTCGGGACCAGCCGAGGTACGTCATCCGCGTCATGCTCGAGGGCGCGGGTCCGATGGACCTCAAGAACGCGCCCGCGAGGATCGTGGCGGCGGCGTACGAGGGATACGAACCGGCGCGGGATGCGTCCGGCGCGCCGGTTCGCTCCAGAGGTCCGCTGCTGGAGCCGTCGAGCCACGACAGGGGCGGCGCGGCGAGGTACAAGTGGCGGGCTCGAATCGCGCTTCGCGGCGTCAACGTCACCGCCGCGACGAAACTGGTGCTCGAGTTGCACGCCGCGACGCCCGTCAAGGGCATGGGTGCGGACATATACGGCCACGAGGCTGTCGTCGGGCAAGAGGAGGTTGTCGCGTGGGCGCACATCCCGGTGCTGGGCCCCGAGGGCGTACCCCTCTCGGGCCTTCAAGTGTCGCCCCTGCTCCAACTCCCCCTGATGCTCAGCGCCGACCGAACGATGCGAATTGAGGGAAGCAAGGTCGAGGTGCGCGTGTGGGTCGAGGAAGAAGACTACGACAAGGACCCGACGCCGCCGGGTACACCCATGGTCGCGGGCGCCATCGTCGCCGGCGCCCCGCGGGGTCTATCCGCTGGGATGGGCGGCGACGGAGCCCCCGCGTGGCTCGGCGGCGGCGGCGCCACCGCCCTGGAAAACGAGGCGAGTAAGAAGGAGGACATACCGGGCGTGCCACGGCGCGCGTGGAGGGAGGTGAGGCACATCGGCGCCGGGAAAGGCGAGCCGTACCAGCCCGGCGACGGCTTGGTACTCTGCGTCGACGCGGCGAGGTTTTTACCGCCCAACGTCACAATCACCCGCGTCGTGGGCCGGGTCATCTCCGCGGCGGGTGAACCCTTGGCGCCCGAGTTTATCATCCACGCGCGGTTGGATTCATTAGCCTTCTCGCCGAGGTACCACGCGCGGCAGAGGTTCGCGACTGGGCGGTGGAACAACGCCACCGCGCACGCGCTGCTTCAGCTGGAGACTATCGAGAAGGGTACGAGTCAGCAAAGGACTGTCGGGTACGTCGTGTTTCCGTTCTTCATCGACCCGGAGACTGGGGAACCGCCCCAGTCGACGGGCGCGAAGGGGTACAGGCTCCGGGAGGGTGGCTACCAGTGCCAGGTGTACGCCGCGAGCGAAGGCGCGGGCAGCGGGTTTGACTTGCGCGAAGTCGTCTCCAGGCCGAAGATTCCCTGCGCCTCCGTGCTCATCCGCAACCTCGTCGCCACGCGCGCCGACATGCCCGCGAACAAAGCCGTCCCGCAGTACGAGGACGGCGCCTACGACAGCAGCTCGATGTACCCCACCGCGGTTGAGCGCAGGCTGTACGCGCACAGGCTCGCGAACCCCGGCCCGCCCGTGCGCGAGGTTATGCTCGATTTGGCTCGGCTCACGTTTTCACCCTCGGTGTTGGCCGGGATGACCGAGCCGGATTTGGAGCGGTGGATGGCGAAAAGGCTGGAGCGGCCGCAGTTCGCGAACGACAGGCCGCTGAACTACAGACGGTCGGACGTGTACGCCGCGGAGCTCGGGTTCCACGTGGCGATCGACGGAGCGTCCAGGTTGACCAAGACGGCGTTCCACGTCGCGACGCAATCGCTCTTCCCGCCCGGGACTTTTTACGCGAACAAGGCTTCCGACGACGTGGTGTTCACGCAGCAGCCGGACATGGCGTCGTCGCTGGACGCGCCCGTGTGGCGAGATGGGTTCCAGTCCAGGCAGCACGTCATGCACGAGCCCAACATGGTTGTGGTCATCGACGTGAGGGCGTTGTCGGGGCGAACGGCGCAGGCGCAGGGGTGGACTCTGTTACCCGTGTTCGAGGAAGGGACGGAGTACCTCGCGTCAGGGGCGTTTCAGCTCCCTCTGTTTCAAGGGCCCGTGCAGCTCCCACTGCTGCAAGACCTGGTCAAATCGCAGGCGGAGGGCAAGGGTGTCGTGGACACCATCTCCGGTTGGCTGGACTCCAAGAAGGTCAAGTTCACCCCCGACAAGGCGTCCGTCTACGTCAGGCTCTTGGAGGACCAGAGACTCGGTATGCTCCCGGAACCCGCGGGACCAAACACCGCCGGCGTCACCTTCCCGCCGTACGTCGGCGAGAAGCTCGAGCCCGCGTTCCTCAAGAAGGCGGCTGGCAAACCGTACGCCAAGGCTATCCCGCGCGGGTCCACGTCGGAGGATTTCGTCACGGAGAACAACGCGTTGATGGCGGCGGCGATGGGGCTGCCGTTCATCCGTGGCGCCGCCGGGTTCGGCGCGGGCGGAGACGAGCTCTCGGACGACGACTACTCGGACGTTTACACGCAACAGACCGGCGACTACACGCAGGCTTCGTAGGGTTTAATTAACGCGATATTTAATACAAGGTACGAAGGTACCTTCGAAGGTAACGATCATCTCACCACGAATCTTACGCGACGAATCTCTCACCACAGCTTGGGCATGGCGTCGCCGCGGCGGGGAATCGACGTCTTCATGCCGTGCTGCATGTCTCGCACCGACTCCGTGGCGTTGACCGCCAAACCCGCGAGGCACACGGCCACCACCGCCGGTCCCTCCTGCCCGACCACCGCGCCGCCCAAACCGAACACCAGCCCAGCCGCCAGCATCGCGTTGCTGAAGTCCACCAGACGCTCCTCCAAAACGCCGAGCTCGCGGAGCGCCGCCTTGCAGTACCTGCAGTGACGCGTGTGCCGCTCGTACCGCTCGAGCCTCTGCGCGATGGGCTTCATCTTGCTCTCGTCGTCCCTCACGCCCTCCGCCCACTTAACCCCGCCGCCCGCGTGGTTGTCCATCCACGTCCTGAACCCGGCGACGCCCGCGTCGGCTGGGGTTGGGAGGTAGTACGACTTCTTCCAGTCGCGTTCGGCGCTCTCCATGGCGACTTCCACGCCGTGCATGGCCTGGATGTCCTGGTCGCCCAGGGTGTACGCCGCGGAGCCGTATACGCCGTGTTGCAGCCCGATTCGCACCAGCTCCGGGTCCTCCGCGACAAACTCCATGTACCACTGGAACGCTAGCACCGCGGGACTCTCCAGTATGTTCCTCCACCGGTCACCCGCGGTGACCTTGGCCTTGCCCGCGCCCTGCACCGCCTTTCGCGTGTGCGCCTGAAACTTGGTGAACATCAGGCACCGCCCGGGCTCCGTCGGCGTGTACAGGATCGCCGCGGAGAGGTACCTGTTCCCGTTGGCGTCGTGGTACTCGCTGCGGCTGGAGCACGGCGCGGTGAACAAGCGCGTCGCGGACACGTCCTTGTTACCCGCGTTATAACCCCCGTGGTCAACGATGAACCCGCTCGAGCCCATGGAGCCCTCTTTAACTTCGAATTTGGTCATCGGCTCGTATCCCGCGTTCATCACGGGGTCCAACGTACCGTTCGCGGCGTCGTACTTGGCGTGGAGCCACTCCGCGTGGGACGGGTCGAACTGGTTCTCGAGCGCGGGGGCGTAGCCCACGGGCAGCTCCACCATGCCCCAGTCGCCCGATAACTCCCCGAATTCAGCCGCCGCGGTGGCTACTGGCGTCGCGGATGCTTCGAGCCACGCGTCCGCGCCCGCCGTGGGCCACACCCAGAGCACGCCAGCCTCTTCCTTGACTGGGTAGGACACCGCGCATGACCGTGGGGATTCGCACGCGGTCGCCTCGGCCTTGGCGTCGGTGCTCATGGGGATGGCTGTTGCTTTGCCGTCGTTGCCGAATTCCCACCCGTGGTACCTGCAGACGATCTGCTTGTCCTGCGAGATGAACCCGAGCGAGAGCGGGGCCATGCGGTGCGGGCACGAGTCCTCGACGACCGCCCACGCGCCGCCTTCGCCCTTCCAGGCGACGATGGACTTGCCGAGTACCTTCATCGGGTTTGGCGCGGCTTCGTCGAGGAAATCGATCGGGGCCATCGGGTACCACGCCTTGGCCCAGTCGAACTGGTCGCCGTTCGATGGGGCGTCCGCGGGGGTGTCCTGGGTGGTCTTGGACGGGGGCTCGGAGATGGATTGTGCGCGGACGGTCAGCCTCTCGGAGACGGACCGGCGCTTGGAGATGGACGGTCGCGACGAGGACGCGACGAACGACGTCTGGTTCGACCCCATGAGAGCGGAGCGCCTGGCGCGAATCGCGGTGGCCCCGCGCTGGGTTCGGGAGGATCGGACGGTCCTCCGGGCGACGACGGCGGTGGCCGGAGCCGTCGCGATGGATGCGATCATTTCGCGAACGCGTTTGGTGACGAGGACAGAGGGAGGCGCCTCGTGCTCTGAGGTGCCGGACGATGGGTAACATCAACTGAGTTGGCTGCCGCTCTCGACCAATCAGCGGGCGGCATCACGACATTTCCAGATCGGCCGAGATCGGCGAAGCAGCGACACGCCTCCGAAACATGAAGAAGGTTTCGGAGGCTTCCGGCAGAACGCGCGGCACCGGCACGCGTGAATTCATTCGAGATGTCGAGCTCGTCGTACTCGGCGCTCGCGCAGCGCGCGCTCGTCGCGCTCAACCCGAAGCACCACAAGGCCAGAACCGTCAGGGCGGGCAACGGGCGCAAGTACCACTGGTGGGGTTCGACCACCACCATCGGGGTCTCGAGATCCTCCGAGGATCTACGGGCGAAGGCACAGGCGGCGGCGAAGGAGGCTCCCGCCGCGGATGAGCTCCCCCCGACGGAATGGGAACCCAAGGAATGGCGCGGGTCCTTCGAGAACGACGCGGACGCGCTCAAATCGTTCATGTCCGAGGTCACGCGCAGATTAGAGGGCGAGGAGTGTCGTTTCATAGTCGTCGGCGACGGCGGCATCTTGGAATCGACGCAGCCCATGCCCGGGGAGGCGCGGTTCGCCGAGCTCGGGCCCAAGGGCACGTGCTGCACCATCGCGAGTCCCACGAAGGAGTTCGAGGCGCACGTCATGCTCGCGAAGGTGAAAGAGGTGGCGTTGGCGAGGAGCGAGAGGGGTGGGAGAAAGATTTACGCCGTGCGACTGTTTGGCGATTCGGGCGAGGACGCTCCGGCTAAGAGCGTGATGACGATCCTGCTGAACGGGCTCGGCGAGGGTGGGGTGCCCGAGGAGGCGATCGAGAAGTGGGAGTCGCTGGCGACGTGCCTACCCGGCGCGTGAGCGTGTAGTGTGTCAACGATGATTCAATACGATGCGAAGCCGCTCGTCCACTTGGCATTTTTTAGACGCGATATCGCGATAGCACTATCCACTTTTTCTCGCGCGGAGCATGGGGATGTCGGCGCTGACCGTCAGGGTGGCCGCCGGGCCGGGCCGGGCCGGTGGTCGCGGGACCTCTGGGCGGGGTGGAGGAGGCAGGCGAGGAGGGCGAGGCGGTGGCAGGGGCAAGACCAAGACCCGGAGACCTCGCGCCTTCTCTTACGGCCCCGCCATGGAAGAAAGGTGCCGCCTCAAGCCGCCTCCGGAAGGGGCCGCACTGCCGCGGCTCGTGTGCTACGACCTCGATGATACCGTCTGGTTCCCCGAGCTGTACATGATGTGCGGCGCGCCGTGGAGCAAGGACGAGCTCGGGAGGGTGACGGACGTCTGCGGGACGGAGCTGAGGGTGTACCCAGCGGCGAGCGAGAGCATCAAGATGATTCTCGACCCCGACGGCCCTTTTCAGTCGAGCGGGGTGCGGACTAAAGTAGCGTTCGCGTCGAGGACCAACCGGGGCAAGTGGGCGATGGAGGCGCTGGATCTATTGCGACTGGACAAAGACACCACGCTACGGGAGGCGGTCGGGGACATGATCGAGATCTTCCCCGGCACCAAGCGGAAGCACTTCGAGTCGCTCCGACACAAGTCGCGGCTGAGTTACAGCGACATGCTGTTCTTCGACAACGAGCGCGTCAACGTGGAGGAGGTGGGGCAGCTCGGGGTGACCAGCGTGTACTGCCCCGGGGGAATGAGCCAGGGGGCGTGGGAGAAGGGTCTGGAGACGTTCGCCAAAAACGCGCGGCAACGATCGACCCAGGGGGCGCGACGGTGATTCCCAGTAGACTAGCACTAACAAGTCAAAAAACACGCCCAAGCCCGAAATGAATTCATGCGACGACACAGCTGTGCGCGCCGCGGCCATGACGTACGCCCGGTCGAACATCAAGCGTGACACGCGTCCCGATGCCGGGGACAAGTTCGTCCGCGTGCAGGAGGAGTTCCACGGCGACTCGCCCGGGCACTGGAGACGGAACTACGACCACGCGCACACGAGCCCCGGGGTCACCGCGCGCCTGCGGGATCCCGGTGGTTCGCCGTCGTCGGGACGGGGCTCCCCCGAGCAGATGCCCGTGCGGCCCGAGGGGAGGGAGTGGGTGGGTAATCCAGTCTCGGGGATATCCCCGGGGCGAAAGGTCCCAATGGATAACGTCAACATCGCCGAACCCGGGCGGCAGGCCTTCTTCGGGCACATGGCGCAGCAGCCCAACGACGATCGGGCTTCCGACGCGTACGAAGGGGCGTGGCTCGGAAACGACAGGAAGCTCGACGACACCAACAACAGGTTCACGCACGACCCGTCCTCGCGCGTGTACCGCGGGTCACGCGTCGCCGCGCGGATCAACGAGCTCGGGCCACACTTCATGGAGGGCGCGAGGGGTGAAGGGGACTCCGTGGCGGGGCATCGCGCGAGGCACGCGGGGGGGATGATCAAGCGAAACGACGAGGGCGCCATCAGGCCAAACATGGAACCCGAGCTGGGCGAATTCTGGAACGAGGCGGACCCGCATCCGCCGCTCAACCGGGGCCCGAAGAAGGTGCCGGAGCCCGTCGGGAGGTCGGGAAGGCAAGGCATGTTCGGGCTGCTCGCGCACGATCCGGAAGTCAAGTCGGATTACGGAAGGCACGGCGTCGACGGAACTCGCGCGAGGGGAAACGTCCACGTCAAGATGCCGGGCTCGGACACTCAAATCGGGAAAGGTTCCCTGCTGCTGTACTCGAACGAGTACTGCCTGAAGAACGGGCTTGGGGGCGGCGGGAGGATGATCGACGACGACGACGACTACTGAAGAAGAAGGGCGCGCCTGGGGGGTGGCGGACGAATCGCTATAGAGAAGACTTGTGTCATTAACGTGTAAGCCTATAATAAAGTTTTCAGCGTCATACGTCCTTGTTGCGGGTCACCTTGATGAGGATGTCGGGCGACCGCAGCATCTGTATGAGGGTGTGGAACAGCTTGATCTCGTCCCGGCGGCATCCCGGGTACCTGTGCGCCCGCAGCATTCGCAGCCCGCGGCAGAGCCTCAGCAGGTAATCCGGGTTGGGAATCTCGTAAATCATAACGTCCTCAATCTTAAACTGGAAGTGCCGTCTCACCACGCCGCCGATGGCGACGAAGATGAAGGCGTAGAGCGCCAGCATGCTGTAGCTGTCCAGGCCCAATTGCTCGACGACGCCGGAGAGGAACCTGTCGGACATCGTGGCGTACAAAACGCCCTGGCTTCCCTCCTCCGTGTACTCCGTCATGCCGCAGAATCCCTCCTTGACACCCGCCAGCGTGATCTGCTTCGTGCGCAAGCCCCATATCATGAGCGAATCGTCCAGGCGCTCCAGCGATAGGATCGTGGTCGCGTCGTCGCTGGGGTTGGGATCAGGCGCCGACTTCGAGAGCTTGATGACCTGGTCCCTCGGGGGTAGGTTGAGCAGCCTGGGCAGCGCCCGTTCCACGGCAACCTCCGCCTTCTCGTCCGAGATGTCGTTGATCATCGTTCCCATCTCCAGCGCCTGGCTCGACGTGAGCGGGGATACCACCTCCATGGACACCGTCTTGGCCGTGGGCGGGCCGTACCGCGTGAAGTAGGTGGTGAAGACGAGCTCAGCCTGTGAAGTCGAGGTGGACGAGGAAAACGTTTGTTTCGTCTCGTTGAGGAACCTGGCGTGTGCCACCAGGTTGTTCGCGAGCGCGCCCCTCGGTCCCGCGGGTAGCACCCAGGACACCGAACTGTGCCGCGGGAACAAGAGGCACTCCGGGTCGAATTTCTGGGTCAGCGGTGATGTCATCAGGTACCGTTCCGCGGCGTCCAGGTCGTCTCCGGACATGTCCACGCTCTGCGCCTGCGCCTGGTAGATGTTGTACACGGCCAGCGAGCTGTTGACCCTCACCCTCAGCTCCACGGTCAGGTCCGCGCTCGTCACCTTGTTGGGCGACAGCACCGGGTTGATGGACGAGAACAAGAAGATGGGCGCGAGCAGGAGGAGGATGATGCCGGTGAAGATGGTGAACCCCTGGAGCATCTTGAAGACGAGCGGAAACTTGTCGCGGCCGCTGTAAATTTCCTTGTTCTGCCGCCTGTTCTCCTGGTAGAGCAGATCCTTCCAGAGCATGTGATAGATGTTCTCGAATCGGAACCACATCAGGAGATCCAGCGACGACTCGCTCATCACCCAGTCTAGCAGCGTGCGCAGCTCGAACAGGAACGGGACGCTCTGATAGATCATAAACGCCCAGTACGCCACCGGGCCGGTGCCGAGTTTCATAAACAGAGTCTGGTACTGGCTCCCTTCCCTGTACCCGGTGCGAATCTGCAGCGCGGAGACCAGGAGGTAGAGGAGCTGGCACGCGACGAACGCCTTCAGGTTCGCGTTACCGTGTGCCTTGACGAACGGCCTGGTGTCCGTGAGCGGGAGCACGATGAATATGTGCAGCAGCAAGGTGAGGGTGTAAGCAACCTGCATCAGGTACTTCATCAGCATGTTCTGGCTGACGTACACCAGGCGGGAGATGACCATGGACAGGGTGGACGTGAGGATCGCGATCGTAAGGCCGGACTGCAGCTGCTCCGCGCCGCTGTTCTGCGCGTCGTTCTCGAAGTTGAGGTTGGAAAAGTCGAAGATGAGCCACACCAGCGAGAGGATCTGCAGGAAGAACTCGTAGGGGTAGAGGTCTCGACCCGGCTTTCCGGTGTTGCGACTCGGCGGCTCCGTCTTGTTGCTGAGCTGAATCTCGGTCAGAAAGTCCCGACCGGTGCCGATGACGTACTTGACCGAGTACTTGATCGAGTCCCAGAGGTCGCGGCCGAACGTCTTGAACGCGGACTTGACCGCGGCGCCCTTCTTGATCTTCTTCTCTTCGATGGCGGCGCCGTACTTTTCGCGAAATTCCTTCTTGCTCGGAGGCTTCTCGTCCCGCTTCCTGTCGCCCTCCAACTGGTTCACGCACGCCTCGCGGTAGTACTGCCCGGGCCACATGATCTTCCGTCCGGTGAACTCGGGGATGCCGTAGAGGAGGTTATCGTTGCGCTCGCCGAGGAGGTTTTTCAGGCGCTTGACGAACGATTTGGATTTGATACTCGCCGGCGTAGCCTTGGCGGCGCTGGGCGTCTGATTCCCCGACCCAGACTTGGACTTTGAGTCGCCTTTCCCGGGCGAGAGCACAGAGGGCGTGGACGAATCGGACGGCACGCCCTCCTCGAAGGATAAACCGAGAGCCCCGTCCTTGACCTCATCCATGCGCGTCACCGTTCGAAGCCCGTGCAGCTTGGCGTAGTTGCCGCACGGCCGGATGTACCTCATATCTTCGTAGGTCCTGATGCCCACGAAATTGAGGTGGTCGACGTGCAACAAAAGGCTGGCGCACACGAACACGTCCACTAACACCGCGTTGAGTATGGTGCTCGCGCCCGTCTTGACGGTGAGGAAAACCACCGCGTTCGTCGCGTACATCCAGTCGCCGTCGTCCCAGTTGAAGAGCTCGGCTTTCGTCGCCGGGCACCTCGGTTGCATTGAAAACGTAAAGTGGTTGAGGTCGGACGGCGCCGTGTCCACGTCCACGTCCATGCAGAACGCGTTCGTCTGGAACGTCACGCGGAATATGAGCACGCCGACGCTGTACCAGAACGCCAACCTCCACGACTCCGGCGCCGGGTGCGGGTTGCGGACCAGCGCGATGAGCATGACCCAAATCACGGGGAGGACGCTGAAAAAGTCGGTGTGCGTCAGCAACGCGCCGCAGATGCTCGCGTAGGCGAACCACTCCGACAGCGAATACACCAGACGCATGATACCGCCCAAGAAACCCAGCACTCCGCCCTTGTCACCCCAGTGTCCCTTGTGGAACCAGTTGGATATCGCGTCCATCTCGCCCTCGAACTCGTTCGTGTCGCGGCGGCGCCTCCGCTCGGGTGACTCGGCTCCGGGCCCCTCCCGGGTGACATCCGGCAACGCATCTTCGTCGCTGTCGGACAAAACGTCGTCGACGTCCTTGATCATGATGGTCTGCGCGTCATCGTGCGCCTGCTCCCTGTACCGCTCGTTGACCTCGGGGATGGGGTAGACCGCGGGGTCGAGGAGATACGCGAGCCGGTCCAGGCAGACGTCCACGCCATTTTTGAAAAGACGCACAAACTTGGCCCAGTTCCCTTCCTTCGCCTCCTCCTCCTTCTTCCGCCTCGCCTCCTCCTCCTTCTTCGTCTCCGTCGGCAGCTCGATGGGATCGGAAGCGTCGCTCTCGGTGCTGTGACCGTTCGCGTCGGTGTACGAGTGCACGACGAACGTGTACCCTTTCCCGGGTTCCAAATCCTTAATCGTCACGACGCCCTTTTGCGATCCGCCGGCGCCTCCCCTCACTTGCCCTCGGCCGCCGCCCCTCCCACTCGACCGCTTCTCCACCGACACCTCCACGGGTTCGCTGTAGTGCGACAACGCGGTGAGCCGTGGGTGTGGCTCGCGCTTGACGGTGAAGTACTCAATCGCCGGGGCGTTGGGTCGCATCTCGCAGGTGATCTTCACGGATGTCGGGTCCACCACTGTGACGAACGGCTTGAGGGGAACCTCCGTGACCTTGGCCCTGTCGCCGGTGTCTGGATCCATCACCCCGCCGCCCGCCCCCGCGGGGGTCTCCTCAGCCTTGCGAAGCTCCTCGGTCCACTTCTTGACCTGCGCGGCGCTGTCCTGGATGGAGTAGATGGTCTCTCTGTAGTGCCGACGTCTGTCCTCAACCTCGGAGTTTCTCCAATCGATCATGCGCTGCACGTGAAGCACGGTGGACTTTTCGCTCCTGCGCACGCTTCTGACCTGCCGCGACCAGACGATCTCGACGTACCGTTCGTTTCTGTTCAGATTCTGCTGAATCGCACACAGGACGAAGAGAAGAATCTCGGGCAGGATACCCCCCCGTGACCACGAGAGCACGACGGAGCACTGCTCCATCATGTTCGGGTCGCAAGCCTTGTCAAGTTTCAGCGCCCCGACGAAATCCATCCAGGTGTCGCAACCGGCGGTGCCCAGCGGGCACTTCCCTTCGCTCGCGATCCGCCCGTCGAAGAGATGCGGGAGAAAGTACGGGATCTGGTACAGCAGCTTGCACGCCAGGACCGCGTACACGTAGAGGGGCAGGATGCGGAAGAGTTCGATGTTGGTCCGGGAAGGGGGCACCCCGGTGCGCACGCACAGGTTGAGTCGCAAATCGCGAAGCCTGACGCTGAAAACGACGGCGATGACGATGTAGCCGATGCCGATGAGATCCGCGCGCTTGCGGTTGGCGCCCGCGAGCACCGTGAATAGGATGACGATAGGCAGGAAGACCGTCGCGACGAACACGAGCAGCGCGTGGCCGAGAGCCTCGCCCGCGTTTCGAAGGCTTTTCTTCAGCGCGGCGCCAGCCTGCATTCGCTCGCGGTGCACTTTTCTCTGCTCCGGCGTCATGGACCTCAGGTCCACGCCGTCGTCAGCCTTGTCCTTGGCCCTCTTGACCCTGGCGTCGCGCCTCACCTTGGCGGTTCGGAACGTGTCGGAGAGAGCCGTGGACGAGAGGTCATCGGGCGGTGAGTCACCGCCCTTGGCCGGGTCGAGCGGGTCGTCGCGCACGCCGAATTTGAACTTTCCGTCGCGGCCCGACTCGCCCTTCAACTTGGCGCTCCTCCTGTTGCGCAACACCGCGTCCTTCTTGGCGATTTCCTCGCTCACGTCCGAGGCACGTGCCTTCTCGCGTTGGTAGAGGACTCCTTGCGTTCGCATGGCTTCGTACGCGTCGTCGTCGTCGGCGTGGAGGGCCCTCGCCTTGCCAGCCTCTGCGCCCTTCTTAATCACCCGGTTGGATTTCATCACGCCGGCTATGCCCCTTTTCCAGGTCGAGTTCGCCGACTCGCTCATCGCCATGAGCTTAGCGCGGCGGATGAAGTACGCCAGCAGCAGCATGACGATGAGGTCGGGGATGATCGAGTACTCCCTGGTCGTCACCGGTCTTTTACACTCGGAATCGTAGATGTTTTGGTTAGCGGCGGCGGCTTCCTGCTCGGAGATTGCGGATGCCACGTCGTCCGAGTCGATGACGGCGACCTGTCCCGGCGGTGGATACGGCGGCATCGGCGGTGGGTACGGGGGCAACGGTGCAGACGCGTTCACCGCGATGTCCTCGTTCGCACACGAGCCAAAGTTGAGCCAGAACCTTCGCGTGGGGCAGTCGACGCAGTAGTCTTCCAAGCCCGGACTTATCTGAGCCAATAGAATATCCGGCAGCCGCAGCGACGCGAGCACGTGGACCATGACCATGAGCCCGACCAACATGACGACGTAATGCCCGTCTTTGTGCACCCTGCGCAGACCCTCCTCCGAGTTTTCCGACTGGAGGTAACCCAGGATGGCGATGTAGAAGACGCTGCTGATGTTCGATTTGAGAAACGCCGAGGACAGCAGCAGCGCCATGGCGATGATGTAGTTGAAAAAGGGAGCAGCCTCGCTGAGGTACTCGAGCTTTTCGAAAAACTCGGCAAAGTTGAACGACGTGATGGACACGAGGACGTACTCGATCATGCGGTGGAGCTGAACCTTGCTCTCCTGCATAATCGTCTTCTTCTCCGGCACAGCCGGGTCCTTTTTGTCCTTTTTGTCTTTCTCCGAGGTTGCGACGGCGGCTGCGGCGCCCGCCGCGCCAGCCGCGACGACGGTGGACGGCTTCACCCCATCCTCATTCTTCTTCTTCTCCTGGCTCGGGTCCTTGGACGCACCGTCCTGCGTGATCTCAATCTTGGTACCGTGCGCCGCGGCGATCGCGGCGGTGGCCTTCTTCGCCGCCAGGAGGTTATGCCTGCTCTGCAGCAGGCACTGCATGCTGGCGACGACTATGATCGCGATTTGGTACCGCATCTGCCACCAGAACCCGGCGAGCGCGGAGCACGTCCTCGTCGCCGCGGCCGCCTGTTCCACCACATCGCCCGACTCGGACACCGCCGCGACGGACGAGTTGGTAATCGCGTAAGGGTCCACCCACGCGACGCAGTAGCTCCCGCTGGCGGACAACTTATTCGGCCACTGGCAGCAAATCTCGGCACCCTCCCTCACGCCGTCGATGAACGTCAGCCTCGGGTCGGTGAGACGGATCAGCCCCAGCCACGTGCCCCAGCTCGGGCCGGTGACGTCCTCGAATATCCCGCCGAGCTGCGACATCCGCAGCTGCGCGACGTACTTGAGAATCATCGACGCCGACGCGATGGCCACGAAGATCAAACCGTAGTCGTTAGCCTCGTGGTACAGGCTCGGTCTCTTCTTTCGCGGGGATGTCGGTTCGTGCACTTCAGCGCCCGACCGCTGTACTGACCTGCCGCTCTCGAGGAGCTCGATCGTCTCGTGGTCCGCAGGCTTCTTCGTCTCGTCGCTCTTTGTCAGCCAGGGAATCGTGGGTAACGACGCGTACGTAGTCGCGATTCGTTCGCGCCAGGTTGCTTTTTCTTTGGTTTCCTCCTTTTTCGCTGGCTTTTGGTCCTTTGTCGCGGTGTCCTCCTCGACGAGTGAATCGACCGAGCCGCGGCGATGGCGCCGGCTCTTCATGATCCGGCTCAACCCGCTCATCTCGAAGCTCTGCACGGTCGCGATCGCGATCACCGCATGGATCGCCAGCGCGGAGTGGAAAACGCCGAAGAGATCGACGCTCGCGGCGACGCAAGCGATGACGACGAGTAACAAAATGTCCATAGCCCGCTTCTGCATCAGCGCCTCAAACTTGGGCCCGAACATCTTCTTCACCTGCGCCTTGGACGTGACGTAGAACGTGGCGATGGCGGCGAGGTAGACGCTCGGGTCCCAGCCCTTGCGGTCGTACGAACCCGGTTTCTTCTCCTTTTCCTTTTCGAGTTCCTTTTCGTCTTCGTCGACGTAAACCTTGAGCGGCTTCCTGTCCCTCACGTGCCTCCAGTCCAGCCATCGCATGTTGAAGATGGCGAAGAGCAGCGTGAGGATCCGTGGCCACAGGTTCCCGGCGTAACTAGTCACCACGAACATGCCAAAGTCGTCCGGGACGATGACGCGGTCGATCTCATCCGGCCAGTACTTGTGCACCGTTCGATTGACGTACTGCACGTTGAACATGTAGAGCGCCGTGATGTACAGGCATTGAAACGCCACGTAGATTCGAAGCCCACGGCGAACCCGTCGCCTCGTCTCCGCCCACGGCTTCATATCGCGGACGTACTCGATGGACGACTGGTTCTGAGCGCCGGCGCGTTCGCGGTGAGAGTCGTTCCGCAACCCGAGCAACATCGCCCCGGCGACTAAATTACCAAATCGGAATTTGCTGCCCACGACAGCCGGGCTCTTGGGCGACGGCATGGGCTGATCGCCCTTGACCGCGGTCCCTAAACCCGTCGTCCCCTCCGGCGACTTGTCTTTGTCCTCCTTCTTCGGCGTGGGCGACGCGGGGGTTCGCCGCGCCGTCTTCTCCGTCTTTGGCGTCGCGAGTTCAATCCGCGTAAACTCGTCGTCGGAGGATTCACCCTCTCCACCGTCGGTTCTGATCCTCGGCGCCGGACTGATCCCCCTGGCCTCCGCGAGCCTCGACGTGGACTGCGGCGCGGGGACAGTCGGCGGCGGGGTCTCCGGGAGCTGGAGCTCAGGGAGATGTCCCTCTTCGGAGTCAGTCGGAGTCGCCTGTGGCCCAACACGGAGGCTTCGCTCGCGAGTTTCCGCTTCCGCCCGTTCCTTCTCCTCCTCCCTCTCGCGTTCCTCTAGCCGTTCGCGCTCGAACCGTTCCTCGTCCCGCCGCATCAGCCTGTGTATCCTGTGCGTCAGGTTCCTAAAACTGAGCAGTGAGCCGAGGAGAAGCCCGAGCGCGGTCATGACGTCAAACATGTGGACGAAATCCGCGGTGTGCCCCTCCGACGGAGTCAAGCCGCAGAGTACCAAGAACAGGAGCGTCAGCGGCAGCACGCCGAGCGGCTCGATCTCCTGTAGCCACCGCCCGAAGCTCCGGAGCTGCCTCGAGGTCCGTGGGTTGACGGGCACGACCGCGCCGACGGTCGCGCCGAGATCGTCGAGCCAAAACTCAGAGTTTGACGTCTTCCTGTGCCGCACCCGCCGCGTCACCTCCTCGCCGTCCTCGTCGGTTCCCGCGACCAGAGTGGTCTCCGCGTCCGATCCGTACCTCTCCACGTGTCTCTCGTGCAGCTTCCTCGCGTCGTTCACCACGAGCTCCGCGATGACAACGATGAGCAGCAGGAGCAGCAGGAAAAACTCCCCGGACGCCCACAGCGGCGCCCTCACGCCGTATATCTTCAACCCGAGTCCCTCCGCCAGGTGCGACTGGACGGTGCCCTCCGTCACCAGAGTCGCCTCCGCGATGGACAGCCACGTGACCTGCAACGTCATGGTCAGGCCCACGTAGGCGCATCCCCACCACCACCTGCTGTACCGCCAGTCCACCGACGCCACGTACACCAGCAGCAACCCGAGCATTCCGCCCGCGATGATCGTGGACGTGTTCGCGATGGCGATGACGAACGAGAGCATGGCGAGGTATTGGACCCACCACAGGGGTCCCATCGGGGTCTGCCCCGGGTCCGCGGCGATCATCGCGCGTGTCTTCGCGGACATATGGTCCAGTCGCTTGACCCACGCGTCCCTACGCGCGGCGAACCTGCGCCTGTGTCGGCATCGCCTTCGCATCGACAGCAGCGCCACCCGGTCCTCGGCGTCTTCCTTCTTCTCCTCCGCCGCGATTTCCGTTTCCGTCATGGCACCCTCGAGCCTCCGTTCGAACGCACCCGGGCCCTCGGACGCGCCGTGCGAGCCCGGGGAGAGGTCCCCGAACGCGACGCGAAGCGATCGTTGCTGCCTGGACGCGGAGTTTTCATCGTACCACGCCCGCAGCTCCCGGACGTATTCCTCGTCTGGGACAAACTCCAGCGGCGTGAAGGACACTCGATCCCTGTTGGCCTCCGCCGTGGCGACCGTGACTGCGATCTCGTCCGATACCTTGGCGAGGGACCGAACGTGCGCCTTGTCGACGTCGTCAGCCTCGTTCGCGCGGTCCTCGAGTTCGTCCACCTCGTCCGCGGCCAGATCAGCCATGGCTTTCGCGGCGACGGCGGCGGCGGTTGTCTCTTTGAGCGTGTGAGATTCATCCTTTTTCGGGGCGGGTCGGAGCATCATGGCGACGAACATGAGCTTGAACAGGAGCGTGGCGGCGGCGCTCGCGCGCCTCGCGGGTCCGAACATGACCTCGGCGCTCCACGTGTTATCGGAGCTCGCCTCGGTGACGTATATCATGACCGAGGCGAGCCTGCTCCCGTAGTCGAGGATCAGGAGCCCCGCGGCGTAGATGGCGGCGACGAAATGGAACCATCGGTACCGCCCCACGACGTGAAGCTCCACGAACTCCTTCGCGGAACGGCGTTCGCGGCCGGCCCAGACCGCCACCTTTTGCCACTGCGTCTTGACGCGCTTGAAGCTCCCGGAGGACCGGGTGATGATCCTCCTCGAGAGCGACGGAAGCGGCGGGCCGGGCTTTGAATCAAACTCCGACGAAAGCTTCGACGCCTCTCCCGCCTCCTCCTTTCGTGACGACTTCTCCTCTGCATGGACGATCGGTGCCTTCTTGACCTCCATGGGATCGCCGGGGTCACCGTCCGCGGCCAAGGACCACGGCACGATGAACGGAAGCATCGACCACAGCAGCAGCGGCACGGACAAAAGGCTCGGATACGACGTCGCCATCATGAAAGACGCGAAGAGCGGGAGCACGCCGCCGCCGAGGGGTCCGTCCGCTCGGCGGTACAGCGTCCCTACCGCGGCCCCGATGGCCTCGCCACTGCGACTCCAGAACGCGTTCGCGGTGTTGACCACCGCCGTTTTCACCTTCTTGGTGCTCGCGCCGATGGCCCGCGTCCCCTTGACTGAAACTTTTTTCTTTTTCTCGTCGCCGCCGCCGCCGCTGGACGTGGCCAGGAGCTCCTCGGGTTGGTACGTCGGCCCCGTCGCGCCGCCAGCGCCGGCGTCAGTGCTCGGCGACTTCTTCAGTGACTTGCGCCTGGCGAGGGACGCCACTTTGGTGAACGTGGTGACAAAGGCGTAGTTGATGGATCGCGCGATGATCCGAATGTCGGACTCGTCATCCTTGGGCTTGCTCTCCGCCTCGCCGCGCGAGACCCAGACGCCCGAGGCGGAACCCCTCGTCTCGGCGTCCCGGAGCAGCCGCTGCAAGTCCGCGGTGGAGCTGTTACCGCCCGTCCGGACCATCTCTTCTTCCGATCGTAACTTTTGAAGCAAACCGACGCGGACGTCGTGAGATCCCCCGGGAAGATTCTTCTGTCCGGTCATCTTCGTCGAGCCGGAGACGCGTTCGTCGCGATCGTCCACCGCGGGCTGGATCTCGGAGGGCGCGGCGGGCATCGACCCTTCGCCCGCGGACTCCTTACCGCTCTTACCTTTCGTGGTCTTGGACGAAGGTCGGCTCAACGCGCTCTCGACCCACGCGCTCCACGAGAAGTATCGCCAGAACTTTCCACTCTTTGGCTTTTTGGACTCCTTGGCTGATTCGCCGCCGTCCTTGTTCGACAGCCCCGGCCGACAAGGACCGTCCCCGCCCATCCCGAAGAGCGCCAACGCGATGATCGCCCACGCCCACGCGAACCCCTGGTCCGGGTCCATACATCCGCACCACCGCCCTTTCGAGTTCGCCATCGGCCAGAGCCCGACGGAGTGGCAGAGCCAGGTCCAGTCGCTCCCGTCGCGGCGAAGCTCGCCGCCGCCGACGAGACCAAAGTCACTCGCCGCGCCCCCGACGCCACCAAAGGCCACCTCGACGACGGAGGCTATGTACGGGACCAGCGTCGCGGTCGCTACCCACCCGCGCATGGAACGCACGCTGCCCATCTGGTCAACAAACTTCGGGACCCGTCGGTCCGCGGCGTGCGAAGCAAAGTGCGCCACCTGTATAAGTGTTGAACAAAAAAGGGACCCGTCAGTATGATTGCCCATACATAAATATGTTAAAAAAGAAACGTACCGCGACCAAAAACACCGCGCAGTTGAGCAAGCTCGGGTGCCACGCCCCCGCGGCGGCGGCGGCGACGGACCCGACGGCGCGCCACAGCGCGGCGGCGCGGCTGCTCGTGCGTGTCGCCGGGATGACCTCGACGTACGGCTCGTAGCGCTCGTCCGCGGGTTGAACGCGGTGATCCACGTTCGTCCCGGGCCCGGCGCCTTCGTTTGATGATTGGTCCTTTGAACTTTCCCGTCTCGCGTGTTGAAGCGACGCCAGCGCCGCTTCCGTTAAGCTGTTACCGTCGAATCCCGCGTCGACCCTCCACGGCTCGCCCGCTCGTCGAAGCCTGCGCTGCAGCGTGATGACTTGCGTCACCGCGTGCTTGAACCTGTTGGTCATGGCGCGCGCGCACGTCGTCCTCACCACCGCGAGTATGAACGACGACACGATCAGTAATATCAGGTCCGGGACGATGGCCGCCGCGAGGTCATCGCCGTCCTGGAACCTGTGAATTCCCACGGCGCGCCACACCCCGGTCTCGGCGTATACGAGCGAAGTGCCCGTGGCGCCTAGGGCGATGTGCAGCGCGAGTTGCGCGCCGAGGCACGCGCTCGACGCCGTCACCGTCAGCCAGAGCAGTCGCCTCTGTTGGAACCACGCGTGGAGGCGTTGCGTCCGGTCGAGGTTCTCCTTGCGCGCCGTGCCCTGGTAGAGCCCCCCCGCGGGGGCCAGTGCGCACTGCGCGGTGAACAGGAAGAGGTAGACCGCCGCCGGCGCGTTGACGCGGGACACCCCCGCGGTGAGGCACGCCAGCGCGTGGATGACTCGCCAGATTCTTAACTGCCGACCGAGCGTCCAGGTCCACGCGCGTCTGGCTTTGGAGTTTGGGTCGTCCCCGCCGAGCTTGCGCGTGCCCACGCGGAAGACGCTTTTGGCGCTGGCCGCGATGGGCGCGCACGCGCGCTTGGAGCCGTCCGCGGCTTTACGATTCGCCCGCTTCAGCGACTTCCCGGCCGCTCTGGCCGTCTCTTTGAACTTTTCGCCCATCGGTTTTCGGGGAGGAAGGTCGGGTCGAAGGTTGGACGGCGGCGCCGTCGTCGACGTGGGCGACGCCGGCGCCGAAGTCGACCTCGTCGGCGCCGATCCAGAGGTACTGGTGGACCGGGGCATCGACGAAGACTTGGGCTTGGGCTTGGGCTTCGCCTTCGTGGCCTTCTCCACGCGGAGCATATCGAAGAAGAAGTCCATTTTTGCGCTTCACTAACAATCAACTTTATTAAACGGACCGAGCCCCCGTGCGCCGACGGACGCCCCCGGCGAAGTCCGACGACTCTCACGCGCTCCCGGGACTCTCGAGAGAGGGTGGGAGGCGCGCGCCGATGCGCTGTGGGTACCAACCCAGAGTCTTCGAGCGCCCTTCTCGGTTGGCCCAAAACGTGTTGACTCGGATTTCAGTTTTTTTTTTTCAGTTTGAACGACCCGCGCACGTGTGCAAGCTGGCAAGGCGTTTGATCGGCGCCGGCTCGGCCCGATATTTCTTGGCCGCCACGATTGCACCGCCCTTGCCACTTAACCGAGGCACAGAACACGCCAAGATGGGACCCAAGATTGAAGAGCTCGACGACACCCTCCCCGATCTCGAGGAGGATACCTCCACCGCGGACTCCCCCACGGTGCGTCCCAACGTCCGTCGCGCCCCCATGGAAGATCTCAGAAACAATCTGAGCTCGCGATCACCCCCCCGATCGTCGCTCACCTCTTCATCCTCCACCCGATCCACCCCGACAGGACTCCAAGGACGACGCCGGCCTCGGCGGTGACCTCTCCGGCATGGACATGAGCCAGCTCGAGGAGATGATGGTGCGTGTTCATCGAAATCCATCCCCGAATCCACCGTACCGCACCCATCCATCGCGGCACTCATCCAGCCGCCGCCCGAACCACGAAAGAAAATATCGCTGACGTCTTTTTCCCCACGATCTCGATCCGATCCGACAGAAGGGCATTAAGGGCGGCGGTATGCCCGGCATGGGCGGTATGCCCGGCATGGGCGGTATGCCCGGCATGGGCGGCGACGACGCCGGCGGCATGGGCGGCATGGATCTCGCCTCCATGATGGGCGGCATGGGCGGCGGCATGGGCGGCGGCATGGGCGGCATGGGCGGCATGGAAGGCATGATGGGCGGCGGCGGCGGCGGCGGCCCCAAGCAGCCCATGGACGAGGTCGACGGCGGCCAGGGCGACACCAAGTGGAAGTGGGAGATGAACGACGACGAGATCCTCGTGCGCATTGCCCTCGCCAAGCCCACCACCAAGAAGGACCTCAAGGTTGCCTTTGGCGTCAAGACGCTCAAGGTTGAAGTGCACGGCGACTCCATCATCGACGGGAAGCTCGAAGGGTCCGTCCACGCCGACGAGTGCACCTGGTGCATCGCCGAGAAGGGCGCCGAGCTCCAGATCATGCTCGTCGCCACCTCCGGTAACCGCTGGGTCTCCCTCATGGACGGGTCCGACTGAAGCAAACGCGGGACTGTAAGAGGGAGGAACTTCCCTACGTCCGGCTAAGTCGCGGTGAAACAAACATCCGCAGCAAAAGTCGTTTCTGATAAAAACCTAACATCTCACCTACATCGCCAGTCGCGCAGCGTGAGCCGCGAGTAACTCCGCGCGCCGTGTCTCGTCGTTTGGAAGGTGCGCCACGAGCGCCATCACCTTCCCCGCGTCCCCGTCGCACAGATACTTGGCGTGCTCGTAGAACGAGTCCGCGTCCACCTCGCCCCGTTGATACCGCCGGGCGAAATCTTTCAACTCCGTATACCTCTCGTCCCCGAGACTCGATCGAAGCGCCGCCGCCCCCGGCGCGCTGCCCCGCGTCTCCCTCATCTTCATCACCGTGGGCGTCACCGGCGCTTTGGCGGGCGGGGGTAGGATCGCGGCGGACTTTGTCGATCCAGAAGCTCTTCCAGAAGCGCTTCCGGACCCGCCCCTTCCTCCTCCCCCGACGCCTCGCCTCGCTCGACTCCGTCCATCCTCCTCTCGGATGAACCTCCTGATCAGCTCGGAGCACTCGCCGCTGCCCATGACGAGCTCGTTGGGCTTCTCTCCACCCGACCCGCCCGCCGCCGCGTGTCCGGACGCGAACGAAACGGACGCGCCGCCGCCGCCCGCCCCGATCATCCCCGAATACCCACCCGCCTCCTTCGGCGTCGGTAGCTTGACCCCGCCCCCGCCGCTCGACGCCGCTCCCCCGTTCCGTGAGTTGAGCTCCCGCCTTCGCCCCCACGCGATGATGCTGAACCTCGGGCCGCCGATCCCTCGCGTCAGCTTCGGTACGCCGTGCTTGAACCGCTTGTTCACCTGCGTGGTGAACGCGAAGACGTCTCCGTTGCGTTGCGGAAACGAAAACTGCGTACCGGACGGTTCGTGCAGGAACGTGAGCTCGCGTTCGCCGCCGAAGGACGCGCCCATGGTGAAGTCCTCCCTTTTCTCCCTGCCGCCGAACGCGTGTGAGTCGTGGTGGAACGGTTTCCAGTCCGTGCCGTCGCGGTAGAAGTTGAGGCGTGTGGCGTAGACCTCGACGTCGAAGTACTCGGACATGGCGTGGACGATGCGCGCGAAGGTTTGGGAGAACTCGGGGTTCTCGTGCTTGAGGTGCTTGGACCAGTTGACCATGCCGCCGCCCTCGGAGGCGAGCTCGTGCGTCTCCATGTCCTTGGCGAGCCCCGCGAGCAGTGCGAAGTCGGTCTTGCCGCAGTGGAACTCCGGCAGGTAGATGGCCTCGCCCTTGATGACGCTCTCAAAGTCCGCGGCGAGTTGTCCGTCGGCCAACGAGATCTCCGAGCGCATGGCGCCCTTGGCGAACTTGGACGCCATGTTGCTCGCATCGGCCCCGTCCTCCTTCTTCACGAACGTGAAGGAGGCGCCCTCCTCCGTGTTCTGATTCCAACCCATGGTGCCCCAACCTGTTTTGTGGGGGTTGGGAGTGATGGGCGGGGGGCGAAAGCTTTTTACTTCAACTGTTCAAGCCGAGTTGACGCGTCACTTGGTCGTTTATTACAGGTACTAACCCTTTACACAGAAACTCATCAACTCATCACGCCGCGTGCTGCGCCGCCGCCTGATCGAAGCTCTGCTCCAGCGCCTCGATCGTGGCGATGCACGCGGGCTTCGGCGTCAGCGTCTTGAGCTGGTTCACGAACCTCGTCACCGGCTTGCCGAGGTGAAGCGAACAAACCGCCAGGTTCTGGAGCGTATCCGGATCCTTGCTGTCCCGCTGAAGCGCCTCCACCAGGTCCTTCTCGGCGTCGTCGTACCGTCCCATCGCCATCTGGCACACCGCGCTGCCGTTGTGGAGCTTCGACGTCCACGAGTACTTATCGCCGAGCTCCTGGTAGACGTAGAAGGCGTCCTGGATCTTACCGCCGCCGCTCGCGAGGTTGACCCACGCGGTGGCGAGCTGGGTGAGAGTAGCGTCGTCGTCCGCGCCCTGCATCACCTTCAGGTGCTTCTCCGCGAGCTCCGGCCTGTCCATCTTCACCAGCAGGTGGCACATGAGGCCCATCAGCTCCAGCGACAAGCCGGTGTGGCAGCACTTGAGCGCCTCCACGGTGTTGCCCTCGTCGGCGAGGATGAGCGCTGCGACGAGCTGCACGGTGGCGTTAGCCTTGACGATGTCGTCCGCGAGCCACTCGGTGACGGTCGCCACGCACTGCTCGCGCTCGAGCTCGCGGGACTTGTAGATGGCCAGGCACCTCACCGCCAGCAGCGCGGTGGCCGCGTCGTCCTGGATCTCGTCGATGACCAGCTGGCAGGAGCCGAGGGCTATGTGCGAGCGGTAGAGGTAGCAGTCGCGCTCCGTGGCGTCGCTGCCGCTCAGGTGGGACAGCTCGTACGCCTCGTTGATGCAGACCTGGTAGTTGCCGATGAAGAAGTTGTTGTACACGGGGAACAGCGCGTCACCCATCGTTCTCGTCCGTCCTTCGTCTCCAATCCCTAAAAGTTGATCGTTCCGCGGCCTCGAGCCTCGGTTGATGGACACGCGGGTGGTGTGTTCACGCGCGGGTTGGGGTTACCCTGAGCTCGCGACTCCCTTCCGTGGAGTGCGTTTTGCGCCGCGGATGCAACTCGCGCGCCTGCTTCTGGCGTGGAGGCGGGGGTTGGAAGGCGCCTCGTCTAGCCGAAAACGGTCGGTTGCAAAATGGTCGGACCGAAAATAACTCGCACGTTCAAACTCCGGGTGCCATCATCACAGCTGTGCCATCTCACTCAAACCCGCGCGGAACCTGGGGGTTCCGGCTGAAGCGGAAGGTGAAGCGGGCCGAGGAGGCGGCCGAGGCAGGCATCGGAGAGAAGCGCCCGCGCCTGGGTCGGATAGTCGTACGGTGTGGATAGTGCCACGGGGGTAGTCTAGACGGAGGCGACATGAGCGAATTCGTCTACAGCGCGTCGAGGGATCCCATGGTGGCGCGTCGACCGCCCGAGGGGACGCCGGTGTTCACCCCGGCGGCATCCTCCGATCGCGTCGTCCTCCGCGGTCTCGACGAGTTCCTTCGCAAGCCCTACGTTCGGGTCAACGCGCCCCCGGTCGGGGTCGGCGCGACGACGCAGGGATCGGGTGCCGAGGTGAAAACGTATGCACCCCCTCCCGTGCCGTCGACGTCAGGGACCGCGCCTCCTCCCGGGGGTAATAATCCCAACCCGTTCCCGCCGATGCCGACCAAGAACACGAACAGGGCGGCGATGCGGGATAGGACCAACGTCGGCGCGGCGGCGCCCAGGCCCACGCCGCCGGTCATCGGACGCGGTGACGCCGCGCCTTCCTCGCCCGTCATCGAGATCTTCGAAGACGACGACCTCGCGATGGCCGCCATCGACGTCGACGCCGTGGTACAGCAGCAGCGAAGGACGAACGCACCGCCGGCGTCCACGGCGGCACCGGCACATGCCCCGGCACCCGCGCCGGCACACGCGCCGGCCGCGAATGCGAGTGCGCGAACGGGTCCGGCCAAGGCGCCCGCGCTGGACGGCTCCGGCCTCGACTGGCGGTGCGAGCACGGCTGCGCGATGCGTCACTGCGCGCGGCTGATGGACCACATGGACGCGCTCAAGGAGTTGGTCGACATGTACGACTACCAGCTCGGCGAGGACGACGCGCTTGAGAACATGACCGGTAAGGAGTATAAAGAGACGGAGCGGAAGTTAAGGGAGGGGCGCGAGATGCAACACGGCGCGATTCGAGCGGCGATGGAGCTGGGACGGTCAGCGGGGGGGTCGGGTGGATCGGGCGGGTCGGGCGGGACGGGCGGGTCGATGCCGCCGCCGGCGTCGAGGCCGGCGTCATACGGGGCGCCGACGTATCAACGGCAGGGAAACCCACCCGCGGCTTCGCAGTTCCAGACGCCGCAATACAATCAGCAACCGCAGCAGCAATACAGTCAACCTCCGCAGCAGCAGCAGCAGCAGCAGTACAGTCAACCTCCGCAGCAGCAGCAGCAGTACAATCAGCAACCGCCGACGCAGCAGCAGTACAACCAACCGCAGTATCCGAGCGGTCAGGAGTCGTATCAGACGGGCACGATGCCGCCGGGACCGGGTGATGCCACGGCGTCTTACGGCGGAGGCGGACACGAGAACGGCGGGTACGGAGGCGGTGATTTCAACGGCGGTAACGGAGGGGCCTTCCAGGGTGGGGATTTCGGCGGGCCCGGGCCCGGCAACGGGAACGAAAACTGGGACAACGGCGGGGACTTTGGACCCGCGCCCGGGGACCGGGCGGCTAGCATCGCCATCCCCGAGGACTGCCAGTTCGTGGACCACCAGATCAAGCGGTGGATGAGGGACGACTTCGAGTGGTCGAGCCGCGCGAGACAGGTGCTGAGGAACACGTTCAACGCGCAGGACTTCCGCGGCATGCAACTCGCGACGATCAACTGCACGATGTCGTGCGAGGACAGCCTCGTGCTGATGCCCACGGGCGGCGGGAAGAGTTTGTGTTACCAGCTCCCCGCGGTGCTGTCGCCCGGGGTGACGATCGTGATCTCGCCGCTGGTGTCGCTCATCCAGGACCAGCTTCACCACCTCAGCGAGATGGGGATCCCCGCCGGCGTGCTCGGCAGCATGGAGAAGGAGGGAGCCGCGGTTCAAAACCAAACCTACGCTCAACTTCGGAACAACGAGCTCAAGCTGCTGTACCTCACGCCGGAGAAGATCGCCAAGAGCAACAAGCTCATGAACCTCCTCGAGCAGATGCACGGCAGAGGCGAGCTCTCGCGCATCGTGGTGGACGAAGTGCACTGCATCAGTAGTTGGGGGCACGATTTCCGCAAGGATTACCAGGCGCTCCGGATCCTGAAGAACAAATTCAGGGACGTGCCCCTCGTGGGTCTCACCGCGACGGCGACGAAACGAGTGCAGGACGACTGCGTCCGGCAGCTCGGCCTACAAAAGTGCACACGATTCTTCCAAACCTTCAACCGCACCAACATCGTGTACGAGGTCAAGCCCAAGAGCAAGGACATCGTCAAGGACATGAAGGCGCTGATATACGAAAAGTTCACGAACCACCGCAACGGGAAGGTTCAGTGCGGCATCGTGTACTGCTTCAGCCAGAAGGACTGCGAGAAGATGGCCGAGGCGCTGACGTGCGGGCGCGGGAAAGACGCCAGGTGGCCGAAAGGTCTGCTCGCGCTGGCCTACCACGCCGGCATGAAAGAGAATGATCGGAAAACCGGCGTTCCCAAGCGCGAGCTCCACCAGCGAATGTGGAGCGACGGCAGGGTTCCAATCATCTGCGCCACCGTCGCCTTCGGCATGGGCATCAACAAACCCGACGTCCGGTTCGTCTTTCACCACTCCATCCCAAAGTCACTGGAAGGGTACCACCAGGAGAGCGGCCGCGCGGGTCGCGACGGCGGCAAGAGCTACTGTACCCTCTTTTACCAAGCCGGCGACGCGGTGAAGATGCGGGCGTTGCTGCAAGACTCGGCGAAGGAAACTAGAGCCCCGCCTGAGATTCTGCGGTCCAACCTCGAAGCCATGGCGTACCTCGAGGCGTACTGCACCAACCAGACGACGTGCCGCCGTACCTTGCTTCTCGGTCACTTCGACGAGCGGTTCGACGCGGCGAAGTGCAAGGGGATGTGCGACAACTGCCAGGACCGGCAGAGCGGCGCGATGTTCGAGGACAAGGACATGACGGCACCCGCGTTGGCCGTCTGCCAGGTCATCCACGGCATGGGTTACTCAGGCGGGACGAAGACTGGCGTCTGGGGCGCGTTCAGCGGGTCCAAGGCGAAGGATATCCTTAACAACGGGTACGACCGGCTGCCGGGGTACGGCGTCGGTAAGAAGATGAAAATCACCAAGCCGCTGTTTGAGAACCTCCTCATCAAGATCATCGCCGACGGGTTCGTCCAGGAGAGAACCACGCGTAACAACGGACCGTTCGGCGGATCCGTCACGCACCTCCACGCGGACCAACGAAGGCTGAACGACATCCAAGGCGGCCGGACGCGTGTGGTGATGCAGACGAAGCTGACCAAGGCTCAGGCGGATCAGCGGCGGGGCGAGTCGAGGGAGGCGGCGGCGAGCCGAGGGGAGTTGCCGACGGCGCCCGCTAACCCGGCTAAACGGACGCCGGCGCAACAACGAACACAAGCGCCCCGCGACATCGACGCGATGGACGATTTCATCTACCCCGCGTCGACCCCCGCGCACAACGCCGCGGGCGCTGGAATCGACGGCAACAACAACGAGGTGGTTCTCATGGACACCACGCCCGTGGCTGAAGAGGCTGAGATGTCCAAGGAGATGGGTATTCGATACGACGCCTTGTTCGAGGCTTTGTTCACGATGCGCGACGAGTTGGCGGAGCAAAGGTCGAAGCGCGACGGCAAGTCCGTGCGAAACTACATGGTCTGCAGCGAGACGTGCCTGCAGGCCCTCGCGCGAGCGGCCGCTGGAGGAGGCTGCGCGACCCTGGAGGAGGTTAAGAAATTGACGACGTTTACGGATGCGGCTTGGAACGTGTTCATCCGGCAGCACCACCAGAAGATCTGGGCCACGATGGTCAAGACGCGGCGGGTGCTGGACAACCCGGAGCTCATGGCGGACATCGGCGCGGCGTCGGCGAACTTCGAGGCGTTCGAGTACGTCGCCACGCAGCAGCGGGATGGGCCCGGGGCGGGGGTAAAAAGAAGTCAAAGCGACTTGGATCAGGATCCTTCGCCCACCTGGCAAAAGGCGAAGAGGTGAACGCCGACACGATCCAAGACGCGACGTCGTTCATCATCATTAGACTACGTTAATTAGCTACACGTTTAGATACGATGCTACGCATTCATCCGTTC
>Ga0302114_10000098_pt1 | contig 60835 bp, 46 predicted proteins | sample AG5_Surface_MG_FD_203107 | JGI IMG/M metagenome (GOLD analysis project Ga0302114, IMG submission 203107) | Marine microbial communities from Western Arctic Ocean, Canada - AG5_Surface | ecosystem: Environmental > Aquatic > Marine > Oceanic | place: Canada: Western Arctic Ocean | collected... | reverse complement strand
AGCTCACCGTGGCGGTCGACATCGCGGACGCGGTCGACTACCTCCACAACGTCTGCGACCCGAAGGTGATCCACCGCGACTTAAAGCCGCAGAACGTCTTAGTGGACGTCCGCGGCCGGGCCAAGCTGGCGGACTTTGGCATCGCGAGACGGTTCCGGAGCACGTTTCTGGACACCAAGAACCACGCCATGGGCACGCTGAACTACATGGCCCCGTGCCTGTTCGGCGACGGGAAGGACGTGGACATATCCTGCGACGCGTACTCCTTCGCCATGATCGCGTACGAGATGTTCACCGGCGAGGAGCCGTGGAAGACGCTGTCGGCGATGCAGATCGCCATGACCGTGGGAGTGGAGGGTCGAAGACCGAAGCTGCCGGATTCGTGCCCGAGCGATTACGCCGCGCTGATCCACGCGTGCTGGTCGCAGGACCCGAACGATCGCCCCGACTTTAGGGATGTGAAGAGGGACCTTCGCGACCTACGGGAACAGGTGGTGTGGGACGATGCGGTGACCGCGGCGGGTGGGAAACCCGCGCGGAGGGAACGGTCGATGACCCTTCGGGAGGCGGAGGCGATGAACGCTCGATTGAAAGTCTTGCGGGAGTACCGGGGTTCGCACGAGTCCCGAAGCAGTCAGGAGGACTCGTCGTTGATCCTGTACGAAGGCACGGGGGAGAAGGTAAGGGACGCGACGCCGGTGATCGGTTCGGATTCGTCCGTGGTGCTGACGGTTTCCGAGTCGACACCGAGCGAATCAATCGAGCTCGAATCAGTCGCCGAACACTGATAGGAAATGAGCAACGCAAAACCAGACGCACGAAACGTGAGCGCTTTGTACGATATTGACTTTAACGTTAACGACATATATCACTCACTGCTCCTGCTCGGGGAACGCGCCCCAAACCCCGCTCCGCCCGTCGTTACCCCACCTGCCGGTGCCCTGGTCGGTCCCGCCCGCACCGCCCTCGTTACCCGGCTTCACGTTTTCATCGTTCGTAAATGAGATGTCCGCGTGTTCTCGCATGAGCTTCACGTTCCCGGAGTCTATCAGTGTTTTCGTGTTGACCCGCATCAGGTCGTAATCGAACTCCTCGCAGTACGCCTTCCGTGCCTCCAGCACTCGCGTCGCCACGACGGGGTTCTTCTTCATGAAGGCGCTGATCCAGGCGTCGCCGTCGCCCAGCGGTATGTTTTCCATCGCCCACAGCAGATCGGCGAGGTCGGGTGACCCGCAGGTGCCGTCGAAGTTGGTCGCCTGCGGCGCGAACCCGCCGTCGTTACCCGCGCCCTCGAGATGGCCCTGTACGACCCGGATGGCGACGTGCGTCATGAGCCGCCTGAGCATTTGAGCCCCCTTGGTCTCCGCGCTCTCGCCGCCCGAATCTATGGCCGGTACGTACAGTTTCGAGGCGACGACGTGGAGGTTCAACGCGGGGGCCCGCCGCGTGTGCGCGAGTCGCCGGGTCGGCGATGCGCGGGTGCCAAGAACGCTGCCGCCGCCGCCGCCCGCGATGACTGCCCTCCACGGCTGAAGGTGCGAGGCGAGCATCGTCCTCGTGTGCCTCGGTATGAGCGCGGGAGTGGGCACGATCTTATCTCTCGCGCCAAAAAATCTTGGAACGAGCGAAGAAGGCGGATCGGCGTCCAAGAAAAACGCTCCCGCGAACGCTCGTGCGCGTCTCGCGTGTACTCCCGTCGCCGCACTGCACCCGCGCGCCCACGCCAGCCGCACGCGCCGACCTCGTCACACCTCCACCGCCGCCGCCGCCGCCATGTCGCGTAAGGACGACCCGAACACGCTCTGGCCGCTCGCCGACCTCGTCGGCAAGGGCTTCCGCGACCGGAAAGATTCGCCGATGTACGCGCAGTACAACACGCCGTTCGGCTGGCAGAGCGAGTGGAGGGAAACGGACAACGAGCTCAACTGGTACTTTCTCCAGAACGATAACCCGATCTGCATCGCGCCGTTGCCCGCGGAGCCCAGGGGGCCGTCCGCCGACGCCGTCCGCGCGGCGTGCGAGGCGTTCGGGACGGTGGTCAGTGTCAATCGACCGGCGGGGTTCGAATTCGCAATCGTCAAATTCGACACGCAGGACAACGCCGTCAAGTGCATCAACCAAGGGGTCAAATTCGCAATCACATCCGACGACAACGATTCCGGGTACCTCAAGCAGTACCTCGCGGACGGCGTGGATCTCGCCGGTGCCGACGCGAGTGGCGTGAGCACCCTCACACCGCGCGTGAAGCCCCGCAAGCTCCTCAACCCCGAGCTGTACAAGTGGCGAGCCGCTTTGCGCGAGAAGCACCGGGGGGCTTCCGAGGCACGTGCCGAGCTGCTGAAGCTGGGCATCACCGACGACCCGAACGACCCGGAGAACAGGCGGCGGATCTTCAAGAAGCGGTTCCCAAACATGGTCAAGGACAGCCACACACGCGGGCGCTACGGCGACGGGGACCATCCGTCGGTGAGAAAGGAATCATCGCACGAATTTGTTTCAAAGGATTCGTCGATGGATACATCCGCTGAACCGGGTCCGTGGTCCACGGCGGATGCGGCGTTCGATCGCGCCTCCCGAGCCGTCGCGACTCCATCGACGTACGTTGCCGTCTGAGCATTCGTGCACGTTCTGGCGGTTGGGTTCCGCGTGATTAGTTTCTTGAGTTTTCGGGGAGTTCGAACGTCGCCATTTGTTTGAATTTACATTTATTTATGACTGTTTGCGTGTGTGTTTTCGTATGAACCAATCATACGTCGCCACGTGAAAAACCAGTGGCGCTCGGTGTTTAACACGTCTCACCTCAAATCGACGTCGCCAACCGGCGCGCCACAACTACGCGCACTACCTCAGGCGTACGCAGCAATGTCCTCCCTCGCGGCGTCCATCGCCGCGCCCGCGGTGCTCGCATCCCGCGCGTCCGCGTCCCGCCGCGGCCGCGCGCGCCTCGCTTCACGCGCCAACGATGCGGGAGCCCGCCGCGTCGCACGAGTCAACCGCGCGACTCGCGCGGTCGCGTCGCCGAGCCTCCCCTCCACGCCGCTCGATTCCCTCCCGGTTCCGGACTTCCTCCGCGGACCCCTGAGCGACATCGTGCGGAACGTGGAGACGGCGCTGCCGGACGACGCCAAGAAGGCGCTGCTCCGCACGCAGTACACCTCCGCGGTCGGCCTCAGGCTCGCATTCTTCCTCACGCAAGGCGTGCTCTCCTCGCGCGTCTCCGGCCGGTCCAACATCGACGGCGCCGCGGCCGCGACCGCCATCGCCAAAGCCGTCCTCGACCCCGCCCCGCGCGCCAAGATCCCCGACGAGAACAGCAACCTCGGCAACATCGTCAGCAACGCCGCCGACGGACGATCGCTCACCGACGACGAAGCAGCCGAGGTCTCCCAGTTCCTCGAGCAACACCTCACGTGCATCGTCAACCTGTTCAGAACCGAGCTCGAGCACCTCGAGACCGGGACGTACAAATTCCCGTACGACCTCAACCCATCCACCGCCCCCGCCGAGCAGTGGAACCCAGCCGACATCTTCCGCATCGCATCCGACACCCTCAACGACCAAGCAGCGGTCAGCGACAGGCGAGACAAGAAAGCCGGGCAGGTGCGTTTCTTCCCTTTATTTCCGTGCAAGCATGGGCAATCAGACTGACGTGACGTCGTGTTTTGTATCATACAGGAGCTCCTTGAAAAGTTCGGCCCAGACCCAGCGCGGTACCCCGCGTATTACCTCCAGAACTTTCACTACCAAACCGACGGTTGGCTCAGCGCGGATAGCGCCAGACTGTACGACTTCCAGGTGGAAACCTTGTTCCTTGGTTCCGCGGACACGATGCGCAGGCAGGCGCTTCCGTTCATCTCGCGGTGGATGGAAGGCCGCGACGCGAGTGACACCAAGGTGCTCGACGTGGCTTCGGGCACGGGCCGGTTTCTCACGTTCGTGCGCGACAACTGGCCCGAGCTGGACTGCACCGCGGTGGAGCTCTCCCCGCACTACCTCGACGCCGTGCGCAAGAGCAACGAACGGTTCGACGACCGCGCGTTGTACCCGCAATCCGGCCCGCTTAAACTGGTGGAGGCTAACTGCGAGACGATGCCCTTCGAGGTGAGCTTCTTTTTATCATATTTCCGTATCGGCGATTGGACTGACGTCGTTGTTTTGTTTAACTCTTACAGGATGGTTCCTTTGACGCGGTGACCAACGTGTACCTCTTCCACGAGATGCCCAAGGAGGCGAGGCGGAACGCGGCGAAGGAGATGGCTCGCGTGTTGAAGCCCGGGGGCAAGCTGTTCTTCGTCGACTCCGCGCAGGTTGGCGACGGCAAGGCGCTCGGGATGGAGAAGGCTTTCGACCAAGCCCTCGAGCGGTTTCCGCAATTTAACCACGAGCCGTATTACCGGGATTACTCCCTCACGGACCTCGCGGAACTGTTCGGGGAGTTTGGGTTGGAGCTGGAGGAATCCACGGTGGCGTGGGTGTCCAAGGCGTGGTGCTTCACGAAGAAGGAGACACCCTCCGACGTCGTCGAGGAGGTTGAGCCCGTGGTCGTGGAGGCTCCCGATCTCGAAGGCGCCGCCGGCGCCAGGTGATTCGAATGCGTGCGTCCGCGTTCGTTTACAAGTATTCTATTCATCCTAACCGTTAGCAAGCCCGCGTTGTTTTAATTCTATCTGCCGCAAGTCGTACGTATCGTTCGTGCGTCGGTTCGCTCGTGAGTTCGATCATCGTCGTCGTCGGTTCACGTTTGTTTTCACTTTGACCAACCTTGGCCGTCGAAGAATCCCATCTTCTGCGCGACCCACGGGTTCTTACCCTGCCGCGTCATGTTCACCACCGACCGTTCGATCCGAACCTTGGCCTGGTCCACCCTCCACTCCGGCGCCACCTCCACGTGCCGCGAGTCCCGGCACATCTGCTTATCCAGGATGGCGGCCATGTTATCCCTGTGCCTGGTGCCCGAGTCGTGCTGCTCCCTGAGCCGGCCTTCGCCAGTCAGATTGACAGAACACAGCGTGCACTTGGGCATACTCGGGTTGAGCGAGGCGTTGCCGCTCGCGCCCTTCGTCGCGTTGGTCCGAGCGGTCAGACCCTGGGGCTTCCAGTGGAGCGCCGGCTGGTACTCGGCGGCGGAGGTTGCGATTTTGTTCTTTCGCTTTGACCTCGTCCTTGACTCGCGCTGCTTCGTGGGATCGTAGCCGTGCGGGTAGTCCGCGGGACGCGCGGGGGTACCCGTGGCCGTGGCCCTGTCGCACGGGTGAAGTCCTGAGTGGTCGCTGAGGGTGGCGCCGCCCGAACCGCTCACCGATCGAGAAGTTTAGTATCGAGAAGTTTCCGGGGAAGTCGCCGGGGAAGTCGCCGGGGCTTTAACGACGTCGGAGTAGTAGTCGTGGAACCCGAACGACGCCTCGTTCCTCACACGTGACTCGTTCTCCTTATCTCCCGTGGTTCCGGCCAAGTCGACGCCGAGGTTTAAACCCTCAAACTCGAATAAACTCGCCGCCCTCGCCGTCTCCGTCTCTGCTTTTTTTTTCGCCGCTTTGAACGGGTTTGAGCAAAGCGCGTTCCTGTTCCAGGTGGGGAGGTTGAAAGGATCGACCTCGACGATGATCTCGGCGGGTGGCGGTGGCGGCGGTGTCGGTGGAGGCGGGGCGCGCGCGGAGGCGTGGGAGGTGGAGCCTCCGCGGACGTGGTCCGGGTAGGCCTCGCCTCTGTGTTTGAAACTTAAACCCCCGACGGAGGTTCGCGACTCGTCGCCGCTGCTCGAGGAGGAGGACGTGTCGGGCCTGACGGGTATCCCTGACGGGCGCCACACGGTATCCCTGACGGCCTGACGGGGGCCGCGTCCGAGGCCGTGTCCGAGGGCCGCGTCCGACATGGTCCACCGTGGATGAACCAACTCCCGCTGCTGCCGCGAGTCCATGTGAGCGGGGAAGAACGGCTCGGCTGCGCACGCGCGCGAGAGCGCCTCGCGCCTCGGGAAAGTTGGGGGTTCGGTCGGAGGAGGTCGAGGCGGCGCGGGCGGTTCCTTGGCGCGCGGCATCATCTCCCACGGTATCGCCACGGGCACCGCGTACATCGGCGGGGGCAGCCGATCGTGCGGGTAGTGGTGCGTGTGGTGAAACGGCGCGTACGCCGCGGGAGGGACCATGGGATGCGCCGGCGGCGGTGGGAAGCGCGGCCCGAGCTCGTGGTCGAGTAAAGCCCCTGGGTCCGAGTCCGAGGGTTGGGCCTTCGTGGCCGCCGACGTGGCCTCGTGCTGAGTCGTCCGCCAGCTGTACCGGGGCTCGCACTCTCGGTAACTGCGAGGCAGCTCCATGGATACGCGTCACGGCCGGCGCGGCATGGGGGAGGCGAGCCTCGTTTGTGCGCGCGACGACCTTCGAACTTCCCGGGGTGCCCTCGTCGTGGCTTCGGCAGAGTCGTCAGTCAGTTTGTTTCGAAAACACAAAGCACCTGACTTGGTCGAGCGCACAGTCAATAGAGGCGACGATGATGCCCCCGCCGGTGCCACCGCCCGCGCCCACGCCGCATCGCGCGGCGTACGCCCGCGGCGAAGGCGACCGCGCGGTCCAGGTCACCAACGACGAGGCGTGCGCGTCCAAGCTGTCGTGCGCCAACGCGGGGTACATCGTGGACGAATGGGCGCGACACTTTTGCCGGCCGGGGCCGATGGGACGAACCAAACGGTACCCGCCGATCATCAACCGCGGGTACTACACGCGCGTCGTGGCGATGCGCAACGTCATCGAGTGCTTCCTCCGGGAGTGTACGCTGCCGGGCGACGCGGTGCACGGCGCGTTGTCGCGGGTGATGCGGCGGCAGATTGTCCAGATCGGCGCCGGGTTCGACACGACGTACTTCAGGCTGCGGCAGAAGGCGTCAGCGCCCGTGCGCTACGTCGAGGTGGACTACGCGGAGGTGGTCGAGAAGAAAGCGGCGATCATCAACTCGAAACCAGAACTCGCGGATCAAATGATGGTCGGCAGACGGGGCGTCTACCCATGCGAGCTCACGATGGAAAACGGCGACGTCCCGCCCGGTCGAGGCCTCAATCCGGCGGGTCCCGACGATGGATCCTCTTCCAGAAACCTTCTAGAAACCTCCCCGTCCCACGCGTACAGGGACGACGGCGGGTACAGGCTCGTCGCCGCGGACCTGCGCGATGTCGAGTCCCTGACCGCGTCCGTGTCCCCACACTTGGACCCGACTCTACCCACGCTCGTAATATCCGAGTGCTGCCTCGTGTACCTAGAGGCAAACGAGGCGGAGGCGGTCACCAAGTGGGCGGCTGAAGTCACGAAACAATGCGAAGCTTCCGCGTTCGTCCTGTACGACCCGATACGCCCGGATGACCCCTTCGGGCGGCAGATGATGATGAACATAGAGTCACGCGGATCCCCGCTACGGGGCATCGAAGGCGCCAAGGACCCGGAAGGACAGATCGATCGGATGAAGCGGTGCGGGTTCCATCACGCGGGCTGCATGGACATGAACGGCACGTGGGACTACCTCACGCGCCGCGACCCGGTGGACGTCGCGCGCATCACGCGGCTGGAGATGTTCGACGAGATCGAGGAGTGGCGGCTGATACAGGCGCACTACTGTATCGCGTGGGGGGTGAACCAGCTCGACGGCGGAACCGAGATGCTCGACGCCATCAAGCTCACCGTCTGATACTCTCAAGCGCCACGATGTCATGTATGATCTATGTATACGGCGCTAAACACTTAGTTCGTCGACGCATCGTGCACTCGAAACCGCCGTCCAATCGTCGCGTCAAAAATCATCAGTTTTTCGTGTTGAGGTGCTCCATAGCCTTCTCCACCTTCATCAAGCCAGTCGAGTCGATGCGCTGGAATCGAACGAACCCCGCGTCGTCGCCCCACGCCAGCCACGCGTCACCCGATGCGGCGTCCACCGGGGTGCGCGGGTCGAGCCACCGCGCGCACCGCACCGGCGACATCTCCACGCCGTCGCCGCCGAGCGACGCGGGCGCGTGCTTCGTCCGCTGACCGAACGCGGCGGCTATGACGACGCCGCTCGACGAAATCGCGTGTCCCCCCAAGGGCACCAAGTCCACCGGCGCACCCTGCTCGATAGTATCCCGCTTGTTCCGCTGGTTCGTCCTGCGCGAGCCGTGCCCGGCGTGCACCGCGGCGACGCGCGCGCCCGCCGCGCCGGTCCCGCACGCGACGACCGCGACGCCCGAGGTACCTGTACACAAAACACGACATCAATCTAATCGACCACACGAGAGAGAATTGAAATAGACGTACCGATCGATTTGGCGCCGACGCACCACGCGCCCCGCACGCTCAGCTCCGTCTCCTTCTCCAGCGATTTCCCCTTGCGTACTTCTTCGCCATGGGCCGCCCACGCGATGGCCTTCGAGTTGACGGTCCCCGCGCTGTCCCCTTCGCGGTTGTACACGGCTGACTTGTCAAAAAAGTCGTGGAGCCGAACGGAACCCTCCGCCGAGCACGTCACCGCGCCGGCGCCGTACGGCAGCCAGTCCATACCGAGCTGCGCGCCGTGCCCGCTGAACGCCAAACCACGCGCGCCCACCGCCGGCTTGAACGGGTCGTCCAGGGTGTACACCGCGGGGGTCGCCATGCAGTGCCCGATCGACGCGACGAGCGAAAGCGGTCCGGCGTCGTCCCGTCCCGTTTGCTCCGAGTCCGGCACCCACGACACGCACCGCTGCGGCCGCCCGACGTCGCCGACGATGACGTGCGGAAGCGCCGGCTTAGGGCTCAAACTGCACTTATCCCGTTCGTCGTTGTTCGGGTTGGGAACTTTCCACACGCACACGGCGCCGCCGCTCGTCGCGGCGGCGATCTTATCCCCGTCGGGTGACCAGTCGATTGCCAACGCGATTCCTGATTCCTTTGGAGGTACGCCGCGGAAATACGCGTTCGACGCCGCCACGGGCATCGCGTTCGCTCCTTGGTGCCCGTCTGTCTCTCGATGTGCTTTGGAAGAAGGGACCCCGACGTCCTCGACGGTCCACGCCTCCACGCGCCCGTCGCCGAGCGCCACCGCCAGGGATCCGAGGCACCCCGGCTCCGATTGCGACTCTGGTGACCATCTCAGATCCCATGTAAACGCCCCGTCGTGCGCGATGCCGAGGACGCACCGGGCTTCGCTGCCTGTCTCTGTGGTCTTCGGTTTCGTTTTCGGTTCGCCGGTGCGCTTGCGCTTCGCGCCCGTGTCGTCGTCGTCCGGGAAGGCGGGTCCGATGCGCCAGATCTGCACGACGCCCTCGCCCGAGGCGCGCCCGAGATCATCGAATGACGAGGCGTGGCGATGCGACCGCGCGCGGTGTTCCGTGTCTGTATCGGCCGCGTCGTCGGCGCCGTTCGCCTCCACCGCGAGGTACGCGCCGCCGCCGTCGTCCGTCGGTCGCGTCGGGCACCAGTCGATGCGCCAAACAGCCCCGCCCGCGAACGCGGCGATGTCCTCGACGACCCGTACCTCGCACGAATCGACCGGCGCCAGTGACACGGCCTCGCTTCTGAATCTCGGGATGGACACGGTCGTCGCGCCGTCGTCGGGGGACCACGCCGGGGACTTCTCCGCGAAACGATCCAACCTTCCGTCCGCGATGGGGGATGCGACGGTGCCACGCGCCATCGGCGTCACGAACCCTCGGCGATTTCACTGGACGCGCGCGCCAAAGTGAGCCCCCCGTCGTTGTTACTCGCGGTTTGAAACGAGTCCCAAAGTGAGCCGCGAACGAACACGAGGGTCACTGTGATGCAGGCGCTGAAGACCGCGGTCAAGGTGGGCGTCCTCGCTGAGCTGGCGGCGCTCGGGGGCACGTACTACGGCTTCCACAGGCTCAACACCAGCGCCGAGACCCGCGAGTGGTGCGAGAAGGAGGCACCTTGGGCGCTCGAAGCCTTCGCGACGTCGGTGTCCACCCTCGGGTACGAGCTCCCCGCGGATCTCGCCGACTTCGTCCGGAAGCGCAAGGCGGGCCGCGGCGAGTAGAGACGCACGCGGAATGGCCACGGGCTTCGTCGACGCGACGCGGGTGGAGCTGCACAGGGGCGCGATCCCGGTGGAGGTGCGTCTCGCACAGGACGAGGTCGCGGACGTGTCACCGCCCCCGCCCCTCTTCGCGCTCATCCCGCGAGGCGCGTACCTTCCATGCTGGCACGACGGGCCCCATGCTATCGACGACGACGACGCGACGACGACGCGCGATGACCCACGGGAACGCACCCCGCGGGAACACTTCGCACCGCGCCTCGCGCCCGGACGCGACGCATCCGCGCCTTGGTTCGACCACGACGGCCTCCCGCTGCGATGGAACCTGCCCATTGGCATCCTCCACGACCTCTGCGCGCCCGGTGGAGATTCACAAATCCCGTGGAGACTCACCGTGCACTACAGGCCGTTCGACGACAGCGTGGACTCCGTTGAGGACGCCGACGGGACCATGTTCTCGTGCACCAGCGGCGACGTCGCCAGGGCGCACTTCTTCAACGCACTCAAAGAGGCGGTGTTCGTCGCGACGGGTAGCGCCGGCGGCGTCATGGGTCTGTCGCGGCGGGCACACGCGGATCTATATCGAAGTGTCGAGAGCGGCGACCGGTCCTTGGCGTCGTCCGCGGAGGATGAGCTCGGAGTCGGCCGGGATGGATGCAGGCGAGTGCCCTTGCGGCTGTACGTACGGAAAGGCGGCGGGGGGATGAAGGGGTGGGGCGAGGTTCGTTTCGTGTCGGCGCCTGCGTCGCGCACAGCTGTGAATGATGATGACGACGCTCCGGCGACGCTTGCGAACGCGTTGAGTGACCTAGGCGTCGGGGACGTGTGCCGCGCGACGGTGGAAGGGATTCACGTGGGTCTCGGGACGGAGCTCGAGGAGTTGCACGGCGCGATGAAAGGGAGCGACCAGTTCCTGCACGTCTGCGTGTGGACCCGCTGACGACGTATTGTAACCATCTGAGACCATTCTTTGCTGACGTTTTGCTGACGCGACAACATTTCATTTCTTCTTGGACGGGCGGCGGCACAGCACGACGCGCGCGCGCCCGCATCGCGTATCCGAACCGAGACGCGAGGTTCCGTTCGAGGCTTTTGAACCGCGAACGCATCGAACGAGGCGCGGGAACCCGCGCGGAAACCCACGAGCCGGCCGCGCTCGTCCCATCGCCCCTCTCCTCTCCATCGAGGACACACCGCGCTTCATTGAAGGTACAACCTAACAACGACCGCGACGATGGCGCCACCGACCTTCGCGGACCAGGCGCCGGCCATCGTGCACGAGAACCTGCAGCACATGGTCGGCGAACGCGTCCGCGTCGTCTTCTACGACGACTTCACGTCCGATGAGAAGCTCAACGGGCGGCTCGGCGAGGTCATGGGCGTCGCGTCCGTCGAGCAGTGCGCCGACGCCATCACCGCGGGAACACTCGTGGAGGTCGAGGTTCGACTCGACGAGGACGCCGAGCACACCGAGGGCGAACCCAACACACGCAAGTTCCCACCCAGATGCCTCATTCACGCCGAGCACAGGCACGGCGAAGCGGGCGCCGAGACGGTCACGCCGGAGGTAGCCAGAGATCTCCTCGCGGTAAGTTTATTTTAACTCTCGTATAGGCAATTAGTATGAATGAATGTTTTGTTCACAGCGCGCCGCCGACGATCGACTCGGCGACGGCTACCTCGACGCCGACGAGGAAACCGAGCGGCCGGGCGTCGCGGCTCGAAGGAAAGACGTGGTCGAGTGCCTCGAGACATCGATCGGACCCGCGGGGTTCATGTGCGCGTGCGAGGGCGGCCCGTTCAACCGACACGATACGACGTGGGCGGGTAACAAAGTATGCGTAGAGTCCATTCAGCGGCAGACGGAGCGCGGGTGCGTCGGGGATGGACTGGTGCGATTCAACCGCTTCGGCGACGGCGTCCTAGGGTTCACGCCGGTCAACGGGCCGACCGTGCACAGCTGTGCGGGGTGCCAGGAACCAGTCGCGCCCAACGCGGGGAGCGCCGCGGTTGGGTTGCCGTGCCGCCACGTGTTCTGCTCCGATTGCATATCGACGTCGCCGCCGCCGCATCACGGGTTCGCGTTTCGATGCCCCGTGTGCGAGCAGCCGCTGCCGCACAGCGGTGAGTTCGAGACGGACCACGCGGACGGCATGAGGAACGTCGCGAGGCACTTTGGGTGCGTGTACGACGCCCGAGAGGTGAGTTTCTTTGTATTTACCTATTTCTATTTAGTTCCGTACGGGCAATTCGTATGACGGTGTGTTTTGTTATTTACAGGTTGTCCAGGCGAGGTACCGGGAATGGATCGCCGCCGGCCGTTGCGAGTGCTGCCAGGCGGCGTATACGGAGTCGCGGCTCGGGGTGTGGGCGGATTGTTCCGACGGGACGGGCGACGCGGCGGCGGACCGAGCGGATTTCCACCCCGAGATGGAGTACGGCGTTTACTACACTCCAAAGGATCTGCATCGAAAGTTCGAGACGGACCCGGGGGATTTTATGAAAGGGGTGACCATCCGCCGAAGGTTCTGACGGGCGTCACGCCGCGCGACGGTCGGGCCGAATCGGGCGGCGTTCGATTGGAAGCGCGTGCGAGGATCGTGTGATGATGACGAGAGGCAACGGAGGCTTCTCTCGAGTCGTCGCCAATTCTACTTACTACTAGAACTAAATTGTTGTGTTGATCTTCGGGATGTGGACACCGTCGCACACCGCTTCCAGCTTTTTCGGGTCTATCCAAAACTTGATCCTCCCGGGGTCCCGTCGGAGTATATTCTCGCAGTACTTGCGTTTACCCTCCTCCTTGGAGTTGAATTCACGGGAATGAATCCCGGCGAAACCGTCGAGCGCGGTACCCGCGTCGATGAAAATATCCTTCGACGTTCGACGACTCGGGTGCATCAACTCGGTTATCATCGTCTTGGCGCCGTGACCCGCGGAAAACACAAACATAAATGGAGCATCGCTTTCAGACGCACTTATGGCTTGAATTTCGCTCATGGCGGTGTCCATCCTGGCGGCGTGGTCTGAAACTCCGGAAGTGTCGACCCAGCGACGTCGACTTGATGTGCCCTTTTTTTGCTCTCCGGTTAAACCACCTGTGAGCCACGGTATGCCAGCGAGCCCTCTCGGCCCAACGAGCACTATTGTTACATTGGCGTCATGCGCAGCGCGTACCCAGCCCTGAATGCCCTTTCCCGCCCACATGTCTCGGTCATCGTCATCGGGGGTTCCCATGGGAAGGTAAAAACAGCCGCTGTGAAACGTGTAACCACGGAACTCTTTGGTTTGGAAGTGTCGTCGCCATATGTCTGCCCACTTTTGTGTACACAGCCACCACTCGCCGACACTGACGACTAGATTTGGCAAACTCGGCCAGGCACTGATGGCCCTCACCATTCGACGATGCTCGATACTGGAGCCTTTCCCGCCCAGATGATTCATGTCGCCGTCCGCGAACCTGATCCAACCCACCGGTTTTTTGTTCCGTATGCGGCGCATGACTTCGCGCATCATGCGCTCGTTCCTGACTGACCATAAACTCTCCGTTTTCCGGATGCAGCTTCCTTGATCGCCTCTGTGTCCATCGAGTTTCATCAGCTCGATGAGATCCAGGTGTTCTTCCTTCGTTTCAATCGTCGCGTTGAGCGACGCGGCGTTCTGGTGGTCCCCGTCAAGTCGCTTCTTTGCGTTAGTAAGCTGTTGAGACTGGCTGCTCGGCCTTTCTTGCTGATCAGAGCTACGAGTCAAGTGTTCTTCAGATCCTCTGACGTGCACGCGGTTGCCGGCATCACCGTCGATGCCATCTCGAGTAGCACTATCCTTTCTTTGGGGCGAAGAGTCGCGAAGGAGACCAGCAGGTGGGTGTCGCTCGGGTGAAAGGTCTCGTCGCCGCTTCGAAGGCTCCGGGTTCCCTCGACCCACGGGAGCTTGCTCGCGGCCTGCTCGTGGATCCCCACGCCGTTCCGCACCACTCGAAGGGACCCGTCTTTGTTCACGCCGGAGCCCTTGGTCACCACCTGTTGCCCTTGGATGCCGTTCGCTCCATCTAAATGCTCCCGCGCACACCACCAGCAACAGCACCACGAGTGTCAGCTGTGTGAGTGTCAAAACCTTGCGCTTCGATTCGCGCGCTCGTAACAAATGTCTTCGCATACTAGCTAGCTCGCATGACGACTGCAACCTCCATCGCACCGTCACTCGCGCCGGCACTGATGCCCCGCAGGTCTCGATTTGTAAATCCAAGGGTGGGCACCAAAACGTTCGAGCTTCGGGTGATTTTCTGTTGGTTCTATTCACCGCCCAGTGATCTTTCGGTCTGTGAAGGGGCGCGAAAAATGTCGGTGTCAATGCCAATTGCGCACATTTTCCGTATGGTCACGCAGTTTAAGGTCCGTATGACCAAATCGTATTTCAGCTCCCGTCGTGATAATGTCTCAACCGCAATTTGGGAAACGACGGCAGCCAGGTTCGACCGACGTCGCGCAGTGCTGGGCGCAAAGGTGGCGCGCCCGTCGGGTAGAAAAGGCGCAGGCGCGTAGGTAACGGTCGGGAGGACCGCCACGCGTCCGCCATGGGGTGCGGGGCGTCGTCGATGGTGCGCCACCCGCGCGACTTTCACCGCCGCTCACCCCGCTCCGACACCGCGAATGATATCCCTCCCCTCCCCACCTTCTCACGTCCACCCGACTCACCTGCCGTCCCGACCATCGCAGAATCAAATCCTCGACGCCGCCGCGATCGACGCGTCGAACAGCGGCAGCAAAGGCAGGGCACGGGGCGCGCGTCCCAACCCAAGGCCCGTCGCCGACCTGTACGCATTCGGCGCAACAATCGGTCGCGGGGGATTCGCCGAGGTTCGCCGAGCCAAGCACATGGAAACCGGGTTGGAGTACGCCATGAAGGTCATCAAGCTCCCGAGCAGACACAAGCGCGCGTTCAAGCAGGAAATCTTCTACGAGATTGGCCTCCTGTCCAAGATGGACTCGCCGTACGTCATCAAGCTGCGCGAGTTTTTCGTGGAGAGCGACCGCATCATCATGGTCACCGAGCTGCTCGAGGGCGGCGACTTGTTCGACGCCGTGGTGGCCAGTGGCCACTACGACGAGCACATGGCCAAAAAGGTGTTTCGACGGATCTTGTTAGGGGTCCAGTACCTGCACGAGGTTGGCGTGACGCATTGCGACTTGAAGCTCGAGAATCTGTTGCTGGCGTCCAAGACGGATCTGGACAGCGTGAAGATCTGCGACTTGGGTTTGGCGAAGAAGGCGAGCGCGCGGAGCAGCTCGTTGCCTTCCGGAACCCCGGAGTACATCTCCCCGGAGGTGCTGGAGGCGAACCTGATGGCGGACGCCGCCGAGGGCAGAGGAGCGTTGCCGCAGGTGAGTTTATTTTCATTCTCGTATATATCAATTTGACTGACGTCGTGTTTTGTGTACAGGCGCACGGGCCCTCGGTGGACAACTGGGCGTGCGGCGTGCTTCTCTTCGTGTTACTGGCCGGGTACACCCCGTTCGCGCACGAGGACGAGCACACGATGTACGAGCTGATACGCACGGGTAACTTCAACTTTACGCAGTCGTCGGTGTGGGAAGACGTGAGCGCCGACGCGAAGGACCTCATCGAAAAGTTCCTCACGGTGGACGAGAAGCAACGGATGACGGCGGAGCGCGCGCTCGCGTCTCACCCTTGGCTCGGTAACGCGTCGCCGTCCCGCAACGGCGACTCGCACCTGCCTCGGGATTCGCCGACGACGCCACGTGTACACCTGGATAACGTCCAGAAGAACCTCCAGAAGGAACGGGACACCGGGAAGCTCTTCAAAGGCGCCGTCAACGCGGTGCTCGCGATCAACCGGGTCCAAAACGCGTTGGCGAACGGAGATAAGGATCTCATCACGCTGAAGAGCGGCGCCGCAAGCGGGCCGGGTGCGCCCCCGAGCACGTTCGCGCGCCGGAAGTCGCAGGGGCAACAGCAAAAAGGGCCCGTGCTCGCGGGCATGCCGACCCAGTCGCCGGAGCAGGTCAAACAGATGACGAAGATCCCGAGCGCGGACAAGATGGACCTGCTCGCCGAGGTGGACTCTGACGACGAGCGCGATTGGTCGGTACGCGGGGGTGCTCGGCGTGGCAGGCGCGGCTCGGTGAGCGCGGGCGGCGGTCGATCGAGACGCGGATCGTTCGCCGAAAGCGGCGGCGGCGGAGAAGAAGAGACGGTGATGATCCTTCAACGCGGCGCGAGATCGAGACGCGGCTCCATCGCCGAAGCCGGCGGTCGGTCGAGACGTGGATCGTTCAGCGAAAGCGGCGGCGGCGGTCGATCGAGGCGCGGGTCGATGAGCGAAACCGGCGGCCGGAGTCCGCAGCGCTTGTCCAGGAGCAGCTCGCGGACGGATCTGTCTGTATCGCGCGACGCGTCACCCGTCGGGCGGCCGACGTCGCCTTATTCGGGTCATCAATCGAACTCCCCTCGGGTCTCCGGCAACGTGTCGCCGTTCCAACGGTCTCCGCGGTCATCCGAGGGTAGCGAAGTAGGTGAGACGTCGACGACGCCGGGTTTACCGGTGAAGAATCTGTCCGAGGGCAGCGGGTTGTCGGTTCGTGAAAAGCCGGTGAAGAAACTGTCGGAGGGTAGCGGCTTGTCGGTGCTTAACGCGCCCGAGCCGCGACGCAGCCCGAGCCCGGGCGTCGCGCTGCAGGATAGGTCGCACAGGGGACGCATGGGGCAATCGCCGCTGTCCAGGTCGCCGCGGTCGGCGTCACCGGCGCCGCGGGGCGGCGGGGGCGGGTCGAACAGCCCCCCGATTGGGACTTTGAGCGACCAGGCGTTGCTGCAGGGAGTGAGTAATAGGCTAAGCCAGAGCGGCGCGGTTCAGTTTGGAAGCGGGACGTCGTGGGCGGGGTCGGACGACGAGACGTCGTCCAGGGCGCCGTCGCCGGGCCCGACTCCTCCCTTCAAGGAACTCACGCCGAGGTCTAGGCTCGCGAAGGCCAGCGAAGGGTCGATTCGAACGTGACCTTAGTTTTTACGTACATCATCAATATTATCAATAGCGATAGACGGTACAACACATCACATCGAATAACGTACCTACGTATGCTAGAAGAACGAGGACCCCGGCGGCTTACGTCGCGCTCCCTCCGTCTTGAAGAACGGGTGGTTCGCGGCTGCCTTCGCCAGCGGAGCCGCGTCCCAACGCTGAACATACGAACCCCCCGTGGATTCACTCAGCACGCCGCCGCCCCGCCCGTCGCCGCCCCTCAACGCCCCGCGCGCGCCGTAGTGCCTCGATACCGACCGAGCGATCGCGCGCCGCCTCGCCTCTTCCCGAGCCTTGTTCCCACGAAACACGCGTTGTACTCGCAGCGCGCACCCGGTGAGAATCGCGATCTCCTTCGCCGCCTTTGTCTCCGCATGAGCGTCCGTCAGTAGCTCGTAGGATTTGAGCGCCCTGTGCGGCTGGCCGTGGCGCTCGTACACCGCGCCCGATAAGATCACAGCCTCCGCCCTCGCCTCGCATCGTTTCCGTCGTTCCTCGGCGACGTACTCGTCCTCGTCGTTACTCTCGTTACTCGACGGAGCGTTTGCGTCCACCTCGTTTTTATCACCCCCGTCTTCGTCCTCGTCGCAAATATCAACCACGCGCGCGTACGCCCTCAGCGCCAGCTCATCCCGCCCCGTCGCCTCGTACAGCTGCCCAAGGCTGGTCCACGTCGGGTAACTCCGCGGGGCTTTACCCAGCGACTGCTCGAACCTCGCCTCGGACTCGGGCAACTCACCCAAACCCGCGTGGAGCCGAGCCAACATCGCGAGCACCTCCGCTTCCTTCTTCTTGGACAGCGCCGTCTTATCTTTGTGTTCGACGACACCCGATAGCTCCTTCACCGCGCGCCTCGGGTCCCCGCCGCATCGTTCGTACCGGTACACGGCGACCCTGCACACGTTCTCCGGACGCACGGGCTTTGACTCCTCGGTAGCCTTCCGGATGCATTCATCCGCTGATTGAAAGTTGCCCATCGCCGTGTGGCACCGTTCCATGTCGCAGAGGACGTCACCGTGGCCGACCGCCGCCTCCAGGGGTCGGTCCACCGCCGTGAAGTGCTCGAGTGCCTCTTCGTATCGCTTGCATTCCCTGCACGATACCCCAGCCTGGTGGTGGACCATGGACGGCGTGAGCCGTGAAGGGAGTTTTTTACGTTTCGGGTCCATCTCCATGGCTTCGTCGTACGCCGCGGCGCATCGCCCGTGCATGTTCCGTCGGTGGCACGCCTCGCCCATGCGATAGAAGAACTCGGCGTCGATCGGTCCTTTGGGTCCCTTGGCGACGGCGCGCCGGCCGGTCGTCGCCTCTTCGTCCTCAGCGGCGTCGAGCGCGGCGTCGAAGTGCTCGCAGGCGCGTCTCATGCTCTCGTTCTGCGAGTGGCACATCGCGGCAAGCGCGTGGAGGGACGCACGGTCGTCGTCCAAGACCGGCGCGTCGTTCTCCACGGCGTCGATGTCGCGAAGGGCGTCCTCGATGATCTCCAGGGCCTCGTCGATGTCCCCCTTGGCGACGAGCTTTGAAGCCACGACGCTGGGCTTCTTCTTCGTGGCTGAAGAGCCGCTGAAGATCGACCACTTGCCACGAGTCGGTTTGGGCTTTGTTTGCGGGTCATCGGACGAGGTTCCGGTATCGGGCGCATTCGTCGGTGGGTCGCCGGCGGGGGCGCCCGTCGACGCCGCCCCCGTCGACGCCATCGGGCCGCCCGCGACGTCAACAATGGCCAGCAAAGTAACGGAAACTGACCAAAAATCCGTAAACCATAAATAGGAAATCTGGTGACAGGAGAGCGTACAAATCCTGAGCCACAATTAAATGGATTTGAAGAAATATCTAACTGCCCACCAGTGTGAAAATTAAAGATCCCGAACTTAAGCCATCGGGCCGCGCTTTCCGCGCTACGAGAGGACGCACCGCGGCGCATATCGAGCCGCGCACGTATCAACGCGCGACCACGACATGGAAGACGCGCCTCTGATGAGCCGTCGCGATGAGCCCGCCGGGCCGTCCGGCTCGTCCTCGCATCGCATCGACGCCCCTCGCGGGTCCGAGAACCGGACGACGATGGCAATGGTGTTACGCCGCGCGGGTCTCGCCGTGGGCTCCGTCGCGCTCGTCGTCGCGGCGGCGTCCGCGTCGCACTTCGGCGGCGAGTTCAGCGACATGCCCGCGCTCGGTCTCAGCACACCCGTCCCGAACATCATCGCCAAGCTCGGCAGGCGGAACGATCGCGTGCTCCTCGCGCCTTACCATCACCTCGCGTACTGCAACCTTCCCAAAGCCGCGTCGTCGACGGTGACCACCTACATGACCGGCCTGAACGTCAACATCCACAAGTTCTCGGACGTGGAGCAGTTCATCATCGACCGCGGCGGGGACTCACACTTCGCCATGACGCAGTACAGCACCTTCCACGAAGCAGGGCTGGAGCACTGGCGCAACAGCAGCGCACCGCAGTACCGGTACTTCACCGTCGTTCGACACCCGGGTAAGAATCAATGATGCAATCCTCGAGTCCCGTTCACTGTTCCTCCCTGGCTCTCACGCTGACCACACGAACCCGACCCCAATTAATCAACACAGGCACACGGCTGTACAGCACGTGGTTCGATAAGATCCACTCGCACCGCGGGTCCGACCAGCCCGACCTCCTGTGGGCCGCGTGCGACGGCGATCCGAGTTGCACCTTCGAACAATTCGTGGACGGCGTCACCAAGTGGCTGCAGGAGGAACCCGACGTGGACAAGGTCAACGAGCACGTCGCGGTGCAGTCCGACCTGTGCGACCCGAAGGCGCGTGACTTCGACGGCGTGTTTCGCATCGAGGACGGCTTTGACCAGATCGAGCACGCGTTGAAGAAGTGGAGCGACGTGGAGTTTGACTTTAAATCGGAGAAGGGCGAGATCGGGTATTCGCACCACAACAAGAAGGCGAAGAAGGTGTACGACGAGTTCCCGGTGAGTGACAAGGACGGGTACGAGAAGTACATGCCGTACGACGTCCAGGTGAAGATATGGCGCGCGTACAAGACGGATTTCGACGACTTTGGATACGACTACCCGGAGAAACGGAAGACGCAGAAGAAGCAATGTCCGGATCTGCCGTGGTCCAAGGATCTGATTCAGAGCGAGTGGCACGGAGAGGACGCGCAGCACATGGACGTGATGCCGGCGGACATCCTGGAGGACAAACCGAGGAAGGAGAAGGCCGGGAAGGACATCCCGGACGTGCAGCCCGCGGGGGTGGAGTTGCTCGACTTTGACTGATCGATGGAATCGATGGTGTGCTGTATGTGGAATTAGTCGCGTTTAGCCCCATTCATTATTAGTATTTACTACATCTAACTGTTTGCATGTGTGGCATTGTAACACCAAATACGAGGGATGATTTCTGAGGAGGATCTGAGTATGATTGAGTTCAAAGTGTCGCCGTTGGAGCAGACCGAAGAGCGACAGCCCGCCCAGAGGAGACATCGATCGCCATGACTGAATGCGTGACCCCCGGCGGCGTCCGCCGCATCCGCGAGTCCACCGACGGACCCCTCTCCGACGTCTCCGTCCAGGTGCGGAACGCCCCCTTTCCGGGCGCCGGGCGTTTGCGGGACTGAAACTTCGGTGTTTCAAAAAGCATCGGGGAAACCCGAAGGCTCGAAGACGCGCCGCTCGCACGACGCGACGCGCGTCGGCCCGTACACTCGCCGCGTTCTGACATATCGCCCTTCCCCCGATTCATCCCAGGTGCTCAACCTCAAGACCGAGTCTGACATGTTCAGGTACGACCGCGATTCCGGCGAACTCCCGGTTCAAAATCCTTGGCACCCACGCTCAGCTCTTGGCACCCGAATTCAAATTTCCAATCGCCCCACGGACCTTCCCAGCCTCACGCGCGCATCACCCCAACACGCCTCGCTGACCCCCGCCATCACCCACCACCCACCCCACTCACACCAGCGGCATCCTCAACGACGGCGAGTCCAAGCTCGACGCCACCTTTTCCGCCTCCCTCAAGGACAAACTCATGAACGAGGTCAAGCCCCACGCCGTCCTCAAGCTCACCGACGTCACTTACGACAAAACACGAGCGATGGTCAACAAGTTCGAAATCGTCGGCTCGCTTCCCGACGAGTACAAGAAGGCCATGGACCCCGTGACCCCAGCGCCCGTCAAGAAGGAGGCGGCCGCCATGCCCACCTCCAGCGGCAAGAAACATCTCACCATCGCGGCGCTCAATCCGTACATGGGCACGTGGACCGTGAAGGCTAAGCTCGCGGCGAAGGGCAACGTTCGCACCTTCCGCAACGCACGCGGCGAATCGTCCGTGTGCACCCTGGAGTTCTGCGACGCGGAAGGAACCGCGATCCAGGCTACGCTGTGGAAGGATGCCATCGACAAGTACGACTCCGTCCTCGAGGTTGGCAAGGTGTACTACGTGTCCAAGGGCAGCCTCAGGCCCGCGAACAAAAAGTACAGCTCCGTCAACAACGACTACGAGATGTCCCTCGACGGCCGGTGCGAGATCGAGCTCTGCGCGGAAGGCGACTACGACGCCGCGAAGATGACCCGCGCGTACGACCTGTGCAAGATTGACCGGCTCGCTCGCAAGATCGGCGGGCGCGGCACCGTCGACGTCCTCGCCGTCGTCACCGCCGTCGGCGACCTCGGCTCCATCAAGCGCAAGTCCGACGGCGGCGAGCTCCAACGGCGCGACCTCACCCTCCTCGACGACACCAAGCGCACCGTCACGTGCACCCTGTGGAACTCGTTGGCTGTCGAGCAGGGCGAATCGCTTCGCAACGCGGTGGCGCCAATCGTCGCCATCCGCGGCGTTCGAGTCTCCGACTACAACGGCGTCTCCGTGTCCACCCTCGCGCGGTCCGAGCTCGTGCTCGAGCCCGCGAGTGCGGACATCGGCGAGAAGGCTGCCGCGCTCCGCGCGTGGTACGACGCCGAGGGTGCATCCGCCGATGTGGTCGCCGCGGGTGAAGGCTTGGCGTCGGCGCGCAAATCGGGCGACGGCGCCGGTCGGATGGAGCGCGCGGACTTCAACGCGCTTCAGCCCGCGCTCGTCCCGCCCGCCACCGACGCCCCGGCGATCGGCATCCTCGGCCACTCCACCATCGTCCTGATCAAGCCCGACCAGGCTATGTACTACGCCTCCAACCCCGAGGAGGGCAACAACAAGAAGGTGGTTCCCACCGCGGGTGGCAAGTGGGAGGACCCGGCGAGCGGCAAGGTTTACGACGAGTGCCAGTACAGGTACATCGTTCGCATGAAGATGTCCGACGCCAAGGGCGGCGGATGGGTCAACATCTTCCACGAGCAGGCGGTCGAGATGCTCGGCATCGACGCCGATGCCCTCCACGCGCTCAAGACGAACAACCCGAGCGCGTACGAGCGCAAGATCAAGGCGGCGCAGTTTTCATCCTGGAACGTCATGGTGAAGGCCAAGACTGAGGAGTACCAGGGCGAGAGCCGCCGCAGGCTGACGGTCATGAAGTGCCACAAGCCGGACTACGCCGCGGAGAGCAAGAACCTTCTCAAGCTCATGGGCATCGCGACGCCCGTCGCTTAATACGTCTTGAAGTCTAAGTCTCGCGGCGGATGTTTGAATGTGACGTTTGAATAATGTGACGTATTCGTATTTCGGGCCCGTCGGTGGTGGCTGTGTGGGGACGGGAGCCCGGAACTGGGGAGGTTCTGTGTTAGAGTCGAGGCGGAGAACGAGGAGGTCTTTCTATCACCGGCGGCCGCGCGATGCACGTCGCGCGGACGCCCGCACTTGTCGTAGCAGTTGCGCTGAGGAGGCGATTAATCTTTTCCAATATTAACCGTATTCTTCGCACCAACGTCAGTGGCCACACAGTCAGACATGAGAAAATTCATCCTCGTCACGAGAAACGCGTTTTCCGCCCACCTTTCGCGCGGTTTGGATGACGGCGCCGGTTGAACTTAAATTCGGCGCCGATCTGACACACTCGCACAGTGTGTTACCGCGCATGTCCGCTTTCGCAGCTCATCAGGTCACCGCGCGCCTCGCCGCCCGTGCTGTTTACCGCCTCGTCAAGGTGCGTTCACTGCCGATGACCGTACACCCCGGCGCCCGGCCCCGCCCGCCGCACCCGCGGCGAATACAAACGAGTGCAGGCTCGCTTTTGCAGTCGCTTTTACCTCGTTGATCCGATCGGCTCCCTCACCGTCCGCGCGCTGACATTCTCTGACACGCCTTCGATACATCCTTCTATACATCGACACAGAACACCCGCATCGCGATGAGCACCCGCGCCGCCGCGGGTCCCTCCTTCCTCTCCGGCGTGGAGCGCGCCCCCGCCGACCCCATCCTCGGCGTCTCCGTCGCCTTCCGCGAGAGCACCAATCCAAACAAGCTCAACCTCGGCGTCGGGGCCTACCGCACCGAGGACCTCAAGCCGTACGTCCTCGACGTCGTCAGGCAAGCTGAGAAGCGCATGATCGAGGCCGACTTCGACAAGGAGTACCTCCCGATGCAAGGACTCGCCGAATTCAACGAAGCGACCCGAAAGCTCCTCCTCGGCGACGCCTCCAAAGCCGTCGCGGACGGCCGAGTGGCCACCGTGCAGTCCCTCTCCGGCACCGGCTCACTCCGCGTGGGCGCCGCGTTCATCGCCAAGTTCATGCCGGGCGCGGTCGTGTACCTCCCGAACCCAACCTGGGGCAACCACAAGAACATCTTCGCCGACGCGGGCGCCGCGTGGAAAGAGTACCGCTACTACGATAAAGCGACAATCGGCCTCGACCTCGAAGGCATGATCGCGGACTTGAACGCCGCGCCCGCCGGGTCCGTGATCTGCCTCCACGGCTGCGCGCACAACCCCACGGGCGTGGACCCGACCAAGGAACAGTGGTCCGCGATCGCGGATGCCGTGGAGGCTAACGAATTAGTTCCGTTTTTCGACGTCGCGTACCAGGGCTTTGCGTCGGGATCCCTCGAGGAGGACGCGTACGCGCCACGGCTGTTCGAGTCTCGCGGCATCGAGTTCTTCTGCGCGCAATCGTACTCCAAGAACCTCGGTCTGTACGCCGAGCGCATCGGCGCCATCAACGCGGTGGTAAACGACAAGGAGACGGCGGAAAAAACGCTGAGCCAGGTGAGAGTTTTTTTGAGTTTATTTGCGTACTGTATGGGCAATTGGTATGACGTCGTGTTTTGTGTTCACAGATGAACCGCATCGCTCGAGCCATCTACTCGAACCCGCCGGTGCACGGCGCTCGCATCGCCGCGACGGTGATCAACGACCCGGTGTTGTTCGCGCGGTGGAACGAGGAGATGGGGGAGATGGCCGGCAGGATCAAGACGGTCCGCGCGATGCTGTACGATAACCTGTGCGAGCTCGACCCGAACAAGGATTGGAGTTTCGTGACCAGGCAGATTGGCATGTTTTCGTTCACGGGGCTCTCGCCGTCGCAGGTGAAGCACATGACGGAGAAGCACGCCATCTACATGACCGGGGACGGGCGCATCTCCCTCGCGGGGCTCAGCCAGGCCAAGTGCGAGTACCTCGCCAACGCCATCGTCGACTCCTTCACGGTCGAGTGATGGATGAGAACGGAAGCGGGGGCGGCGTTGTGGAAGTTGAAATTTATTGAAGACTGAATTGCTAATTAGACCGAATACCCCTCATCAAGCGCCTATGAACAGACCGGGGAGCGCCTCTCGTAGCTCCTTGAGGTTCACCGCGCTGATCGTGGCGTCCGGCGTGAACCCCCCGTTCTGCCCAGACTCCTCCGCCGCGGTCTTCCCGCTGACCAGCACCGTGGTGAAGCCCATCTCTTTCGCGGTGACCAGGTTCTTGAGTGAGTCCTCGAAGAAGGCTGTGCCGTGCGGGTCGATCTTGGCCCGGGCGCACACCGCCTCGAACGCGGCGCGCTCCGGTTTGCACACGTCGCCCATGAAGTCCGCGCCGTACACGGCGTCGAACTCGCCCTCCAGCCCGAGCACCTGCAGCGCCTCGATGGCTTGCTTCTCCGCGCAGTTGGTCAGGACAATCTTTTTCATGCCCGGAAACGCGCGCAGCATCTCGAGCGCGTCGAAGTTCGCCTCGAGAAAATCCGCCGGGTCCCCGCGGATGTGCGACCAGTACTTCTCCCTGTCGAACTCGAACCCCATGCCTTGTCTCAGCGCGCGGAGGGTCTGGTTGTAAGCCTTAAAGTGCCTCCACCATTGCTCCTTCGCCGACTCGTTCGACTCCACCTTGAGCTCGTCGACCATGAACTCGAACACCCTGTCGCGAACAGCCTTCTCGTAGCCGTTCTCGATCGGGTAGAGAGTTCCGTCGAGGTCGAAGAGGAGCGTGTGCACGCCCGCGCCGATCTTTGGGGACATGGCGAGCCTTGTGAGGTGTGCCTTGTGATGTCGTGTTCTACATCGCACGTTGACATACAAGTAATAATTACAATTCAGTAATTCGTAATTCATCTTCTACTGTTTGCGCGTACGAGCTGGCGTACGACCACGATCTCGATTCGAGATATTTCCCGATGGTGATTTGATTGGCTGAGAATTCCGTTGTCGTTTGACTGTCCGCGAGTCCGATCGGACGCCGCCCGGCACTGTTGCACTCGCAGAAGCGGTGCGCATTCTCCCGAAGCCGACCTTCGCTTCACAGGTGAGCGACACACGCGACCCGCGCTCGGAACCCACACCCTCGCGTCTCGATTACGAGCGCCGCGTCCTTCGGGTCATCCGACCGTCATCTGATTGTTTGTTTTTGGAGCCTCCCTCAAACGCGGTGCCCCCTGGCGAGCGGGAGCGGACGCGCGCCCCGATCTCGGCGTCAACGCGCGCGCCCGACCCGCGCGTGCCTTCCGCACCCGCGTGACACGCGTGCAGTCGTGGGGAAGCGCAGTCGGCGCGTCTCGCGTGTGCCCTATCGCGCCCGCGTCGGCTCGAAGCGCGTAACCCTGACGCCCGGACACATCCGCGCGGAAACTCGAAACGCGGTTACCCGATTGCAACCCCGACCGCTGACCTTCCCCCCGCGCACCTCTCCTCCCCCATCCGCTCGCAGGAAGAGACCATGCACGGTTTCAAATCCTACTTCCCGTCCTCCCTCTACACCCCCACCGCGGCCTCCGCGGTGGCTGACGCCAAGCGCGGCGCCGCGCCATTCGCGGCGCCCGTCGCCGGTTTCGCGCCGTCCAACTTCCAGCATCCCGCCGCGGGCTTCATGGCGGCTTCGTCGCAGGAGCACGGCACAGACTACTTCCTCAAGGGTGCGCTCGCGGGCGGCATCTGCTGCTCCGTGACCCACGGCGCGCTCACCCCCGTGGACGTCGTCAAGACACGCATGCAGCTCGACCCGAGCAAGTACACCGGCATGGTCTCCGGCTTCAACAAAGTCATCGCGGAGGAAGGCGCGGGCGCGCTGCTCACCGGCCTCGGCCCCACCGCCTTTGGCTACTTCGTCCAAGGCTGGTTCAAGTTCGGAGGCGTGGAATACTTCAAGATCCAGGCCCACAACTCCATGACCCCGCAGCAGACTTGGGATAACCGCAACTCGATCTACCTCGGAGCGTCCGCGGCGGCTGAGTTCATCGCCGACATCTTCCTCTGCCCGCTCGAGGCGACCCGCATCCGGCTCGTCTCCAACCCGACCTACGCCTCGTCGATGGTGGGCGCCATGACCAAGATGGCCGGCGAGGAGGGCGTCATCGGCGCCTTCTACTCCGGCTTCGGTCCCATCCTCGCCAAGCAGGTGCCTTACACCATGGCCAAGTTCGCCGTGCAAGGCATCGCGGCGGAGCGGATTTACGAATCCATCGGCAAAACCCCCAAGACGTGCTCGCAGGGTGAGAACATCTCCGTGTCCCTCGCGTCCGGTGTCGTCGCCGGTGTGACCGCGGCGATCATCTCCCACCCGGCGGATACCCTCCTGTCCAAGATCAACAAGAAGGGCGCCGGCGGCACCGGCGGCATGCTGTCGCGCCTCGGGAACATCGCCGCCGAGACGGGGATGTGGAAGCTGTGCACGCAGGGTCTCGCCGCGAGGTGCGTGATGATCGGTACCCTCACCGCCGGACAGTTCGGCATCTTCGACATCGTCATGAACGCGGTCGGCGCGTCCAAGTTCCACTTCCACGATCCCTCGAAGCCCGCCGACCACTAAGGTGTTCTCGTCGGCGTCCTCTTGTAACGAATTCTTAAACATATGTTGTGTCCTCCAAGACGTTCTCGTGTAGTGTTCGCGCCTCGCGTGCTATTACAGAATCGCATTCCTATGCCCGCACTAGTTCTCTCTCACATCCTCCCCGGTGATATCATGCACTCGGCCGGCATCACCTTAATAAAAGAATATTACCCGGTTCAGGCGAGGACGGCGAGGATGTCCTCCTCCGTCACGAATTTGCCCTTTTCGCCATCGGCAAACTCAAAGTCGGACCCCGCGAAGCCGTTGATGAGAACCTTGTCGCCGGTCTTGACAGCCTTGCACTCGGGACCGGCGCCGACGATCTTGCCGGTGACGGAGGACCCGGGGCCGCTGTTCTCGGTGGACGCGGTGAGGAGGATGCCGCCCGCGGAGGTGGTCTCAACCTTGTCGGCGATGACGAGGATGCGGTTGCCGGTGGGCTTGAGGTCGGAGGGCTTGAGGCCCGCGCGCGCGACGACGGCGGCGCGACGGGTGGAGACGACCTTGCGAGCCTTGAGGGCCTGTTTGGGACGGGGGAAGGACGGGGTGGGAGGATCGTCAGTGGAAGCTCATCGGTGAAATCGTTGGGTGAAATCCAAGGCGCGTGAGCGACCAAAACCCTCTGGATAGGGTTGAGTCCGGCATCGGGTCTCGGGGCTCGCGACGACGCCGTTGAGCTCCCGACGCGGATCCCGACGCTCTATGGAGGTACCGCGAGGTGCGTCGCGGGTGTCGAATGTCGACGTGGACCCCGCATCGACCCACCGCGGTCGCCTCTCGCGCTCCTTTCATCACGGGAAAAAGCACCGATTCGCGGCGGAAACTGCCGAGTTCTTCCATTTCCCCCGGAAGCGCGGTGACACGGCGAGACGCGCGTACCTTGACGGAGCCGAAGGCGGCGGCGTTGGCGGAGATGGTAAAGGCGGACATGATTACGTGCGAGTGAGACTCGTGCGTGACGTGTAGTGGCGCAGAGCCGCGCTTCCGAAGGTTCGAAGGTCAAACGCGAGCTTCGAAACGAAAAAGAGCCGAGATCTCATGCAGATTAATTCGTATTTCCGGATCGTATGAGCAAACATACATATAAAGTAAATAGGACATTCCATGACCACGAAGGCTGTGTTGGGAAAAATAACGCGCAAAAACGCTGAAAAAACGCGGCTGAACGGAAAAGGTTTACAACTGCACGCCGTACTTGCCGGCCAGTGGCGACACGCGCGAGGCCTCGGTGTTGGGTACTCGATCGCGTCGCGATGATTTCGGGCCCCATGGCGATCGGGACGCCGCTTTCGACGCCGTCAAAGGTGGCGGGTCGACCCGCACGAGTGAGAGCCCCACGCCCCGTCAGCAGCGCTGTGTGTCAGATTTCGACACGACGCGACGTCGAGGCACGTGCGCCCGGCGGGCGGCGGCTCCGATGCGCGGGTGCCCGGACGACGCGCGTCTCGATCACCGGCCATCGAAGTGACCGCGTCCGCGTCGGTGCCGCGTCCATTCCCATCGGCGGCGCGTCGCCAGACGCGGATCCCACGGCCGAGGACGACGTCGGGACGCCAGCGCCCAAGGGAGATGACGGCTCCGGCGACGCCACCCTCACGGACATCGCGCCGGAACCCAAGTCCAAGTTCCTCCGATCCATCGGCGTCACCAACGGCGTTCTCGGCGTGTCGCAGGACAGGGTGGAGATGGTCGCAAGGCAGGCGCTACCGGTCATGGGAGGGATGGCGAGCCAAAACGTGCTGAACCTCGCGGACAGCGCCATGGTCGGGCGGCTCGGAACCGCGTGCGTCGCCGCGGTGGGCATCAGCAGCACGCTCAACTTCCAATGCCAAGCCGCGCTGCAAGGGATATCGTCCGGGGTCCAAGCCATGTCCGCGCGACGCATCGGGGAAGGGAAATCGTCCGTCGCCGCCGTTCCCCTCAACGCCGCGCTCATGCTATGCCTCCTCTTCGGGATACCCATGGCGCTTTGGGCGTACACAAACGCGCCGATGCTCGTCACACGGCTCACCTCGGACCCCGCGGTCATAGACCAGGCCATACCGTACCTGCAAGCACGCCTGGCGGCGGTGCCCGCCGTGGGTATCAATTTCGCGTTTCGCGGGTTTTGGAACGCGGCGCAGCAACCGTCGATATACATGAACACGCTGCTCGTGATGCACGCGGTGAACATCGGTCTGTCGCTGAGTTTAATCTTCGGCGTGCCCGCGCTGGGCGTGCCGGCGATGGGGGTCGTGGGCGCCGGGATCGGCACGTCGGTGAGCGTGTGGGTCGGGTCCGCGCTATACCTGCGCATGGGATTGACCCGGGCGAGAGAAATGGGCTTCGCGTGCTGCGTCCCGAGCGCGAACGATTTCAAGGTTTTACTGAGGCAAGCCGCGCCGACGTCCGGGACGAACTTGCTGTTCGCGACGGGGATGGCTGCGATGTACTGGATCGTCGGTCGCCTCGGCACCGCGGAGACCGCCGCGGTGAACGTGCTCATCAACCTGATGCTGACGCTGGTGCTCCCGTGCATGGGGATGGGACTCGCGGCGGGCGCGCTCAGCGGCAGGGCGCTGGGGCGCGGTGACGTTGAGGACGCGACGCAGTGGCCATGGGACGTCGCGAAGCTCACCGCGGCGTTGATGTTCGGAGTCGGGCTCATCGCGGTGCTCATACCCGAGGTGTTGCTGAAGATCTTCCTGACCAACGAGGACGCCATCCGAGTCGCCACGTGGCCCCTTCGGTTCACCGGTATAACCGTCGCGGGCGATGCGCTGTCGCTGACGATGCAGAACGCGCTCTTGGGCGTCGGGGACGCGGCGCGGGTGGCGATGGTGTCCATCGCCACGCAGTGGCTTTTGTTCCTGCCGGTGGCGTACGTTGGTGTGACCAAGTGGGGCTTCGACCTGAACTGGATGTGGGGTTTATACGTGGGGCAGCGGGTGCTGCAGGCGGTGATCTACGCCGCCATGTGGAAGGACGGCAAGTGGAGGAAGATCAAGCTGAGCTGACGATTGTATTGTTGTTGGCGTGCGCGTTGGGCGCTTGAGGAGGAGCGTGAGGGGTTTGGCTCCGGTGTTGTAACGAGTGTACCGTATCTTTCAACTTTCTCGCGAGTATTATGATAATATTACGACAGCAAGATGTGGAGCGTGGAGATGACCAGCAACGGGACTAAGCCCCGGGTGTGCGCCGCGTGATCGTCGTCGTCTTGGATGAGGTTTGGTGGTTGCGGCGATGGCGGCGGTGGAGACGGCGGCATCGTCGCAGCCGCGGCAGACGCCTCCGTCTTGAATGTCTCCAGGGTGCTCGAGTCCACGCCGTCGATCGTGCCGAGTTCGGTGATGGGGTCGATGGGGTCGCTCGTCTCGACTCCTGTCACGCCCTCCGCCTTGAGCGAGTTTTCCGCGGCGGTGAGCGTGGAGTCATCAACTTCAGCCTCGCTGAAAAACACAGAGACTTCGTACGTGGTCGCGGCGAGTGACCGACGCCTTGATGCCGCCGTCGCGATGCACGCGCCGAGTGAGCTCGAGAGTCCCGCCTTGGTGTAGTAATCAGAGCACGCGGTGTCTTCGTCGGCGGCTGTGAGCTTGGCGGACATCTTGCGCACCTTCTTCCCGCTGATTGCGGCATCGGCGAGCAGCTTCGCCTTTTTCTTCAGCTTCGCGTCCGTGACGCCGCTGAGCATGGTGTCTCGGGTCTTCTCGGCTTTCTCCTTTGTCTCCTTCGCTTTCTGACTGGGAGAAGAAGCAGTCTCACAGCTCAAACCTATGTACCCGGATTTGCACGTGCACTCGCACGACCCGGCTGTTCCACTAATAGTACCGCCGCCGTTGATGCAGTAGAAAGTACCGTCGCTCCCATCCTTGGTCGAGTTTGAGGAGGCGGAGCATGCGCTGGCAGTCTCGCAGCCACTTCCTCCATAACCTGCTTCACATGTGCACGTGCAGTTGCCAGTTGTTCCGCCGATAGTGCCGTGTAGTCCTGAACAGTGAAGCGTGCCGTCAGTCCCGTCCTTTGACGAGTCCGATGAGGCGGTGCACGCGCTCGCTGTTTCGCAGCCGTTCCCCTCGTGTCCTGGTTTGCACGTGCACTCGCACGAGCCAACTGTTCCGCCGGCGGTGCCGCCGCTGTTGATGCAATAGATTGAGCCGTCAGTTCCATCCTTACTCGAGTCTGTAGAGGCGCTACAAGCGCCGGCAGTCTCACAGCCGCTCCCCCCGTAGCCGCTTTGGCATGTACACGTGCAATCATCGGTTGTTCCGCCGATGGTGCCTTCGTTAATGCAGTAGAAAACACCGTCGTCGCCGTTTTTGTTTGGATCGTCTAGGGAGGCAGTGCAATCGTTGGGGTTGCAAACAGCGGTGTTGGTCAGAGTGCCAGCACTACATGACCTCGTTCCCGATAAGGTGTACCCGTCGTTGCACGTCGGCGTGCATGACGATCCGTGCGCAAGGGTGGAGGTGCAGCCTGAGCCGGGAGCGCCGTTGGCGATGACGCCGGATGCGTCACACGGGTTGGGGTTGCACACAGCGGTGTCGGTGAGGGTGCCGGCACTGCACGACTTGGTCCCGGAGAGGGTGTACCCGGTGTTACACGTCGGCGTGCACGATGATCCGCTATCGAGAACGTCTCCACAAGGCGACATCAATCCATTTGCAATCGTTCCAGTAGAGCATTTGAGGGTGTTTGTCGGATTGTAAATCAGCGTTGGACCGTCACCGAACATCTGACCGAAGTGATTTCGCCCCCATCCTACCACAGTTTGAGACCCTGGTGGATACGGAACAACTACAAAACTATGCTCGGCAGTACTGCCAGCGTACACCTGCACTTCGGTATCTTCCGTGTTGGACACCTCGATCTCCTTGGGCACCGTAATGAAATTGTGACTATAGGCATACAGAGCGGTACCGGTGACCGGATCGATGGCCGGTGACCCCATTCCAAGCCCTGCATATATATTGCTGCCCCAACCCCATACTGAGTTATCGTCCAAAACTGCAAAGGCGTTCCAGTGTCCTAATGTGAGGTTTATCGCGATACGGCCCTCAGGAAGACTTGCTTTCTTCGGCTCCTGCACTCTTTCATACGACCATCCAGAACCGCCATCTCCGATCATCCCGACATGCCCATAACCCCAGCAGTATATCACCCCATTGTCCAAAAGAACACACGCATTAGCTCGTCCTGTGCGGAGTTGACTGATTGTGCGGCCAGAGTCGGTGCCTAATTCTGATTTGAAAATGCACAAATCTGTTCTCGGTGACAACTCCTGATTTAGACCATCCCCATTGATGCCATATCGACCGTCCCCCCAACAACGCAAACAGGTTCTACTTCCGAGTAGCACACAAGTACCTACATCGCTCACTGTGGAAATCTGATCGATTGTGTCTGCAGACGTCAGGGTTTCTCCGGCATAGTACTTCACCCCGCTCATCGTGTCCCTGTCAATTTTATCGCCAAGTCCAAGTTGGCCCCAGTCATTGCGGCCCCAGCAGTACAGTGAATCACCCGTGGAACCATCCATAACTGCGCATGCATGAAATGTACCGACCCCAAGTAATTTCGCATTATAATCGTATCCGGGAATCTCAACAAATGTTGGACTCAATCTGTCGGTGTTGTCCCCAAGACCGAGCTGCCCATACGTGTTGGCGCCCCAACAGAATATTTTACGGGCGGTATTTTTCAGTAGTATCGCGCAGGTAAACGATGTACCACACTGGACATCATTCCATGTACCCCCTTGATAATCGCTGGGCAGCTCCACTGACTTTCTTGAATTCTCTCTCGTTGACGTGTACCCTTGGCCGAGCTGCCCTCGTCCATTGTCACCCCAGCACTCCAAAGTGCCATCTCCATACACAGCGCACGAGTGTGTACTTCCAGCACTTATGGTTGCAAGCTGGTTTGCGCCGCTCGGGGTTTGCGCCAGACTTCGAAGGGCTCTGACGGGCTCGAGATCGGAGTCCGGGCCTGTCGCGACCGCGAAGAGCGTCCCCGGCGCGCCGTTTGCAATTGGGCCACCGGCGTTGCACGGGTCGAGGGCGGTCCACGCATCCGGCGGCCCTGCAATGGAGTCTGTCTCGTCAAGGCGACCGAAGCCGGCGAGCCACGCCGTAGCGCTGGAGAACATGTCGCCCGAGGTGGTCAGCGAGGTGGTTGTCCAGCCGGTGATATCATAGTTGAACGCGGTGGCACCATAGAACATGTACCCCATGTTCGTGACCTGCGCGGTATTCCACGATCCGATATCTTGATTGAACGCGGCGGCGTCTTGGAACATGAACCACATGTCCGTAACCTGCGCGGTATTCCACGATCCGATGTCTTGGTTGAACACGGCGGCGTTATAGAACATGCCCCACATGTTCGTGACCTGCGCGGTATTCCATGATCCGATATCTTGGTTGAACGCGGCGGCGCCACTGAACATGTAGTCCATGTTCGTCACCTGCGAGGTATCCCAGGTCGAGATATCGGCGTTGAACTTGGAGGTGTTGGTAACGACGCCGCCGCAATAGCTTCTGCCCGTTGGGCAATCGCGGAACAGGTTCGACATGTCCGTCACCTGCGACACGTCCCAGGTTTGCATTTCGTCAGTCCCAGCTGGTCCGCAATCTGCGGTGGCACAACACGCCACGCCATCATAGGGGGCGACACGGAGGCAGTTGTACACCGCGGTCTTGAGCGCGGTTTCGCCACTGTCAGTGAAGGGGGCGGCGAACGCGCCCGGCACGCATGCGAGAGCCAACACGGCGGCCAGAACCGTCATCGTGGACCGCGATTTCCCTGAAGGTCCCCGGCACCCGCCTCGGCGAGCGAACCGCGGGGTCATGGAAGCCGGCAGCCTGAGCTCGCGTCGCGGAAGATGCTTTCAAATCCCCCGCCTCCGAGAAGCCGGCACAAGCTGAGTGCTGGAGCGGGTCCCTCGCGACGAGGGTTCGCGTGATCCAGCGTTCGCACCGCGCAGCGAGACGATACGAGCACGTATGCCGGTAAACGCGGAGGATCCGTCTCCGATGGGGTCGCCACCCGTGCGCGGACAAGGCGCGGGCGCTTCTGGAATGACCAGAAGGGTTTTGAGCTTGGAAGGATGGGAAAAAAAATTGGCCACTGGGGTTAATTACCCAGGTTACTCGCGAGCTATTTTAGTTTTAAGTTCTTTAATTCGTGACCGCGACCGTGGACTCGTACCCGCCCGTGGACTCGTTCGCGCCCCCATCGTCGCCCCCGTCCGTCGCCCGTTCGTCGTTTCCCCCGTCAAACTCGCCCGTGGCATCCGTCGACTCACCCGCCGCCGATTCACACGCGTGCGTCCTCCCGTGAAGAAGCCTTCGCAGATTCGGCAAAGTCTGCCTCGGTCCTACGGCTAGTAGCCCGTGCGCGTTGAGCAGCTGCTCCAGGTCTTTGTTCAGCAAGAACACCGCGTACGTGAACCGGGTGCTCTCACTGGCGCCGTCCACGAACATCGGGAACTCCGCGCGTCGCCACATCACCGCTCGCTCCGTGTACCGGTTGTAGTCTCTATGGTCCGCGTGAGACGGGCTCCCGGGCACCCGTTCCTGTAAATAAAACATGACGTCAGTCCAATTGCCCATACGAAAATAAAAAGAAACTCACCGTTCGCGACGATCCACCAGCCCACGTGGGCTGAAGGTCGCATATGTAACTCCTCGACGCACCTGGCGCGACTGGGTACCGCAGAGGCACGTCGAGCACCGCCGCGAGTTGCAGCACAGCCTGCGTGACGTACCCGAGCGCCGACGCCCTCCGTTCTTGTTCCGACTGCGAAACCTGAAAACACAAAAAGACATAGACGTCGGTCCAATTGCAAATACGGAAATACAAAGAAACGCACCGTCGAGCCGGGTAAAAGCCCGTTGCCGATGGCGTTCGATAACGAGTTTGCACCCTGGGGCTTACCCGACTGCCCGAGATCCAAAGGCACGCCCGCGATGCTCCATGTTCGTTTCTGTTTACCGCCGCCGCGGGTGGATTCGGCGCCGCCGCCCGATTGGTGACCGGTCCTCGCGGGCGCGATGGGAAATACCGACGCGAGGTCGGCGACGAGCTGCCACCGCCTGGCGACGAGCGCCCTCTGCTGCTGGTGCAACCGACCTCGGCCGTGCGCGCCGGAGACCATCGCGTCGTTCTCCGCGAGACGCGCCCTGGCGACGCCGAGGCGCTTCGTACCCGCCTCGAGCGCGCTTAATCGGAGCGCCTTCGCCTTCGCTCGCGTCCTCGTCGCCGCGCGAAGCTCGTTTACTCTTCGTCGCAGCGCCGCCACGTCCCGCGTCGCGTCGCTGAGCCTACCCTTCAACGCGACGAGCGACGGCCGCGGAGTCAATGTACCCGTGGACGACGACGCGGCGCCCTCGCTCGCGCCAATCGCGTCCCTGAGCTCGTCCCTTCTCGCGACGACTTCCCCGAGGTCGCCGGCGACTTTCACGATTGATTCGATCGAGCGTCTCAACTCGAACCCGTCCGTTCGTTTCACCCTCGACCCGCGCGCGATCGGCGACCCGATCGCCACCGGCTCTTTCACCCCGACGGCCCCTTCGGAGGTACCATCGCCGCGCTCCCTCGCGAGCAGCGAGTCCACGGCGTCGACTGCGTCCGCCGCGTCCTTTCCATCTTCTTTAACAGCCGAATCCCTCAGAGCTCGCCACGCGCATCCCCCCGGGACGTACCAAGTCGTCGATCCGGAAGATGAACCGACGCCGTCGTACCCGACGTACCCACCGACCCCGCGGCTGTATCTGGTGCGCGGTGGGAGGCGGACCATCGGCGTGTTCGGCGGGAACGCGACGTCGTCGTCCTTGTTCATCAAAGAGTCCGCAGCGAACGGGCCGAAGATTGATGCGAGCGCGTGAGCGTTGGTTCCGTTGGAGCCGTCCGTCGGCACGCGGACGAGATCGTCGAGCGCGATTGGCGTGAAGAGGGTGACGCGTGCGGTGCCGCCGCGCGTTGGGCTCTCGACGTGCCACACCGTCAGCGTCAGCCGAGAGGACCGGCGACGGGGACCCCGGGGATCGACACCCGAGGACGAGGAGGAGGCGGTCTCGCCGGAGATGCCCCGGGCGCATCGCTCCAGCTCCACGTCATCCAGCGGCTCCCAGTCCGGGTTCAGCGTGTCCACCGCGAGCTCCGACGCGTACACCACGCGCGCATCGTCGTTCGCGTCGGCACCATCATCGCCATCGTTCGGAGGGTGGAGTGCGAGCGTGAATCTGAACCCCGCGCCCCGCGAGTGCTCGGCGCCCCTCGGCGGCACCAGGTTCCTTCCGCGCACCTCGGACAGATGTCGCAGACCTAGCGGTGGTAGGTACCACACCGCGTTCGTTCGAGCCTCCTCGCGCGGCGTCGCGACGCGCTCGAACCCGTCGGCGGGTTCCCCTTCGTCCACCGCCCCGTCGGTGCCCGCTCCCCCGCCGAAAGGATTGAGATTCGGGAACGACGACGACCGACCCCTCGCGCCGAGCGGCGGGGTTCGGCCGGTCACCGAGCCGGGAGGCGCGTCCCGGTCGGCCATGACCCCCCCGGAACGTCTATCCCGCCGGCGTCGCCGACCGCACCCTACTATCTATGGGGGGGTGCCGTCGTGGCTCACCACTTAATTCTTGTCAATTTCTCGGACCGCTCGAGTGAGATTTGCCAAAAGAGCCGTTATATATTTCCGAGACGGTCGCGAACACACGGACCCCGCGCTCGAGGGCCACACCGCCGAGCGTCGGCAGCCTCGACGATGGCCGACGAGGGCTTCTACACGCCGCCGTCCAGGGTGAGTAGCGCGAAGACGGCTCGATACCCGCGCGCCGGTTCCTATCGGTTCCCGTCGACCCCGCACGCCGGCGAAGAGAAAATCTGACATTCCCCCTCATCATTCACATCCCAACCCATCTGCAGATACGCCCGCCGAGGCCCGGGGAGCCTCGCCGGGAAGCATCAGCGCCCGGGAGCCTCAACCTCGGCACCGCGCAGAAGCGATTCCTCCGCAAGGGCGACGGCTCCGTCCGCGCCTCGTCCCCCGCGCTCGGGAGCAGACCCCCATCCCGCACCACCGGCTCGCGCCTGCGCACGGGCTCCGTCACCCCGGGACGCGCGTCGACGCCCGCGCCGCCCGATCCCCCCGACAGCCCCTCGAAGCTCGAGGAGAGCATGAAGAACATAGAGGACTTCCTGAGACAGGCGGAGCAGTGGGAGGCGCGGGTCAGGGCCATGGGAGCGGAGGCGGAGCGGCGATTGCCGCCGGACCGGACGACGCAGATGCGGGAGATGGACCCGCCGCTGGTGACCCCGGCGCAGATGCGAGCGGGGATGGCGCCGACGGTCCACATTCCGCCGACGGTTCACATCCCCGACACCCCCCACGCCGATCCGGGCACGCCGGGGTTCACGATGCCGTCGCATACCGGGATGGCCACGCCTTTGGCGACCGGTTTGCTTCGGTCGGGCGCGACGCCGACGCCGCGGGCGGTGACGATGCGACCCGAGACGGAACGCGACGACGACTTCACCAGCAGCATGCGCAGCGTGATGGACACGGTGAAGCGCGTGGCGAACGTCACGGGATCCGACGCGTTGAAGCAACACGCGGATCAGTTGGAGTCGTCGATGCGCGGGGACGATCCATCTCCCACGAGGAACGCGGCCGCCTACGCGGGTTACCCAGGAGGCATCGACGGCGACGGGCCGCTCGCGAGGGCGCACCAGGAGGTACTGGCTGAACAGTTCAGACGCGAAGCCATGGATCGGGAGGTGGCGGCTGAACAGTTCAGGCGCGACGCCATCGCCGCGGACGATGACCGCAGAACCCAGGCGTACATCGACAGCAAGAAGGAACCCGGGAAGGAGGTCAAGAGCCTTCGGGAACGTCTGAGGAGCATCACCGATAGCGTCGCGAAGCTCCGGGGAGGCGGCGGGACTGAAGGACGGTGGGGGCGCCGGGGATACGACGACGACGACCAGGAGACGGAGTACGCCATCAGCGACGACGAGGCTCCCAGAGAGGTACGACGAGTCGATCGAGAGGTGCAGGCGCGAATGTCGCGGGCGTCGCGTCGGGAGGGATTCACGTCCGCCAACACCGTCCGGATCGACCCGCAACCCACGCACTACGACGGCGTGCGTTCAGCGCCGGGGTCACGGATCGGCAGCCGCCGCGGGTCCTACGAGGACCTCGGGCGCGCCGCGGCGCAAAACGCGGCGAGGAACGGGGGTAGGCGGAGCCGGCGGGGATCGGTCGAGGGTGGTTGGTGGTCTCGGCCGGCGAGCAGAGACGGCCGGGGTCCGCCCGTGGGCTCGGAACACGGCGGTGATTACGTGGACCAAGGCGTGGGCGACTGGAACGTACGTGACGACGTGTACGGCGCCGAGAACATGGATCCGAATATCCATCAATCGCGGGATCCGACGGAGCCCATCGTGAACAAGGAGTCGCTCGCCGCGGCGATGGCGGCGGCGTTGGCGGTTGCCGAATCCATGAAACCGGCGCCGCCGCCGCCGCCGCGCATGACGGACGAGGAGCGCGTTGCACTCACCGCCGAGAACACCAGGCTACGCGAGACGATCAAGCGCCTGCGCTCGGAACTCGGCGTGGCGAATAGGCTCGTGATGGGGTACCACGCGCAGCTCATGACTGGCGGGTCCTCGGCTCCAAAGTTTGGAACTCAACCCGCGTTCGGTCAAGACTCGGCGCGGGCTCCGTCGTTCAAGCACCGCGCGCCGCACGCGCCGTTCACCAGGCCGAACGACCCGCCCCCCAACGCATGGAACGACACGCAGTCGAAGAACGGGTCCTACGTCGGCGGTAACGGCGACGGCGGCGCGAAGAGCGCGTGGCGAGCTGAACAAAAACGGAGAAGCGCCGAGCTCGAGACGCTTCAAGCGGAGCGAGCCGTCGCGGAGGAGGCTGAACGCCACGACACGTACGTGGCGCTCGACGCGAACGACGCGTTGCGAGATGAGATCGGCGAGCTTCGGGAGATGATGCGCGAGGTCATGCGGCGGCAGCAGACGCCGAAGGGTCTCAGGCCCAAGCCACCGGTTCACCCGTCCTCGCCCAGGCGGTACAACCCATATCATTCGCCTCAGCCGAGGTACCATCCGCCGGAACACTTCCAGGGTTTGTACGACGAGACGCGCGGGGACGAGGCGGGGGATAAGGTGACGCACGGCGTGAGGGATCCATCACCCGAGCCGCCGGACATGATGGACGCGGAGGGTACAAGTACGCCGGCGCCCCCGTTTTCTCGGTTTAGCTAAATGATTCATCGTAATGTAAACTATGTATCGAACTATCGCATCGCCACTACCCCGCCGCCCGCTAGCTAGACCGCGTATTGGTGTTCGCGCCGCGTGAGCGTCCCGTGCCTCTGCGCGCCGTTGTACCTCGTCCGCTTGGCGCCCGCCAAGCCCCGGTGCGTCCGCCCGTCCTCACCCCTCTCAATCGCCGCTTCCTTCTCCCTGTACACAAAACACGTCGTCACTCTAATTGCCGATACGAGAATTAAAAAGAACTCACCGCGCCTCCGCGTCCCAGCTCGTGTGCGTCCCCGATACCCCCGCATCCTCCAACCTCTTCTTCGCGTCAGCCTTGAGCTGATCTAGAAGTGTCTCGAACGAGAGGCACTCCTTCGGGGTGCGCGGTTTGGTCTGCTTGGTCCACCCGCGCGTCATCTCCTTCGGCGTCAATCGCAGCGTCACGTCCGCGGTTTTCACGCCCACGTCTCCAAAGCGTCCTGAGTTAACAAAACACGTCGTCATTACACTAATTGCCCATACGAGATACGATAATTAAATAGAAATAGACATACCGGCTCGATCTGTCACCGCGAGCTCCGTCCGCCACTCGCGTTTCGACGTCCGTAGCAGGTCCCGTATCGTGAACTTGAGCTCGCCGACGGTGCGTGGGGCGACCCGGCCGCCGTTGGTTCTGTGCGCCACCGGCCTGTCTGCGCCGTCCTTGAACGGCGTGGAGCCGCCCGGGGATGTCATCGCGGCGGCTCCCGCCTTGGACGGTGTTGTTCCTCGTGACGATGACGCCATCTCGTCGTCGGAGTCGTCGCCCGAGTCGTAGTGACCGCCCGGGTCCCTGCAGACCAGCTGCATCGGGCAGTTCAGGTCGAACGAACTCGGGAGCTTGAACAGCGGCGCCTTGTGCCTGCTCAGCTCACGCAGCGCGCGCTCGCGGAAGTTGACCACCATGGCGCCCTTCTCGAATCGGTTTGGAAGGCACTCCTTCTTGTCGATGAGGACCCACGTGCCGTGCTCGCCCTTCCCGCCCTCCACCGCGTGCGGCGACTGCCTGCGATAGTACAGTATCAGGTGTAATGGCAGGTCCCGTTCCTCGAAGGCTTTGGCGCGCGCGTCCGACGTGCGAAGCCGCGCGACGCAGATCTCCACGGTGCCCGCGTCGAGGGACGAGACTGACTCGGCGATGTCCACCTTGGTCTCCTTGGCATCCTTGGCATCCTTGGCCGCGTTCGCCGTCGTCGCCGCGAGGTCGTCGTCCTCGTCATCCTCCTCGATGGTCTTCGAGCGACAGCACGAGCAGCACACCCCCATCACGCTCGACGCCTCCGTGTGTCGGCCCGAGTCTTCCTCAAACGGACCGATACGAGTAAAAAAACGGGCGATCAAGTCGTCATAAAGCGAAGAGAAGAAATAACAACGAAGCAGACGAGCTGTTCAGTCTCTTAAATCGTCGTCAGTCTCTTACAATCGTAAACGAATCAGTTCTATCCACCCGCGCAGAACACGTCACCCTTAGTCGTGGCGATCACCAAGTGCGTGTCGTTACCCGTGAACCGTTCGTGCACGAACGTCGACTCCGCGATCTGCGCATCCTTCTTGACGACGTTGTAATCGGTAAACTCGAGAAGCTTTCGCTCGGGCGCCGTCGCGGCTTTGACGCGCCTAAAGTTGAACAACACGGAGTAGTTACCGCACGACGCCACGATCCACCGTTCCTGTTTGCCCTGCTCCGTGACCCACGTGAACTTTCCCTTGACCAAAGGCGCGCCTTTGGCCTTGGCGGCGTCTTCCGGTTTGAGCTTGAGAAGCCTCGGAGCGGGAATGCGCTCGCCGGCGCGGGTGCGAAAGCCGGTTGTGAGGTCGCCGGATTTGGCATCCCTGACGCACGTGTGCAGCAGCACGAGGCACGTGTCGGTGGTGGCGAGGATCCACCGGCCGTCGTGCGTGACGTCGATGGAGGTGATGGGCGCACCGAGGCCCGGGAACGAAGTCTTGGCCTGTCGCATGGACTTGTCCGAGTACAGACGTATACGCCCATCTTCGGAACCCACCGCGATGCAGCCGTCGCCGGTGGTGGCCATGCACCGGAACTTGGTCCCGCGCGCGAAATCGTGACCGTCGGCGTACCCAAGTGTCGGGGACGCGAGGGTCTGCGCCACCCCGCCTTCCATTCGCATGTCCCAGCGCACCAGGCGGTTATCGTCGAGACCCAGGAACGTCCTGTTAAAAAACACACCGTCAATCGAATTACCCATGCGTAAATACGAAAATGAACTTACCCGCGTCCGGCTTCCATCTGGCTCGACTTGCTGTCGGTGACGATGTCCGTCATCGGGACGTCCACGCCGTCCTTGTTGCACCCCCACGCGCTCACCACCTGCTCGCGCTCGAGATCCATCTGGTAAATCTTATCCCGTCGGCCATTCTCGGGCGACAGGAGCAGCATGGAGGACTCCGCGTCTGCGAGGATACCCTTCGTCGGCGTGATGAACACGCCGTCGGCGTCTTTGAGGGACACGCGGACGTTCGCGTCCCTCAGCGCGCCGCCAGATTGGTTCCTGAAGACGTCCACGGCGTTGCCGCGGATCAGGAACGAGTTCTCCAGCGCGCCCATCTTCATGTCGAGGACGTCCTCGCCCGACGCCGTGTGATGCCCGTCGCCCGTGTCGTCCTCGTAGTCGTCCTCGTCCATGTCCACAGCTGTGTTTTTGCCGTCGGCGGCTGGAGGTGCCTCGTCGGTTTGGTCCCAGATGGCCTCCGGGTGGTCCTCGCCCTGCGCCCAGGCGGACATCCCGACCCCGTACACCTTCTCCTTGTTCTCGTCGCTGGCTCTCATTAAATGCGTGTTTTCGAACAGAGCGTCGCGGTATTCAGCCACGAACGACGCGAATCCCTCCTGCGAGTGGAAGCGAACGGCGTAGACGCCGGAACCCGGCGCGAAGAAGTCGACCCTGCGCGCCTGGTGGTTGGAGACGAGGCGGCACTGGTCCGATACGGGGAAGGAGGCGTCGCCCACCTGCGAAGATTTGGAGGTTTTTTCGGGGGGTGCCATGTTTAGGGGGACGGCAGATCTGGGGCGTCGCGCGCCCGTGCAAATCGGGCGGGTTCGAGCGCGGGGTTCGGGGACGTCGGGTGGTGGGTGCTACTGTCGTGAAGCGTTCGCGCACCTCGAGGATCCACCGCGGATGCTCGTCGTCGCCCTCGTCCGAGAGCTCGGGCGTGACGTTCGGCGCGGAGACTTCGTACTTTTCCGATGGAACGTCGTACTTGAACAGGACGCCTCCGTTGGGTGACGCGCGGGAATTGAGCCCGCCGCCGGGGGTCGTGGCGGCGGCGCGAGCATCGTCGGCGTCGTCGGGGAGCTCAGCCTTTGTCGGTTGGGCGTTTCCCATGGTGAGACGAGTGGGTCGGTGCCTCGAGAAGTGTGCCGTGTTGTTGTTTTTCGCGGCGCTGAGAAGGTTGCACCAAGGAATACTTGTATTCGCAGCAGAGAGTACGCCAGAAGTAGAGGATCGTGCGTCCATTTGTACACTGAAAATAGATTCGTATTTGCTTTATAGATACTAATTCACCGTGTCTATTTGCCCGTATATGTCGCAAATATTGTGACTAGAAATTCAAATTTTCTGGATTTTCCGTTTAGCGTTGAGAATCCTTGGTGTTGACGACGACCAACGAGGCACCACCACAGTGCGGTCCGGAACGTCAGGCGTCGCCTGCGAGCATCCTCCCGTCACGAGAGGGTCCCGCACGCGCGTTTCACGATGCTGGACGAGTCGCACATCACGGAGGTGAGCGAGGGCGCGCGCGTCAGGGCTCGCGCGGAGCGTCAACTGAAAACGATGCTCCAGGAGGATTCCTCGACGACCGATGTGGCCGATACGCCGCGCCGGCTGGAGTCTTCGCCGCCGCATCCCATCGCGCGCGCCAGAGAGCTCGGCCGCGATAAGCTTCGCGCGATCGACGCCGCGATGGACAACATCGGCGACGCGACGACCAGAGGAGGAGACGGCGCCGCGAACGCAAAGGAAAACTCGGAGAAGGAGAACAAAGCCTCGTTGGATACATCGGCGGTGACCGCGACGGCGAAGGCACACGACGACGGCGCCGCGAGGCGATCGCGCTCCGCCGGCCGGCGATCCGCGAAGTCGTCGCAGGAGGTGGACGTGGAGAAGTGGCGCGCCATTCAGACGTGGGCGAGCGTCGACAGCGTCGCGGCGTCGATGGAGGCTGCGAACGGACGACCGTCCGCGTTTCGCAAGTTTGAACCATCATCATCGCGCTCGTCCCCGTTCGCCGTGGGCGACGCGTCGGAGCTCCCAGAGGATACCACCGCCGACGACGTGATGTCCTCGCGGCACCTCCTCTCCTCCCAGGGCGATCCAACCCCCATACAGAAGAGACACGCGGCGGCTGGCGACGGAACACGTCATCATCATCACGTCATGCCCAACCTCCCCGACACGCTCTCGCCCATCACGCAAGTCGCCGAACCGCCCGTGCACGACGACCTTCCCAACGTGCAACCCGCCATCGCCAGTCGCGGCGGACACTCCGCGTCCAAACAACTCGCGAGGCAGCGCAGGCTCGACGCCGAAGAGGCGGCAAGGACGATCGCGCCCACGCCGGGATACGACGGCGTGAACGACACACCGGGGACTCATCATCCGCCGGCTTGGGACACCCCGGGTGCCGAGGGTGCCGACACAGCTGTGCGCTCTCCACCCCCCGCGCCGCCTCCTCGGATGGCCCGACTCTCCGGCCTCTCCACTGGTGAGCCCGGGTACATCCGGTCAACCGCCGCGGCTGATACGGCGCTGGACCTCGAGGTGACCAGGCGCCGGGAGCGGGACGCCCGGACCGCGATGGCGAAGATGGAACGATCCATCGAGACTTTGAAGGCTGAGCGCGACGATGCGGTGGAACGCGCGATGCGCGCCGACGTCGCGGCGGACGCCGCGCACGCCGCGAGGGACGCCGCCGTCGACGATAAGCGCACGTCAGTGGCTGAGACGGAGCGGCTGCGACGGAAAGTGAGCGACGCGGCGAGTCGTCTCGACGAGGACGAGCGCGAGCTCGCCGGTCTCCGCGACTTGCTCTCGCGGCAGGCGTCCGCCGCGGAGGACGCCGCGGGGTCCATGTCCCGCGACGTCGCCGCCGCGAAGGCTGCGACCGCGGCCGTGCAGGAGAAACTCGCCGCCGCGGAGGAGTCGAACGCCCGATATTCGCGCGAGTTGAATGCGCTCAAAGAAACGCATCGAAACACGGTCGCCGCCGCGGGGGACCAACTGACGCACCTCACGTCGCAGGTGCAGGTGCTCAAATCCCGACTCGCGGCGCAGGACGCGAGGGAGGCTATGATCGCCGACCAGGAAAATCAGATCAGCGATCTCAAGTCCAGGTTGGCGAACGCGTGCGCGGGGGTGGACGGGCCGGTGGCGTCCGCGCTTCGCCGAGCCAGGGCGCTTCTGCGCAACGCGGCGTCGGACACAGGCCCGGGGTTCGCCGCGGAACACGACGAATCCTTCGAGAAACTTCTCGACGACGACGACGATGACGACGCGAATGGACTGGACCTGGATAAGGCGGCGAAGGCGAGGCTGGATGCGAACCCGATGCTCGCCGCCGCCGCCGAGAAGTTGGCGGCGGCGGCGGAATCCGCCGCCGAGACGCTCGCGGATCGCCTGTCCCAAACGCGCGAACAGAGCGACGACTTGCGACGCAGGATCGACGCGGCGACGGAGTTTGAGAACGGTGCCGATGCCCTCCGCGACGCGTACGTCAAGTCCGCGGCTGAGGCTGAGAAGCTCAGGGGTTCGCTCGCGGCGATGATCACCGCTCGAGACGCCGCGGTGGAGAGAGCGGACGAGGCGGACGAACTCGCGGCTGCCGCCATGGAGGCCCGGGATAAGGCTGAGACCGCCGCGGCTGCCGCGCGGACGCACTCGATCGCCGCGACGGAACGCGCGGAGGCTGCGTTGGCGCGCGCGGAGGCCCGCGCGGCCAAGGCTGAGCTCCTGGCGTCCGCGTCGAATGAAGCGCGGGTCGAGGCTGAGGCGGAGGCGACGCACGCGACGCAGGCGCTGGACGTCGCGCGACGACGCGAGGCGAACGCCGCCGCCGCCGCCGCGCACGCGACGGATGAGATCGTCGCCAAGGAGGCTGCCGCCGCGTCCGCGATATCCTCCGCGGAGGAGCTCACCGAACTCGTCACGTCCCTGAAGTCGCGTGTGTCGAGCCTGCAAGCCGCACTCGACGCGTCCGACGCAAAGGGCGAACGGGCGGAGAGGGACGCGGATGCGGCGAAGGATGAGTGCGAACGCGCGCTGCGCCGCGCCGAGCAGGCCGAGACGGCGGCTGCGACGTACAAGATCGCCGCGGACTCGGCGAACGCGGACGTGGAGGTCAAGACGGAGCGCATTCGCGAGTTGCGAGCGGCGGTGGCGGATGCCATGGGATCTCGAGCCGACGACGAGAACACCGTGTCGAACCTCAACTCAACGCTCACCTCGTTGGGCGAGAAATACGCGGCTGTGGAGTCGACGTTGCGCTCGACGACGATCGCGCACGAGGAGGCGACCGCGCGGCTGAACGCGGTGGAGGGTGAGCTCGAGCGCGCGCGTATGGAGGCGGAGAGCGCGACGGACGCCGCGGTTGAAACCGCGGGTGAATATTTCGCCGAGTACGCGGAGCAGACATCGGACTTGGTCCACTTTCTGTACGAGGGTGCGGAATGCTACCACGCCAACTACGTCGCGGCGAAGGAGAGGGAAGGTGAGTTCAGGGCGGCGTTCGCGGCGGTGCTCGCGGCGTTGGACAGCGCCGTCGCCGGCGCGTTCGCACCGGAGACGAGGGCGAAGGAATCTGACGAAAATCCGACGCCGGATTTCGCGTCGCTCGCGCCGAAGTCGCTCGCGCCGCCCACCGGGAAGACACTCGACCACGGGCTCGGCGCGGGCGCGGATGCCGTGGTCGAGGACGAGGACGCGCCGGGGACGAACCCGGAGGTCACCGGTTCGAACCCGGCGCTCGACGTGGACGACGTCGCGCCAGCCGCCGAGGCGAGAGGCGTGTGGGCGGCGAAGCAACTCAGCGCTCGCGTTCACGCCGTCGTGTACGAACGAACCGTCGCCGCTGAATCACTCGCCGCCGCCCGGCTCGATGTCGAACGGCTCGCCAATGCGTCCGGGGCGACGGACTCGGAGCTCGCGAAACTCCGCGCGGATGTCGTCGCGGCTGAGACGCGCGCGGCTGAATTCGGCGAGGCGGCGTCGAAGGCCAAGGCGGACGCCGCTCGACTCGCGACTGAGGCTAAGGAGCTCAAGCGTGTCGCCGAGGATGCCAGCGCCAAGACGAACGCGATCGTCGCGCACGACGCCGCGGGTAAACTGGCGGTCGCGGACGAGCGCGCGTCCGATCTCCAGGCGCGCCTCGACGCCGCCGAGGAGAGGGCCATGGCGGCGGCGAGTGAAGCTGACGCGGCGGTTTTTAAATCGGACGAAGCCGCCGCCGCCGCCGGCGCCGCCGAGGCTGCAGCCGCCGAGGCTGACAGGCAGCTCGCGCGACTCGCCGAGGAGTCGGAGAGGCTCACCGAGTCGCTGATCGAATCGGAAACCGCCGCCGCGGAGTACCAGAGACTGGCGATGGAGGCTGGGCGGAAGAACGACGAGCTCTACTCGGACCTCGCGACGTTGAGAGCGTTTGTCGACGTCGGGGTGTCGGTCGCTGAGCCCGTGTTTCAACGCGTGGATGCGCTCAGGCGCCAGAACCTGCGCCTTCGCGCGCGGCTCCCGATGCTCGCCAAGAGGTGCGTCGGCGCCCGGGGCGTGCGGCTCAAGGCGCTACGAGAACGCAACGCCGCGGTGAAGGATCGCAAATCCTTCTCCGACGCTCTCAAAAACGGAAAGGAAAAGTATTACGAGCTGGAGGTTGCGTTCAACGAGACCCGCCTCGCGATGCGCGACGACCTGCGCGTGGAGAAGAAAAAGTCGGTCGACGCGCAGGACATCGCGCAAAAAGCGTCCGCCGAGCTCGACGCCATCGTCAAGAAACAGGAGCAGCTCAAGCGCGAGCTGAAGCTCTCGGTCGATCGGCACAAGTCATCCGGCAAAGATTCCGCGGCGAAGCTCAAAGATCTCGAGCAGCGCGTCGCGGAGGCCGAGTCCAAACTTCGCGAATCCCAGGTGGACCGCGCCAAGAACTCGCGCAGGGCCAAGGACCTGGAGCAACAGTGCGCGGTTTTGAAAAAGGCGGCCAAGGCTGCCGAAAAGTCGCGAGCCGGAGCCGTCGCCGAGCTCTCCGCCAAACAGGTTGAACTCTCCGAAGCCGACGCCAAATTGAAACACGCGGAAGCCGCCGCCGCCGCCGCCGCCGCCGCCGCGCTCGCCTCCGCACACGGCGCCGAGACTTTGACCATGAAGCTCGAGTCGCAGGTGGACTCCAGCGACAGGGTCCGGGAGTTACGCGAGGCCTTGACCCAGGCGCTCGACGCGAAAGCCGCCGCCGAGGAAAGACTCGCGTCGGACGTCGCCGCGCTGGAAGCGGACGTCAAGGAGCTCATCTTCCTCGGTCAAAGTACCGCCAAGAAACCGCCGGGGGAACCGAGCACACCGCACTCGAGCGGCGGATACTCGCCGACGCCCTCGGAGAACGCGGCGCTGGCGTTGTCGGCGATTCATCCGCAGAGGCTCGACCGAGTCATCGACCGAGACGGATCCGCCGCCGACCAGTCACCGACCAGTCACCGCCCGCGGCTCTCCGTCGTGGTCCAAGACGCGGACACGGTCGCCATCGAACCCACGCCGCCCCCCGCCGCGTCCACCGCCGCCGAAACCACCGTGGATTTCACGACGGAGATGGCGGCGATGGAGGAGGAATCCGACGCGTTACGCGCTGAGCTCGAGACGCTTCGCGACGCCGAAGCAGCCGCCGCTCGAGAAGCGTCCGCCGCCAGAGCCGAAGCCGCGGCGAGCGCGAACCGCGTCGCGGTTCTCGAGGATTCACTCGCGCAGGCGAACGCGTCGAAGGCGATCGCGCAGGCGGACGCCGCCGCCGCGACGGAGCGCGCGACTGAACACGCCAAGACGGTGGCGAACGCGCTCGTCGGCGCGGTTGAACGCGTCGCCCTCGAACGTGTTCCCCCGCCTGAACGGTCCATCGCCGGCGCCGACGATGATCTTCTCGCGGATGGAACTCCGGAAGGAACAAACGCGTCCACGACCCCGGTCATCTCCCGTGTCAGCACGCCGCCCCTTCCCCCGGGCGTCGGGGACTCGCCGTCCAGGCGCGTGCAGTTCAACGCCGCGCCTGCGGTGGCCACGCCCCCTGGCAGCCGCGCGCCGTCGCCTCTCGGGTTCAACGTCGAATCCGTAAACTTTTCAGTCGCATCGGACGACGGCGCCAACCCCGTCGTCGACCCGCGAGAGCGCGAGGCCCAGCCGGAGGAGGGCGCCCTATCCGCTGCGCTGGCGCAGTCGCTGCCCATTCACGGCCCGGTGAATAAGATGCCGTCCAGGAACTCGTCCGCGTGCGCGTCGGCCAACTCGCTCGCGTCCATCGCCGAGTCCGAGAACGAGGAGGAGGAGGAGGATGACGAAAATAATTTCGGCCGCGAAGGGAGCGCGGAGTCTTCCGTCGATTCGCCTCACGCACGCGGCGGAGGCTTCGCCGAGCTCGAGACCGAGCTCGCGCTTCGCCGTAAGCTCGCGCGGGACGCCACGCGCAAGGCACAGAGGCTCACGCAGGAGTGCGACGCGCTCACGGTATCCCTCGAGGAGGCGCGGGCTTCTTCCGCTAAATTCGAAAAGCGAGCAGCCGCTGCCGAGAAGATCGCCGCGAACGCAATCTCGCACGCGGAGACCGAAGAGGACCGGCACATCGCCGAGTCCGAGACGCTCAACGAGCGGTGCGAGGCGCTGGCGACCGAGGCACGCGCCGCCATCGAGGCGCACCGCGCCTCCACCGCACGGATCGACGAACTGGAATCGAAACTGTCGGAAGCTGAGATGAAGCTCGCGGAGGCCGAGGCCGCGTCGGAGTCGGCGTCGGCGTCAAACACTCGGCCGAGCACGCCGAGCCCCGTGAAGGGCGAGAACGATCCCGCCTCGGTGTCCTCTGAGGTCAAGCTCAGCATCAACGTCGACGGGGGCGCGCGTGAGCTCGCACGGGATCTGCTCGCGCGAGCCGAACTTTCCGAAGCCGCCGTCGCGGAGCTCAGGGCCAAACTGGAGTCCGCCAACGTTCGCATCGCGACGGCGGACGAAGAGCTCCGAGCGGCGAGGAAAACGGTCGAAGAAACGGCCGAACGCGCAGAAGCGTCCGCGCAAGAAGCCGAGACACTCAAACGCCGGATCGAGACGTTAGACGCCGCGCTCGTCGAGGCCAAGGATGAGGCTGAGTCGTACCGATCCAGAATCGCCGCCGCCGAGACGAAACTCGCCGCCTCAACCGACGAATCCAACGCGAACCGTCAATCCCTGGTTCAGCGCGTCGACGCCGCCGAGAAGGACCTCGCGGCGGCTCTCGCGAGGTGCGCGGACATGAGCGAGAGGCGCGATGCCGCGGAGACGCGCGCGGTGAGCGCGGGAGCCGCGGCGGATGCCGCCGCCGCCGCCGCAGCCCAGAATTTCACCGCGAAAATCACCGCCGACCGCGTCGCCGCCGACCTCGTCCAACAGATGGAGGACGTCAAGAAGGGTGCGGAAGCGGAGGTCGACGCGCTGGGCACGCGGCTGGAGGGCGCGCTGACCGAGCTCGCGGACGCGCGCGCGCTCGCGGTCGGACTCAACGGCTTCACGCTGAACCCCGAAGGGTCCGAATCGTTCCCGAGCGAAGCCGCGACGGATGGATCGGATGGATCGGATGACCTCGACAAACAACCCGCGTCGCCGGGAACCGGATCCGCACCGAACGAGCTCCTCGAGGAGCTCGTGCGGCGCCGCGTCAGGGAGGCGCAGCTCGAGGCTGACGCCGCGAAGCTCCGCGTGCGACTGGACGCGGCGGAGTCGCAAGCGCGACGCACCCGCGCCGAGCTCGAGGATTCCGCCGTTTTAAAAAACGCCGCGTCAAATTCGCCAAATTCGGGCGCCGGTTCCGTGGGCGCCGCCGGCTCGGACTCCGACGCGGCACTCGCGTCGTCCGAGCAGCTGGCCGAGTACAAGGCTAAGTGCGCGCACCTCCGGTCGATGCTCGACGCGAAGGAGGAGGCGCTGGAGGAGGTTGAGCGCCGAGCGCGATCCGCGGCGGAGGCGGCTGCTTCCTTCGCTAAAGCAGCCGCCGAGACGCCCACTCGCTCACCGCCCGTGGAGAAGACCACGGTGGGTGCCGAGGGTGCCGTCCAGGCCATGGATGAGACCGCCGTGGAGGCTGCGGTGCAGAAGCGACTCGCCGCGGTGGGCTCAATCATCGAGACGTGGCGCCGAGCGGTCGAGGCCAAGGAGCTCGAGATAGGCGCGTTGCTCAAGAAAATCACCGAGCTCGAAGCCGTTACCGCTGAACAGACGGATTCCGCGAATAGGGACGACGCATCATCGGACAAGCTCGCGGATGCGGAGCGCGAGGTTCACGCCGCCGCGAACAAGCTCGCCGCCGCGCTGCTCGCGTCGGAGGATCCCGCCGAGACGGCGCGCGCCGGGCCCATCTCCAAGACGAAGAAGATGCCGCTCGGCGTCGCGACGGACGCGATAACGGCTCGACTCGCGTACCTCGCCAAACGCGCCGAGGTCCACGAGTCCGAAACCCGCCGGCTCGTCGACGCCGAGGCGCGCGTTCACGCGATGCACGAGGCGGCGATGGCCAAGGCTGACGCGCGGCTCGCCGAGCTCGCGCACGCGCTCAAGGAGAGCGCTGAATCCGAGGGCAGGGCTCAGGCGGCGGCGGCGCAGGCGACGGCAGCGAAGGCCGGCGCGGAACAGGCGCTCGAGAAGTGCGTCGACGACCTGCGCGCGGCGGAGGATCGCGTCCGCGCGCTCACGCAGCGCAGCGACGGGGCGCAGGAGCGCGATCAGAGCGGCCAGGCGAAGGCGCTCATGCTCCAAGCCGAGTGCTCCGAGCTTCGCGCCAAGGTTGAAAAGCGCAACAGAGAAGTTCGCGAGCTGAACCAGATGCTCAAGGCGTGGGAGGCGATGCGCCACAGCAAGGACCAGCAGATCGCGCAGCTCGTCGAGCGCTGCAGGAAGTTCGAGGAGGAAGCAGCGGATAAGGCGAGGGCCATCGACGCCATGCGATCGCGACTCGGCCGCGGCGGCGCCGACGACGAGAACGGATCGGTCGGCTCGGTTTCCTTCAACAGGACTCCGAATTCCGCCCGAAGGAGCCCCACCGGGACGTCCATGCGCCTCTCGCCGTCGCCCGCGCCGTCGTCGGTGTCGTCGTTCGCGTTCGGCACCAGGGCTCCGTCGTCGTCGCGGTCACCCGAGAACGTCAAGGCGGAGCTCGCGGGCGGAGAGTTTGGGAAGGAGAACCCGAGTCCGGCGGCTTACGGGGCTTATGGGTCGGCGACTAAGCGGTTCGCGTCGACGCTCGGGGTGAAGGGGTCGATCGATGATGAGGTTCGTACGCGTGTGGGCGGGGCGTACGTGTCTGTCGTTGGGGATGTGAGCCCACGGGGCGGGGTTCCGAGCCCTAAGCGCGCTTTGCGAACGCTCGGGAGGTGATGAAGTTAGACCGTCAAGGTAGCTACTCTGAATATCATACAACTTTAGGTATCATTTGTATATCTCTTATCAAGCATGCGGCAAACAGTCACAGCCACTCCTTTTTCACGTTAGAATACGAACTCTTCAGCAAGGGCACACGTCCTCGACGCGTCATTCGTTTCGGCAGAGTCTTCGCCGCTCGTCGCGTCCATCGCGTCCATCGCGAATGTCGGGCGAGGACGGCGTCCCGCTGCGGCAGCGCGCAGCGGGCGCGGCGGTCGCGGCTTGCGTCTCCGCGGTCGTCGTCAACCCGCTGGACGTCGTCAAGACCCGCATCCAGGCGCAGGGTGCCTTCGCGGGGTCCATGACCAAGCCGCCGCCCGGGTCGTTCAGCGCCGCGCCCGCGCTCGTGGGCGCCGACCACGTGTGCCCGCCGCGATGCCCCACCACCGGCAACCTCAGCAAGCTCTGCGCCCCCGAGTGCAACGTCTACACCTCCACGTTGGACGTCCTGCGCAAGATCTGGCGGCAAGAAGGCCCGATGGCGCTCTTTCGCGGAACATCCACCGCGCTCGCCATCGCCGTGCCAACCGTGGGCATCTACCTCCCGTGCTACGACCTGTGCCTCGGGGAGCTACGAAGGGCGATGGTCGGGTCCGAGTGGGGACGGGACTACCTGGCGCCAATCGCCGCGGGCGCCACGTCGCGGACCCTCGCGGTGCTCTGCGTCGCACCCTTAGATCTGGTGCGAACGCGAACGCAGGCGATGAAAACAATCGGAGCCCGAGGGTCCGGACAAGGAGGATCCGTGGGCGGTGACGGGGTGAACAAAGGGGGGCACGCCGCGCGGGCCGTGCCGGGGCTGTGGCAGGGGCTCGCGGCGTCCGCGGCTGGGGACGGACACGCGTCGGACACAAGTCGGACACACGCCGGCGGTACAATCTGGAATAGAAGCGCGAGGGGAGCGAACGCGGTGCGACGGCTGTGGACGGGGGTGGCGCCCACGCTCGCCAGGGACGTGCCTTACTCGGCGGCGTACTGGCTCGCGGTGGAGACGTTGAGGGATGACCTGACGCGGCGGGTGCGGGCCGCGCGGGGCGACGCAGGGGCCACCGGAGGGGACACGGGCGCGATGGAATTTGCAGATTCTTCGATGGATTCTTCTTCGGCTTCGCCGCTCTCACTCGGCGACTCGCTTCGCGTCAACTTCGTCGCCGGTGTGTGCGCGGGTGCCGCGACCGCTGCGCTGACCACCCCGCTGGACGTCGTGAAGACCCGGGTTCAAATCCGCGACGTGCCGAAAGATTTCGCGGGGGGTATTCCCGTGGACGGGCCGGGAGGATCGGGATCTCGGCCGGCGGCGGTGAACCCAAAACGAGGGGTCTTCGCGGAGCTGGCGGTGATCGCCAAGGAGGGCGGTGCGAAGGCGCTGTTCGCCGGGTGGGCACCGAGGGCGATCCGCGCGGGGCCCACGTGCGGCATAGTACTCGTGGCGTACGAGTTCGCCAAGACGTGGGAGATGTGAACGCATACACTTAGATAGCTTTTTTTAGAATCTGATTCAAAACCGACGAAGGAAACGCATGACGTCGACGGGGCGACGGAGACGCTTGTAGTATCCGCGGTGCTCGTGCGCACAAAGCGTCGCGCGGGTTCGCGGGCGGACAGGTTTTCCGCGTCTTTGCCGTCGCGTTCGAACGCGCGCTCGCGGGTTCGTGTCTCTGGGTCGTCGTCTCGCTTCGTCTCGCCCAAACTTCGCCCGTCGCGTCGTCGTCGATCAGCCACCCAAACACTTCGGGAAAGCGCCCGCGGACGGAAGTTTGAGTTTGACCTCCCCGCGCCGGCATGGGGAAGGGCGGCGGCGGGGGCGGCGACGCCGTGACCGCGACCGCGCTGCGGCGGTCGCCTCGGTCCAAGGCGGACGCGATCGCCGGGGGCCGGGGCGCCGAAGAGCCCGCGCAAGGTGCGCTCCCACGGCGGAAGGATCGCACTGATAAACCCCACCAATCTTGGGACGATGACGAGCGAGATCGGCCCGAGCGGTTCACGGGCCCGGAGCCCGTGTTGCCCACCAGGTGGTGGCACGCGGTCCATCACGCGCTCGTGCTGACCGCGTGCGTGTGCCTGCACGTCACCACGTACGCCGACGACGGGCCACGCGGCGGAGGGTTCTTCCACTCCATCCCGCTCACGCTGATCATGGTGAGTTTATTTTTATTTCCATATGGGCGATTAGACTGACGGCGTGTTTTGTTCACAGATGTGGTACGGAGACGCCTACACCGCTCTGCTGCACTGCGCGCTGGACCGCCCGGAGTGCCTGAACGTGCCGCTGCTCAACGGCGCTGCGCGTGGGTTCCAGGCGCATCACGAGTTCCCGTACGCATCCACGCGCGGCCGAGGCGTATACCGCATGATCTGCGATACGCATAGGATCCAAATAATCACAATCGCGAGCGCGCTGGTGTTCGGGAGGTGGAACGCGATGACGGCTCGTGTTTGCCTGATGAAACTGGCGGTGTCCGCGTACGGCGGCGCCACCGGGCACTTCTACGCGCACGGGGGCGGGGCGGGGCGGCCGGGTTGGGTCAAGGCGGCGCAGAAGTGTCACTTACTGCTGCCCCCCGAGCATCACGTCGGCGGGCACCACGTAAAGCCGCACGATAAAAACTTCGGCATCGTCAACGGATGGAGTAACCGGGTGCTTAACCGCGTGCTGTCACACGAGACGCCGAGCGTCCGGACGATGCTGTGGATCTGGGGGTTCCTGAGCCTGTTCGACGTCGCCATCATCGAGCGGTGCGTCGCGCCGTAGGTGTCGGGAGTCGCCGCTCATGTATCATTTTTAAAAAACATTTATTTTTTTCATCCTCCGAGTAACGACTCACCCCGTGATGGACTCAAACTCCGCGAACCGCTTCTCGCGCATCTCCGGGCACCCCGTGTTACCCACGAGCCCTCGGCGCATGGCGTTCTTCTTGAGCTCCACCGTGTACTCCTCCGGGAATTTGTACCCCAGACCGTCGTGGAACTGATGGTACATCTCCGCCGGGTAAAACGGAAGTTCGTTCGAGTCGTAGATCCAAACCGAGTTGAACACGTCATCCTCCGTCGGCTTGGTGTTCGGCTTGTTTCCCTCGCCGGACACCAGCTTCATCCCGTTGACGTTTTCCTCCTCGATGACCTTCATCAAAGGCGAGTTCATACCCCCCGGCACGCCGATCATGTTCCGGTAGCCCGCCCCAGAGTCTTGCGGGTCCAGTCGTTGCATCCCTGCGAACAAAACACGATGTCATTAATCTAATTGCCCATATGAGAGAATAAAAATAGACTCACCAAAGCCGCGAATCTTCTTAAAGTTGGCAAAGTACGTCTTTGCGAACGCGCGCAGGTCCTCCGTCGCCTTCGTCGGGCTGGTGTCGCTCAGCACCGTGCGGACGACCTCGCCGTGGCCGAGTCGTTCGTACACCGTGTCCGGGGCGCCGTAGTAGTAGCACACCTTGCCGTCCTTGCCCTTCGCGGAGAACCCCCCGGCGTATCCGACGAGGGAACTGACCTCGTCGTCGGAGCGCCCGAGTTGCGTGCGCTCCGTCTGGACGAACTCGTGTTGCCGGCCCCAGAAGCACCCGTTGCCGAAGTACACCTCGGCGCCGGGTGCGACCGCCGCGAGGTCGCCCAGCGGCTGCGCGGCGACGGCGCGGACGGAGGAGGACGCCGAGATGGAGGCCTCATCGGCGCGGACGATCTCCGGGGAAATCAACAGCGTAGATAACGCGGCACCGAACAGCACTCGACGGGACGCCTTCGCCGGGGGGGGCGCCTCGGAGGGTACGGAACCCGCGCGCACCTGGAAACGCGCGCGGGGTCGAACGGGCGCGAACGAGAGGGAACTGACGACAGACATCTCGACACACTCGCGCGGGATGGAAGTGACGACGGATCTTATCGCTGAGCTGGCACGACACGTCGCACAAAAAAATTATGTTCCTAAGACTCTAAGTGTACTGTAAGTGCGGACACTACCGATCATTCGTGTCGTCCTCAACGCCGACACCCGCGCGCTGCATGTCCCGCTCCAAACCCCGGACGCTCACCCTCGTCCACCCCACGAGCGCCACCGCGTCGCCCTCGAACTCAGTCGCGTAACTCGCATCCTTCGTCAGATGCCCCGTGTTCGACCGAACGTACTTGATCCCGTTCGCGTGACACACGTCGCCGAACCAATCGCCGTCGCCCGGGGGCACGTCGATGAGCCACCGCGTGTGTGTACTTCCCGCCCACAGGACGTTGGTGAGACCCGCGCCGTGCACCCCGAACACCACCCGCGCGTTGCAGAACATTTCCCTCTGCTCCGCCACCGATTTCCCATCCAGCGAACCGAATCCAAAGCGCCAACCTTTCGCCTTCGCCCACCGGTTCAAAAACTTGTTCACCTCGGCCGGGTTCGTGACCGCCCGCACCTTACGCGCCAGTAACTCGTCGTCGGTGAGGTGTTCCACGTCCGGGACGTTGAACTCGCGAGCGATGGCGTCGACGTCGCCGCGAGTGACGTGGACGACCTCGGGGCCGTCGCATTTCTTTTGTGTTTCCGCGTCTTCCCTGTTGCGTTTGGCGATGCGACGGAGCGGGCCGTAGAGGCTCGTCGGCGAGGTATCGTCCGCCTTGCACATCCGGGCGGTGTCTGTCGTGTGTCGTCGTGGGCCGCCGCGTCTGCCCAGCGCGCCGTTCGTTGAGTCTCCTCGAGACGAAGAGCGTCGAGATGCGTCGACGCCGTCATCGCCCGAGTCAACGAATCGAACAGTCGCGTTGTTGACGAGGGAGGCGACCTCCGTGGTGACCGCGCGGATGAGCGCGTCCTTCCCTTTCCCCGCCGCGCGCAGCCTCGCGAGCGGGACGTGCACGTTGTAGCACGCGCCCGGCCCGTTCACCGCCGTGCATCTCAACACCGACGGCACGAAGTTTCTCATGATGTGCGAGTAGTGCGTCGGGACGTCGTCCACCTGCTCGCCGAGTGGGTACCCGAGCCACCACTCGTTGCCCTCGGTGGCCTCGCGCGGTACGAGCCCCGCGCCGACGATGCGGACGTCCGCGCATCGTCCGTGCGTGGTGGGTACGTGGCGTGCCGCCGATGCGTCTCCCAGCCCGGCCGCGGGGAACTGAATCTCGCCCCCCGCAGATGGGGATGACAGCACCGAGCGCGAGATGCCAGCCACGCCGAGGAGTGTCACCAGCACCGCCGCGCACGATACGACGATGAAGCCGGCGTGGGAGCGTTCACGTGACATCGTCTGCTCCGCCTTGTCGCGCATGGAGCGCGCCGTGCGTCCGAGTGGGCGCGCGAACGTGCCCGCGGCGCGCGTTAGAAATGGAGTAACACCTTCTCTCGAGATTGGTGAATAGCAAACGGCAAATGCGCATACAAGTACATTTAAATAGACAAATAGAATATCCTAACTGTTTAACTCGTGTATCAAGTGGCCTATATATTGTTAACTGAAAACTCTGCTTTCCGGATAGATCTGACGTCGAGAGCCGGACACACTCGCACACACCGTTCCCGCACGTCACCCATCGGTGTATCGCGATGTCGTCGCCCGCGGTCGTCGCCCCGCGGTCCCTCGCGCGCCCGGTGACCCGCCGCGATGCACCCCAAACCCGCCGTCGCGCACCATCCACCCATCGCGCGACAGCACCCACAGGCATCGCCAGTCCCGAGGTGTCGACGCTGCGAGACGAGCTCCTCGCGCTGCTCGGCGAAGGCGGCGAAGGCGAGCAGCGCATGGCGCGGTTCGTGGACAGATCCAGGCTGGAGCAGCTCGTGGACCAGCTCGAGGCGGTCAACCCAACCCCGAAGCCCTTCGAATCCGAGACGGCCATGCGACTGCTCCTAAACGAGTGGCAGCTCGTCACCACGTTCAAGCCGGGAACCGGCGACGTACGATTCACCGACCCGGAATCCTGGCGCAAGTACATCTTCGACCAAGGCCCGTCCCCGGTGCAGTCCTTAGTCGTCGGAGCCGGGACGGTGGACAACGTGTTCCAGGTGCTGGAGGATCCGAGGGGATCACCGGAGAATGGAGCCAAGTGGAGAAATGTGGTGGAGTTCGGGCCGCCCGGGACGTCTCTGTCCATCGAGGCCGTCATGGAGGGCATCAGGGACGATAACTCCTTCTTCTACAGGTTCAGCGGCGGGTACTTCGACGTGCAGGGTACGTGGGGAGGACCGGACGGCATGCGGATACCTTACCCAGTGCCGTTTGATGTTTTAGAAAAACTTAGGCCGGGGCAGACCAAAGGATGGTTCGCGACGACGTACCTGGACGAGCGTCTGAGGATATCGCGCGGGAACAAAGGGAGCGTGTTCGTGCTGAAGAGGCCGGGTGGGTACTGGGAGAAGGAGGGAGTCTAGATGGTGTTAACGACGGTATTGTTAGCGATGTAGTGCGTTGATAGACGACGGTTGTTGTTAGGCATTTGCTGGACATTCATTCATCGATGAGCTCGACTTCAAACCGTGAGGCGCTGCGGGTGCGACGCCTCGGGGTGCGATGAGCGGCATCGCCGAGTACCGCCGGCGCACGCATGCGCGTCACCGCCCCGTCGTCGCGGTCGCCAGCGCGCCCGAGGTGGACGCGTGCCTCGCGCGGAGCGGCCTGACGCTCGTCGACGCCTTGCGGCCGTGGAGCGACGTCCGAGGGATCTCCTTCAGCGTCCGGCTCAACCCCGAGAGTGGGTACCCGCACGTGCTGAACGAGTTTAGGGTTCGGTTCCACGACGCGCGGGAGTGCGCGCGGGTGCCGGATGACGTCGCGGATGCCCACGCGGCGGAAGCGCTGACCCCGTGGTCGCCCGCGGACGCGCACGGACTCGCGAGCGCGCTCGAGGGTGTCCCATCAAACGTCCCGTCCCTCATCGCGCACGCCAGGGGCGAGGACGGGATGACGACGCCGGGCGACAAACCCACCGGCGTGCGCGATGGAACCAACAGAGAGAAGGTATTCGCGGCGCCGTGGCTCGATGCGTACCACGCGCGGTTCGATCGCGCCATGCAGTTCGCCGACCACGAAGCCGTCGATCATCCAGTCGGCATCGTCTACGCGGTCATGGCAAACACGCCTGGGGAGGACCCGGGGGAGGCGTACAGGAGACTCGCGGAGGACCCAAACGTGTTCCCGCCGGTGCTGAGAGATACAACGCTGGCGGATGCGGACGTTCCGAGGCACTGCCTCTTAGTACACGACGCATCGTCGCCGTCGGCGCCGACGGACGCCGACCTCGACGCCTTGCGAACGTCGATGCAAAATTCAATCGGAGCGGCGGCGAACGGCGGGGTCTTTATCCTTCCCGTGAACGGCGCGCGCGAGCCGGTGAGCGGCCGAGCGGATGCGTGGACGCCGCACGTCGAGACCAGGCTCGTGGCGCCGGTGGGTATCGAACCGGGTACCGTCGGATCGTCGCCCAGGGGCGCGTACCTCTCCGACGAGGACGTCGAGCGGCACAAGGTATTCGTCGCAGAGTTGGTGAACATGTCGTTGCTGCCGTCCATGGACAGGCGCGCCAAGTCTCTGAATGCGGTGATCATCGCCAACAGGAAAGGTTTGAAGAACCAGCTCAAGTCGTTCTGGGGGCGGAGCACGGGTCAGATCGTCAAGCCCGAGGGCGACGGGGGGTACGCCAGGTACCTTTCTTTTCATTAATTTCACATGGGCAATTGCATTGACGTCATCTTTTGTGTATTCACAGGGATTCGATCGAGTCGCAGATGAGACGAGCCGCGGACCTGTCCATGGCGCTTCGCGATTACGAGGGCGCCGCCGGTCTGTACAGGCTACTCGCCGCGGACTACAAGGCGGACAAGGCGTGGCGGCGGCTGGGCGCCGCGCAGGAAAGCCTCGGTCACGCGCTAGCGATGTCGGCGACGCCGCGGCGGTGGTCATCGGAGGGACCGCCGCATCGAGAGGCGCGGCGCGAGGCGGAGGCGGCGCTGGAGTCCGCCGCGGGATGCCACGCGCGCGCGTCGGTGCTCCCGTCGGTGCCCGAACCACCACCGGCAGGGTCATCCGCGCCATCGCTCGACGGATCGATCCCCGCGACGGATCGAGCGAGGTGGGCCACGAAAGCGGGTTTGGCACACGCCGCTTTCCTCGCGTCGTGCGGCGCGCATAGGGAGTGCGCTTCGCCCTTGATGCGCGCCTCGGCTGAAGATTCGCAGAACCACGTGCGTGCGGCGTTGTTACTGGAAGGTGCCGCGCACGCGTACCTTCGGTCGGAGGTTCCGATGCCGAGGAAGTGCGCCATACACATGGTCCTCGCGGGTCACCGGTTTAATCAAGCGCAGGTGAGTTTCTTTGTATTTCCGTACGGGCAATTTAACTGACGTGTTTGTTTTACAGCTTCGAGCCTTCGCGGTGCGGTGCTACGCATCCGCTTTGACTGTCTATGCGCACGAGGGTGCGCCGCTGGGGAGGCTCGCCGCGTCGTGGAGTCGGCTACGGGGTGTAGAGGGTGAGGTTAAGAGTAATGGAATGGATCCGGAGCGGGTTCGAACCGGGGACCTGGCGGGAAAGGTTGGTTGGTCCAGGGCGAAGGAGCACCTGCACTTCGCGCTGGGACGGCAAGCGGCGGCGGCGGGGGAGATGAGCGGCGCGTGTCGATACTTCCGTGAGTTGCTGACGTGTGCCGAGTCGCAACCCGCGGCGACGCAGGCGACGTACCTCAAGGAGTACCTGTTCGTGTGCCAGCGCGCGATGGAGACCCTGA
>Ga0302114_10000097_pt1 | contig 60958 bp, 38 predicted proteins | sample AG5_Surface_MG_FD_203107 | JGI IMG/M metagenome (GOLD analysis project Ga0302114, IMG submission 203107) | Marine microbial communities from Western Arctic Ocean, Canada - AG5_Surface | ecosystem: Environmental > Aquatic > Marine > Oceanic | place: Canada: Western Arctic Ocean | collected... | reverse complement strand
TCCTCCCACCCCGGGCACTTGTTGTCCACGAGATATTGGGTGATTGGAATGTGTGCCGGTGTCGTCGACGTATCGGGGGCGGCGATGGATGCGTGACCGAACGCCCTGTAATCCCACCGATATCCGTTTTCGTGAAGCCACTTGACGACGTGCAGGTGGCCGGATACAGAGGCGGCGAAGTAAGCGTTCTTATAGCGGCCACAGGTGAGGATGCATAAACCGTTCGCCATCGCCCATTGGAGCACCTTCAGACAACCGTGTTCCGCTGCGAAAAAGCAGAGCGATCTTCCCGTATTTACCCGGGGCATGAGCTTGAGGACCCTTTCCTTTGGCAAAGACAGAGCCTCGTCGTTATCGAGAAGGGTGAGGAGCTTAGGTCGGTTCTTGTTGGCAAGGATGCCCCCGTCACGGATTTTGTACGCGCCACATCGCAAACATTTTTCGTACTATTGAAGACATGCTCGCACATGGGGAGGTAGAACCTGCGGGGCAGGGCCTCCTTCTGCTTCGACACGTGCAACCAGAACTTGCTAGCCCGCGCGAGTGCTGCTCTGGTCCTGACGCACTGTATCTTGGAGAACACGAGCGCGGCGATGTTCACACCGGGCTCGAATGCGACTGCATCGTCCGTATCGTCGTCGTCGAGGATGATGCTACGCGCGCGCTTGCTTAACCAGAGCAACATTGTGTGCGGTCCGGGGGCGAGGCTCCACCTGTCCGAGGCTTTTGGCAGCTTTTGATGAGGTTCGATTGAGATTTTTTCAGGATTCAACAGACCAGCAGCCAGTCAGCCAATCAGCGAGGAATGCTTGCCAGTTTGGGCAGATTGCTGGCTATCCATCCGAGTCAGCTCGATTTCGAACTCCCGCGCCCTCCTCTCGACGGGTGCGCACAAGGGACGCGCACGCACGAGATCACCCTTTAACACGATGAGCACCATCGCATCGACGACCGCGATTCGCGCGCGTCACGCGATCGCCGCCCCCAAGGCGCGCGGATCGATCACCGCCCAACTCGCGATGAGGGCACCCATCAACGCGTCCTCTTCCAGATCGCGCGCTTCGGTTGTGGTGATGGCGGGTGGCGACCAGAAGCTCGGCACCGACAAGACGTACAACTGCGTGGTCACCGAGGACGGCGTGATCGTCGCGAACGACATCCCGTCCGGCGTCTACGAGGTCTCCGCGTGGTGGGCGGGCGCCACCTCGGGCGACGAGGAGGAGCAGCCCCTCGCGCCCCGATGCGACAGCGAGCGGCAGCGCGGCTGCGAGGTGCGGTGCGAGATGACCGCGGAGGGCGAGCTCGTGTGCGAGGGGCTCAGCAGCGGGATGTACCGGGTCATCAACGCCAGCGAGTACGACGCCGAGTGCGAAGTCAAGGACGGGTCCTTCGAGTGCAAGACCTCATTCGACGAGGAGCCACTCACGCTGGACACCGACGACTTCAAGGCTGTGGAGACCGAGGAGGAACACGGGTTCAGGATGGGCGGATAACTGGGGTTACGTCTGGAGTAATTATCTAATCGTTATTGACAGCGTAGGAGTGGGTTGAGTGAACGCATATGCGACGCTAGAGTCGGTCCGTGTGCGCGGCGTCGACGGGGGGTAACCAGTCCCCCTCTGCGGCGAATCTTATTGTTTTTTGTGATGAAAGTCTAAACCGGTGAGACGTTAATCCGTTCGTTCCGCTGTGTCGGGTGACTCTATTCGCCACGCGTGTCGCTCCCACGTGTCCCCCGGGAGCATCTCCCTCACCCCCCGCACCGCACGCACCGCCGCCTCACGCGTCACCGGCGATTCCTTCGTTCCCCCCGCGATCGCCGCGAGAGCGACGGCGACTTTCTCGCCGCCGCCGCCCCGACCCGAACCCTCCTCGACTCCAAACGCAACCGGAAGCGTCGCCGGAAGGCACCGAACCACGTCATCGTCGTCCAGCCCCGACGCTCCCTCGTGTCCTCCCACGACGATCAAACCGGACCACGCGCCGCACAGCCACGCGAGGGTGACGAGGCCGTCGTCCAGACCGACCGACTCCTCCAACCACCGACCGCGGAGCCACCGCGGCGGAATCGCCAAATGCTTCCCAACCGCGCAGAGGTGCGTCGCCATACACCGTCCGAGCCGCGTTAGCTCCCCCAAAGGCATCCACGTCGCGAGCGGTTTCACGTCCCCGCGGGGAATCGAACCCGCGACCGCGAGACGCGCGCGAAGCGAGTTGGCCGCGAAACTGTGCGCGGAGGTATCCGCGGCGAGAGCGCACGATCGAGCGGCTCCAATCGGAGCTCCGCCGTTTGGCGACAGCGCCTCGACGGCGGCGTCGAGCTCGGGCCCGCCAGGCCGCGCGATCGCGCCGCACAGCTGTGCGCACGCGTCCGCGATCTCATCCTCGGTCCACGGACCGCGGGGCAGGCGCGAGCCCGCGGACGCGAGCCCGCGCCACGCCGCCGCGACGGCGTCGATCGTCGATTTCATCTCTTCATCGTCTTTCTCCTTTTCGTGCGTCTCGCCCAGGGCGGACACCGCGGACGCGACTGACGCGGCGCATCGACGCAGCGCCGCGGCCGCCGCCGCGCGGGGTAACGCGGCGACGCACTCGCCGAGGGACGCGAGCACCCTCGGCGGTGGCGGCTTTATTATCGGATCCATTTGAGTCACCTCCGCCATACCGAACTCGTCGAAGGCTTCCGCGTCCGTCGGCTGTTCACCCAAGAGGCTCTCCAGCAAGCCGCCGCCCACGGACGGACCCGGGTGCGCCACCGCGAGCGCCACGCACGCGTCCACCAGGTCAACATCCCCGCGCCGCGTCAACCGACGCAGCGCGCCCGGCCAGTCACCGGCGGGGAGCCTGTCGAGCGTCGATAGCGTCCGCAGCGCCCTCGTCGCGGCGATCGACGAGGTGTCACCCGCAGTCGCCGCCGTCACCAACGCGCCGATCGCTCCGCCGACGCCGTTGGAACCCGTACCCGTAGAGGGACCCTTCAACGATGATGCGGAGGCGGGTGCGGACGCGGACGAAGCTGCCCAGGCGGAGGCGCGAGCCGCGCAGCGATCCGCCGCGACTGCGAGCCCCCACGCCGCGACCTCCCTGGCGCGGATACCCACAGCGCCCTTCCCCCCAGTCGCCGCCGCCGCCGCCGTGCCTTCCGCGGAGGATGCCGCCTCGAGCGCCGACAACGCACGCTTGGCGAGCCGCCCGCCCTCCTCCCCGCCCCACACGAGCGGCGCGGAGAGGTGTTCAGTGGACGTATCTCGCGCGCGGCCGCCCCCCGCGCCGCTCAAGCCGTAGTTTGCGATGATCGTATCAACCGTCGGAAGTATCCAGGTCCCGCCGACGCACGCGGCCAGCCCGAGGGCCGCCGCGGTGTGCGCCGTCTCGCCGTGTGGAGCAGACGGAGGCGTGTGTCCACCGCTCGTGTGTAACAGCACGTCGGTCAACGCGTCGATCGTTTGTGTCGCGAGCCGCCGATCCGTCGAGCACCCCGCGGCGAGCGCGACGTCCAACAGGGCGCCGCAGCTCGCGAGACTGTTTAGCCATACGGATGACCGTTCACCCGGGGTAGCCGCGAGTGATACGATGAGGCGCAGAGTGTCCGTGACGTGTCTGTCCACCGGTGCGTTGGACGCTAACGCGAGCGCCGCCGCCGTCGGTGCCGCCGCGGCAGCCCCGGCAATCTCCGCCTGCGAATACCCGGCGTCCCTGTCGCAAACAAAACACGTCGTCATTCTAATTGCCCGTACGAAAATGAAAAGAAACGTACCCGCTCCGTAAGATGTTCTCGAGATGGCGCATGTGCCCGACGACGTGGCCGAACCCGCCGTGGGCAAAGTCCGCGCCCGCAGCCGCGAACGCCTCGCCGTGCATCGCACCAACGCGAAACAGCGCGTGCGCCTCGGCGTCCTGAACGTCGTCCGAGACTTCAAACTTGAAAGCTGAATTTGAAAGCGAGTCGCGGTAGCTTGAAAGCATCTCGGTCCTCCACGCGCCCGCGCCGGGCCCGTGCGTCTCCACGTCGCGTCCCAGCCCCAGTAGGAACATACCCAGCGCCTCAGCCGCGGCGCCGGCGGTGCGCCCGCTCCACGCCGGCCCGGTGACGGACGAAGTCGTGAGCTCGTTTAGTAAAAATTGAGCGCACGATTCCCGTCGAGGCTTGTCAGCCGCGTGGCACCGGCTCACGGCGGCTGCGTACGCCAGAAACGCGCGCCTCTCCGCGCCCACCATGGACCCGGAGGTCAGCCCTTCGTGGATCGCGTCCGTGACGGACTCCGTGGTTCCTTTAACGTCGTGGTTCGAGCCGTTTTCAGCCGTTTTCGAACTCACGCCGTTTGCGAAATCGAGAAGCGCCGGCGACGACATCGCGAGCGCCGCGTTGCTCCTCGCGTCCGGCGTGGCGTTCGGATCCGCGAGCGTTTTAAATAAAACGGCCGTGACGGACGCGACGGCCTCCTCGGACGCGACGGAATCAGACTCGGCGACGTTGGCGAACGCGGCCACCTCGGCACGGAGCCACCGGCGGATGAACCTGTGCCAAGATTTCAAAAAGGTCTGCCCGTGCCACCAGTGCGACCTCGGGGGTTCCCTGATTTCGGCGGCGCACGACGCGAACGCGCGTCGGTGGGCCTCCGCGCGCGCGCGAAGCTCCGCGTTGACCTCCGTGGCGCGCCGGCGGGCGTCGACAACGTGGTCGCCGTCGTCGGCGCGCGGGGCAGGGCGGAAGAGGAAGAGGTGCGCGCCCGCGCCGGCGGGACCGTACCTTTCTTGGACGTTCCCCCCGCCTCCCCCCTTGGACGCGCCGTCGAGCCGGGGCATGGTCCGGAGGCGCCGCGGGGTGGTGTTCAGCAACCTATGCAGCAGCGGGTCGTTGGACGCCGCCGCGTGACCTTTTTCCCTTCGAACCTTCGCGTCGTTTTTGGACGTTTCGTCGGACGTTTCTGGGCGTAAAAAGCCGCCGGGCGCGAGATGTGATCGAGCCATGCGCCCGCGCTCGAGCCTCGCGACGCCTTCCACGACCTTCGCCGCCGCGCTCACCGTCGCCGACGTGGACGATGCTGGATCGGTGAGGTACGCGATCGCCAGTTCGCCCGCGGGGACCGGTGCGGGTGTGCACGCGAGCGTTTCGTCATCCTTCTCATCCTTCTCATCCTTCGCGGGCGGCTCGACAAGAACCTTCGGGTCGAACCTCCCCAGCGCCTCGTACGCAGCCGCCCGCGTCCCTTCGTCGCCCGGCCCGCTAAACCCTAACCCTAAACCCACCCTCGCGCACTTCCACGCGGCGCCCGCGACCGCCGCCGCGGCATCCGGCCGGGCATCCGCGTCCAGCCACCCCGCGCCAAGCAACCGAGCCCACTCCGTCCTCACGATTACATCCGCGGGGGCGCCGTCGCCCAGCCGAGCCACGACGACGCGGAACGCGGCGTAGAAATCGAGCGCGTCCGCGTCGCACATCAGACGCACCGACTCGAGCGCCAACGCGCGCGCCACGGGCGGCGCTTTCGGATCCAGGAACGAACGCAGCGGGCCGACGAGGTCGCACGCGCCGTGCGGGTCGGATTGCGCGCATCGCATCGTCGCCGCCGCCGCGCCGATGACGACGGCGGGATCGCGCGAGGTGGCCGCGTGCTCCAGGGCGGCGCGGAGCCTCGGAAATGACCCGGCGTGGTGTCGCCAGAGGTCCGCGAGGAGCGTCAGGGCCAGCGCGTGGGCCTTCGGGTCCGGCGCCTTGGCGTCGGCGGTGAACCCCAGTTTCAGCGCGGAGTCGGAATCGTCCCCTTTGGAATTCGTCAGAGAGTCGTCCGGGATCGGCTGGACCAGCGGGGAGAGCGCGCGTAGCGCGACGGGCGCGCCGAGGGGATGCGCGGCGCCCGCGGTCGCCGCCCTGAGCGCCGCGAGCGCCGCACGCGCCGAAGCCTTCCTTTGAACCGCCGCAGTTTCGTTTTTGTTTTCAGACCTGCGACTCAGCGCCTTGATCGCGAGCAGCGTCGGCGGGAGCGACGACGGCGCGCGGTCGGGTACCGCCGCCATCCGCTCGCCCAGCGCCGCAGCCGCCCGCTCGCGGACCCGCGGGTTCGGGTGCGAAACGAGCACGAGCGGGAGCAGCGGCGGCGCCGTCCGCGAGGAGTCAGCCGCGGTGAAATCGCCTCCGTCGTTGCCGAGGTTTCGTCGGCGTCGGCGGCGGCGCTCGGCCTCCGCCTTGACCGCCGCCAGGTCCGCCGCCGTGTCCGCGTCGAGCACCGCGAGCGTCCACGCGTCTGTACACGCGTCGACACCGCTTCCTCCGGTGCGCCAGTCGCGGTGGAGGATATCCACCAGCGCCGAATCCATCGATGATCCACCCCCGCAGCCGCCTTCGATTTCTTGGGTTCCGTCTTTCACATTCTCGACTCTCATCGTCCTCGGTGTCACGAGCGATGTGGCGAGCGCCCCGCCGCGTTCCCTCGCCAGCGACATCGCCTCGCTCACCCGTGCGCCCACCACCGCTCGCGCACACGTCCCGCCCCCCAGCACGCCGGACACCGACGCGAACTCACCGAGTAACGCGGCAATCGCGCCAGCGTCGGCCCCCGCGCCGCGGACGGCGTCGTCGCAACACTCCGCCAGGTCACACGCCATGGACCGAAGCGCGTTCCGCCCCTTCACAGACGACACGACGCATCGCACGAGCGGGGTATCCTCGGATGGAGTCCCCGCGCTATCCCCGGTCACCAGGCCCAGCATCCTTCGTAACGCTCCGAGTAAAGACGTTACGCATTCACCGCGTCCGACGCACTCGCGCGTTATGTTCACGACGCCGAACATAGCCTCTAATGACGCGTACGCGATCCCTCGGATCGATGACGTGTCGTTAGTTCCCCCCGGGAAACTTCGGCGCGCCGCGGACTCGAGGGCGTCCGCGACGTCCGCGGCGGCGCCCGCGACCCACGCGCTGGACTCACTTTGGTCAGTTAACCCGGGGTGTCCCTGGGTTCGGTACCACGGAAGGCACCCGGCGAGAAGTATCGCGACTGGCGCCGACAACTCGAGCGAACTGCCGCACGCCGTCCGTACCAGCCTCGCGTGCAGTGCGGACCTGAACCCAGCGCCCACAGCCTTGTCGTCGGAGAGGAGCGCGTGACGCAGGAACGGGCGCAGGGATTGGAACGCGAGACGCGCGGGCGCACCCGCGAGCGCCGCCGCGGAGTCGGGGCCGTGGCCTAGGATGGCGGAGATGGCCGCGAGGACGGCGGGTGGCGCGCCGGTGGGATGCGCGCGGAGGGCGCGGCTCAGGGGATGCCGCGGGCCGACCCACTCCGCGAGTCGGCTGCGTGTGGGGTTTGTGCGATGCGTGCGTCGTCCCTGGTGGTCCGTGCTATCAGCATGGAGGTCAGCGGTGGAGTACGCGACGACGTTGGCTATGCCCCGAACGAGCGCGCCCGCCCTTCGGCGTTCGTCGCGGCGCGTCTGCGTCGACGCGCCGTCCGCGGTCGCCGCGGCGTGCGACGCGGCCAACGCCGCGAGCAGCTCACCGCACATGGCGTCCGCGTCGAAAACCCCCGCGGCGACCAGTTGCGCGCACGCTCCGCACGTCTCGTCGACGCACGCGGGCGGGGTGCCCACCAAGCATCGGCGCAGCGCATTTTCCGGGCGTTGGCATCGCCCCGAGCGTATCACGGCGACGACGCCGCGTGCCGCGACGCGCTGGATCGATGGCTGGGGCGCGGACTCGACGTGTGTGAGGAGCGCGTCCGCCTCCGCGTCCCCGCCGCCTCGAGGGCCCATGTGCCGTGCACCCCTCACGTGCGCCCTCACCGAGTGCCACCCTAATCTGAGATAACAACGTCGTTTCTCCCGAGGAAATAATCATCACAAGTTTGAATGCTCGGCTCCTCGACCGCGCCCGAGAGGGTGGGGAAGGTCCGCATCGCCGTCGTCGGCGACACGGGCTCCGGCAAGACCTCATGGGTCCACCTCATCCGCGCGAACGGCCCGCACGGCGGATCCCGCGGCGCCGGAGACGCCGTTCGGGATCAGGAGCGAACGATGGGGTGCAAGCCCGAGGTGACCTTGGTACACTTCGACGAGACGCGGGTGAACGGCGCTGACCCGCAGAGGCCGTACTTCGTCGAGATGTGGGACATCGGCGGCCATCACGAGTGGAAGAACCTCCGGCATGTGTACTACGAAGGCTTGGACGGCGTCGTGCTGGTCCACGACCTCACGCGGAAGCGAACGCTTCGTCGGCTCACTCGATGGGCTCGCGAGATCGCCGCGCGCGCGTCGTTCGCGTCGCCGACGCCCGCGGGTTCCGAGCGGGACGCCCGCGACGCCATGGTCGGCGCCGTCGGGGGTAAATTATTGGGCGATGCGCTCGACGGATGCGTCGCGCACGGCTTCGGCGGGCTCCCGTGCCCCGCGCTCTTCGTCGGCAACAAGGCGGACATTGTTAATCTCTCGGGTAAATCTGCGCGGGACGGCGAGGACGCATCCGACCCGGGGGAGATACTCAGCGCCCTACTGTGGCGCGCGTGGTGCGTCATCGCCGCCAAGCTCCGGCTCCCCAAGGCCTGGCGCGGCGACGAGTCAGCGGGTGAAGAGGGGAAGAGCCCAAAGCACGTACGGAGGGGCTCATTCGCGAGTTTGCTACCCACGGTTACCCAGGAGTTGCGACGGGTCTCGTCCGGGGTGTTCGACATCGACGATCAGGCACAGCCGGACACGCCGCCGTCCGCGTCAAACGCCGGGTCCACGACGTCAACCGCACCGCCCGGCGGTGGGCTGCGGTGCAGCGCGACGCGCGGGGACGTGGACATGACGGTGGTGGAGGCGTACTTCAAGGAGCTCATACGGCGGAGGCACTACGAGGGAAAGGCAAAGGCAACTTCGAGCGGGGGGACGGTTTGGCGGGACGGCGGTTCCGGCGGCGGGGCGATTCCGGCGAGCGCGTGGGGGGATCATCACGGGGCGGTGTTCCGGGGGGGAGCGGGCGGCGTGCCGACCGCGCCGCCGCAGCCGCGGTGGATGGGGGGAGACCGGTTAGACGCTCACGACCTGACGTGACGGTCATCAGATATATTTGGCTATCAGTCGTCGACGTTAGTAGTCAACTTTGGCTACTCCGTCTCACTTCTTCCGCTCGAACGACGGCGCCAGGATCTCCAGCAACCCGTCGGGGTTATCGATGTGCACCCAGTGCGAGCTGTTCGCGAGATAGTGCACCCGTCCCCCGTACGTCCCGATCCTCCCCACGTCCTCATCCGCCCACACAAACGCGGACCTCTCGGCTCTGACAAAATCAACCGATAAACCCACCGGCTGCGTCTCCAGCATTGGCCACAGGTCGGTAGCCTCGTAGCTCTGGTACATCGCGACGATCCCTTCGATGTCGAACACCCACGTGAGTTCACCGGTGGTGGCACCGGGCGCCGGGGTCAAGTTCGTCGTCATCCACTGCGCACCCTCCAGCGTGAACCCGGCGCCCGTCAACGAATCCACCAACGCTTTTCTGTTTGCGATTGGCATCTGGATTGTTCTGGCGTAGTTGATGGTATCCCTCGGGTGGTCCCCAGCCTCGCACCACACGTCCCCGGGGACGGTGTCGAGGACCCAGACCTGCACCGGCCGCGGGAGCTGTTTTCCGAACTGGTGCACCATGGACATCGCGACTTTACCGCCGAAGGAGTGCCCGATGAGCGAGTGGGGGTAAATTTTTAGATGCTGCAGCGTTGCGAGGACGTCCTTCGCGGCGTTGGTGACGTCGTTGGAGCCCGGGGGCGGGACGGGCATGTTCGCGGTCTGTCCGTGGCATCGTAGGTCGACGAGGATGAACTGCCAGCTTGGGAACCTCTGCGCCAGGCGCTTGGCGAAGGACAGCAGGTTCCGGCGCGAGCCCAGGATGCCGTGGATCAGTACCGCGGTTGGCGGATGCGGCCCTTTGGGCTCCTGCACCGACCACTTGACGAGGGCGCCCTGGACGATCTCGAACTTGAGCGGTGCGGTGTCGAAGGGGTTCGTGGATGATGTCGGGGCGGACGCCGCGGGCGTGGGATCGGCGGATACCGCGCTGACCTCGCACGATCTGCGGCTTCGGGAGACGCGCGGCCTCGGAAATGATATCTTCCTCACGGAGGAGCCGGTGGACCCGAACAGCTGCGCGGCGGGACGACGCGTGGATCCCCCCGTGGCGCGCCGCGCGACGATGGTGGAGCCCCGGGTCGAGCCCGCGGGTGCCCTGTGGGCGCGACCGGACGTGGTCGCGGCCCCGACCGGTGAGCTCAGACAAGCGCCGCGCATTCTGTGGCTTGATTCGAGACGCCGAGGAGCCGAGGAGTTATTTTGTGGCTCCGACACGTAATTGACGTTTATTACACCACCGGCTGACTAGTCAGGTCCGGATCGAAAATAGCACATGCTAACCGTAAATACGTAGTCTTTCGTATGGATATTTAGTTTGAAGGGCCTCCACTGCCACAAATTTTGTCCACGTCGGCGAAAGGTGTTTTCCTGAACCGTCGTCGGCGCTGCATCCTCACTCCGCCTCGTCGCACCGACTTCGGTACACGACGAAATCGAAGTTAATGGCCGCCATGACGACCATGATGAGTACGCCGGCCGCCCGCATGGCGCCGCCCGCCCGCCAGGGGCGCACCCTCCGCGCTCGCGCGACCGTCACCCTCACGGATAAATTTGTGAGCACCGGAATCGCGTCGTCGCGAGGCACGGGCGCGGTCACCCTCCCGGGCTCTCGTGTCATCGTCGCCCGCGCGTCCAACGACGACCGCGCGTCTAACGGCATCGACGCCCCCGCACGCGTGCACGATGCCACCGTCGTCGCCCTCGAGGATGCCCAGGATGCCAACATCGACGGCAAACAAGTCCGCAAGATCGCGGTCGCCACCGCGGTCTTCACCGCGATGGTCGCCAACTGCGACATCGCCCTCGCCGCGGACGCCGCCGCCGAGATCGCGTCCTCCTCCGGCTTCTGGGGCCTCGCCCCCATCGTCTGGCTCAAGTCCGGGTGGACCGGGTTCACCGGCCTGCTCGCATCCCCCGAGGCCAAAGACATTTACGTGTACACCATCAAGACGTTAATCTCGTGGGGCGTCCCGGCCGTCACCGTCGGGATAGTCGCCTTCTTCATAATCGGCTCGTCACGCAGGTCCAAGGCGGCATCCGGCGAGAAGTCCGGCGGGTTCTCCCTCTTCGGCGGCGGCAAGCCCGGCGAGAAACCGAGCCCCTTCGTCATCAAGCGACTCAACGACAGGCTCGACTCTTACGCCTACGCATTCGACCAGGCTGTTGTTGGCAAGGACGCAGTGGACGCCGCGAAGAAACGTACGGCGTTCGCGGACAAGTACGCCGCCGTGCTGGGCAAGCTGACGGCCAAGGAGAGGGATGCGGTGACCGCGTCGCAGCAGATGTGGGCGAGGGATGATGCACGGCTCCGCGCGGAGATGGCGTCGCTCTCGAGACGGATTCGAAGCGACGCGGTTCGAGCGGCGTCCGGAAAGAAGAAGAAGGATAAGTCCGACGATACGTCCGCGATCGATGACGCCCCGGTGGACGATTTCCCGCTGCTGGACGAGGTGGAGGACGCAGAGGAGCGGGCGCTGTACGCCGAGGCGATGGCCGCGGTCGACGCCGGCGAGGATGACGATTCAGCCGGCGCGGACTCGAAGGATGGGAAGAAGAATTCCATGTTCGAGAAGCTTCCCAAGCTGGGCGGCGGCGTCGGCGGCAAGCTCGCCAAGCTCGCCCAGAAGCGCTCCGACGCCGAGGCCAAGTACGTCACCGCGGTGGCTAGGGCGCTCCCGGCGCACAAGCGCGAACGGCTGTTGAAACTCCTCGCGGATCCTCGCATGAGCCCCGGGTGGGAGGGGGACCGCGATCCCCTCGCCGTGCCGGCCACTCGCATGGACAGGCGGGACAAGCCGCATGTCTTTGTTCTCCAGTTCTTCGGCGACGTTCGCGCGTCGCAGGCGAGTAACTTGCGCGAAGAGGTCACCGCCGTGCTCCGGTCGGCGAAGAAGACACGCGGCGACGAGGTGGTGCTGGTATTGAACACGGGCGGAGGCACGGTGACGGGCTACGGCCTCGCCGCCGCGCAGCTCACCCGACTCAAGGATGCCGGGATCAAGCTCACGATCTGCGTCGAGCAGGTGGCGGCGTCCGGCGGGTACATGATGGCGTGCACCGCGGACAGGCTCGTCGCCTCCCCGTTCGCCGTGCTCGGGTCCATCGGCGTCATCTCCGAGATTCCCAACGTGTACGAACGGCTCAAGAAGGAGGGTGTGGAGTTTCAAACTGTCACCGCGGGCAAATTCAAGCGCACGCTCACTCCGACGAAGAAGATCGAGAAAGCCGACGTGGAGAAGTCCAAGGCTGACATCGAGGACGTGTTGACCTTGTTCAAAACCTTCGTCAAGACCCAGCGGCCGAAGCTCGTGATCGACGACGTGGCCACCGGCGAGACTTGGTTCGGAGCCGACGCGCTGAAACGCGACCTCTGCGACGAGTTGAAGACCACCGACGACGTTCTTCTCGAGCTTCTCGCCACGGGAAGCGAGATTTTCAGCGTGAAGTACCGCCCGCCGCAGAGCGGGCCCGCGGCGCTCCTCGCGGGCGCCGGCGACGACGCGAGGAGCTCCATCGGCGGCGGTAACGGATGGGGAGCGCTTCGAGCGGCGGCGCTCGGCGTCGCCGGGTTCGCTCAGGCCGCGGGCGGCTTAGGTTCCAACTTTGGCGGTGCGTACGGAAGCTCCGGCGAGGCGCTCGCGATGGACGGCGCGGACGTCGCCGGCAAGGTGATGGCGCGCGGCGCCTCGGGGCGGTACCTCGGCGAGGAGGACTACGTCGGCGGCGGGATCTTCTCCGCCGTCGACGACAACGAGGACGTCTACTTCTAATTGTTTTTTTTGTTATTCTACGGCCGCTTCTAATGTTAAGTTATTCTATGCGTTCGCGTTCCGGTCCTGTGCGCGCACGCGTGTGTCGTATCACTCACCACCACTCACGGCGGGTCCACGAGCCCGCGCAGGGTGACGTGCAGGGAGTCGTCGCTGAACCACACGTACATCCCGGGCAGCGCCGCGTCCACGGCTCTCCGAAACTGCTCCACACGATATGGTAAACTCTTCAACCTCGCGACCAAAGTGGCTCCGAAATTGACGTCGCGGTAGTGCCCCTCCCGTCCCCCATCCCTCGCCGCGAGGGGCCAGTACCGTTCTAAGTTTTCGACCGAGGATTCACGGAGAACCCTGTCCACAGCGGTCTCTTCATATTTCGCCGGTCGGTCCCTCCTGCGCGTTTGACCACCTAACCTAACCTCGTGCTCGCTGAGGACGCGCTCGAGGGACCTGCACTGGAACAGCACCACGGACAACGAGTCCACGGGCATGAAAAACGGGCTGCTGGTGGCCAACGGCGACAACTGCGGGTCGGCCGCTGGGAGAATGAAGAACTTTTCGCACAGCTGTGTCAGCTTCCTGAGCTGATCTGGGGTGAGTCGCGCGCCCTCCTTGAGGCAACCCAGCGTCGTCTTCGGCCACTTACTTCCGGGTTTCTCGGGGGGAAGCGCGGGAAACGTCTCCGCGATTCGCCTCTTCAGACCCGCGAGCACCGGAGGGAAGCCCTGCCACGCCAGAGTCATGACCCCGGACCACGCCACGAAGAACGCCGCCGGTCGGAGCTCGCACGGCTCGCAGTCCTCGCACATCGCCGCGATTCCTTTGGCCACATCACTGTCGTTCCTCGGGGCATCCGTCGGTGTGGCCGGGAGCCGCTTCCTTTTGGCCTCCATGCCGGCTAGCTAGAGTAGTGCTCCGCTAACAGTGTTAGTAGATCTGGCACGCTTTCCGTTGTCGGTGGGAGAGTTGACACGCGGGTGTTCTGACACCCGCGTGTCACGGGTCCATCGACACGTGACTCAAGAAATAGACCGCGACTTCGGGTCGTATGAGACCCAGTTAGAAAAATACATTTGGGTGTTGGGTGTTATAAATGCCGAAATCGCGCCCGAGACGGCATTGCACGCGCGCCGGGGCGGCGTCGCGCTCGCGGAAGAGGCCACTTTACCTCGCGCGAGTGATCGAGCGTCCCATCGCCGCCCGCTTCCACGCCGACGCGCGCCGGATACGGCCTTCCGCCGTCGACGTAGGGGCACAACACACCTCCCATCTGCGGCTGACCGCGGGGGTTGGGTTTGAGATCGGGGCGTCGGGTGCTTCGACGGGTACGGGTACACGCACTAGGCACGCGTAGCGGGGGGGGGATTCAGACAGAAAGAACAGGATGGGGTCGACGGTTGGTGAGATGTGGTGGAACGTGTTCGCCAGCAAGGCGTGCCAGTTCCTCCGCGCGCTCGGCAGCGTCATGGTCCTCATCGTCCTCGGCCTCGTCGGGCTGACGTACTACACCACCGTGTCGTTAGTGTACGGACCACTGGCGGGCACCGACACCAACGACGGACGTTTCGCCACCGCCGTGCTCGTCATCTACCACGGGCTGATCCTCATGGTGCTGTGGTCCTACTTCGCGTGCGTCCTGACGGAGCCCGGGAAAGTCCCCGACGGCTGGACACCACCCGCCGAGGATGAAGAGGCTGCCATTGGAAAGAGCAACTCGGAGAAGTTACGGCGGTTCTGCCGCAAGTGCAGCGCGTGGAAACCCGAGCGGTGCCACCACTGCTCGGTGTGCGGACGGTGCGTGCTGAAGATGGACCACCACTGCGTCTGGGTCGCCAACTGCGTCGGGGCGTACAACTACAAGTTCTTCCTCCTCTTTCTCCTCTACACATTCGTCGCCACCATCTTCGACGCGGTTGTTTTGTTGGGACCATTCGTCGACTTCTTCAGGGACCTGGAGGCTTCCAGCCACGGTAACAACGGTGCCAACGGTAACAACGGGGACGATACCGGGTTCGTGATGGTGAACGATCAGCTCAACGGCGGGCAGCAGGCGGGGCGGGGCGGCGGCATGGCGGCGGTGTTCGTCACCTTCGTCCTGGACGTCGCGTTCGCCGCTTCGCTCCTCGGTTTCATAATCATGCACGCCAACTTGAACCTGAGCAACATGACGACGATCGAGATGTACGAGAAGAAGAAGACGCTGCCGTGGAGGTACAACGTCGGTGCGCGACGGAACTTCGAGGAGGTGTTCGGGAAGAACCCGTGGCTGTGGTTGATGCCGTATCACTCCACCGAGCAGACGAGGCGTCTGTCGGACATTTCCCGGCTGAGCGGTGGATCGTACCCGGAGATGATGCACGACGGATTGGATCCCGGGGCTGAGCCGACGCGCGCGGGGGATTCGCCGCGGGGTATGCCGCCGGGGAACACGTGCGCCAAGTGCATATGATTCTTAGAGTTGAACGCGTCGACGGACATCGTCGCGCGGGTTTGTTAGAGACGACGTCATTCATCGATCACACACCGCTATCACTGCTAATGCCACTGCTATCAACGCTAATCGTGGCGATCCTACGCTTGGACCTCACCGTTTGTCCTTGTTCATGATGGCGCGAACCTCCGCGACGTGCCTGTCCTCCCCCGCCGCGGTCTCCTCCAGGTACTTCCGCTCCATCCGAACCTTCAGGTCGTGCACGCGCTCCAGGACTTGGTTCCGTAAGGGCCCGTAGGTGGCGGTGGCCTTGTCTAGTTCGTGTAACCGATCCTCCGCCCCATGAGTCGCGGACTCGAGCGCCCTGCCGAGCGCGGGTATCCCGTCCCGCGCGCTAGCCTCCGCCATGATGACCGAGTTGAGCACGTCATCGCGCAGCGTGTCGCTCGCGTGGGCCACCGACGTCTCAGACCGCGTCGCTCGCCGTCCAACCTGGTGCGCGAACGATTTCGCGCGCTTGCCCACGGCGTCGGGGAGGTCGTGCGGGTTGTGGTGCGATGACGCATGTGCCAGGGTGTCCCCGACGCGCTCGCCCGCGGCGGTGTAGAGATCCTCGACCGCGTCCAGGCCCTTTCGCCCGACCAGACCGGAGATCTTGTCCATGTGTGGGGCGCCCCGTCCAATGCGACCGGTGAGTGAAAGTTCCACAGGCTGCTCGGCGTTGTAGCGGTCCAGATGAAGGCCACGTCACTCGGTGCCCAATTTGTGCGACGGGGTCGACACACGGGGCAGCGCGGGGGTGAACGATGGAGGCGCTGGCGGGCGCCAGCTTCAACCTCCATCACAAGCTCCGCGCGAGGGAGGTCACGGCGGCGCGCCCGGGGGCGTCCACGCATCGCAGCAGGCGGTTCTACGAGTCAATCTACCCCACAAAGACGGTGCGTGCGTCGACACAACCGCGAATCAATCCCTCGGACCACCCGTCCTTCCCGCCCCTCCGCGCATCGTCCGTCCAACTACACCTTCCACCCAACGTATCCATCGAACTCATCCATCCCCGGGCCCGCTCCTTTCCACCGCATGCAGGTTGACCACGTGACCGTCCCGGATGACGTGCACGTCAAGCGATTCACCGACGACGGGCGGTACCTGCTGTGCTTCAGCCGGAATCAACGAGAGCTCGTCGTCTACCGCTACGTGGGCGGCCGGGGGGTGAACGGGGCCGGGCGAACGAACGGGGCCGGCGCGGGCGACCGCGCGGCGGGCAGACGCGCGGAGGACGGCGGCGAGGATGACGCAGCAGCGGAACCCTCACACAACGCGACGGCGAGCGTCAGCGATGGGGACCCATCAAACGACACAAACGATGAGAACGACGACGACGCCAGGTGTCGACCGGACGACGCCTTCGAATCGCACTTCGAGCACGCCTACTCCCGCCCCTTAGTCATCGACGCCGACTTGCTGCACAAAGACTTCGCGCTGACCGTGCTGGACGGCGATTACGTCGTCGTGGCGTCGTCCACGCAGCCGGAGGCGAGGCAAAGCGACGAGAACAATAACGACGGGAACCCGAACCCGACCGCCGCCGCCGCCGCCGCTTCGGGACGGACCGCCGCCACCGCCGCCACCGCACGCGCGACGACGGATGCCGCGGCGCAGGGCGCGGCGGCCGTGGAACGCGCGAGGAACGACGCCGCGCGCGAACGCTTCGGCGGCGCGAACATGTCAGTGAACGCAGCCGGGTCGGAAGGCGAGCCCGGCGGTCGCGCCTCTGAGCTCCCGGCTTCGCCGTCCATGGACGTCGTCGCCTTCCACCTGGTGCGTCTTCACGACGGTAAGCTCTGCGACCGCATGGTGTTCAGGGACGATTACATCCGGCTGAAACGCGCGCAAGGGGTGAGCGCGGTACGGGAGAGCGAGGATTCCACTTTGCTCACGATTTTGTCGTTGAGGCGGCAGGCGTTTCACGCGGTTCGGTGCCGCCGGCGACGGCCGGAGTGCTCACGGTCAGCCGGAGTCGCCGGTGCGGGTAGGCGATGGGGCGCGTTCGACGGCGTGACGCAGGGATTCGGCGGCGGCGAAGGCCTCGGGGTGGAGCGCGGTGATGATGACGGTGAGAGAGAGGATGGGGTCGAGGAGGTTGAGCCGCCGATTGCGACTGAGACTGCGGAGTTTGTCGCGCTCAGGCCGCCCGTCGGTTCCCGATGCGCCCCCGACGACGACGCACCGTTACGCGCGCAGGACGCCGCGGAGGCGCGTTGGCACGAGCGGCGGCGCGGGGGGCGTCATGCGGACGCGAGCGACGCGGACGACGAGGGCGATCACCGAGAGCACGGCCAGGGCGGCGTCCCGTCGGTCCCGGCTGGCGCGACGGGCCTAACCGGCTGGTGCGACCCCAAGTCGCCGATGTTCGCCGGGATCAAGCAGAAGATCATGACGCGCGCGTTCCTCGAAGCGCGGCGACGGGACGACGAGGAGTGGCAGCTGTACCACGCGGAGGTGGCCGCCGCCGCGGTGGAGGAGGAGCGCGCGAGGCGGAACCGCGTCCCCCGCGGATTCCTCGATACGCTCGGATGGGGCCCGGGATTCGACTCTGGGTTGCGCGGCGGCGGCGTCGACAACAAGGACAACAAGGACGACAAGGATAATGATGCCGACAATGACGATGACGATGAATCGCCAGCGCCGCCCGAGCGCGGGAGCTACGGCATCGCGGCGGGGCAGAAGCGCAAGCGCGCGTCCATGGGTCCGGCCGGGTCCTTCTCGTTGGTCCCCGCGGGGCTATCGGGCGCCTCGGCGTCGGCGATTGAACGCCCGCGGAACCGTCACGTCTCTGCGTTTTACGGCAGGTACGAGCCCCCCCTGTTTGCCTACCCACGCGGAACCCGTATCACCCGTTACGATTGTCTAATTCAACCCGAACAAACCCACCACTCACCGCGCACACTCACCCCCCCACGAACACGCAGGTACTGGTACTACGCCGAGTGGATGTGCGTGTGGCACTGCGCTATACTCGACGAAGAACACGTGGCGCTTCGCATGGGTAGTAGCGACGACGTGCTGGCGTGGGGCCGGCGCGTGGGCGCGAACGGCGGTGCGCACGGGGGTGGATCTAACAGGTGCCCGCAGACGGTGTTGGTCGCCGTGGTTCGATTGGCGGACGGCGCGGTGGTTCACGTGGGAGACCTTCGGGGCGAACACGGCGGACTCATCGGGGTTAAATCAACCGGCGCCGGCGGGTCGACGCACGAACGCACGAAAAGAAACGTCGTGGACCCGAACGCGCACACGGAGGTCACCGGGGAGGAACCCCCGGCGGCGGAGGGAAGCGAGTGGATGCGACTCGCCGCGGGGACCACGTCGGCTCCCGCGGTGCCCGCGGTGTTGTCGTCGCTCCGATTTGAGTCCACTAAGCTCACCGGGACCGGCACCGGCGGGGAGTCCGCTGCACTCACGACGTCTTCATGCGGCGCGGGTGGGGGCGGCGGTTACTTCGAGTGGCCGAAGACCCCGGCGCCCACGGGTCACTGGTGCGGGTCTCCTTACTTTGACCCGAAGCTCTTCGACTTTGACCGAAGAGCGGTGACGCCCGATGAGCGCCCGCGGGCGGCAACGGAGGTGAGCCTTCGGTTCTCCGCGGCGCGGGGATCCATCGCTCGGGTCCGCGCGAGGCTCGACCGGGACAAGGCTCGAATTGAGGGGGGGAACGAAGGCGGTGTCACGAACGGTGGTGTCACGAACAAGGGCGATGACGACGACGAGGCGTGGGTGCGTGCGCTCGTGGGCGGGAGCGGGGGTGGTCGGGGGATTCGGAGTTTACGGTTCAAGCTGCCGCCGTCGGCGGCGGCGGCGACGCAGCGGATGAAGCGGAGCGTGACGCACGTGTTCCACCCGGTGTTCCCGTTCGCGATGTCAGTGTCGCAGGCGTTCATGCAGCCGCAGGTCGTCAGCTTCCACTTTCGCGAGTAAGAGTTAAGAGTAACAGTCATCACAGGCGCGATGATTATTTTCAATCACAACATTCCGCCCGTCGGCTGAGCAGTCGCCCGACGTTTCTACCTAATCACCGGGGCCAGCGGCTCAGACCTGGGCCCTCGGTCCGTCCCTGTCGCCATCCTCGGTGGCATCGCTCGACTCCGCATCGATGAGTGTCGCATCCGCGTCCGCCCCCGAGCGCCCCGGGCCGCCGCCGCTAACGCCATTCCGAACCTCATTAATCGCTTTGACAAACTCATCCCTGAACCCTCGCGTGTTCATCGCCCACAGCGCCGGCCACGCGATGGCCATGAGGAGCTTCGGTAGGCCGGTTCGGTAGGCGGTCCGTTGGAACCCCGCGAGGAACTTTTTGGTGTATTTGTAATACGCCGCGATTCCCGCGCACAGCGCGAGCGTCCCGAACAGCGACGTCCCCGCGAAAGGGTTGCCGAAGATAGGTACCGGCCCGCCGAAGGTGGTCACGCTCTCGCTGTAGTAGTACTTGCTGTACCCGCCGCCCGGGAGTGCCTTCTCGCTGCGTTCCTCGCGTCTGTACGTCCGTGGGCCGGGCCCTCCGATCGTCGATCCGGCGTCCTCCTCCATCCGTCGCGTAAGTTCATCGGCGCCGGCGATCGATTTCTCCATCGCGCGAAACGAGTCGTCCATCACGCGCTGGTTCTGGCGGAAGAGGTCGGTCATCGTGCGGTCGAAGGCGTCGCTCGCGAACGGATCGTCGCCGAAAGGGTCGCCGCGGGACGGTCCGAGACCACCGGTGGATCCGTCGGGCCTGGCCCTGACCACGGGGTGAGAAGCGCGGGTCGTGCGGTGACGGGTCATCGAGTTCCTGGGCAACCGCTGACGGGGATCTGAGACGAGCCCGCGTCCGCGCCGCGCGGGGGCCGAGGCGGGCCGGGTCAACTCGGACGTCGAAGCCGCCGCCGACGACGTGCATCGAACGCCGAGCGCGTGCACCATCGTGTCAGTAGCGCTCCACCGAAGGGGCACCGGAGGGCGCGCGCTCGCACTCTGAGGAAGAGACGCGAAGGAGGCTTCGGTTCGGTGGGAAAAAGCGGAACTCGGATCGAATTTCAGAGATCTCTCATCAGAGTAAATGCCCATACACGAGATTCGAATTATTTCCAAAAAGGAAATAGGGCATTCGTGACTCGTGTTTTACCGTTCACGAACCTTCAACGGAAAGCGGCGGGAAAGAACGTCGTTCGGCCAACTCACAGGCGGTGCCTTTTTTGAAGAGGAAATCCTCGGAGCGACCGAGGCGCATTCATCGGTGGCGGCCTGAGTCCACACGGACCGCTCACCGAGATCACGCACCTCCTCTCACGGCGTTCCCACCTCACGTAGACTAAGGAACGGACGCGATGTCGGGGTGTCTCGCGCACGCGTCCCCGGCGCCCAGCGCGCGCGTGTCCCGAGGGAAAAAGAACGGGGGAACCCACGGCGAGAGGACACGTGTTCGCGTGTCCGCGCGCGGGCGCGACGTTTCCCGGGCGGCATCGCACAGCCCCGGCACGTCACCGAGCCCGCCCGAGGTCACGCGACGCGGCAAAACGCCGGGGAGCGGCGCCAAGAAGGTCGCCGGCAAGGCCCCGGGGAAGCGCGGCAGTGCGGGGCGCAACTCTCATGGGAAACGGCAGAGCAAGACGGTTAGCGCCATCCTCGACGCCTCATCCCTCTCGCGACCCGACGGCAGCGGCGAGTGGGACGATGACGCCAACACGGGCACCACTCCCGGCGTCATCAACGCCATCGTCTCCGACGTCGACGGGACCCTCCTCAACTCATCCCAGGAGCTGACCATGCGCACGGAGGTCGCAATCGCACGCGCCGCCGCGTGCGGCGTACCAATCATCCTCGCAACCGGCAAATCCAGAGGACCGTGGGCCAAACGACTCATCCCCAAACTCCCAATGCCGATGCCCGGGGTCTTCATCCAAGGCTTGCTCACGTGCGACGCCGACGGTACCGTCCTCGAGTCCATCGAGCTCGACGCGGACGTCACGAAGGACGTCGTGTCATTCGCAAAAGACAACGGCGCGTCTCTAGTCGCGTTTTGCGGATCACGCATCCTCTGCGAGTCCAGAGACGACAAGACCGACCTGGTCCTCGCGTACGGCGAGCCCACCCCCGAGGCCATCGGTACGCTCTCAGTGAACATGGTGGACGCAGGGATCGCGGTGAACAAGCTCCTCGTGTTCGCCGACGACGACACGAACGCCATGCCCACGCTGAGAGCCGCGGCTGAGAAGAAGTTCGCGGGCCGATGCGCCATCACCACGGCGGTGCCCGGGATGTTGGAGTTTCTGCCGCTCGGTGCGTCCAAGGGCGCGGCGGTGGCCAAGCTGCTCAAGCGGCTCGACATCGATCCCGCGAACGTGCTGGCGCTCGGGGATGGGGAGAACGACGTGGAGATGCTTCGACTGGCGGGGACGTCGGTGGCGATGGGTGGTTCGTCTAGCATCGTGGTGGACGCGGCGAGGGGTAACGTGGGTGCGTCCAACGACGACAACGGCGTCGCGGAGGCGATCGAGACGTACGTGTTGTCCACCCGGGGACTACCTCCCGCGTCGGAGATGGGGAAGGTTCGGGCGGACGTCGACGAAGGGAGGGCGGCGGCGGTGGACGAGAAGAAGAGGAAAACTCGGCTGCCGTCGCCCAAGGCTGCGGCGATGGCGATTCAATCCGAGACTGTTCGTAAGAAGCGGGAGAAGGAGGAGGCGGCGGCGGTGGCGAAGAATACGAAGGAGGCGGAGGAGAAGAAGGATGTCGAGGCGACGATAGCGGAGCCCGAGCCCGAGGCGGGACCGGATTCCGCGATGGAGGAGGCCAAGCGCATGAACGCCGAGCTTCTGGAGGCGTCCAAGGCTGCCGCCGCGAGGCTCGCCGCGCTCCGTGGCTCCCTCAAGGAGACCGAGGAGGAGCTCAAGAAGTCGGAGGACGAGGCGGCGAGGAAAGCGGAGCGTCGCGCGGCCAAGGCGGGGAAGAACGATGAACAAAAAACCTCTTCCCTCGCCGACGTGGCCGCCGCGGCGGAAACCTCCGCCAACCTGAGCGGCTGGGGCGACGACGACGGCGCCGCGGACTCCTGGGAGATCGCCGCGGAGAATGAGCAAGCCGCCGCGGTGGCGGCGGCGGCGTCAGAAGCGGCGCGCCGAGCCGAAGTCGCCGTCGAGGAGCTCGAAGCCGCCGCCGAAAACGAACGCCTCGAGGCTGAAGTAGTCGCCGCGGAGACGCGGACGACCGCCGAAGACGCGTCCTCCTCGTCCACCGCGTCCACTCCGTCCGCTATGAGCGCGTGGGGTTCAATCGGATCGTTCTTCAGCGCCGCGCTGAAGACGGTCACCTCGCTCACCTCCCCGGAGGCTCGCGCTAAGCAGGCGGAGGCTGAGCGAGCCGCCGCGAAAGCCCAGCTCCTCGCCGCGGTGGTCTCCACCAACATCGGCCGCGACTGCGACCTCAATCAGCTCCGCACGGTGGAGAGCGCGGTGCTCCAATTGGAGGCGGTTAACCCCACGCCCGCGCCGATGAAATCGTCGCTGACCAAAGGGCGGTGGTCCGCGGTGTTCACCACATCGCGGCAGCTCCTAGGTCTCGATAAGAAGATATCGCTGACCAGGCAATCCGGTCCGATTTACTGGGCGTTCGATACCGAGGAGAAGCGCGCGGAGGTTACGTACACGTGGCCGGTGAAGGTTGAGCGAGCGGCGCTGGCGGTGACGGGCGAGGGCGCCGGCGCGGAGCTCACGTTTGAACAGACGAAGGTCTTCGGGCTGTTCTCCATCGGAGGTGGTAAGCAGAGGGAGTACGCGGACTTGGAGCTGACATACCTCGACCTGGACCTCATGGTGGCGAGGGGCGCGGGAAACACGCTGTACGTGCTGGTGCAGACTAACAGCGCATACCGCATCGGGGACACAACATCCAACAACGTCAACAAGCGGCTCAACTGAGATGTCTGAGTTGTCATCGTACAAGTAAGATTACCCCGCCGGCTCGTTCACGCCGACTGTATTTTTAGCCCCTAGATGTGCACTTGTATTCGTATTCAACGCTATCGCTACGCGATGATCATAACCCGAATCACTTTTCGCGGAGGGCGCTCGAGAATTTCTCGAACCTAATCCCCAGCGCCCGCACGTCCTTCACGTCGAACACGTCGTCCGGTCCCTGCATCTTGTTCACCCTCGCGCGACTCCCGTCGTCGTGCTGGCTCACCGTCGCCGCCACGCGCCCCTGAAACGCGGAGAGAAACCTTCGCAGCCAGTCCTCCTGGTGCCCGCGTCGCTCCGGGGTCTGGTTCTGAAACGCGGACACGGTCACCCGGCCGAGCGTGCGGACGATGCACTCGTGCGTGAGCTCCCCGGCGACGACGCCGGTGCCGTCGTCCAGGGAAACGTTCAGCCGGAAACGTTTATCATCCGCGCTCGGGCCGTCGACCACCGTAAGCGCTCCGATGACGGAGTATCTGCAGTGCAAGGTGACCGCGACGGACTTGTACGAAGCGCCTTCGGGCCGGTGGCCGGTGGACCGCTGCAGAACTTGGAACGCGGCGATGTAGGTGAACGGCGTGGACCGGCACATGTTCACCGCCCACTCGGGGGGCGGGCCACGTGTCGTTCGAACCGGAGCCGCATCCGGAGCCGCATCCGGAGATACATCCGGAGCTACGGGGACCAGGTCGGACACCGGGTCGGAGAATTTGACCCCGCCGCCGCTCTGCGTCGGGTCGTCGTCGCTGTCGGGTATGCACACCACCCTCCGTTTCCGTACCCGCCCGGGGGGCGTGCCCTTCGGCTCCGGCTTTGGCGGCTCCGGCTCAGGCGGCTTTTTATTTTTACTCGCGGCCGAGATGTTCCGCTCAACCTCCTCCAAAGCCTCCCACCCCGGATCGTCGTCGTCGTCGTCGTCGTCGTCGTCCGCCGTGAGATCGATCCCCACGTCGTTCATCGCGATCGGCGGCCGCGTCACCTGCGCCGGCGCCGGCGCCGGCGCCGGGGCTGCCGCCTGAGCGCGCGTCACCGGTTCCGACCTCGGCTCCGGCGTGCCCACTTCGCCCCACGCGGCGTTTGCCACCGCTTCCTCTCTGGACGTTTCTGGACGTCTCTCGTTCCCCCTCCCGCCGTTCAACGCCGGCTGGTTCGGCTCGGACCACCGCGCCACTACTCGCCGCCTCGCCTCTTCCAGCCGCGCCACGCTCCCGCCCAGCACGGTGAGGTTCTCCGGCCGGAGGTAGAGCATCCCGTCTTCGCCAACTTCGGGATCTGTCACCGCGACTTTGATTCCCGCCGGGGCCAGGACGTGGAGGGCATCGCACGGCCTGTATTCGTACCCGACGATGCGGTGCTTACCGTCCGTCATGGAGAGCTTGAGCGTGCGATCGTCCCCAGCGCGTTTTTCGGAGTAGCGGTCGTGGAACGACGACGCGACGTTGACGATCTCGTCGCACTGCAACACGAATCGCCCGCGCCAGACCCGGCGATGGGCCACGTCGTTGGACGCGTTCCCGTTCTCTCCCGCGCCGCCGCTCGCGTTGGATGCGTCGAGACCGACCTTCTCTGTGGGGAGCGAGAGGAGCCCGTCGGGCGGGACGCATCCCTCGCCCGCGTGGTTCATGTCCGCCTCGAGGAACTGGAGGTACGCCTCGTCAACCTTGCGCTTGGAGTCGAACGATGCGTACCCTGGGTTCGTCGTCGACAGGTGCGATGCGCAGTCGGCGAACCATCTGGCGGTGAGGTGGACGCCCATGGACTGGAACATGGCGCGGAGCTCGTCCGCGCCCTGTTGGTCCGACATCGTGGGCGGGAGCGGCGGGACGGCGCCGCACAGCTGTGACTTACGTTTGAAAGCTGGGCACCCCGTCGCATCACATCGTCAGCTCCCAGAAAAAGCCACGACGGCTCGGTAAAAAGCCACGACCCTCCGACAGCCGCCACTTTCGACGTCGCCATGGAGAGGATCGAAGTATCCAAGGAAGATGACTTCGGCGTGCTACTCGGTGCTCTGATCCGCGAGGTTCCCGACCTGTTCGATGCGGAGGTCCTGTCGAAGCTCGAGGTTGAAGACCACCTCCGACTCGCGCGAGTGAACAAAGAGTGCAGGGACGTCGTGTACAAGTTGTCTCCCGTCGAGTTCTTGAGCACATGCCCCATATCGAGTATGGATTCGAGTCCATATGACCATAATCTGCACCTTTACGATAATTACGATTGGGATACTGCACGAGTGTACCTTGGAGGCCCGGCGATGATCAGTGGACATGAACTCCAAGGAGATACACGTGCTTTCTTGAACAGGCAACACTATGCCGCCGCGATGGGCCGTCTGGATGTATTGAAATGGCTCTGGAACCACGGACACAAGTGTGTTCACTACGAGACAGCATACAGAGCTGCGCGGTATGGACACATTCACGTGCTCGAATGGTTCTTTGAGCTTCCGATTGAACGTCAACTCAGAAAGGATGACGAGGACATGTTGGATCAAGGTTGCTTGTTCGGTGACCCCGAGATTCTCTGCCTTGGTGCTGCGCAAGTAGCCAACTATGAAGTGCTGAAGTTTTTGAGGGAGAAAAGATGCCCGTGGGGTGCGAGGACGAGTACCGAGGCATGTTGGTATGGACAATTAGAACTCCTGAAGTGGTTGCAAAAGGAAGGATGCCTATGCGATTTGGACGGGTTCTTGAGTGTCTGCGGCGGCCACTTGGACATCCTCAAGTGGATTCGAGAAACTTATCCTGGGTGCGCATTCGATGAACCCGTCGCTAGCAAAGCTTCCCAAAAGAAGCGATTGGACTGTCTGATGTGGTTGCGAGAGCACGGGTGCCCGTGGGACGCTCGTGTGATGAATCACGCCGCCGGTGATGGAAATTTGGAACTACTCAAGTGGGCGCGTGAGAACGGGTGCCCGTGGAACGACGATGCACCCGAATGCGCTGCAATAACGGGCAAATTGGAAACACTTGAGTGGCTCCACGAGAATGGATGCCCGTTCAATGAAGAGGTATGTCGTCACGCCTTCGAAAAGGAACACTGGGACTGCCTCGAGTACCTGGTGGACAACCAGCTCCCGGGCTGGGAAAAGTACGACGAGGAGACGACGGAAAGATATTCGCAGTGGGCTAACTACTACTTGGGTTACGCGAGTGACTAACGATTGAACCACGAACATGCCTGCAATACACATTCCAACGTCTATCGACTCATCACTTCTTCGCCTTCTTCGCCGCCGGACCGTCTCCTTCCTCGTCCTTCCCGAGCCTCCGTCTGAAGTCTCCCGTCATCTTCTGCAGGCCCTCCGCGAGGGGCACGACCGGCTCCCACCCGAGCAGCTTCTTCGCCCTGGAGATGTCCGGCTTCCGTCGCCCCGGGTCGTCCGCGGTGTTCTCCTTGTAGACGGTGGTGGCGTCGGGGTTGACAACCTCGCGAACCTTATCGGCGAGTTCCTTCATCGTGAACTCCCCGGGGTTGCCGATGTTGATGGGTCCGGTGTGTTCTCCGTCCATGAGAGCGACGAGCCCGTTGACGAGGTCGCTGACGTACTGGAACGATCGGGTCTGCGTGCCGTCGCCGTAGATGGTCATCGGGGTACCCTCGATGGCCTGCTTGACGAAGTTGGAGACGACGCGGCCGTCGTCGAGGGCCATGCGGGGACCGTAGGTGTTGAAAATGCGCGCGACTCGAATCTCGAGGCCGTGCTCGCGGAAGTAATCGAAAGCCAAGGTCTCGGCGCATCGCTTGCCTTCGTCGTAGCATGAGCGCTCGCCGATGGGGTTGACGTTGCCCCAGTAGTCCTCCGTCTGCGGGTGCTGCAGCGGGTCGCCGTAGACCTCGGAGGTGGAGGTGAGGAGGAACCTGGCCTTGACGCGTTTGGCGAGGCCGAGCATGTTGAGCGTGCCGATGACGTTCGTCTTGATGGTCTTGACGGGGTTGAACTTGTAGTGCACCGGGGAGGCGGGGCATGCGAGGTGGTACACCTGGTCGCACTCCAGTAAGATTGGTTCGACGACGTCGTGGCGGATCATCTCGAAGTTGGGCTTGCCGATGTGGTGCTGGATGTTCTCCTTGGATCCCGTGAAGAAGTTGTCGAGGCACATGACGTGATCGCCGCGGGCCATGAGGTAATCGATGAGGTGCGAGCCGACGAAGCCCGCGCCGCCGGTGACGAGGACGCGGTTGACGCCCTTCTGCCCGGGGCGGGGCTTGGCCTTGATGATGGTGTTGCCCTTCTCGTCCATTTTCGCTCGATCCTACGCCACACGCGTGCCGATCGGTTCTGGCAAGTAGTGGCGACGTGGGGGCCCCTCTAATAACCCTGAGATTGTGATTGCGACTGGCGAGGAGACTGGCGGAGAATCGAAATAAGAAATAGAGTTTTCGGTTTACACAAACGGCGGAGCTACTGGACCATCTGGAACACCCGCGCGGTGTGATCGTCGGACGCGGTCACCAGCGACTTGTAGTCCGGGGAGGGCGCGAAGTCGAGGACACCCTTGGTGTGCCCCCACTTGGCCGCCTGGCACTGCGAGGTGCGAGTGTCCCACAGACGAACGCACCCGTCGATCGAAGTGCTGCAAAAATTGGAAAACAAAACGGAGCGTCAGTTTATGCATGCGGGCGCCTCGAGAATAAACGGCGGATGTGCCAGGAGCTAAGGTTGTTCATTCGCGAACGTAGTACCGCGATGCACCGTAGTATGTCCGGGTCGTGGATGTCGCAAGCTTTGTCCACCGCCGCCCGGCACTGGTAGCCGGGCGAGGCCCTTTCGTTGCGTTGTTCCGGGGAAAACCAAAACAAAAAAAAACCAAAAAAAAACCAAAAATAATTCCGTCGACGACGGTTGGACTTCTCACCTGTACACGCACGCCGTGCCCGGGACCCACTTGAGCGCGCTCACCGCCTTGTCGTGCATCATCGTCGTCCTCGGCTGCAGCGTGTTGAGGTCCCAAACCACGCACTTGGTGTCGATCGCGCCGGAAGCCGCAAACGGAAAGTCGGCGCTGAGCCCGACGCACTCAACCGTCTCCGTATGCGCCGCCAGGGTGCCCAACACCTTGCCGGACTCGCCGCTCACCAGCCTGCACGTGTTGTCCTCGCTGCCCGTCAGCATCAGTCCTGGCGTGGAGGCGTGGAAGTCGATGCAGGTCACCGGTCCGTCGTGGAACGGGTGGCCCTGGAACAGCGTGGAGCACTCGCCGCTGCGGGGCGCCCAGATCCGTAAGGACCCATCGCAGGAACCAGTCACGACGTGTCTGCCGTCTGGGGAGAACCCGCCGCACAGCACCGAGTTGCTGTGCCCCGCGAACACCTGCATCAACTCCGCGTTCTCCGCGTTCCACATCCACGCGGTGAAATCTTCCGACCCGGCGAGCAGCACGTTGCCCTTGGGATGCCACCGCACCCACTCCAAGCCGCCACCTGGGCCTTCCAGCGTTTTCACGAGCTCGCCGGTGCTGACGTTCCAGATGGAAGCCTTGCCCTCCAGGCCGCCGGTGGCGAGGAGGCTGCCGTCGTGGTTGAACGCCATGGACGCGATGGTATCGGTGTGCGCTTTGAGCGGCGTGGACGTGACGGCGCAGTCGGGCGCGATGCGGTGGAGGTAGGCTAAATCGTCGCCGCCGCCCGTCGCGAAGGTGTCGGCGGCGGTGGGCGACCACGCGCAGGCGTACACGCTGCCGCGATGCGCGCGGACCACTGCCGCGGCATCCTCGGACGGCGGGACGAGTTCGGTGCCCTCCGCGTCGCGGTCCTCGATGGGCGCGTTGGGGTCGCCCTCGATCTCGTCGTCCGAGTCCATCGGCGCGTCGTCCTCCTCGTCGAGGTCCAGCGCAACCTCGCAGTCGCCCTCGTCGATGAAGACCGGCTCCATGTCGTCGTCGCCCTCGTGGTCGTCGCCCATGGCCGCGCGGATGGACGTGGGGGGATCCATTGCTCTACTTATGAACGGTGCGTGCCTCGGATGTTAAGGAAGGCCTGTGGCCCACAGCTGGCGCCGTCCGTGACGAGGCGCGCGTGAGATTATGAAAACACCGCCGCCGACACGGCCGTGGTGAAGTTCGCTCACGTGACTGATATCACCATCTGCAAAACTGATGTCGCAGGAAAACTCGAAAAATTTCGGCCAAATCCGCTGAAATTTAATTTCCGGGCAATGGTCGTAACTGTTTGCTCGATGAAAAAGTCCGAAAAAGTCCAGCGAATATCCGCTTTTGAAAATCCCGGTTAAAAAACTCGGGCTGGGTCACGACATCAGTTTTGCAAACGGTGATAGACTATGTTCCGCGGGGAGATCTGGGCCACGTCGCTCACAGAGCAAGGCGCGATGCTGCGAAGGTCCGCATCGAAACTCACCGCGCTCGCCGCGCGCATCGCGGCGCCCATGCGAGGCTCGGCGCCGTCCGCGTCGAAGCCCGCCGCGGCGGGGGCGCTCGCGTCTCGCGGGGCGGGATCCACGTGGGTGGGTGCCGTGGGGGGCGCCCGCGCGGTTTCCTTCGGCGCGCTCGTCGCACCCCGCGGTGGCTTCGCGCGTCCGCATCATCCATGGATCCACCAGCACCGCCGAAGCATCTTCATCCAGACGCAGACCACCCCCAACCCGGCGTCCTTGATGTTCATGCCCGGCAAGCCCGTGTACGAGGATGGCGGCACGAAGAATTTCGCAAACCCGCGAGAAGGGATGGCCAGCCCGCTCGCCAAGAAACTCTTCCTCATCGACGGCGTCACCGCCGTCTTCTTCGGCCAGGACTTCGTCACGGTCACCAAGAGCGAGGACCACGAGTGGGGAGTGCTGAAACCCGAGGTGTTCGCCGCCGTCATGGACTTTTACGCCTCGGGCGAGCCAGTCATCTCGGACGAAGCCGAGCAAGTCAACGCGGGCACCGCCATCCACGAGGACGACGACGAGATCGTGGCGATGATCAAGGAGCTCCTGGAGACGCGCATCCGCCCCGCGGTCGCCGAGGACGGCGGCGACATCGTGTTCAAGGGATGGGACGCGGACACCGGGGTGGTGACGGTCAAGATGCAGGGCGCGTGCGACGGATGCCCGAGCTCGAGCGTGACGCTGAAGAGCGGGATTGAAAACATGCTGCGGCATTACGTCCCGGAGGTGAACAGCGTGGAGCAGGAGGTGGAGGAAGGGGAAGGCATGGACCTGCTGGACATGGCGACCATGAACCGATAGGAAAGAAGGGACGCGCGCGCTTGTAAGAGTACATTAATTCGTTTGTTTACGTCGTTATTCTTCGTCGTCGGCGTCGCTCTGTTTGATTTCGTCGCGACGCTTAGCGCCAGCTTGTGTGAGGATCAGGTTCATGCTCGTCAAAGACTGGAACCAGTCACTGCCTTCGCCAACAACGTAAACATTCGGCCTCGGGGCATTTTTTCTCAGTTCAGTTTCATGCTGCAGGCCCCTACTTTCAAGTGCGCTGAATGCCGTCAGATTCAGATCAGGGTGCAATCTCTCATCGCTGACACTCGCTTTGCGAAACGCCTGTAAGTACCTGACGTAATCATCATACCTCGCGGGGTTGACCTTGGGAGTTTCACTGGTTCCGTCAGTTGGATCGTACAATGAGGGGTCATGTAGTCCTGTCGAGCACTTGAACCCAAGAATGTCCAAAGGAGTGAACCACCCGCAGTTAAGTCGCACCTTCTCTTCATGTGAGTGGTGGTTGTAATTTGTGTCGGGAGTCCACTCCAAATATTTGCCATCAACGACTGCGTTAACGTCAGCGCCAGCCGTGAGCAGTGCAACTACGGATCCCATGTCCATGCGTAATACGGCGGCGTGCAAGGGTGTCGCGAGGCGAGGCTTCTTTTTTCTGTTCACATCCGCACCCAACTTGATGAGCTCCATCACAACGTCTGTCCGTCGTTGCTCGGTGGCGATGAGCAGAGGAGTGTTTCCTCGGGCGTCATAGGCGTCGACGTCGGCTCCGGCTTCTACGAGAAGTCTCATCACTTTTGGCTGGCCGTACAGAGCGGCCAAGTGAAGAGCTGTATGCCATTGGAAGCGGTACATGCAATACATTCCGTAGTCCATATATCCCGTTTGGGCGTTCACGTCGTAGGTGCCCTCCTCAATCAAGGCTTTGATCGCCGGAAGGTTGCCAGAGCGCACAGCCGTCTCGAGGGGATTGCTCAACGCATGATCCTCCCAAGCTATCCTATGACAGGAATTTTTTCCGCGTAAAAATTACGGAGGGTCTCCGGGCTCCATACCGCGTCCCTGCACCACTTGCTCACCTGTGCCAACTCGAGGGTATCATCGAGAGGTAAGTGCTTTGCGATCACCTCCGTCTTCAGGACCTCGGGGAGCTCGACTTCGAGCGCCTCGAGCACCGAGACCGAACCGCGCCGCATCAACGCCGTCATCAAGGAGTTGGCCGCGGCGGGCGCCTCCTCGTTCTTCTTCACGACATCGTCACGCGCCCTCTTAGGCGCCCTCTTCGGCATGGTGTGCGAAAACTTTTGGCGGGAGGCCTCAATCTCGCATCCGATCGAGTCATCGAGCTCGAGCCGACTGCTTTCAAAATTCGCCCCGACGAGCCACAACTTAGCGCGAGGCGGAGGGAGTCGGGGCACGGGGCTTCGCTCTTTTGACCGCCGAGCGATCTATCGGGGACTAGACTTAGCGTAATCCACCCCGTCACGATGACGCCGACTAGCGGCGCGGCGGTACTGACCCGCCGTTAGGAAAGGAGGGAAGACGGCATTTCATCGGCAACAGAAGAGCACCGTTGTCAACTCTGCCAAAAAAGGCGATGGTGAGGGTGGGACGGGGTACGCTGGGTCCGGGGGCCGCGCTGCTCCTCGTCCTCGTCCTCGCCAGCATCGACGTCGCCGCCCCGCAGTACATGAGCGCGGGCGTCGAGTGGAAGGCCGGCGCGACGATCCCATCCTTCGCGATATCCGGCCGCGACGCCGTCGTCACGGTGCACGGCCAGAACTTTTGCCCCGGCGGGCCCCGGTGCGAGTACTGCGACTTCGATCCGCCGCAACAGCTGTGCGGGTTCTCGGGCGATGACGACGGCGTGCGGTTCCTGATGCGATACATCGACGCGTCGCACGTGGCGTGCGACGTCACCGCGGGCGAATCCTCCAAACTCCGCGGGTTCGCCTCCGCATCGTACTCGCAGAACAAGGGATCGGACTGGACGTACCTCGATCGCGGAGACAACCTCGCGATCGTCAACTGGGCGAACGCGCCGGTGACGCGCCGAGCGATCGCGCCGTTCGCACCCGCGGGCATGCCGGTGACGCTGCAGGGCGACGAGATGGTCCCAGACGGCGACGTCGCGCGCATGGGCTGCGCGTTCGACGGCGGCGCCGCCGTCGATTTATCGGATTCGAATCAAGCACAGCTGTCGTCGACGCTGACGCGATGCGAGGTGCCGTCGGGGGTGCCGTCCTCTGCGGTTATCGACGTCGCGGTCGAGCCGCTCGGGACCGCCGGGAGCACGCCGGACGGAGATAAGCGCGCGGGCGCGTCGTGGGTACAAGTGCCGTGGGTCATCCCGTCGCGGGTCGTCTCGAATTCATTCGCCGCCGCCGCCGGGTCCGAACCCGCGACCATAGAGGGCGGCGGAGGGACCTTCACCGCTGAACTGACCGTGTGGGACACGAGCTCGCACAGGGCGGACGGGGACGCGCGGGAGCGGCTCGCGGCGGCGTCCGCGGCGCTCGGCTGTCGCTTCGGAACGATTCGAGTCGCGGGAGTGAGGGACGTCGGCGCGGGGGTCCAATCCGCCCTCCGCTCGAACGTCGCCGGAGCGTTCGAGTGCGTCGCACCCGCGCTCGCGCCCAGGGCCCGTGGTCCACGCGGGTCCACACGCAAGGTACCCTTCGCGGTGGGCGCGACGCACGCGGAGGTTCCGTGGGTGGGAGGAGGAGGAGGATCTAGCGATGACCCGCCAGGTCTCGTCGTCGTCGCGGGATTCGCGGGTAGGTCTGGTGGCGCGGGGATCGCCGCGCCGGGTCCCACGTCCGCGCTCGTCGGCCGCGGTGGATCGTCCATCACGCTCGTGGGTTCGTTCGAGGGTTCGCGCGGGCTCGCGCTGCGGTGCGCGACCGCCGGACGGGGTTTCGATTGGGACTCGAGGAAGGGTTCTTCGGTACGAGCGGGTGAACACGAGTTCGAGTGCGAGCCGGATGCGCATCCCCGCGGGGGTTTCTACGCCCTCACCGCGTGGCCCGCGTCCGCGTCTGGGGTTGACCGGTGGGGACCCGGGCTGGCTGACGGCGCGTGGTCATCCCACGGCCCTGTGGTCTTTATCGTCCGGGAGGAACCGTCGGTGCTGAGTATTTACCCTGGCGCCGTCGCGACTGGTGGCTCGCACGCCAACGTCCCGCTCACCGTCGTCGGCGTGAACCTCCCGACGAGAGCGGGTACCTCCGGGGATGACGGGGGAGTCAACGACGCGTGGTGCGTCGGTTTTGGGATTGGCGGGTACGTCGCGGCGACTCCGGCTCGGCCGGTGTCATCCGCCGTGATGACATGTCCGCCGTTCGACTCGGAGGCTATCAACGCGTGGGCGACGACGCTGTCGCTGTCATCCAATTCGTCACCCAAGAACGAGGAAGACCGCGGTGACGATTCATCTTCCGGACCCGAGGCGTCCGGGGGTTCGAACAGTAAGGGTTCGGGTTCGTTCGTTCGGGTCGAGGCGGCTTGGCACGTCGGGGGTGATTTATCGCGCGGTGCTTCGCGGTCCAGCGTCGGCGTCGAGATCGAGTCGCTGCGTGTGCCCCTCGGTCCCAATGCCTTGACCCCGAGTGTTTTATCCGCGGAGGGCGGCGGCGTCGTCGCCGTGGTGTGGTCCGAGGGAGACAAGTCCGACGGCGATGGAAGCCTTCACGCCGGGTTGAGTTGTTCTTTTGGGACAATCTCAGGAATTTCTGCGAGAATCGTTGAAAACGTGGAGTGGAACGCGGAGGGAATCAGCGTGAAGACGCACAGGCCCACGTGCGTGGCTCCGTCCACGGGGACAAGGCGCGATGGTGTCCCGCTGCGTGTCACGTGGCGGTCCAGGGCGTCGCACCCGAGGGATGTAGTCGGGTACCTCGATTTCGTCGCCCCGATCGCGGTGAGTGTTCGCGGGTCATCTTTGGATTCTTCCGACTCGGACGATGCGAACGGTTTCGTGGCGGCTGCCGCGTGGAAGGCGTACCCGCCCGCGTTTACCAACAACGGGGGGTCCCTCACGTCGGTGCGCATCGAGCGCGGGGGTTTATCGGTGCCCATCGGATCCCCGACGCGGTGCGTCTTCGTCGTCCAGCACGGGGGCGGGTCCGGGGGTAAAGAGTCAATCGCGATCGCCGACGTGACGGGGAGGTCGTCGTCGACGATTGCCACGTGCGAGGTCCCGAGTCTCGGTTCGTTCCACGGCAACTCCATGGTCGACGACGTCACCGGCGTGGCGCTCGGGTCCGTGGCGCTCCTCGCGGGTGCGTTGGGGACGCATGAGCAACTAGAGGCGGCCGTGTCGACGGCGCTGGAATCGGCGAAAGTTTCCGTCTCGTGGGTCGAGACTCCTGTTGTCCACGCGGCGTCGCCGGGCGTGGCGGCGGCGACGGGCGGCAGGTCGATCACGGTCACCGGACGCGACTTTGGCGTCGCGGAGCGCGCGAGGGTGTGGGTCGGCACGATCGGTCCATTGAACGCGCGGTCCATCGATCCAGGGGATGATTCATCTTCTGATCACGGCGACGTCCTCGAATTCATCGCGCCCGCCGCGAACTTCGACGCTTTTGTACGCCCCGTGTCCGTCGGCGGCGTCGGCGTCGCGACGCGCTCAGGAATCGAACCGAGCACCCCAGGTTTGCGGTACGCGCGCGCGTACCGCTGCGACGTGGGTGGTGACGAATCGGCGTGCGTGGCGATGGCGCCGAGCGCGGCGGCGTCCACCGCGGGCGGCGACGTCACAACCGCGTTGCTCGCCGGCGTGTTCGACGCCTATTCGCCCATAGGAGATCACTCATCCTCATCGTCCACCGCCGGTCGCATGTGGACCGCGTCCGGTAAGCGACGCGTGTCACTCGCTTTACGAACCGATATCGTCGGACACCCTTCGTTCGCCACGTGGCGCGTCCCCGCCGTCTCGGCCAATCACGAGAGGGCGTCTGGCGGGTGGTCCTCAGTTTTTTTAAACCTCGGCTCGGGTGACGAGGCTGCCGGCCGACTGCTCGCGTTCGCGCCCCCCAAGACGTCTTCCAGGGGCGCCAACCCGCGGGTGGTACCCGTGGGCGGCGGCGGGATCGTGTGGCTCACCGGATCTGACATGCGACCGCCGACGGACGCACCGGAGGGTGCCTTGTTCGGGTGCGTAGTCGACGATTCCACCGGGAAAAAGATTGGATCGCTTCGACCGATATCATCCGCGCTCGCCGTCTGCGAAACCCCCGCGGTCGCCGCGCCGTCCCCCGCGCTCGCCGCATACGCCGGGTACGTGTACACCCTCGACGGGGAGTCAGTGGTCACGGACGCCGGCGGCGGGGGATTCGGGCACGACCGCGGGGAAGCCCCGCCCACGATTGCGGCGCTCGAGGGTGTTACGGCATACGCGAGCTCAACGCCCGCGGCAGTGCGGGGCGCGTGGGGGGGCGACACGCTCATCCTGGCCCTCACGCGCGACGTACACATCGAAGCATCCTCCTCGTCCTCCTCAGGGTCGGATGTTTCGTGGGGTTGCCGGGTGGGTACCATCGGTCCGATGGCCGGCGTGATCGGCGTCAACTCGACTTCATCGGGCTCATCGACCGGTTCACTACGCTGCGTCGCGCCCGCGTCCGCGCCGGGGACGTACCCGGTATCCCTGGCGCCGCACCCAGGAGGCTTCACGGACCCTAACCCTAACCCTAACCCTCTCACGGTGGCGTACGCGCCGGCGAGGGCGGGCGACGGGGACTCGCGTATGTATAGCGACTCTGCGTTGTTCGCGTCGCCGAGCCGCGTCGCCGTCGCGCCCGTCGGCGGGATCGGCGGGGGACACGAGCGGCGCGCGTTTGAAACGTTTCGCGTCACGGGAGGCGGCGCGCTCGTGTCCCTCGCGTTCGCCGCATCGGAAGCCACCGCGCGTGGATTGTCGAACGGCGGCGGCGTTCGTTGCGTCGTCGGCGGCCGGGAAACTTCCTCGCTTATCCGCTTGAACGACGAAGGCTTCGACTCACTTGATGACCGCCTATCCGTGTCGTGCGCGCTCGCGCCCGGGATCGTGCGCCCGGGGTTCACCACCGTGCACGTCGCGTGGTACCCACCAGGGACCGCCAGTGGGTCACACGTCGCCGCCGGATCGTCGAGTGTATCCGAGTTTTTTTCTTCGAGCCCGGCTGGTTCCGTGAGTGGATTCGAACGGCCAACGCTCCGATCGATCCGGCCGGAGATTGGCGTGTCCGCCGGGGGAGGCGTGGCGTCGATATCCGGTACTAACCTCGCGTTGAATGAATACCAGGACGCGCTCCGGTGCGTCTTCGGCGGCGTCGCGGTGGACGTAGGGTCAGCGGTCAGTTCCGCGCTCGTCCGGTGCGAAGTTCCCGCGAGTCTTCAAGAAAATGCGGGGAGAACTTTCGGTGGGTCCGAGCCGGTGGTGCTCTCGGTGGCGCCCTGGGCGGATGCGGGAACGGAGAAGGCATCGGACGCCGCGCACGCGGGCTCCCCCGATGCGGATGGATCCGTGTCGTCACCGGCGACATCGGCCAAATCCACCGCCGTGAATAGCGACAACGCTCTGGTATTCGCGCGCGTGCGTTCGAGGCCGTCGGTGCGTTCGACGCGGCCTGGGGTCGTGGGCGAAGCCGGCGGCGACTTTGTCACCTTCACCGGAAGCTGGTTAAAGTCCGCCTTAGGCGCGTGCACGTGCGAGTTTGGAAGTATCAAAAGTGTCGCGGCGTCGTCGTGCCGGGGCGGTGAGGCGCGATGTGTCGTACCCGCGATGCGCCCGCGGATCGGGGGCGTGCGGACCCGTCTCTGTTCGGACGAGGGCGTGTGCTCCGAGGGTGACGAGGACGCCGGCGAGAGTGGGGTGTCACTGAGCCAGCTGGACGTCGTCGCCGGGTTGGGGCAGGCGGAGAGCGTCATGCCGCCGATGGCTTCATCCGTCGGCGGCGCCGTGGCGATCGGCGCGCGCGTCTCGCTGCACGGCTGGGGCCTTCGACGCGACACCGCGCGAATCGACGATGGAGGAGGAGGAAAGGGAGCTAACGACGCGTTGTTGAGCGCGTTGGGCGCGATCGACGCGACGCTCTGCGCGTTCGCGACGGCGCCCGGCCTCGTCGCGCCCGTCCCCGCGGCGGCGTCGACGAGCTCCGACGATACCGGGAGAATCGATTGCGTCTTCCGGTCGCTTCCACCCTCGGGCTTCCACGTCGTGTCCCTGAGCTCGACATCGATGTCGAGCGCTTCTTCGTTGGGTGACGGTGACCACTCCGGGTACCGCGGCGGGGTGCAGATTTTGGTCCGTGGCGCCCCGAGGCTTCGAGCGGCGTCCCCCGCGCGGTCCCCCGCGACGGGAGGCGGCGTATTGTGGATCGCGGGCGGCGACCTGCACGGCGATTGGTCCGACGGGGTTGGCGGCGGCGGCTTCGGCGAGGGAACTAACCGCGCGTGTGCCTTTGGCGGCGTCGTCGGGGTCGCGGCGTCCGCGAGGGTCGTATCCTCCGCGCTCGTCTCGTGCGAGATACCTCCGCGGGGTGGACGCGGGGGCGTGAGCGGGGACGTCGCGGCGGCGGTTTCGCTGCTCACGCGCGGCGCCGACGATTCATATCCCGAAGGTGAATCAGACGGGTTCAGCGGGTTGGGTACCGACTCTGGGTTGAGTAGCGGCTCGAATCACTCGCTCGTGAGCGGCGGTGTGCTCTGGGTGGAGTACATAGCCGACGGCGCGGGTGTCGCGGATGGGTTTCCGATTAAACCTTCCAGAGGGCCCGTGTTTGGCGGCACGACGGTGACGATGCGGCTGTGGCGTGTCAGCGGCGGGTGGACGTTCGCGCGGGGGTACCGCGGCGCCGGGTGCAGGTTCGGTTCCGTGCAGGTGGCGGCGAGGTGGGCGAAGGGCGCGGATGCCGAGTGCGTGTCCCCATCCAGAGGGGTGTTGACGGCGGCGGTGGAGGCTTCGATCGTCGCGGATTGGAGGACGCATTCGTTCCTGCCGCCCAAGCTGGAACAGGACGGCCGCGTCTACTACAGGTACACAAAGTTTTAAGTGGCGGGAGTGTGTGAGCGCGTGGACTTGGAAACGAAATACGCTGCTCGCGCTAGGGTAAGAGTCTCAACACTCGAGTAATATACGTATAGCTAATTGATCAATCGTCGCGTCACCACGGTCAGTCTAGCGCTACCTACGACCCAATTGTGATTCGCGTCGGCCTCGGCGCTTTGAGCTGCCGAGGCGACGCGTTGTGAAGTACGCTGGCGTTGGACAGCCTTCGCTTCTCTCGCTCCCGCGCGGCGCCGTCGTCAATCAGCGTCTTTGCCAACGCGTTCGTCAAAAGGTTGAGCTCGAGCATGCTCCCCTCCAACCCGTGCCGTTCGAGGCGTACACGGAAGGCGTCCACGGTGATGTGCCGAAGCGCACGCTCCCGCTCGCCCTGCCGCTCCACGTACCCGTCCACCCCGCCGACCCACTCCGTCTCCAACAGCGCCTCCACGCACTCGTCGAGCCCGCGCGCTAACAACGAGTTGCCCTCCAGTTCCTGCCGCAGGTCGTCCAACGATAACCCGCCGACAAAGTTGACCACCGCCGCCGTCTCCGGGTCGTGCGTGGGGTTTAGACGTACGTCCCGCGCGGCGTCCGCGGCGGCGGCGGCGGCGGCGCGAAGAGCGTCGCGGCGGACCCGCGAGGGATCGTTTATAGTTTTGGATCCCACCGGCGCTTCGTGTTCGTACGCGTGCTTCCCTTCGCCGCTCCCTTTGCGGTCCTCGGCGCGGACGAAGCCGCGCGTGGTGGACAGCTTCTCCTGCGCGAGCACCGCGCGGAAGGTTTCGCCCGTTCTGCACTCGAACCGATCGTCGTCGTCGTCGTTCTTCTTCGCGGCTGTCGTCTCATTTCTGTTCTTCTTCTTCTTCGCCATTTCTTCTTCGGCGTCGACCGGGTCGTCCGAGTCGGATCCGCGTAGGATGTTGCGTGCTAACCTGCCGAGGAACCCGCCGCGTTTCTTGGGCCGACCTTCCCGCATCGCGTGCGCCAGCGAGTGCACCAGCATCGCCAGCGGGCCCGCGTCCACGCCGCTTCGCTCGAGCTGATTGCGGAGGCTACCGACTTTGAACTTGCGAAAGTCAACCGCCGCGTTCCCGGCTCGGATACGAGCCCTGAGCGCCGCGCGTCTCGCCGCCCGTCGCTCCCGTCGCTCCTCAGCCTTCGCTCGTTTCGCCGGGGTCATGCTGGACATCACGCTTCGAGAACCGGGCGAAGAGACGACGGATCCATCGAGCCCCGTCGCCATTGACGACGCGTCGTCAAAATCATCACCGTCCGACCCATAAGCCGCCTCCCCGTACTCATCCTCCCCACCATCCTGGTTTAACAGGTACCGCCGCATGCCCGTGACCACGAAGTGCTCGTACGCACTCTCGCGAATCGCCTCCTGTAAGCTCGCCACGACGTCGTCGTCGATGCCGTGCGCCGTGAGCCTCGAACGGAAATCCACGACGTTGAGGTCCCAGCACGTGCTCACCCGCGCCAAATGGTCCGCGTCCACGCGCCATCCCTCGCTCCGCGCCGGGTTACCAACCTTCCGGAAGTCACCCGACTTCCCCGCGGGGGATTCCTGGCCGTCGGGGCTGTAATACCGCGCCGTGCTATCGCCGTAAACGTCGTCGTCCGACCCATAAGCCGCGACTTTGGCTTTGGTTTTATGAAACGAAGGCGGCGGCGGGTCCGTGTCCACTTCATCGCTTCCCTCCGTATCGCTGCTGTCGACGCTGAACCCGAGCCTGGTCTGCATCCGCCGCTCGGTCGTCGCGTGCTCCAGCGCGCGCGTGAGCGCCGCGGGTTCGACGCTAGCGCCCTTCACCTGGTCCCTCAAAGCGTCGACGACTCCGGTGAGCCCGTCGAGGAATTGCTCCGCGTCGGCCATCCCCGCCCTCCGCCGCCGATGCACCAACGCCCGTAGTTTGACGGCGCACGTGTGGCGGATGGACGTGAGTTTCTCCACCGCGGCGTCGCGCTCGATGTCGATGGACCGCTCCAGCGCGAGGAGCGACGCGCGTGTCGTCATCTGCGCCGCGAGTTCTTCGCGGAGAAAGGCGGCGAGCACCAGCGCCGCGGCTGACTTGGTTCGTGGATGGGGCCCGACGGGGCGCAGGGAGACGTCGGGGCACTCGCGGTTGCGCAGGACGACGATCTGTCCGGCGTCGCCATCGTTCGCGTGCTCGACGCTCCAGAGCGCCGCCGCGGGTTTCCCCCTCCACCCGCGCCGGCGCGAGCGGAAGCGCAGCCCCATGAGGTTCACGTCCCCTCGGTGCCTGCCGCTCGTCGCGTTGACGCGCGCGAAATCTGCGGCGCGCGCGACGTCGTCGACGAGTAAGTACCGGTCGCCCGCGGCCGGCGACCGGAGCGTCGCCCATCCTCCCCGCATGTCCACCACCACGCTCCCGACCAGACCCCCTACGTCGGTGGAGCCGCGAACCAGCGCGTACTCCGGCCCGGAGCTACTCGGGCCAGTTGTTGAATCGTTGTCCCCGTCGCGACCCCACCGCCCGTCGCCGCCGCCCGGGACGACGGTGAGGTTCAGGGGCGCGTCCGCGGAACACAGCACGACGACGTCGCGGTCGCGGATGTCCCTGACGTACCGGCCGGGCGGGAGGTAGCGGGGGCGGTCCGGGAGGCCCCGCCTCGGGCGGCCCAGCACCCCACCCATCTCAGCCGTGCGCGAGGGAAAATGCGTTGGTGAGGAACGAACGTCTTGGAACGTGATTTTGAAGTTTTGTTTTGGGAAGAGCAAATAGACCGTCAACCCATACATTTAACTCAACGACCGTTTGCCCATACGAAGGTAGCACTGAAGCAGCGCCCCTGAAAAAAAAACATCCAGCCGTGCCCTCCTCGGTGCCCTCGATCACAACGCACAGGCGCGCAGGGACGCACGCTCTCGACGCCCCGCACCCCACGTGGACGCGTTCCCGGCGAAACCAACCCGCGCGGCTCTTTCTTCGTAAGAACGAGAGACTCAGCGGAAGAGAGACTGTCGGAAGGCGCAGTCAGGGATACACACTCATCCGAAGGGGGGTGACGAAACACGCCAATCAGGGTTAGAGAGATGAGCGAAGGCGGGCGCGCGGACACGAGCTCGATGCTCTTCAGCGTCCACAAGCACCTCCAGGCGCGCTGCGCGGATCGCAGCGCGGCCTACCTCGCGTGCAAGAAGAACGATCAGAACCCCGCGGCGTGCCTCGAGGAGGGAGCCAAGGTGACGGGGTGCATGCTCGACCTCCTCAAGGAGCTCAAGGGGAAGTGCCCGGACACCCTCAACAAGTACGCGCAGTGCATGGACTACAGGAGCAACCAGTTCACGAAGTGCAGGGTTGAGCAGGCGGCGTTCGAGAAGGAGTGCCCCATCTAACTGTAGAAGGGACACGGGGAGGAGGAGGGAGCCCGGGACACGGGCGCCGATCCCGGGTTGTTTTTAGGTATCGATTCGCAGTCGCCCCCGCGTACGTGGGTAGAGTTTTGGTTAATCGGATGTATTTCTCGACATATCGGATGCGACTGCTCTATGCTCATCGTTCACGAATCGAGGACCCTCGCCCCGCCGGTCGCCACGCGCTCCACGCTCGCCTTCTTCTTCACCATCTTGATGCACTGCAGCACGTCCCCAACCTTCACCTCCACCGAACCCCACCGCAGACTCACGCCGCAATCAGTCCCTTTGCCCACCGAGTTAACCTCCAACTTGTGCCGACGGATGCTCTCGCACTCCAACAAACCCTCGTGCACGCACGTCCCGTCGCGCATCAGCCGAAACTTCTCGCTCCCATCCAGACTCCCGACGTTAACCAGGCAACCCGCCACGACGTCCGCCTTGTTACCACGCCGGTCGCTCAGGTCGAACACAGCCCGCACCTCACCCTCGCCGGCGACGTCCTCGACCAAATGCTCAGGCGCGCGTTCCCCTAACAACTCCCCGACCGCGTCGAGTAAGTGGTATATAACCTTGCGGCCAATCACGGCGACGCCGGCCCTTTTCGCCTCGCGCTCCACCGCCTCGATGGGCTCGCGGACGTTAAACGCGAGGATCGGGCCGCCGATCGCCGCCGCTAACGAAACGTCGGACTCGCTCACCGGGCCCACCCCCATGTAAACAACCTTGACGCCGACAGCGTCCGACCCGAGGGTCAACACCGCGTCCCTCACAGCCTCCGCGGTTCCCTGGACGTCCGCCTTCACGATGCAACACAGGTCCGTGTTGTTCAAAGAATCCCCGCTGGTATCGTCGGTGAAGGGGTCCAACAGTAAGTCGTCCTCGTCGTTCTTCGCAGCGTACGCGCCCACGCCCATGTCGCTGTCCACAAAACACTTACCCGTCAGTACTCCAATTGCCCGTACGATGATCAAAATAAAGAAACTCTTACCGGAGCTTGCTCTTTTTCCGCATCTGGTTAACAGCCTGCTTGCCGCGGGCGCCAACCGGCGCGTGCGTGTGCTCGAGCTCGAAGGTCCGTCCGTCGGCGTCGGATGCGAGCGCGTCGAGCCTCGCGGCGGTCGCGCGCGCCTCCCGCGCCTGCGCCACGCGCCTCGCTCGGTCCTCGGTGGCGACTCGTTGGATCGGATCGCCCGCGTTTGGCACGCCGCGAAGGCCGACGAGCTCGAACGGTTCGGACGGGCCGATCTTGTTTTTGTCAATCCCGCCCGCGCCTGTGAGCTTACGCACGCGGCCGTACTGCGCCCCGGCGACGACGGGGGATCCGACGTCCAGCACGCCGCGGCGGAGTAGTCCGGTGACGACGGCGCCCCGACCGGCATCCTTGCGAGCCTGTGACAAACAAAATACAAAACACGACGTCAGTTATCTAATCGCGCGTACGGAAATGAAAGGGAATGGAATACACGCACCTCCAAAACAACGCCGGATCCGTCGCATCCGTCGACTGGCGCGGTGAGGTTCATAGCTTCCGCCTCGAGGAAGAGCGCCATCTCGAGGTCCTCCATGCCTTGCCCGGACACTGCGCTGACCTCCACGCACTGCACGTGTCCGCCCGATTGCTCCAGCGGGATCCCCGCGGAGATGAGCTGCGTCCGGACGCGTTCCGGGTCCGCTCCGGGCGCGTCGCATTTGGTTATCGCGACGACGTAGCGGCAATTCGCCGCTTGGATGTGCGCCGCCGCCTCGCGCGTCTGCGGCATGACGCCATCGTCCGCGGCGCACACCAGCACCGCGACGTCCGTGCACCGCGCGCCCCTCTGTCGCATCGCGGAGAAAGCCGCGTGCCCCGGCGTGTCCAGGAAGGTGAGCTCGCCGCCGTTGGAGAGGGCGACGACGAACGCGCCGATGTGCTGCGTTATTCCGCCAGCCTCCCCCGCGGCGACGGACGCGCTCCGCAGGGTGTCCAGCAGCGTGGTCTTGCCGTGGTCCACGTGTCCCATCACCGCGACGACGGCGCGTCGCGGTGGGTCGTTCGAGACGGCTTTCGAGTGTGCGCTAGATGCCTTTCCGGAGTTTCCGGAGTGTTCTTTGACGACGACGTCGACGTTTAGTTCCATGGCGACCAACTCGGCTAGGTCGTCCGATACCACCTCCTCGGCGCTCGCGAGTGGCTCGCCGAGCTCCACGAGCACCTTCTCCACGCGCTCCGTCGTGGTCTTGAGCGCCCTGGCGACCTCGGCGACGGTGGAGCCGGAGAGGATCTCGATCGGGCCGCCGGGCGCAGCATCCTTCCGCGTTCGTTTGGCTTTGGCTTTGGCTTTGGATCTCCCGGTATCCCCGGGGACGGGCGAGTCGGCACCTTGCTCGAGCTCCTTTTCCCGCGCCGCGAGTGCGGCGAAGCGATCGGGGAGCGCCATCTGCGAGCTCGGTTTCTTCTTGCGGGGACCCTCGAAGGAGGACGACGGCTTCTTGGCCGGACGGTCGCGCGACGATCGATCGACGTTACCACCCTTTCCATCCTTCATCCCGTCTCGGCCTCCACCTCCGGATCCCCCGCCCCCTCGGCCGCCTCCGCCGCCGCCTCCCCCGCCCGGCTTACCGCGCCTCGCGCGGCTCTCGCCGAGGATATCCCGCGCGTCCCTCCACGCGAACGTGGTCGACGCGAGGTGCCGCGAGGACCCGAGGGATGATTGGGCGTCGTTCGTTACGATGCCCCATTGCCTCGTGCACAGCTGTGTCGCCCCGAGTCGGATCCGATGCCATCCCGTCGGGGACACCGGCGGGGACGGCGCGGTCGCGTTCGCGAGCGCGACACGCACCGCGGCGATGAACCCGCGTCGCATGTGACGAGAGACGCTTCCTCCTCTCGCGCCCTCGGCTCTGAACGTCCCCGTTGTTAGGGCGCGTTCGTAGATTATTTCGCGTGAACACACAGGCGATGTCTCGCAGTGATGATGGAGGGAATGGGGTGGCACCGAGCTATGATATGAACCTATCGCGTTGCAATTACACGAGCAGGTAGCGCATCTACGGATCTATTCACAAACCCACGCGGCGGTCATCGCGGAAACCTCCTCGCGTCGCCGGCAATGTGCCCGCGACACCTCTCGCGCGTGTCCACAGTCCCATCGTCCCATCACTCATTCCTGGGAAAAAACACGCACGGCCAAATGAGGCTGGCTCCGCCTCTCTCCCTTCGCCGCTCCGGACTAAGCCCTAACCTCGAAAAACACCCGCCGTGTGCGGCGTTTACTTCTCGAGGACGGTCATGAGGGGCGGGACCTCCTCGGGCTTGAGGGGCGGGTACTCCACCTTCTTGCGGTTGCGGTCGGACGGGCGGTGCTGTGGGAAGATGGGAAGAGGGGTTGAAATGGTCAGCCTCTGGTGGGGTCACTCGGCGGGCTTGTTCGGCCCTAACGCGCGGTTCTGAGAGCCGGGACGCGACGCGGTACGCCGCGGTGCGACTGCAGCGAATGATTCGCGCGTGGAAGGCGCAGATCCGGGCCCTAAACCACGAATCCCGCGCGCGCTTTCCCTCCGCGCGTCGGTTTCAGGGTTTAGGGCCAGTCTCTTTGGATAGAATCCCAGTGTGAAAGTGAAGAGGTCGCGGGGTATTCGGCGCGCACCTTCTTGGGGCGGGACTTGGTGTGGTGCTTGGTGGCCTTGGGGTTGACGTGCGTGGCGGCACGGACCACGAGGCGGACGGGAGCGCCGATGGAGAAAGCCATGTTACTACTCGAGACGTGCGTGTCTGGTGAAGTGATCGAGCGACGGTCGGAAGGTGGGGCTTTTTCCGTGTGAAAGACGTGTCCCGACTCCGGCTCGATTTTTTCCCGGCGGCTCGGGCCACGATTTATATGGTCGATTGTAGACCAGGATTAAGGGTTAACACTCCGCGCGTTCTGATTGGCCAAATTTGAGGCGATCAATCTTCGATCTGCGCTCACTGGTGGCTCAGTGAGCCCCGGGCGTGGGTGAGAGGGACGAGTCAATCGGCTGGTTCCTCGTCCTCGCGCTGACGTCCGCTCACTGCCCCGGGCACGCGCGCGTCAGCACACCGCTCCGCGCTCTCCCCAAAGTAAGAGAGATGGCCGCCGCCCTCGGCTCCGCCTTCCAGCTCCGCGCCGCCGCGCGCCCCGCGCTCACGCGTCGCGGGAAGAAGACCTCCACAAAGGCTCGTGCCAGGGCGACGCCCGTCCGCGCGGCGAGCACCGAGCCCAAGATCGAGAGCGTCGCCGCGGCGGTCCCCTCCGATGCCTTCCTCCCCGAGGGCCTCTACTGCGTGGACAACACCAAGACCGTCCGCAGGAAGACCAGGTGCGTGTCGTTCGCGTCCACAACCACGCGCCCTTCGTCGCCACAGCTGCGGGTGATTCGACCCACGCACGCCACAGCTGTGCCAACCGGTGCAGCAGATTTTCGCGCTGAAGGACCCGCCGCTGACCGCGCCTCGCATCCCCGATTCGACCCGACAGGACCGTCACCATCGGCGACGTCAAGATGGGATCCGATCACCCCATCGTCCGCCAGACGATGACCACCTCCGACACCCGCGACGTCGAGGCCACCGTCGCCGAGGTACGACCCCCATCCCCCGCCTCGAACACTCACGAAATATCCCGCGCTCTGGTAGGATAAGGAGGGGGCGATATCCGTCGGGTGCCGCGGCGTATCTCGCTCGCGGCACTCGCGCGGGGCTCGAATTCGACGCCGACGACGCGGGACATCGCGGGAAACACCGTTGGGACGCGACAGAGCGCGTCCCGTGGCTGATCACGCGATGACCGCGCGGACCCATCGCCCCCGCGCCGTCGCCCCCATCCGACCATCTCTTCTACCCGTCCCACCCGGTTTTTACCCACCGAGTGGCGAATAAATTGCCAAACGACTCACCCCTCGACCCCACACTCCCACACACACACAGGTCAAGAAGTGCGCCGATGCCGGCGCCGAGATGGTCCGCATCACCGTGCAGGGTATGATGGAGGCCAAAGCATGCGCTGAGATCAAGAAGCGCCTCGTCGCGGATGGATACACCACACCCCTCATCGCCGACATTCACTTCGCGCCCAAGGTGGCCATGATGGTCGCCGAATGCTTCGACAAGATCCGAGTCAACCCCGGCAACTTCGCCGACGGACGCAAGAAGTTCGAAGACATCCTCTACGAAACCGACGAGGAGTACAACGCGGAGATTGACGAGATTGAGAAGATCTTCACCCCACTCGTCTTGAAGTGCAAAGAACGCGGCGTCGCCATGCGCATCGGAACCAACCACGGATCCCTCTCCGCCCGTACCCTCTCCCGGTACGGAGACACGCCCGCGGGGATGGTCGAGTCCGCGTTCGAGTTTGCACGCATCTGCCGCAAGCACGACTACCACAACTTTGTCTTCTCCATGAAGGCGTCCAACCCGCTGGTCATGGTCCAGGCGTACCGTCTTTTGTCCCACGAGATGTATAAGCTGAACTGGGACTACCCGCTCCACCTCGGCGTGACCGAGGCTGGCGAGGGTGAGGACGGCCGCATGAAGTCGTCCATCGGCATCGGCGCGCTGCTCCTCGACGGCCTGGGCGATACCATCCGCGTCTCACTCACCGAGGCGTCGCACCTCGAGATGGAACCGTGCACGCGACTCCGCGACTTGGGCACCAAGGCGGCGACGGAGAAGTTCGGCGTGGAGACGTTTGAGGAGAAGGGACGCGATTTCAAGGATTTCGCGCGCCGCGAGAGCGAACTCCCGACGCAGAAGGAGGATGACGCCATCGACCTGCGTAACATCCTCCACCGCGACGGATCCGTGCTCTCCGCGGTGACCCCCGCGATGCTCGCGACTGAAGATCCGTTTTATCGCGACTTGGGCGCCAAGCTCGCGGTGGGCATGCCCCTCCGCGACATCGCCACGTCGGATTCCATCCTCCTCACCGAGATCCCCGCGGCCGATGACGAGAAGGCGATGCGCTCCATCCGCCGCCTCCAGGAGATTGGCGTCGGCATCGTCGCCGACGCGGCTGCGCTCGCGGCGACGCCGATCGACAACTCCGTCGCGCTCGTCGCCGCCAAGGGTGCCGCGGCCGCCGCCGTCCCCGACTGCGCCGCGCGCGTCGCCATCGTCTTCGACGGCACCGAGACGGAGGAGGAGGTGAAGGCTGCGCTCGCCGTGGACCCCGTCATGGCGGTCATCAAGGTTGCATCCGGCGTCTCCCGCCTCCACGCGTCCCGCCGAGTGTTTACCCACATCCTCGCCGCCGGCTCCTCCGTGCCCGTGATTCACCACATCGCGTTCGACGCCGGCGCCGCGAACGACGACATCGTGATCCAGTCCGGCTCACAGGTTGGCGGCCTGCTCTGCGACGGCCTCGGCGACGGCGTGCTCATCCAGCACCCCACCGCGGAGCTCGATTACATCCGCCGCACCTCGTTCGGCCTCCTCCAGGGTTCGCGCATGCGCAACACGAAGACTGAGTACGTGTCTTGCCCGTCCTGCGGCCGCACTCTGTTCGACCTGCAGGAGGTGACCGCGGCTATTTCCACGCGCACCGGGCACCTCCCCGGCGTGGCCATCGCGGTCATGGGCTGCATCGTGAACGGCCCGGGCGAGATGGCGGATGCCGACTTTGGCTACGTGGGCGGCGCCCCCGGCAAGATTGACCTCTACGTCGGAAAGGAGGTGGTGAAGAGGGGCATCGACAACGACACGGCGTGCGATGAGCTCATCCAGCTCATCAAGGACCACGGGAGGTGGGTGGAGAAGGAAGAGGAGGAGGAGGCGGTCGCGGCCTAAAGTGAATCGATTCATCATGTCGTTTGTCCGCGTCGAGGGAGAAGAGACGCGGAGGGGGAAGTGGGACGGCGCATCGGATCGGAGTCGATTGAAAAAAGTACTCCGCCGGAGAGTGTCTGGACGAGCGACGGGGCTTCGTCGCGGCGCGCAAACTAATACGTGCGCCGCGCGACGTCGCTCGTTCGAGTAAATATACCTAACCTTTTTGATTTTTTGAATGCAAAAAGCGAATAAACCTCTGATGTCTTGCCTTTATGACAATGAAGCTCAGGAGCAGCTTCTCGATACTAAGAGTTATTTTTAACCAATAGCGGACCCTCTCATCACACCCCAAGCATAAGTAGCCTCGTTGTCCCATCACTCGCGTAAAACGCGAGTGGGGCGGGGGTCATCGGCGCTGGCAAACCGCAACACAAAACGAACGCGTTGCAATCCCGCGCCTGAAGGCTGAAGTGTCAGTTCAGCAGTAATGCCGCATATCTCACCCACTAAAATCCCAAATCCAAACCAAAATCCAAATAGCAAAACACGATACCTTTTACGAATGCGAAAACAGTCTCGTCGCCCCTCGTTGCGAGGGTAACCCCTGGTACGCGACGGAGACTCGCGTGAACACGAAGAAGCGAGCCACGCCACCGCCTTAAGCGGCGGCGCCGGCCCTCACCGCCTCTTCGGTAACGACGACATCCTGGATGGAGTCCAGCGCCTGGATGATATCCGCCTCGATGTCTGCGTAATCCTCGATGCCGCAGGACATGCGCACGAGGTTGTCTTTGATGCCAATCTCCGCGCGCTTCTCCGCACCCTGGTCCCAGTAGCTCACCACCGTGGGCTGCTCGATGAGGGACTCGACGCCGCCGAGGGACGGCGCGATGTACGGCAGCTTGCAGTTATCGATAAACTTGGCAGTCGCCCACAGGTCCCCTTTGACCTCGAACGAAACCACGCCGCCGAAGCCCTTCATGTACTTCTTCGCAACCTCGTGATCAGGGTGCGAGGGCAGGCCGGGGTAGTGCACCGTCTCGATCATCGGATGCGACTCCAGCCGCGTCGCGAGCTTCATCGCGTTGTCGTTGTGACGCTCGACGCGGAGCTGCAGGGTCTTGATGCCGCGCATGACCAGGTACGCGGCGTGCGGGTCGAGCACGCCGCCGAGGATGTTGTGGAACTGTCGAACCTTGGCGACGGTCTCCTTATCGCCCACGATGGCGCCCGCGAGGACGTCGTTGTGCCCGCCGAAGTACTTGGACGCGGAGTGGATGACGAGGTCCGCGCCGTGCTTCAGCGGCTTGAGGTTCACGGGGGTGGCGAAGGTGCCGTCGACGCACACCAGGCATCCCTTGGGCTTGCAGAGCTTGGCGATGCGTTCGATGTCCACGCACCGCAGGTACGGGTTCGTGGGTGACTCGGAGAAGTACAGCGAGCAGTCGTGCTCGTTGAGCGCCTTCTCGAGGCCGTCGTAGTCGGACGGGTCGAGGACGGTGCAAGACACGCCCATCTTGGGCATGAAGGTTTGGACGAACTGGCGGGTCCGCCGGTAGCAATCGGTGGTGGTGACGATGTGCCCGTTCGCCGGGACGAGCGCCAGGAGCATGCAGATGGCGGAGTTCATCCCGGACGCGGATAAAAGGCAGTCCTCGCCTTCCTCCAGGAGCCGAATCTTCTCCTCGCACGCCTTCGTGGTCGGGTTGCCGTACCGGCCGTACTCGAAAGATCCGTAGTTGCCCTCCTGGTAGTCGATGAGCTCACTGCTGTCCTGGAACCAGTAGGTGGAGGTCATGCATACGGGGGTGGTGAGGGAGTCGCTGACCCGCGGCCTGCCCCCGCGCTCGCCGTTGTGCACCGCCCGGGTGGACTCGGACCAGTTCTCGGAACCCGGGGGCGGGGGGACGGCGGCAGCGGCGCGTGTGGTGACCGTCGCGCGCCTTCCCCTTCGCGCGGGCGCCCTCGATTTGAGGACGGCGCGCGCGGCCGTGGCCGCGGGCGCGGATAGGATGCTGGCCTGCATTGGTATTAGCTGGACGCGACGTGCGATGTGGGTCGTGTCGTCAACTATGTCAGATGTCGGCGACGTCCGATCGGGAGATGTCCACGGACGCGTCGCTTTTGCCGATGATCAGCCAACCCTGAACCCTGAGATGGAAGGGGGGTCGTGACAAACGGCGATTTGGGTAGGGTTTAGCAATTCAGGTTTTTGGAAATGCCCTATGCGTATCACCCAGAGAATCGGGCGAATACGGGTTACAATTGCGTAATCCAGGTTCAGACGATAACTAAACGACCGTACGGAGACGCGAGAATTTGTTTTGGACGGGCTTTTTTGGCTCCTCGATTTGGCTTCGACTCGGTCTCCTCTTGGCTTCCTGATTTGGCGGGCACTCGTCTCCTCTTCCCACTACACTCCGCGCGATTGAAGCCCGGCGGTCCACTCGATCGCGGCGCGCTTCTCGTTCGAACACGTCGTTCGCATCACCCGGTGTCTCCACGGAGCGCTCCGAAAGACCCGATATACTCGCGTCTCCCCCGACGTTCAGTGGTGAATCCCAAAACGAGAGCAATTTAGGGAACGATGACCGCGTCGACCGATGAGTGGAAGGGCCTCGAGAAGACGTACGCCATGATCAAGCCCGACGCCGTCGCGGCTGGCAAGGTGGACGACATCCTGAAGATCGCCGAGGACGCCGGCTTCGTCGTCGTCCGGCGCCAGGAGCAGGTCATGGACGCCGTCCGAGCGGGCGAATTCTACGCCGAGCACAAAGGGAAGCCGTTCTACCCAAACCTGGTGCGGTTCATGTCCAGCGGCCCGATCGTCGCGTGCTGCCTCGCCAAGAACGACGCCATCAAGGACTGGCGCGCGTTGATGGGACCCACGAACACCTTCACCGCGCGAGAGGACGCGCCCAAGTCCTTGCGCGCCAAGTTCGGCACCGACGGCACCCAGAACGCGACGCACGGATCCGACTCGCCAACATCCGCGACGCGAGAGCTCAAGTTTTTCTTCCCGAACCTCACGCTCGACCCGGTTCCGACGGGCGACGCCGCGCGCGAGTACATCGCCAAGGAACTCCAGCCCACACTGGTGCAAGCCCTCTCCGCCCTGGCGAAAGAGAAGCCATCCGCGAACAAGCTCGAGGCGGTCAAGTGGCTCGCCGATTGGCTCAAGGAAAACAATCCGAACGCCGCGCCGTCGTATTCGGAACAAGAGCTCCCGCTCAACCCCGACGACGAGGCGTTGGAAGACGGCGAGTTCTTCGAGACTGTCGGCGTCGTCGCGGAACTCGCGCAGGACGCCGACGACGTCGTCGACGCGCTCGACGACCTGGAGGAGATGGCCAAGGCGGCGACGCGGGTTCAATCGCACTTTCGCGGGCATCAAGCGAGGCGCACCGCGCAGCAGAAGCGGCGGGACGCGTTGGGCGGCGGTCGCAGGGAGACTACGATCGCGATCGAGTCGCACACGGAGGTTGTGGAGATGGAGGGCGACCCGGAGGAGCTCGCGCGGGCGGCGTCCACGGTGCAGGCGTCCTTCAGGGGGCACAAGGCGAGACAAGAGGTGGCAAAGATGAGAGCCGACGCCGCGTTAAACGCGAGCGCCGAGGAAAACGAATCCGAGGACGTCATGTTCGAGGGCACTGACGAGGAACACGGTGCGGCGGTGAAGCTGCAGAGCACGTTCAGGGGGCACGTCGCCAGGCGGGAGGTTGCGGCGGATCGTGCGAGGGCTGAGGAGACGGAACTCGCGAACGCGGCGACTAAGGTTCAGGCGGGTTTCCGCGGTCACCTCGCGCGGAAACAAGTCGCGGGGATGAAGGGAGGCGACGCGTAGGACGGTGCGTGCGCAGTGGAGACACAGTGACGAACACCACTCTTAGCAGTATTTTGATGCAACCCATTTTGCACCGATTGCGATTACTCAGCGACGCTTGATGCGGACTCTGACTCGGACTCACTCGCGTAGTATCAATCGCAAAGTATCATCTCAGATCACGGGTGACTCGCTACCTACTCGGGGTTGAACGCCTCGTCGACGACGTCCCGGTCGATCCGCCGCGCCAACCCGTCGCCCGCATCACCCGGATCCTGCACGAACATCGTGCGTATGAACTCCACCAGCGGGTTCCCCCGCCCTCCTCCTCCCCCTCCTCCGCCGCCGCCGCCGCCGGCTTCGCCCGGGTTCCCCGCGGCTGCCCTGGCCGCCTCCAAGAACCTGGCCGCCTCCGCGGGACCCATGTTCCGCGCGCGCTCCATGACCTCCGGCCCCATCGCCTCCAACTCACGTTCCATCTCCCCCATCGCGTCCATCAGCGCGCCCTGGTCCACGCCCAGCTCGTTCGCGAAATCATCCGCGCCCGGCTGCGGCGGTAACCTGCGCATAAACGGATTCTCCTCGTCCAGCTGTCGCTTGACCACGTCGCTGAAGTCCTCGACGGCGAGGTGCGAGTACGCATTGTGGTCCGAAGGCGGGAACGTCTCGCCGCGGACGGCGACGAAATCGGACGGGGTGAGCCCGTCGATCGTGGTACTTTCGTCGCCGCCGTCCACGCAATCGATCGCCCTTCGCATCGAATCTTTGAGCCATCGCGTCGCGTCGTCTGGCCTCCACAGAAGGTGGTGACGCTCCGCGAAGACGTCGCACAGCCGCTCCAGCGACGCGCTGCCGCACTCGTCGCGCGCGTGCGCGAAGTGCGGATGCGATAGAATAGTTTGCCACGTGGCATCTCCGGACACCGAACTGGACTCCATCCGGGTGAGCGCGGCGACGGCGGCGGCGGGGTGCATCAACAACGCGCGGAGTAAAGCGTCGTCGGCATCCTTCCGTTCCTGCTCGCTGAGCGTACCGGGACCCTTACTTTTGTTGGAACCCTTACTTTTGGGACCACCCTTGTTGTTTCCGTTCTTGGCACCCTTGTGTCCGGCCTTGTTTAAACCGTCGTTGACGAGTAAACGCCGCCCCGGCCTGCCCCCGCCGAGCCTCGCCAACGCGGTGGAAAACGCGTAACTCGGATGCGACAAAAGCCCGCCCCCGCCCCCGCCCATGGTGTCATCCCCGAACCCGTCCGCAAAGTCCAGGAGCCAGTCCTCTTCCCCGCACCGCAGCGCGAAGTAATCGAGCGCGCACAAGAACCCGCGCGGGTCCGATCGATCGAGCGACGTCGCGAGCTTGGCGCATTCCAACGCCGCGCGATGACACCCGCGCCTCGTCGTCGCCTGCACGTGCTTGAACATGCACCCGAAGAACAGCGAATTGGCATCCGCATTGGAAGAATCCGAATCGGCATCCGTGTTCACGCGTGCGTCCATGCGCGCGGTGCCGTCGGCGACGCACTGCGCGAACCACGGATGCCAAGCGCCCTCGATGGCGTAAAGGCACCGCTCCAGCAGCTCCGCGCTCTTGGACCCCTCACCGGCGTAGTGGTACACGTCGGAGAGCGCCGCGAGCGCGTCGACGTGCCACGGCCAGTACCGCAGGAGATCGTGCAGGTTGTTCGGGTCGTGAGACGCCACAGCTCGTTTATACGCGGCGTCGGCGTCTGCGAAGTCATCGGTGCGAACGATCCGAAAAGTCTTGACGGATCCCGCCGCGTCGACGCACTCCATCGCGAGGCCGGTGCCTTTGGCCCTGTACGGCGGCCACCCGTCCTTGGGGGTGACCAGCATGGACCGCGCGTTCGTGAGCTTGGCCTGCATCTTCCCTCCTTTCCCGGGCGCGCGCGGGTTACGCCCGATGTGGCCCAGCGCGTTGGCGTTGGCATTGGCGTTGCCGCCATCTTCGGTTTCCACCGCTCGGATGACTGATGCTCCGAAGATGGAGCGTAGTTCGTCCTCAGCCTTGAGCCGGCGTGTGTCGACGCACATGAGGGCGTCGCGGCCGGAGACGGACGCGTCGGCGGAGAGGGCGTCGCGCTCGGGTCTGGGCGCGGGCATCGTCTCGCCGATCTCCTTAAGAGCGGCGGTGATCTCTGCCATGCCATCGTCGTCGTCGTCGGCTCCCTCGGCTTCGTCGGCATCGTCGTCGTCCGCCGCCTTGGTCTTCTTTTTCTTTTTCTTTTTCTTCTTCTTGGATGCGGGCGGCGGCGTCGCCTCCTTCACCACGGGCGGCGGCTCCGGCTCCTCCTCCGACTCCTCCGGCGTGTCGTCGTCGTCGTCGTCGTCGCCGCCGAGCAGGGCGAAGGCGTTGAGCGGTTTAGACGATGCGCGGGCGCCCTCGTCCTCGCTGGACGACTCGTCCGATACGTCGGATCCCCCGCCGAAGGCGCTCTGTGCCGCGGCCAACAGAGGGTCGCCCTGCGCGCGCTTCATCGCCCTCGCCGACGCCATGGCGGTGGTGTGCGAGGCAGATCTGTGCCGACCATCTCGAGGTCCCTTTACTGTCGGTGGCTCTCCACGCGCGATCTGGGATTGATCAATCCAGGCGACACACGCGGGTGTCCACATAATTTTCCAGTCTGGCGAGCCACGTCCCCGAAGTCCTCCGCCGGCCCGAAGCGCGCCCGTGGGCACACGCACGCACGCACGCACGCACGCACTTCGCGCGCGCGCACTCACCGCCGTCGGACTCGCACCCCGATCCGCCCTTACGCGACCGTCTCACCGGGACCCGTCGCCCGCACGCCCCCGCTTCATCGGGAAGCGATAAGAACCACCCGTCGGAACTCTCACACGAACCGCTGAGAAGACCATGATCACCGCCGTCGCCTCCCGCGTGGCGCCTTGTGCCGCCAAGGCCCCAACGCTCTCCGCCCGCCGCGGATCCAAGTTCACCGCCGGCGCCGCGCCCGTCGCGCACCTCCGCGCCGCTCCCAAGACCGACGTCGCGCGCCTCGGAGGATCCTCCGACCGCGGCGTCCGCCTCGTCGTGCGCGCCAATCTCTTCAACAGGCTCGGACGCGTCATCGGCAGCTACGCCAACTCGCTCGTCTCCGCCGCGGAGGACCCGGAGAAAATCCTGGACCAGACCGTCCTTGAGATGCAGGAAGACCTCGTGAAGATGCGCCAGGCGTCCGCGCAGGTCGTCGCGTCGCAGAAGCAACTCGAGAACAAGTACAAACAAGCGCAGGCCACCGCGGACGACTGGTACCGACGCGCGGAGCTCGCGCTGTCCAAAGGGGACGAGGAGCTCGCGCGCGAAGCCCTGAGCCGCCGGAAGAGCTACCAGGAGAACGCGGACTCCATGGCGGCCAACCTGGAGCAGCAGAAGGATGCCACGGAGAAGCTCATCGCCAACACCCGATTCCTCGAAGCTAAGATGGCGGAGGCTAAGAGCAAGAAGGATACCTTAAAGGCGCGCGCGGCGTCCGCCAAGTCCAACCAGGAGGTCCAGAACCTCATCTCGGGTGTCTCCACCTCCAGCGCGCTGAGCGCGTTCGAGAAGATGGAGGAGAAGGTCATGGGCATGGAGGCGCAGGCGGAGGCGACTGGCATGCTCACCGCGGGCAGCGACCTCGAGGATAAGTTCAAGGAGCTGGAGGGAGGCACCGTGGACGACGAGCTGTCCCAGATGAAGTCCAAGATGCTCGGCGAGTCAGGGAACAAGGGCGGCGCGCTGCCCGAGGGGAGGCCGGTGTCGGACGCCATCGAGTCCGAGTTGGAGGCGCTCCGGAAAAAGGCCAACGACATGTGAATTTTTTGTCTGTGTTTGGAGAGAGACAGACGTGAGGAGACGTTTGATGAGGAGGGGAAGGGCGCGCGTGATGGGACACCTGCATGATAAGTACACCCGCACGATTGTGTTTTTAATGAGATCACCATCGTTAAAATCATTCACTACTCGGTCATCGTCACCGTCTCCCGTTGCTCGATCATGCCCAACCGACAGATCGGGTTGTTCTTGACGCTCGACATCTGCATCTTGCTCCCGAACAAGTCGCGGATGTTATCGATGCCGTACATGATCATCGTCGGCCGTTCCAAACTCAAACCCCACGCGATCACGTTCACGTCCTCGGGCAGCCCCATCGGCTGGAGCATCTCGGGCCGGAACATCCCGCTGTTGCCAACCTCGACCCACTTCTTCAGCATCGGATGGTACGCGAAAATCTCCATCGACGGTTCCTGTATACATCAAATAAAACACGACGTCAGTCCAATTGCCCATACGATAATAAAAATAAACTCACCGTGTATGGGTTAAAGGCGGGCTTGAACCGAAGTTGGGTCATCCCGAGCCTGGCGAAGAACTGGTACAGGACCCCGATGAGGTCACCGAGGGTCAATCCCACGTCGCAGATGACACCCTCCACCTGGTGAAACTCGGCGAGGTGCGTTCGATCCACCGCTTCGTTGCGGAACACCCTGTATATATCAAATAAAACACGACGTCAGAATAATTGCCCGTACGTAGGGAAATAAAAATGATCTCACCGGTCGATGCTGAAAAACTTGGCGGGCCTGAAGCCGTCCTGCGCGAGCTTGTGCAGGCATCGCGCCGACACCGCGGTGGTGTGCGTGCGGAGGATGTTCTTATCCGCCTCGGATCGCTTCCAGCTGTACTGGTGACCGATGGACCCGCCGCCGCCCGTCTCGTGCATGGCCCGTACCCGCTTAACGTAATCCTCCGGAGCTCGGTTCGCGGCGGCTGGCGTCTTCATGAAGAACGTGTCGTGCGCGTCTCGTGCGGGATGCATCTGGGGCTGGATCAAGGTGTCGAAGTTCCAGAAGCCGCTCTCCACGAAGTTGTTCGTGGGCATCTCGGCGAAACCCATCTGCAGAAAGATCTCGCGGAATTGCTGGCGAACCTTGAGGAGGGGGTGCACGCATCCGCCGTTGGGGGGCGCGCCCGCGCCCGGGACGAGGTTGTAGCTCTTGAACTCGGCGTCCCGCCAGCTGCCGTCCTGTAACATCTCTTTCGTGAGATCGGACGCCGCCTTCTTGCGCTCGAGCGCGAAGGATGCGCCCTTGGAGATTGTGAAGGTTTTCCATGTTTCCTGCTTCACGAGCTTGCGCTTCTTGACGAGCGCGTCGAGCTCCTTCGGTGGAACGGACGCGACGTCGCCGGCGTTGACTGCGGCGAGGAAGCCTTTCGCGATGTCCTCCACGCTGTCCGCCTTGCGCACCACCATGGGCGTCTCGCCCTTCTCCATGGCGAGCCACTTCTGCTGCATCGCCTGCTTGAAGCCGATGTCGGAGATGGTCTTGTCGAGTTTCTTGAAATCGGCGAGCGGGATGCCGGCGCCCGACGGGACCGCGGCGAAGGCCTGCGCCTCGGGCGACCCCGCGGTCAGGTACGCCTCCGCCTCGGGGCTCAGCTTCAGAGCGCTGTGGTCCTTCGCGGTGGAGGCGACGAGCTCGGACGACTCGAGGGATTTAATGAGGCCGACCACCTTCTTGTGGTCCGCGCCGTTGGCCGACGCGAAGGCGTCGGACTCGACGTCCCCGTGGGAGACGGCGAGCAGGAGCGCCTTCTCGAGCGCGGCGTCGTCCATCTCAAGCGGTGAATCCGAACAACGCGGCAGCGAGGTGAAGTGCGCCCGTCTGAAGTGTCGGGTACATCAGATAGGAGATCGCGGTACCAAAACCCTTGGAGGCGGCTTCGACAGTCATGAACAGATGAAAGTCACACACGATCAGATTTGCTCGAAGACAGATTGTTGTTGATGACTACTCGTTAGTTACACGTTCGACGGCTACTACCATCAGTACCCGTCCTTGTGCGCGTGTCTCCACGCCCACGCGTGCCCTAGGCTCGTCTCCAGGTCTGTAAACCTCGCCTCCCACCCGAGCTCGTCCCTAATCTTACTCACGTCTGCGAAGACCTCGGCGTAGTCACCCGGCCGCGACTCCCTTTGCTCCCGGACGTTCACGTCCACCCCCGTGACACGCTTGCACGCGTTGACAAACTCCCGCACCGTGACGCCCTTGCCGGTGCCCACGTTGTACAACACCGGGGGGTTAGCGACGTGCCCGAGCACCGCGAGGTGCGCGTCCACCAGGTCGGTGACGTGAACGTAATCCCTGACGCAAGTCCCGTCGCGAGTGGGAAAATCGGTACCCATGACGACGAGCTCGGGAATGTTCCCGAGCGCCGCGTCGAAACACGCGCCGCTGATGCGGCCCATCGCCCGTAACTCCGGCCGTGGGAACTCGCCGAGCCGGCCGCGTGGGTCGGATCCGAAGACGTTGAAGTATCGCAGAATGGCGGCGTCGAAGTCTTTGTTTGCGACTGCGTAGTCGCGGATGGCGTCTTCGGAGTACAGCTTACTCTTGCCGTAGGGGTTGATCGGGACGGTCGGGGTCTTTTCTGTGATTGGTAACACGTCCGGGTTGCCGTACGTGGCGCACGTGGACGAGTACACCAGCTTGCGCACGTCGTGGCGCTTCATCGCTTCCAACAATCCCACGGTGTTGACGGTGACGTTGCGATAGTACGCGAGGGGTTGTGAGACGGACTCGCCGACGTAGGCGATGGCGGCGAAGTGGATGACTGCGTCCACCTTGTGCTTGCCGAACGCGCGCTCGAGGTCTTTGGTGACGCCCAGGTCTCCGTCGACGACGCGGAGCTTGTGTCGCGGCGCGAGCTTTCGCAGCGTCTCGATGGCGCCGCGGTTGCCGCGCGAGTAGTTGTCCACGATGGTCACCGCGTAGCCGTCCTCGAGGAGCCTCAGGGTGGCGTGCGAGCCGATGAAGCCGGCGCCGCCGGTGACGAGGATGTGCCCGGGGAACGGCGCGCCGTTGGTGCCGGAGAGCGACAGCTGGACCTCATCCAGCTGGCGCGCGGAGGCGTATCCACCGGTGCCGCCCGATCCGCCGCTGAGGTATAGGACAGCCGCGAAGATCAGCGCGACGAAGCCGACGCGCTCGACGGGCATCCGCCCGGAGGAAGAGACCATGGAAGAGACCTCCCGTTCGATCGATACGTACGATACGCTCGGTGAGTCCGAAGCGTGCGTCGCGGGGGCTCAGCGTCGGCGCCGACTGTGGATGAGTGGTCCGACAATCATGAAGCGACATCTGACCGTGACTGCAACCCGCGGCCAAAAAATTAAATTCTCAGCCCCGCGTGTTGCCACCACTCGTCTATCGCTACCGTCGCATCTAATAAACACATCTAAGTCCCATCGTCCCCCGCGTCCACGGCGACCGGCGCGAAGTCTTCGCACAGCTGTGCGAACGCATCCTCGCGTTGCATGACGAACGCCGCCAACTCGAGCGCGTCTTCGTCGAGAACCGCATCCGTCTCGTCCCCGCCTTCCGATGTGACCCCCCCCCTCGGGCCAGCCGTCTTCTCCCTCGCCGCGTCGAGCATCTCCTTCCTCGCGGCGTTCAGCGCCGCGCTCGCGTCCGCACGCGCCGCGCCGTCGCAACGACGGACGCATTCGCCTAGCGCGCGTCTCGATCGAAGATCGAGCGCGTGGATGGCGCTCGTCGCGTTCGCGGCTCTTCCCGCGTCGCGCACAGCTGTGCGTTCCTGCGCGGTCATCGGCGGCGGCGGCGCGGTGCCCCACGCGCGCCACACCGAGCTCCACATCGATGACACCGCGTCCGTGGATCCATCCGCGTCTTCTTCCAAGGCCTTTCCCATCGTTGAAGTTACGACGGTGGCGTCTTCGAAGGATCGCTTGTGACGATCCGGGGGTTCGAGAGCGTTGGCCATTCGGTCGAAGGCTGCCCTCGGGACGCGCTCGGATGGCTCACGCGCCGCGTTGCGCGCGTACGCGAGCTCGGGTGCGACGTCGACGTACAGCTGGACGTGCGCGGCGCCGCGGTGTCTCGCCAGCTGATGCGCCTGGTATCGCATGGAGGCGTAGTAAAAGTTGTCGTCGGCGATGATGAGTTCGCGATGGTGATGACGATGTTCGTCGGTCGATGGGTGCGTGTCGTCGATGCCGGCGGCTAAGAGGTGGGCATCGATGCGGGCGAACGCGGTCCTTCGCGAGTCCCGCCACACCTTCGCGTCGAACCCGTGCGCGTCTACGATCGTCCCGGCCGCGACCGCGTCCACCCGCGCGTCGCGCTCGACGTCATCGAACGTGACGACGTGAACGCGGGAGACGTCGCCGGATGCCAGCGCGCGCTCGGCGATGCCCCGCGCGAGCGTGGATTTACCCGAGCCGGGGAGGCCGCACGTGCACAGGAGGCACACGCGCGCCCTCGGATGCGGATCGTCGTCGGGCATCGCCCGTCACCCGCGGGGCGCGCGCGGGGCGTTGTGCCTCTCCTCGTAGTGACTATGGCTGGTATCGGCCTCTGTCACCCCAATTTTTGAACTTTTGCCGTGTACGGTGTGCCAGCTCGAGCGCAGTGTCGCGCACGCGGCGTCGTAAACGCAGTTCGAACGCGATGACGTCCACGAGCCAGC
>Ga0302114_10000096_pt1 | contig 60992 bp, 28 predicted proteins | sample AG5_Surface_MG_FD_203107 | JGI IMG/M metagenome (GOLD analysis project Ga0302114, IMG submission 203107) | Marine microbial communities from Western Arctic Ocean, Canada - AG5_Surface | ecosystem: Environmental > Aquatic > Marine > Oceanic | place: Canada: Western Arctic Ocean | collected... | reverse complement strand
TTCATGGGAGGAAGCGACGGTTCTCGCTCTGTACGCTCCATGGCTGCGGCTGCCACGGCACACATCGACACGTCTCTGTTCACTTTCATCTTGACATTGCAGAATCCCGGGACGCTGCCGGGTTGCTTGGCGCCCTTGGCGGCGACCACACATCGCACCATGCCCTCCTGGAAGACGACGAGTGTCTCTTCCTCGCCATCATCCGTCTTCTGACGTTTGCCTCGCGCCATCGCACGACTCGATGTGACCTCAGCCCCGCGCCCCGTCTGAGAGTGACACGGGGAACTTCACGGGCGCGCTTTTCTCGGTTCGGCGGTGACAACTCGGCGACACCTCACCCCGAAATTCTTCAGAGTGTTCAGCGCGCGTGCCGAGTGGGGCGCGAGTGGAGGCGGTGAGCGAACCGGCCCGGGAGTGACGGATCGATGGCCGACGACGTGGCGGCACCCGCGCCGGAGGCCGAGATGACCGACGCGCCCGCCGCGAACGGCGCCGGAGCTGAGATCCCCGGCGGCGAGGGCAATTCGGCGCCAAACGTCGCGGCGGGGAACGGAGGGGCGACGCTGGCGGAGGGGCAGCCCGCGGCGCCCAACGCGGCGCCCGCCAAGCCGCGGGTGTTCAAGGTCGGAGACAAGGTCAGCGCGCTCGCGTCCTTCGACGGCGCGTACCACGAGGCGACGGTGGTGGATCTACGCCGAACGAAGAACGCGGTGGGCAAGGGCGACGACGAGATCGTCCCACAAGACGTGAGCTACTACGTGCGGTACGCCGGGATGGACAAGCGGCTCGACGCGTGGGTCGCCGGGGATAAGACGGAGGTGCTGGACCCGGGGATGACGCGCAACCTGAGCGACCCGCTCATGGGCGTCGGCGCGATGGCCAGCCCGCGGAAGGATTCAACCAACCTGCATGGAGATCATTCCGCCGCGCCCCCCGAGGGCCGCAAGGTGACGCGTAACCTCAAGCGGCGGTACAACGAGATCAACAACGTCGCCGGGTCCATCGAGGACCTCGCGCCCATCGACCAGAAGCTGGAGAAGGAGCACGACGAGAAGACCAAGGTGAAGAACATCGGGTGCGTAGAGTTTGGCAAGTACCAGGTTGACGCCTGGTACTTTTCACCCTACCCAGACGAGTACACGGACTGCGCCAAGCTGTACGTCTGCGAGCACTGCTTAAAGTACATGCGGCACGAGAAGACATTGCTGAAGCACAAGGCGCGGTGCGCGATACGCCACCCGCCGGGCAAGATGATCTACAGGCACCCGCGGCACCAGGAGGGTAAGCCGGGGCTGGCGTTTTGGGAAGTCGACGGACACGAGCACAAGGTGTACTGCCAAAACCTGTGTCTGCTCGCCAAGCTGTTCCTGGACCACAAGACGCTGTACTTCGACGTGGACCCGTTCTTATTCTACGTCATGACCGAGTTCGACGAGCGGACGAACAAGCACGCGGTGGTTGGGTACTTCAGCAAGGAGAAGTGGTCCAACGAGGACTACAACCTGGCGTGCATCTTGACGCTGCCGCCGTACCAGCGCAAGGGCTACGGGTCGTTCCTGATCGCCATGTCGTACGAGATTTCCCGGCGGGAAGATAAAGTCGGCACCCCCGAGCGCCCGCTCTCGGACCTCGGCGCGGTGTCCTACAGGAGCTTCTGGTGCAGAGAGGTGCTTCAGGTGCTGCACAGGCACAAAGGGAGCGTCTCCGTCAAGGACATCTCGGCCGCCACCGGGTTTCAGGAGCGCGACATCGCATCCGCGCTCCAGTCCTTGAACCTGCTCAAGTACTGGAAAGGGCAGCACATCATCAGCGCCACGCCCAAGATCATCGAGGAGCACATGCGGTCCTTCGACTCCAAGCATCAGATATGCGTGAATCAGTCGTGGTTCAGCACCCAGTGGCGCCCGCCCGTCTTCGCGCCGCCGCCCAAGCCTCTGCGCGGCGGCGCCAACAGGCAATGAGCTCAGTTGTGTTTGCTGAGCTCAGTTGTCAGGATCCCTTAGTTGTCGTTCAATGAAATCGCGTTGAAGCATTACACAGACATGGACGTCTACTAGTAGTAAATCGCTCCGTCATCTCCCCCAGCGCGGTGACCTGCTTCCGGTACCCCTCGTCCCCCATACCTTCCACGGTGAGGCGACCCCGAACGATGCACCGCTCACCCGATCGTCATGCTTCACTCTCACTCACGCCGCGACGGGCTCGGGCTCCACTGAACGCTTAGTCGTCTCGGGCGACGAGCCCTTCTTTTCCTTTTCCTGGGGAGCTACGTACTCCTTGGTCCGCTCTGGCTCCAGCACCGTCTTCCCGTCCTTGACCGACACGTACCCGCACCCGAACGAGCTCGCCGCGTTCCGCTGCAGCCACCTGAGAAAGTCCTGGAGGCGCATGTGGAGCAAGTGGGTGGCGTCCTGGTCCATGTCCCCGAGGGGGACGAGCTCGGGAAGTTTGACGAAGAGGCGAAGTAAATGTTCGCCGCCGTAGACGTCGCACGGTGCCTTGCCGCCCGTGAGCAGTTCATCCGCCTGTGCGTGCTCCTGCGTGTAGAGGAGCACAGCGCGGAGTGACCGGTCGAAGTACGCGCGGAGGCCGGAGGTGATCTCGCCCGCCATCTCAGCCTGCTCGGGTGATCGCGCCTTGGCCCTGGAGTCCGATTCGAAACGCTCGAGGATCGTGGAGACGGTGACGGATCGGGGGAGATGGACGAGCTTGTCCTCCCGCGTGATCTTCTCCCACCCGGCGATGAGCTCGCGTTTCAGCGAGGTGGAGAGATTGAACCTGAGGCGCGCGAGCTCTGGCGGCGCGTCGGGGGTCGGCGCGTCGGGCGTCGGCGTGTCGGTGGCGTCCCCGCCCTTCTTGGAACCGGTCTTCGCCTTTTTGTTGCCGCCCTTCTTCCCGTCATCCTTGCTCGGCCTTTTCTTCCCCGCATCCTTGCCCGCGTCTTTGGCCCCATCCTTCCCCGCGTTGGCGTTGGTCTTGCCCTTGCCCTTGCCCATGTTCTTGGCCCTGTTCTCCTCCGTGTCCGCCATGAGATCGCCGCTCGACTGCTTCTCCCAGTAGTCCCATCGGCTGTTCCAACCCTGGAAGTGGATCTTGTACCGCGCCTCGCCGGTCGCACCCGCCGCGGGCTCCACGTCCACGACCTTGCCCTCGTACCACATCCCCTGGTGCCTCGCCAAAATCATCTGGTCCACGTCGTACAAACCCATCGTGGGTGCCCTGCGTCACACGGTCCACGAGAGCAACAAAGTTTGAATCTCAGCCGGGCAGTTGAAGATTTTATCGACCACGTGGTCACATTTGTTAAAGAATAAAGCTACAAGTACGACCCGTCTCACTTCTTCTTGCCCGCCGCCGCGGCGAGCATGTTGGACGCGGACTGCCCCGACGCCATCGCGTTCTGCAGCTGGCTGTCCCACATCGTCCTGTACAAACCCCCGGGCTTTTCGTACAGCGTCGGGTGGTCCCCGCGCTCCGCGACTTCCCCGTCTTTGAGCACGATGATCGCGTTGCTGTCCATGATGGTGGACAGGCGGTGCGCGATGACGAGGTTGGTCCGGCCTTTCGCCGCCTCGTTGATGCTCAGCATGATCTCCTTCTCCGTGTGCGTGTCCAGCGAAGAGGTGGCCTCGTCGTAGATCATGATCGGGGGATCCTTGAGCAACGCCCTGGCGATGGCGACTCTCTGCTTCTCGCCGCCGCTCAGCCGCAACCCGCGCTCGCCGACCAGCGTCTGGTATCCCTCCTTGCACTGCTCGTCGACAAACTTGGAAAACTGAGCCGCCTTCGCCGCCTTTTTCACCTCGTCGATCGTGCCCATCGTGCTGGTGCCGAGCTTACCGAACGCGATGTTGTACTCGATCGTGTCGTTGAAGAGGACGCAGTCCTGCGGCACGATGCCGATGGCGCACCTCACGCTTCGTTGCGTGATCCGCGAGATATCCTGCCCGTTGATCAGCACTGCGCCGCCGTAGATGTCGTACAGCCTGTACAGTAGCTTACCGATGGTACTCTTCCCCGCGCCCGAGCTGCCCACGATGGCCACCTTCTGCCCGGGTTCCACGGCGAACGACACGCCTCGGAGAATCTGTCGTCCGTCGGCGTCGCCAGAGTAGGCAAACTTGACACCTTCGAATTCGACCCGCGCGTCGTCCCGCGAGTGCAGCACCAGGTCCGTGGCGCCGTCGTCGTCCGGGACGTCGTTGTTCTCCTTCATCAATCTGAACATCGCCTCCACGTCCACCATGCACTGCTTGATCATGCGGTAGTAGGTACCGAGGAAGTTTAGGGGCACGTACAGCTGCAGGATGTACGTGTTGACCAGCACAAAGTCGCCGACGGTCATGTTCCCATTCTGGACCTCCTTCGCGGCGAGTGCCAGGGATAGCGTGATGCCCACGGTGATGATCACAGCCTGGCCCATGTTCAGGCCCGTGAGGGACTGGGTGGTCCTGAGGGACGCTTTTTGTGACTTTGCGAGTGCGACGTCGTACACGTGCGCGATGTGCGGCTCGGCGCAGAAGAGCTTGACTGTTTCAAAGTTGAGCAACGAGTCGGTGGCTTTCTGGTTGAACACGTCGTCCGCGTCCGTCTGCTGCCGCCTGAACTTGTTCCTCCACTCGGTGAATGGCACGGTGAAGGCGATGTAGACGACGATGACCATGAAGGTGATGATGCCAAAGTACCAGGTGTAGAAGATCCAGAGGTACACGCAGACCAGCGCCACCTCGAGGAAGATGGGCGCCACCTGGAAGGAGACGTAACGGAGTAACGCCGCGAAAGACTCGCTCCCGCGCGAGCACGCGCGGATCACCGAGCCCGTCTTGCGGTTGATGTGGAATCGCAGCGACAGGCCCATGACGTGTGTGAAGGTTCTGAGTGAAATCTTCCTGGACGCGTGGGTGCTGACGTAGGCGAAGGCGTTATCCTTGAGCTCGTTAAAGAACTGCCCGGCGAAACGCAGGAGACCGTACGCGAGGATGGCCTCGACGCTGAACTCCCCTTTGACCACCGCGTCGACCGCGTACTTCAGCGCGATCGGCGACGCGACGTTGCACAGCTTGGAGCAGAGGAGGAAAAAGACGGAGAGCACCATGCACAGCTTGATGAACGGCCTGTCCTTCGGCCATAGGAACGGGAGCATCTCCCAGAGCTCCTTCTTATGCTCCTGCCAGAAGTTGACGTCCTTGTATTTCTCCTTCTCGACGATTCGCTCAGCCTTCTGCTTGGTCTTCTCGTCGTAGCCCGAGGGATCGACAGTCTTCCCGTCGGCGCCAGCCTTCGGGGCTTTATTAGCAGCCTTGCCGTTCTCCATGGCCTCGAGCTTGACCTGCTCGGCCTTGACCCCCGCCCCTTGGCCGTTCATGATTGAAGCCTTCATCGCGGATAGACCGTCGATGGAAGGTGAGGTGCTCGTCGACCGTCCACGCGCGTCGTCGAGTGGCGTCCAAGTGGCTGCCGACGTCCTCTCCTTTTCGGCTCGTGATAACGCCATCGCGTGATCGATCGCCACGTTGCAAGTTCGGTATCCATTTTACTCGTATGCATTTTAGGTCAGATGTAAATACGAATTACGATTTACGAAGAGTTTAACTGATTGTGCACTGGCGATGCATAGACTATAGTGCTAATAAGTTTTGAGCCCGTTTTCTGATCGACGGCACTTTGTGGGGCGCGCGAAGGAAGGATGACGACGACGGTGTAGCGGCCACGCGTGAGGATTGCAGTTCCGGATATCGACGGTGCCAATGTCGATGAGAAGCGGAGAGACGAGTTGACGACGAAGGGCATGAAGCGGAAGATAGCCCCGATGCACCGTGGGCCATGCGAGCACGGGGTGAAGTACCGCTCGAACTGCAAGGTGTGCAGCGGGTGCCCGCACGGCCGTCGGCGCTCTCAGTGCAAGGAGTGCGGTGGGTCTGGATTTTGCGAGCACGGTCGTCAGCGCTCTAGGTGCAAGGAGTGCGGTGGGTCACAAATCTGCGAGCACGGTCGTCAGCGCTATCGGTGCAAGGAGTGTGGTGGAGCATCAATCTGCGAGCACGGTCGTCAGCGCCATACATGCAAGGAGTGTGGTGGGGCATCAATCTGCGAGCACGGTCGTCGGCGCTCTCAGTGCAAGGAGTGCGGCGGGGCATCAATCTGCGAGCACGGTCGTCAGCGCTGGGAGTGCAAGGAGTGTGGTGGGTCACAAATATGCGAGCACGGTCGTGTGCGCTCTAAGTGCAAGGAGTGCGGTGGGTCAACAGTCTGCGAGCACGGTCGTCGGCGCCATGCGTGCAAGGAGTGTCGCTAAAGTAATACATCAAACGCTCTTCTCTACTCGATCTGCCCCAACGCGAACACGTTCCCTTGGCTAGTTTAGTGTTACAGCCGATGTCTCATCAGAAGCCGTAGGTCCTCCGAGTGTTCTCCCTGCACCGCGCGAAAACCTCCGCGTGACTCACCCCTTTGACCTCGGCGATCTTCCGCGCGATGTGCGGCACGTGACCGGGGTGCGCCACAGCCCCGCGGTGCGGCGCCGGGGCCATGTAAGGACCGTCCGTCTCGAGCAAGATGCGATCCAGCGGAGTCTGAGCCACCACGTCCCGGACGTCGCCGCCGTTCTTAAACGTGCACACGCCGGTGAACCCGAGGCACAGGTTGGGAAACTGTTCAAGCAACGAGGACGCCAACGACGCGCTACTGGTGAAGCAGTGCACGTGAACGCGGGCATCCCGCGGCAGGTGCGTTCGCATCAGACGCAGCGTATCCTCCTCGGCTTCACGCGTGTGAATCACGAGCGGAGCGTTTAGCTCCGCCGCGAGCTTCATCTGCGACACGAACACGTCGTGCTGTTTACTCCGCACCGCATCCCACCTCGCACCCCTCGCGGCGTCGTCCGGTGAACCCACGTCCGCCTCGATCTCCTTCATGGCGTAGTGGTAATCGAGGCCGCACTCGCCCACGGCGACGACTGAGTTTGTCGAATCGCTCACCATGCTTTTGACGAGCGACGCCATCTCGTCGTTCCACTCGTGTGCGCTGAGCGGGTGGCACCCGAAGGCGGCGAAGACGCCGGGCTTTGGGAGGATGTCGCGCACGGCGTCCATCGCCTTGCGGCTGCACGCGACGGTAAGGCACGCCTCCAGCTGTGCGCCGAGATAGTCCTCATCGTCCGGGTCCTCCGACGACGCCACGTCCTCTCTCCAACTCTCAAAGTCGACGACGGCGGGCCCTTTCGTCGCGTGCCCCTTCTTGGCCTTCTTGTCGTTGTCCGAGTTCATCTTCTGGAAGATGAGGTCCAGGTGGCAGTGCGTGTCGACGTACGTGAGCGTGTCCACGGCGGGCGGCGCGACCGGGGCGGCGTCGGTGGCCAGAGCTCGATGCTTGATAGATTTCTCACAGCGCCTCTGCGCCACAAGATTCGTCGATGCGTAGTGACCACGAGCGACGACCGCGCTGGGGCGTCGCGCGAGCGCCGACGACGTCCGCGAAGCGACCGCTCGCCCGGCGCCGAGCGCCACGGGCGCTACCCTGACCAACGCCATCGGTATCGACCGTGCGGTGAGTAGTGACCCTCCCTCAGGGTGGAAGCGAAACGCTCGACGTGGATGGATAAAATATGATAGTCTCGTTTCGTTCACATCTCACTTGGAGCCCGCGCGATGAGGATGACGACGGTGTGGCGGCCGAGGGTCAGGGTTCACGTCGCGAGTGACGACGATGCGGTGAAGGAAGTGGGAGTTGAAGATGTGACGACGAAGGGCACGAAGCGGAAGAGAGCCCCTCGCACAAAGTATCCCAAGGGGCCATGCGAGCACGGGGTGAAGTACCGCTCGAAGTGCAAGGTGTGCAGCGCTTGTCCGCACGGTCGTTGGCGCCATGCGTGCAAGGAGTGCGGTGGGTCATCAGTGTGCGAGCATGGGCGTATGCGCTCTGTATGCAAGGAGTGCGGAGGGGCATCAATCTGCGAGCACGGTCGTCAGCGCTCTAATTGCAAGGAATGCGGTGGGGGTTCAGTCTGCGAGCACGGTCGTGTACGCTCTCGATGCAAGGAGTGTGGTGGGGGATCAATCTGCGAGCACGGTCGTCAGCGCTCTCAGTGCAAGGAATGCGGTGGGGGTTCAGTCTGCGAGCACGGTCGTCAGCGCCATACGTGCAAGGAGTGCGGTGGGGCGTCAATCTGCGAGCACGGTCGTGTACGCTCTCAGTGCAGGGAGTGCGGTGGGTCATCAATCTGCGAGCACGGTCGTCGGCGCAACCGGTGCAAGGAGTGCGGTGGGGCATCAATCTGTGAGCACGGTCGTCGGCGCTCTATATGCAAGGAGTGCGGTGGTGCATCAATCTGTGAGCACGGTCGTCAGCGCCATACGTGCAAGGAGTGCGGTGGGGGTTCGATATGCGAGCACGGTCGCGAGCGCAGAAGATGCAAGGAGTGCGGTGGGTCTTGAATGAGAGTCTAAGACTAAGGTAGCCCCGGGCTCGGCTCGATACTCGCGCGCTTGGAAAGCCGCTCGCTGTGCGCTCCCAGCTGCGCCGCATCGCTCGTCCGCTTCCCCCGGCCACGGCCCCTGCCCCTGCCACGCCCGCCGCCCCGTCCACCGCCGCCACGTCCACCGCCGCCAGCCCCCTTGTGTCCCTTGGTCGACTCGGTCAGAGCGTCGCAAATATCGCGCGCCGTCGTCCTCGCCGCGTCAACCGCGGCTCGCATGACGTCGGCGCTCTGCGACGGTATCGGCGCACCGGGCGTCGCCGCCGCGACCGCGCGTACCAGGAGCGAGCCGGTGAGCTCCATCGCCGCGTTCAACTCGTCCTCCTCAGCCTCGGTGGCGCCAGCCGCGGAACCCGCCCTGCGCTCCACCTCGTCGCGCAGCTTCATAGCCGCGTCGACAATCTCTCGTCTCGCGTCGAGCTCCGTCGTGTCAGCGGACCCCACGGGCTCCGGCTGCGAGTCCTCGCCGAGGCCGTCGTCGATGGGCACGCGCGCCTCGAGCGGGTCGAGGGGTGCGAACTGCGCGAGGGCGACTTGTGCGGCGCGAGCCACAGCTTCGAAAACCGCCTTTCGCAGCGGCTTCAGCGTCTTGAGTTGCGCCAGGGGCGCGGCGGGGACGCCACCCATGCGCGTGCGTACCCTGCTCGCGCGCTCCGCGTCGTCGACTCTGCGCGTGATGTCCGCGTGCATGTTCTTGAGGCACCGCATCGAGTTCGAGTCACCCAAACGAGCGAGAGACGCGACGTGATCGAGCGCGATGCGTTCAAAGTTGTCGGGGTTGAGCAGCCCGGTGTAGATGAGTTCATCCGCGTCCAGCGCTTTGGACGTGAACGCATCGCCGATCAAACCGGCGGGTTCCTCCCTATCACCCTGGCCCAACGACACCTCCAATCGATACTCTTTCGTTCCCTCGCGGTCGAGATCGTCCCACGCCAGTCCGCAGTGTTCCACCCACATCCAGTACCCGAGCTCCGCCGCCCTTAACCTCGATCCCTCATCCCCCGACATCGTCGCGAGGACGATGCCCCTCTGCGCGAGCGCGAACGCCAACGCCTTGAGGTCCGGCATGACCCTCGCGTGCTTGTGCCGGTCATCGCCGATGTACCCCGGCGCCGCGCACAGTGGCCCGAGGTCCCCGGCGGCGAAGCACAGGCAAAGGTACAGCCTCGTCGCTTTCCGACTCGCGGCGACGAATTTGCGACCGGATTCGTTAACCCCGACGGTGTGCAGACGAAAGTTGGGGCCGATGTACGACCCGCGTTTACCCCCGCCCACGCCCCGCCCCACGCTCAGGTTGTAGTCGTCGATCTCCCACATCCAGATGTTGAACCGCGGGGCGTGTTCGTTGTGTTTGAAGCACGCGTCGCGTTCCTTGAGCGCCGCCGCCGCGTTGTTGTCCGATTTGAACAGCGGCGATAGCGCCAGCCTGGCGCCCGCGACGGCCGGGTCGGACGGGACGGACCATGCCGTCCGGTCGGACCACCCACCCAGGTCGTTCTCTGTGTCGATGTCCGGCGGTGTCCGCGCGTCTTCACGCCCAGGGTACCGCAGCCTGGACCACGCGAGCCGGTAGGATGCTTTGTGGTACGCCGGCAGAAGCTTAGCGGCGGCTTTGATGGCGGCGCAGGCGTCGGCCCACAGCGCGTCCCACCTGCTCAGCGGGTCCATGGCTCGCCACTTGGCCGTGCCGCCGCCAGTCGCGGTGTACCCTAAGGTCTCCGGCTCGAATGCGTGCGACGCGATGGTCTCCATCGCACGTTTACGCTCATCCTGCGGCATGGTCCCGTTGGCTTTACCTTCGGCGAGTCGAATCAGGAACTTGACCCTCGACGCGTGCATCTGGTAAAAGGCTTCCAGGTTACCCGGCGCGGCATCCACCGTCGCCTTCAACCGGTCGAATAGCTCGTCGCACGGCTCGCCGATCTTCCGTGCCACCTTGGCGCCGTGGCACCGATACGTCCACTCGTTTGGAGCGCACCGCGCGGCGCCGTCAAAGGCGTCCCGAGCCAAGCCAAGCGCGGCTCGCCACTGAGTGTCCCTCACGAGCTTCCACCGCCGCCCATCGTGGAATGGCGGCGTCGCCTGGACCATCTCGTACGCCGCCAAACCCTGGCGTTCGTACGCTTGGCTCATGTCTTCCTCGTTGGGCGCGCACGCCACCGCCGCGCACGTGGCGCGGCGTAACGCCAGCTGTAACCGCCGGACCAGCGCGTGCGCCTCCGCGGAGTTTTCGCTCCCGTTCCAATCCTTCACCGTCACCAGCTTGGCGGCGTCGTTCAGTGCGAGGTCCTTCATGGCGTCCACGTGGTCGGCGAGCGCGAGCCACCCCTCGAACCGAGCCGGGTTGTGAACCAAGTCAGCCTTGAGCAGGTGGAACTGCCGCCGGGCAGCCTGCGCGGTGGTGAGACTTATTGCGTTCAACGATGTCGTCTTGCGACCGCGACTCGGCGTCGGGGCTTGTCGCGAATCCTCGTTCGTTCCCCTGATTGAATTCGCCAGCGGAACGTCATCGTCGATGCCAGCATCGGACGCACCTCCGTACACGATGTCGTACCGCCAGTCGAAGCACGCTCTTAGTAGGTCGAGGACCAGTGGGAAGGTATCCGCGATGTTTTCAAACGCCGCGTCGTTCTCGGCGACGTCGGCGACTGCGGCGCAGAAGCGGTGCAGTGTCCCGTGCACCCCCGCGTACTCGACGGCGGGGTCGTCGCTCGAAGACTTCTTCTTCGGCTTCTTCGCCATCGCGTCGGCACCCGGGTCGGCACCCTCGGTGGTACCACCCGCGGCTTCGATGATGGACGCGAAGGCGCCGGCCCGCGACTCGATCTCCCGCGCGAGCTCCTCCTTCTCCTTGACGACGGCGGCGAGGGCTTCACGCGCCTCCACAACCTCCCTCGTCTGCTCAGCCTGCTCAGCCTCGCGCAGCATGGCTTGGACCTCCGCGTCGTTCCCGGCGGGTTCCTCGTTCCCTTCGTTCGCGCCGGTATGTATGTCCCCTTCGTCCTCGTCGTCCGTCCCTGGTTCCTTCTCGGGCGCGGGGGCGGCGCGCGTCACCGCCGTTCTCGCGAGCGCGCGCTCCACGTCCCTGCTCGCGGCGCCCCTGCTCACGCCGTCATCCGACCGAGGGTCAAACGCGGATATCCCATCGGACCCGTCTCTGAACTCGGGCATGGATGCGAGGTACGCGTCCACCGGGTCCCCGCCCATAGGCGCCGCATTTTGAGGCGGGAAGGCCCGCCTGATGGCTCGTAGGACGGACGCGAACCCTGGTTTGTCGTGCACAGCTTCCGCGTAAGGCTGCACGTACGCCCACAGCTCGGCGCAATCCTCCCTGGAATCCAGGGATGAAACCGTGGCGACGGCGCCGCCCTCGTCCCTGCACCGCCGGGGGAGCTTATCTTTGTCGCACAGTTCAACGCCGTACAGGCAGTAGCAGCACTGCGCGATGGTGGCGTCGAAGCGCTCCAGGATAGCCTCCACCTGCTCGCGTCGGCTCGGGGGTTTGTTTTTGGGTTCATCGAATGAATTCGGCGTCGACGTAGTCCCGCCCAGGGAGACAACCGCGTATCCCTTTGGAACCTTGGCGTCGGGCGCGACGAGCTTGCCGGGTGATGCAGCCTGTTTGGCGTACGCTGCGTCAAACTCCGCGTCGGCGACAGCCTTGGCGGCCGCGTCCTCCTTCGCCTTGGCCTCGGCGTAGGTTTTGGATTCAGCGAGCGCGGCGCTCCACCGTCGTTCAAACTCTTCGTCCGTGAGGTTCTCGCGGTCGCCCTCGCGTTCGAGGTACCGTTTCACCGCAATCTTGGATCGCAATAAAAATTGATCCACGCCTTTTCTGTACTTGCCCGTCGGGTCGCAGTCCCGAAACGGGCGGTGCAACTTATCCGGGCCGTACAGCTGGAAGGTGAGGTCGAAGTGCACCGCGCCCGGCCGCTGAGACGAGTGCACGTACACTTCGCCCGAGTAGTGAACGAAACCCGGGCCGAGCGTGAGCGGCTCCGTATGGGTAGTAGTCTCCGGCGCCGTATCGTCCGACTCGTTCCCCGCATCCTTCTCGGCATCCTTCTCATCGGCAGCCTGAGCTTTGCCCCGACCGCGCCCGCGGCCGCGACCTCGGCCTCGGCCGCGGCCGCGGCCTCGCCCGCCCCGACCCCCGCGACCGCCGGTTTTTTCCGCCATCTGTGCATTTTTCCACGTACCCCCCGCGGCGGCGGACATCTTCGCGAGCTCCTCCAGCGTCGCCTCCTCCATCTCAACCTCGACTGGCGGAGCGTCGTCGTCGGACGCCGAGGGTGCCGAGGGTGCCGACACAGCTGTACCGTCGTCGGATGTTTTATCGTCACGCGAGGTAGCCTTCTTGGCGGTTCGCTCCGCTTCCTTGGCGGCTTTTTGCTCAGCCTTCTTTTGCTCAGCCTCCACGCGCGCCTCCTCTAAAGCCTTCTCCCGGGCCGCCTTCTCCGCGGTCTCGGCCTCATCGTCGATCGCCTTGAGCCTGGCGGCTTCGGCGGCGACCGGCCTGCGCGCGGCGGTGAGTCGTGGCAGCGCTCCCCGAAGAAAAGCGCCTTGCCCGTCGGGCCCGCAGCAGCACCTGCAGTCCGCCAGAGTCTCGTGCAGCCGCTCGTGCAGCTCGAGCACCGCGACCGGGTCCGGGGCACCCTCGAACTTGGGACAAGGCACGGCGCGGCACACGGTGAGTCCGGCATCATCGTCGGTGTCCATGACGGTGTCCATCGAGGTGTCCGACAAGTGTCCGACAGTGTCCTCTACGTCGTCCTCGGGAGACGTGAGCTGTTGGATGAGCGCGAGGCCGTCGGCGCACATCTCGGCGATGGCCGCCTGCGCGTTCTCGCGCTCAACCTGCTCCTGCGCCTTGCGCCGCTTCTTGGGAACCTCGCCCGGCGGGTGCGTCGCCTTTTTAGCGTAGTACGCCGCAATCATCTTGGCAAAGACGGGCGCGAAGGACGCCACGGCTTGTCGAGCCTCCGTCCGCCGCGACGCCGCTTCCCCCTCCAACCCGTCGATCGATTCGCGCCGGTTAAAACCCACGCCGCCCTCGGGGGCCAGCGCACCGGGGCCCCTGAGCTCCACCGCGCCGCGAAGGCACGCGATGAACTCCGGCAGCGCGCGTGCGATCGCGAACGGGTCGCGTTCCACGTCGCCGCTGACCAACGACTCGGGGGTTAAATAATTAGCCGCCGCGTAGAAGAGCGCGCCTCGGGCTCGAACCTCCGCGGCGAGCGCTCGGTCAGCCTTGGAGATGGCGTCGGGTTTATTCACCGCCTTGAGCGCCTTGACGGCTTCGGACTTGGCAGCCTCGGCGAGGACCCCGAGCGCCTCGGACCGTTGCGCGGAGGTCAGCGCGACCATCTGCTGACCGTCGTTGGCTCCCGCCGTCTGAGCGGTCTCGTCGGCGGCGGCTTCGTTCAGCGACGGCGTCTCGAGCAGCAACGGCGCGAGCGTTGCGAGCAGCTCGCCGGTGTTACCCGCGGCGAGCTCTTCGTCCGCCTTGTCCACGACCGTGTGCAGCCGCGCGTCGGCGAGCGCGGCGAATATGTTTGCGACGGTGAGCCTCTCGTGTCCGCTGGTGTCCTTGGCGTACGCGCCCGATTCCTCAGCCGCGCGGGCGCAGTCCATCGCAGCCTGAAGGTGTTCCTCGGCTAACGTGATGGACCCGCCGGTGCCCGTCGCGGCCAACGCGCCGGCGACGAAGTGGTACTCCGCGAGGAACACCGCGTCGTCGTCCCTCGCCGCCGCGACGGCTTGCGACAGATGCGTCCTCGCCGCGTCCAAAAAGTGCGACGGCGGCAGACCCTCCGTCGCCTCCGTCGCCGCAGCCACCGCCGCTTTGGAGAGGATGGGCGCGCCGCCGGTGGGAACGCGGCGTCTGCGCGCGGCGAGCCGCGCGCGCGCCACCGCAGCCGCCGCGACCGACGCGCGGGTCGCTGCGTCCGCCAGGCAGAGATGCACTCGGGCCATGCGCACCTTGCGGTCGACGTCGCCGTCGCCACCCTCGGGGCCGGGGCCGAATGTATCGGCGAGTCGAAGGAGCGTCGCGGGTCGCGGCGCGTGGCGCAAACCGAAGCTCCCGCCCTTCGTTCCCTTGTTAGGACCCACCGCGTCTTTATGACCCTTGACGCCGTTGTTGGGACCCTTGGAGTCGGTCGTACCCGCCAGGTCGCCCATGGCGCCCTCGGAGGACGGCCGCCATCGTTCGGTGACTCGCGCCAATAACCTCCACGCGACGTCCGCGGCGCCGCTGTTGCGCGACGACACGGACGCGAGAAAGGATGCCACGTCAGCCTCCTCTTCCTCGTCCCGTTCCTCCGCGTCTGAGGACACGGCGCCCGTGTCCATCGGGTCGGCCGCAGCGTCGGCGGCGTCGGCGGCCTTCTCATTCTCAGCCTTCTCCGCCGCCGCCTTCTTCGCGGCGGCTCTCTCGGCGTCTTCTTCGCTCTCTCGGACGCTTCGCATGGGCGCGGCGGCGGCCATGGCGAGGCAGCTCGCGACGGATGAGTTCACGAGCGATGTATCGTCACCCACGGCGACGAATGAGAGCGTGGCGGACACGTCCGTCATCGGCTCCCATTTGCTCTGTTCCGCGGCGATTCGCGCAGCCACCGCGGCTTCGGCGGCGAGCCTCTCCTCCTCCTCCCGGGCGATTTGCTCGGCGGCTTCGCGTTCCTCAGCCTCGATTTGGCGCCGTGACCGCCGCGCGGGCTCGAGCTTGATCTCCTTCCCGTACTTGATCACAACCTTGGGCTTCTTCGCGTTCGTCGCAGCCTCTTTTTCAGCGCGTTCCGCCTCCTCCTCAGCCTCAGCCTTGCGCGCCGCTTCCTCCTCGGACCGAATCCGCGTCTCCTCCTCAGCCTGTGCCTTTCGCGTAGCCTCCTCGGCGAGTCTGCGCGCCTCGCCCTCCTGCTTCGCAGCCTCGATCGCAGCCTCGCGCTCGGCGTCTAGTCGCTCGCGCTCCTCTCGCTGAAGACGCACCTTCTCGGCGTGCGCCCTCGACACGCGCGCCCAGTCCGCCTCCGTCGGCGCCTCCACGTCCTTCCAGCGCAGTGCACCGGGCGTCGTACGCGGCGTGTACCTTGGGGACGAATTGGCGCCGATTTCATGAACGTTTTCAGAGCCGACTTCCGTCGCGGGAACGACGAATCGAACTCGTCGGCCCAACACGTCGAGGACGTCCACCGGCGTCGCGTCCGTCCTCCCTTCGCGTCCATCGTCGTCGTCGTCGGATCCGAGGCCGTCGCCGTCCTCGCCGCGGTCGGGAGTACACGGCCCCGTCGCGTCCACGGCGCCGTGAGTGTTGTCATCCGTGTCCATGGGTTGGTGCGAGGGCGTGCCGTCCGAGGGCTGATTCGCGCGGACTACATCGGTACCCGGGAGTGCTGCTGGACCCGCGGTCGGCGCCGAGGACGCCTTGGGGACGTTCCCGATGGCATCGTCCGCGTCCGCGAGCGCGTTGGCGACGGCGGCGGCTTGCACGTCGTCCACCGCGTGCCTGGCGCGAACTAAATGCTCCTCCGCCATCAACACCTTGACGCCTCGTTTGCGAAGTTCTTCAAATAGGTATCTCGCCGTCGCCGGGGTCATGTCACGTACGAGCCTCGGGTTACCGGAAATCTCCACGGTTCGCAGTAACGTGAGCTCGTCGGAGTCGTCGGGCGGGATCGGGAGTTGTGGGAGCTCGGCGAGGTCGTTGTCGCTGAGGACCAGCGTCTGCAGGTTGGTCAGCTTCGAGACATCCGGCGATTTTGTGAGCCGGTTCTTACCCAGGTCCAAAAAGGTCAGCGAGGTGAGCTTGGATATCGACACTGGCGCCTCGGTGAGGGCGCAGTTACGAATTTCCAGGTGTCGCAGCGCGTCCAGCTTGCCGAGCTCCGGCTCGAGCTTCGCCGCGGTCAGCGTGCTCTGCTCGCCGCGCCCGGAGACGGCTAGCTTGACGAGCCTGTCGTCGCTGTTACCCATGCCCGGGCCGTCGAACCGGACACCTTGCCACGTCGTCGGGTCACGTTCCCTGTTCTTGTACCTGAGGCTCATGTCCGGCCACGTGGACTTGAACTCCGGCACCCGGTCCCTCCACAGACGCAGGACGCCCACGTCCATCAAGTCGGCGTCCTCGTCGCGATCTTCGTCTTGGGCGCCAATCGGAGCGACGCCCATCGCGGCGTTGAGAACCCTGGCGACGGACTCCCAGCTCTTCTCCGGCACCCTCAGCTCGATCTCTTCGCCAGGGTTGGTTCCATGCCCATCGGCGCCCTGCATGGCGACGTCCATGGACGGACCGGGTACATCCGCGGGGTCGATTGAAGAATCGATTGAAAATTTGGGCAAAGGCTCCACCGCGCTCGGGTCGTCGCGCATCCTCTTCGCGCGGCGGTGCCCCGGGTCCACGCGCAGCAGCAGCCCCGCGACGTGCGCGCACGCGTCCAGATCCCCGACCGCCACGAGCGTCTCCGCGAGTTCCTCGAGCATGAGCGGGTGATTCGGCGCGAGTATGAGGCCTCGTTCCAGCGCGTGCCTGGCCACGTGGGGCAGGCGGTTGGACGCCGCGAGTGACCCGAGTCGCCTCCACAGCTGTGCGTCCGTCTCGTCGATCTCCACCGCGGCGGCGTAGCACCGCAGCGCGAGGGCGTAGTCCTCCGTCAGTTCGTCACGGGCGATGGAGTGGTTCATATCCTTCTCCTCCGCGTACGAGTCTAGCAGCTTCGCATAAAACTGCTGTTCTCGTTTCTCCGCTCGTTCGGCGACGAGCCGTCCGAGGTTCTTCAGCGCCAGGAACTTGACCTGCGTCATCGTGGACGTGAGGGTGATCTCCGGGGTGTCGTCCTCGGACTCGTACTCGGAGTCGCCGTCGGTGTCGGTGTCATCGAGCTCCCGTCCGCGGGGCTTTGGAGCCGGCACGGGGTACTCCTCGAGGGGGCGATGGTTCGGCGGTCCCGACATCATGTCGTGGTCCAAGATGGAGCGAAGCTCGCGCTCGGCGTCGACCAGCGCGCCGTCGCGCATGAACAGCAGCGCGTGCTCGTACTTGGACGTGAGCCTGGACTCCTCGGCCTCGGTGGTGCGCCTGGCGGCGGCCCGGGCGGCGGCGGAACCGTGCCGGCCACCGCCCCGGGTCAAGTCGTTCAGGGCTGCGATTTGAAGAGCCATCGGAAGAGCTAAACGATCCCACGGACGCCCGCGCCTTACGAAAGGATCCTCACGCCGCCCTGTCGACGAGCCCCGAGTCGATGGGTTCGATCGGGGCGCGCGATATTCGGTCCGACACGCGCGCGGGTTCCCCTCCGTCGCCCGGCGCGGGTCGCTGTGGAGTCCACCTGTTAGACCGTGGGCTCCAATATTTGAATGGGCATTTTTCTTCGCGAGATGGGTCTGGTTTCCTCTTCAATCTTCCAATATTTCAATTGACAGCACCCGCCGCGCATTCACAGCGCCTCGCACGCGGCTACGAACCGCGCGACCGTCTCGAGACCCCCCATCGCCCGAGGACTCGTGTATCCCGCGTACGATACCTCGCTCGGGTTCGAGTCCGCCGAGTTCACGCCCTAAACCGGGGACAAAAGCCGCGGTACGCATCTAGGGTTCTAGATCCAGTCGATTCAGCGCCGGAGGAGGAGACGACGCACCGCGCCATGTCGTTCAGGCGGAGGCTGAAGCGCAAGCGCCCGCCCGAGGGCTGGGACCTCATCGAGGAGTCCATCGAGGACTTCGAGCAGCAGATGAAGGACGCGGTGACCGAGGAGCACGAGGGCAAACGGAAGAACGAGCTCACCTGGCGCATCCACCGCATACACTGGGAGAAGAATCGCTTCATCTGGGACCTCCGGTACAAACGCAAGGTCATGAACGACGAGCTATACGATTACCTGTGCAGGGAGAAGGTGGCGGACCAGCATCTCATCTCCAAGTGGCGCAAGCCCGGGTACGAGAACCTGTGCTCGCTCCTCTCCATACAGAAAAGCGACACCAACTTCGGCACGGCGTCCATCTGCCGAGTACCTATGGCGTCCAGGGCGCCGCAGCAGCAGGTGAGAGTCCTACCCCGTACCCGAACAGCATCAAATACACAAATACCACCCAAATACTGACCCAGCCACCCCACCATGAACGCAGCTCACGCCCAACGTGAAGACCGGGTGCATCTCGTGCACCAGCGGCGACGGCCAGAACGGCGGACCCATCTGGTGGAACACGCCAATCACCGAGGAGATTCAGACGAAGGTGATGAAGAAGAAGGCGGCGGCGAAGGCGGCCGGCAAGGACGCGGACGAGATGGACCCGGAGGTGAAGGCGCGCCTCGCCGCGCTCAAGGGGGCGAATTGAGCGAGTGGATGAGTGGATCAAGCGGAGTATCATAATAAGCATCGGGTTACGATTAATTAAAACGAGAATCGAATCAAACCTCGACGACGCCGCCGTCGTCGTTAGGGTCCTCCACGGTACGGCCCACCGCCTGGGCCACCAGCCTGGACGTCGCCCTCTCCACCCGCGCGCGCTTCTCTCGGACACTCTTAGATTCCTTCTCAATCGCCGCGTCTGAATCCTTCGATCCGTCACCGCCGTCGACCACGCGCGGACCCTTGGACGTGGGCGCTCGCTCGCGGACAAAGTTGAACAGACGGACGTACTCCTCCATCGTGAGCTGCTGCGCGCGGGTCTTCTCGTCCCGCCCCAACATGGCCAGGGCATCCGTGACGGTGTCATCGTCGCACACCGCGCGTAAGTTGTTCTTCAGCATCTTACGCTTCTGCGCGAAACACGCCTGGACGAATGTGAAGAATTGCTTCTCGGTGCCCCGCAACTCCGGAAGATCCCGCCGGGGTTTGGGCCTGAACCCCACCAAGCACGACTCCACGTTCGGCGGTGGGTCGAAGCACGCCGCGGTGACCGGCCTGACGTAGTACGGCGTCGAGTAGAAGTGCACGCGGACCGACATGGGTCGGTAGTCGCTGGCGCCCGAGTCCGTCCGAATCAGCCGCCGCGCCACCTCTTCTTGGAACATGAACACCATGTCCCCGAACGTGTCCCCCATCGGCAGCAGCGTCTTGAGGATGTCGGTGGTTATGTTGTACGGGATGTTTGCCACCACCTTGGCTCGGTGGGCGTCGCCGGGGTAATTGCCGTTAGCGTCGGGGCCGTGTTCGTTGAGCGCCGCGACTTTCGTTGTGACGTCTTCGAATTCTTTACCGACGTTCCACTTGAGGAAGTCAGCCTCGTGCACGGTGACGTTGGTGTCGTCGCCGGGTGGGTACTGTGCCTTGAGCTTATCCGCGAGGTTCCGGTCCTTCTCCACCGCGGTTATTTGGGCGCCGGCCTTGACCAGCTCCACGGTGAGGTTCCCGGTGCCCGGGCCGATCTCCAAGATTCTGTCGTCCGATGCCACCGCCGCCGCTTCGAGGGCGTCGAGGATGACGGAGTGGTCGATGAGGAAGTGCTGCCCGAGCCATCGCCTGGCCTCGTGACCCGCGGCGTCCACGCGTTCCTGAGGCGTGAGCTCGCCGGGGGAGTCGGCGGCCTGGTCAAACTTGCGCCGCATCTTGGTCCGCCGCGCCTTCTCGGCGCCGGCCTTGAGCTTTGCGTTCTTTTTGTTCTGCGAGAGCCGGGTGGGCTTGCGGGCCATGCATCGCACGTCCAGCCTGCCCCGCGGCGTCGAGAGCGCCGCGGACGTCGAGGCGGTCGCGTGAAGCGATGCGCGCGCGCGACAGTCCATCCGCGCCTCCTCACGTGTGCTCCAACCTGTGAACAGGGGCTGAGGGCAATTATTGGGTTAAAGGCGCCGACTTTGGCAGCCAGCCGAGTGCGTTTTCCCAAGCCTTGGCGTTTTCAAAGGTTTTGGCGCCGACTAGCTAGTGCTACATTCTATGCCCACCATGCTACTATGACGTCACCGGCTGATACCCAGTCGCCTGTCCGTCCTGTCAATCACCTCGTGCAGCTCCAGCGTCTTCCGCCCTTGCTCCTCGGCGGACGATTCGATGAACGCGCTCAACGCACCAAACGTCCCCACGTGATGCTCCATCCTTTTCGCCCTGCTCTCAGAGTGCCATCGACCCGCCGCGTTCACCGTCTCCGCCGCCACCTTCTTCTTATCCTCGCGCAGGTCCTCGAGGAAGTCCCGCGATGCCCGCGTCGTCCACTCGCTCACTTCACGCTGGTGCCTCAGCTCCACCCGTGTGAAGTCGCGAAGTTCGTCCAGCGCCGAGCGAACGCGACGCAAGTCGCTCTCCTGCGACAGCAGCGCGATGCTGCCCTCGGTGGCTTGCCTCTGCAGCGCCTGTTCGGTATCGTCCAGGCCGTCCGACGCGTCCGCGTGGCCCACGCGGAAGTGCGCGCATGTGTCGTCCTGTAACGAGGACATCGCGGCGATCGTCGCGTCGAGCCCGCGGGCGTGCGCGTCCACAAAGGCGGCTTGCTCCTCCACGTCCAGCTGTTTCAGGCGTTCAAACGTGGACTCCGCGTGCGACAGCTGTGTATTGGGTGTGGGCGGTTGAGGGGTTAAGTCGGGGTTCGAGAATGTTTGGGGGTGTTTGGTGTGCGGGAAAGACGCGGGACGGGGCGAGGGGCCTAACGGGACGCCGAGCGGTGGGTGTCCCGTCGAGTCTTCCCGGTGGGTCGGGCGGGGTCTCCGAGAAGAGTTTTGAGACGCCCATGGGGGGTGCCTGATTCGGTTCGCGGTCGACGCGGGGAGTGACGGGACGCGTATCGGGTTCGAGGGCACTCACGTCATCGTTGATCTTGATGAGAACATCGCGGAAGTCGTCCAGGTGCGACACCAGCACGTCCGGATCCATCGCCCCACCAACCCGGCGCGGCCCCGGTCTGTCTGGTCCGATTCGAACAGAAACTCGGAAAAGGGTGCCGTGACTGCTCGGGCACCCTCGGTCTTTTTGTCCGCGAAGGGACGCCGGGGGGTGGACACAGCGAACGACGCACGCGGGACGTTCACGCACGTTCGAGCGGCGCGTCCATCGACCTTATTTCCATCTCCCGTCCATCGAGACGCGAATCGTACGCGCGAAGAAGTCGGCGGCATCCACCGAAGGGTCCGGTCATCGACGAGGGCACCCCCGTCGCGGGATATACTCTTTTGGCAGCACGCGTTTGACGACGACAGACCGCTACGTCCGCTACGCCCGGCTAGATGAGCAGCCCGGGTGGAACCGGGTGGCTCGGTAAGATGGGCGGCGCCACCAAACCCCCACCACCCGGCGGCGGCGGCGAGCCCCCGACCCCCGAGACGCAGAAGCGCGTGGATGCCGCCAAGGCGTACATCGAGAACCTCTACCGCAACCAACAGCGGTCCTTACAGCAGCGCATGGAGCGACGCGCGGCGGTCGCCGGGGACGAGGAGCTACCCGTGGAGGCCAAGCAGGAGCTGCTGCAGGAGCTGGACGAGCAGGAGCGCAAGTACACACGGCTGAAGCGCGCCAAGCTCACCGCCGAAGACTTTGAGCCCCTGACCATCATCGGCCGGGGAGCCTTCGGCGAGGTCCGGCTCGTGCGCGATCGATCCAACGGGCAGATCTACGCCATGAAGAAGCTCAAGAAGACCGAGATGGTCCGCCGCGGCCAGGTGGACCACGTCAAGGCTGAGCGTAACCTTCTCGCGGAGGTGCACGACGAGGCGGTTGTCAAGTTGTACTACAGTTTCCAGGATGAGGAGTTTTTGTACCTGGTGATGGAGTACTTACCCGGCGGTGACATGATGACGCTGCTGATGCGACGGGATACCTTGACGGAGGACGAAACCCGGTTCTACATCGCGCAGACGGTGCTGGCGCTGGAGACTGTGCACTCCGCCAACTTCATCCACCGAGACATCAAACCCGATAACCTCCTGTTGGACAAGGACGGGCACATGAAACTGAGCGATTTCGGTCTGTGCAAGCCCGTCGACCAGAGACTTCTGGATACACTTCCGGAGATTGCGGAAGAAGACGGAACCCCCACACCGGAGAACGAAGAGGCGGACGGTGCGAACGTGGCGGACCCGGAGCGCCGCAGGGTGCAACTGAGGCACTGGCACGAAAACCGCAGGCGGCTGGCGTACAGTACGGTGAGTCTATTTTTAATTCTTGTACGGGCAATTAGACTGACGTCGTGTTTTGTGTGTAGGTGGGCACTCCGGATTACATCGCGCCCGAGGTGCTCCTCAAGAAAGGGTACGGGCTGGAGTGCGACTGGTGGAGCGTCGGGGCCATCATGTACGAGATGATGGTGGGATATCCCCCGTTCTACAGCGACGAGCCGATGACCACGTGCCGGAAGATCGTGCACTGGCGGCACCACCTGCGCTTCCCCGCGGAGGTGACGCTCTCCGCCGAGGCTAGGGACCTGATCGAGCGGCTCCTGTGCGACGTGGACCAGCGTTTGGGCACCGCGGGCGTCGCCGAGATTAAATCGCACCCGTTCTTCTACGGGATCCAGTGGACCAAGCTCTACGCGATACGCGCGCCGTATCAGCCCGAGGTTGTCGGGGTAAGTTTATTTTTTAATCTCCTGTATTGGTAAATAGTTTGACGATGTGTTTTGTTTACAGGAGCTGGACACGCAAAATTTCGAATCCTTCGACGAGGACGACGCCTTTGCCAAGAAACAGAAGCAGAACGTCGCGGCGAGCAGGAAGGACTTGGACTTCATCGGGTACACGTACAAAAACTTCGAGGTTGTCGGCGAGGAGGTGCAGAAGAAGAAGGGCAAGGCGAAGCCCAGTCTGGCGAGTATCTTTCCCGGGATGCCGGCTATGACGCCCGAGAGAGAAAAGCCGGGTGCCGGGACGGAGAGCGAGTCGTCGACGCCGTATCACACCGCGCAGTTCCACGGATTGGCGGAGGAAGGGGAGACGGAGATGGCGGCGGCGGTCGCGGGGATGTCCGTGGCTGAACCGTGAGTGAGCATCACGCGAGTATAAGAGGGTCGATTTGAAATTGGAACTGAAAGATTTTACATTCGTATAAAAAGTTCAACCGACGGAACCGACCGCCGGCCGCGTGTTATTCACCATCACTTCATGCTCTCGGGCTTGCCCTTCATGCCCCCGAGGTACTCCTTCCACCCTTTGCTCTCCATCGCCTCAGCCTTGTCGCTCACGACGGTCTTCATGTCCGCCTGGTACGACTCCATCTGAACCAAAACCTCGGGCTGGTACGCGCCAACGATCCTCGCCGCGAGTAAGCCCGCGTTGGTCGAGTTACCGATCGCCACCGTGGCCACGGGCACGCCCTTTGGCATCTGCAGGATGCTGTGCACGGAGTCCACGCCGTCGAGGTGCTTGAGCGGGACGGGCACGCCGATGACGGGGAGCGGGGTCATGGCCGCGACCATGCCGGGGAGGTGCGCGGCTCCGCCGGCGCCGGCGATGATGCACCTCAGGCCCCTCGACGCCGCGGTGCGGGCGTACTCGAACATGCGCTCGGGGGTCCTGTGCGCGCTGACGACGGTCACCTCGACGCCCACGCCGAAGGACTCGAGGGTCTCGGCCGCCGCCGCCATGGTGGGGAGGTCGGAGTCGGACCCCATGATGATACCCACCAGCGGCGGGAGGTCAGCCTTGGCGTCGGGCTTACCGCCCGCGATGGCGAGGACCTGATCGAGCTTAGCGGACGCCTCCGTGGGGTGCTTGCCAGTCACGGTGAGGTGGCCCATCTTGCGGCCAGCCTTGGCGGCTTCCTTACCGTACCAGTGCATGTTAGCGCCGGGAACCCGTAGCGCGGCGCCCATGACGTCGTGCATTCGCCTCATGGCGTCGTCGCCCTCGCCGTCGCCGAGGATGTTCTTCATCACCGCACCGCCCACGCGCATGTCCGTGTCACCCAGAGGCCAGCCCATGATGGCCCGCAGCGTGTTCTGGTACTGGCACACCGCGCACGCCTCGATCGTGTAGTGGCCGCTGTTGTGCGGCCGCGGCGCGATCTCGTTGAGTAGGATGCGACCATCCGCGAGGTGGAACATCTCGACCCCGAACATGCCCGCGCCCTCCAGTGATCCCACCGCCGCGCACGCGGCTGTCGTCGCTTCATTCGCGACGTGCGACGGGACGTTCGCGGGGGTTGTGGTGACGTCGCAGATGTTATTGGCGTGGACCGTCTCCGTGACTGGGTACGCCTTGACCTCTCCGGACTTGGACCGGACGACCATGACGGCGAGCTCGCGGACGAACGGGACCCACTTCTCGCAGTATAAACCGGCGTCGTACCCGCCGAGCTTGCCGACGGCATCCTGTAGGTCGGCGGCGGTCTTCGCCACCGCGTTGCCCTTGCCGTCGTACGCCATCCGCCTCGACTTGATCATGAGAGGGAACCCGAACTTCTCGGCTACCGCTTTCAATTCGTCCTCGCCGGCGACGGACGCGAAGTCGCCGAGGGGCACGCCAGCTTTCGCGAAGTGTTCCTTCTGGACGTACTTGTCCTGGATGATGGAGAGGGTAGCGCTGGTGGGCTGGACGTCGACGCCCATGTCCTCGAGTTCCTTCAGCGCTTTCGTATCGATGTGTTCAATCTCGACGGTGACGACGTCGCAGTCCTTGGCGAAGGCGATGACGTCGTCGCGGTTCTGGTAGGACCCGAGCGTGTGCTTGGACGCGACGGCGGCGGGCGCGGGGTCGGACGGGTCCAGGCAGTGGAGCTGCACGCCCATCGGGGATGCCGCGATGGCGAGCATGCGTCCGAGCTGGCCGCCGCCCAGGATGCCAACCTTGGCGGTGCGGGCGAGGCCTTCGTCGCACACGGCGTTCGGGTCGTCGTTGGTTTTGCCGCCGAAGAGCCCCGCGCGGACGCGGATGGGGCCGCGGTGGGTGCGGGACGGCGTGGATCTGCGCGTGGTCACGCGGACCGGCGCGCAAAGCTGGACGGTCGCGCTCATCATTGATGACATCATCGTCTCGCGATGATTTGATTACTTTCGAACAATCAGGCGCCTGCCGACTATCGGTCGGGAGTCGGGGTCGAGACGAACGGGTCTCGGGTACGTCCGGGGCCGACACCTACCTCGGGTGTGCGCGGTGCGATCGAGCGATCGGGGGTTGGCCGATCCGCCCGTGCGCGGTGGGTTTTGTGGCGGTCGGTTCGAGCCCTCGCGGTTGAAAATATCAAACTGCGGCCGGCGCTGAAACGCCGCCCTTCTGCCCTTTATGAAAAGTCGAATTCCACGTCAGTCCGGCGGAGGCACCCCGTTGCGCACACAGACAAGCGCCACGCACCCCAGAGGTCGTATCCGAGCCTTCGTACCGACCGAACGATCCAACACGGTCGATCAGGTACCGTCGACGGCGATCTAACCGGCGCGGCGAGCCCGGCGACGGTCCCTTCCGCCGACGCACAGTTATTAACCTATACCTAAAACCTGACGATCGCTCACGGTGCATAGTACCATGACCGGGGCTGTGCTGTGGAGGGCAGTGGCGGGAGGCATCCGCGCCGTCGCGCGCATGTCACTTCGCCAACCTCGCCAGCACGGCGGTAACGCGGTCCTGGCGCACGTGCACAGGCCGTCGACGCGCCCGGCCGCGTCGCAGCCACGCGGCGCTCGCGTCGGCGGTGTCGGCGGTGTCGGCGCGGCGGGCCCGGCGACTCGAGCCGCGGCCGCCGTCGGCGCCATCGCCCGCCGAAACGCGGGCGCATCCACCGCACGCATCGACCGCACGCTCGCCGTCGGCATCGCCCCGAGCGGATCGCCACGCGCGATGCGATCCGCCGCCGTGATCCTAAACGCGTCCAACGACGACGACGATGAAGGCGACGCGTCCGAGCGCGTAAACCTGGATCTGGACGACGATCCCTTCGAGCACGTCGCGCTCCCGCCAATCGACGACGCCGCCTTCGACGCCATGCTCGACGACATCATCGAAGACGACGACGAAACCGAGGGAGACGACGCGTCATCGGCACCCGGCGGAGGATCCTACTCGATGCCCGGCGACGAGCTCCCGTGGGACGCCTCCGGGTCGTGGCCCGAATTCGACGCTTTACTCGGGAAACTCATGGCGAAAGGGTACAAAATCGAAGTCGACCCGGTCGTCTCAGACGGACCCGGGGAGGGCGCCGTGGACACGAGCGTGTCCACGCCGGAGTGGGCCAGGGCCGTCGCCGAGTCCTACGAAGACGAGGACGAAACGGAGGACGATCTCGCGGATCCCTTCGCGGCCGTCGCTAAACAAAAAGGCGAATGGGACACCGACGACGACGACTCACTCGTCGAGCTCTCCTACGCCAATAAGAAGCGGCTTCTGCTCGAGTTCAGCCGGGACCGCGAGGACCTACTTCGCAAGCTCCTGTCCGCGAAGGAGCTGTACATCCTGGCGGATCACGCGCTGCCGAAAGACCAAGGCAACGCGGGGGGCCGGAAACAAGTCAACGCGATGAAACGGCTTCGAGCTCGGCTCGGAGTCGACGCCTCGGACCTGGCCCACACGTGCGCGGCCGTCGGGGGCGGGGACACGATGGGCGCGTGCACGTTCTCGGACGTCACCAGGCTCATCCACGTCTTTGCCGATGACGTGTCGCCGCAGTTCAGGCCGGAGCGATCGTCGATGCAGTCGCTGCTGCGGCGCATCACCGCCCTCGCCGACACGGACAAGCCCGCCGACTACGTTCCAGAGCCGGCGCCGGAAAAGCTGTCGGCGCAGCCGAAGTGGGTCGATCGCCGCGAGCGTCGCCCGCCCCGCCGCGAGTACGAGGAGGACCGGTACGTTCGTCCCGGTAGTTCAGCCGGTAGGGGCCGAGGGGGCGGTCGCGGAGGTCGCGGGTACGATTCCCAGAGGGGTCGCGGCCGAAACGATTCCAGTTTTAACCGACCCACGCGAGGAGGGCGCAACGAACGGTACTACGACGACGACGACGGGTACAGGCCGTCACCACGTGGGCGCGCGATGGAACGTGGAACCGATGACGGATTCGGCGGGTACGGCGGCGGTGGACAACGCGGCCGGGACCGAGGCTTCGACGATCGGAATTCCGAACGCGGGTTCGAGAGGTTCGAGCGTGGTCGATCGAGCCGCGACGGCTTTTACGACCGCGGCGACGACGGATGGGACACCAGGCCGTCGCGCGGGGGACGCGGAGGTCGCGGGTTCGATTCCCAGAGGGGCCGCGGCCGGGGCCGCGGCGACCGGCCGGGCATGGGCGATCGCGACGCGGATTTCGGCCGGCGGGCGCGGACTAAAGGAGGGTTCGGCAGCGACCTCGACGGCTTGGACCGAGGTGAAGACGACGGCGGCGGAGGCGACCGGGGTGGGGACCGGGGTGAGGACCGTGACCGTGACCGTGCGTACGGCGCGCGCGGTGATTCGTTCCGCGGCGGTGAACGCGGCCGCGCGTACGAGAGGTTCGGACCTCGCGAGCAGGAGAGGCGGGGACGCGCGGCGATGGGAGGACGCGGGGGGCGCGGCCGGGGCGGCGGTATGGGCGGTAGGGGCGATCGAGGCGGCGGCCGCGGTTGGAGCCGCGGGAGGGACGACCGTGACGGAGGGGATAGGGGTCGGTTCGACGATCGGAACGAGCGCGGGTTCGATTCCCGGGAGGATCGCGGCGGTTTCCGCAGGGAGTCCCGCGAGTCCTCCGGCGAGCGCGGTGGCGGCGACCGGAACAGGGTTCGCATGTGGAAGCCGAAGAACCAGTTTGGGGAGGAGGAAGGCGGGTGGAACCGGGACTGAGCGCGGACCGAGTGCGCGATCAATTTGATTTTTTGTCTCTGTGAACGACGGGCGAGTCGAGAGTCGGTGTCTTTGTTTTGGAATGGTTCACATGCAAACGCGAAAATACAAGTACAACTTCTTCAGCTTCGAAACGACGTGTACATAGGGTACATATAGGGTACATAGGTCACGTTCAACGCCTTCACCTGGCACCCGGCCTGCCCTTGAACGTGCGGGTCACCGCGGCGCCCGGCACGCGCCTCGGCTGCTCCACGATACGAACCGGCACGGGCTGCACCGCGACGTCGGCATCCGCCGCGCTGAAATCAACGCCGCTGAATCCGGCGATCAACACGCCGGCTTTATAGGAGAAGAACCCTAGGACGGCGGCGAAGAAGTCGCCGTAGTGCGGGTGCGCCACGTCAGTCGCCTCCACGTACCTCGCGCCCCACGTGCCCATCAGCGCGAGCATCAACAGACGAACGGGCCCCGACGCGGCGACGCCAGTGACGGCGTCGAGGAGCATCTCATGAAACGGCTTCTTAGCGTCGCCGGGTCCGATGGTGTCGACGGACCTGGTGAGCATGTACAGGTAGATGAGCCCGACGCCGCCGCCGGACGCGAAGGAGCGCATGAGCTCGAGGTGGTTACTGTCGCCGTGGCCACCGGACATGGACGCCGTGGCGAGGCAGCCGAGCGCCACCGCCGCGCCAGTCGCCGTCAACATCTTAAACTTCATCTCGCCGTACTCGCGCAAGCCATCCTCACGCATCCGCGTCCGCTGCTCGGACGTCATCTTGAAGAAGCCGTTGGGCCTCAGCTCGAGCGCGGCGTCATCCGGGTTCGTCCCGCCGACCCAATCGTCGCACGGGTAACTCACGATGGCGCCCCGTCGTTGCGACTCCGCCTGGACCGCCATCGCGCTCCCGTCGCTGCAACGGAGCTCAACCTCGTCGACGTACCACATCCCTTTGTCCTCCGGGGAGATCCACATCGCGGCGGGTAACCCGAGGTCGGGGGCGTCGAACGTCACGGTATCCTCCGACCCGCGCTCGAACCGCGGGGAGCTGTAGATGCCGATGGGTTCACAGTTTTGGTTCGCAGATGGATCGATGGATTCGTCGCACGGGACGTCCATGTCTGGGTAGCGGTCGATGCGCTGGACAAAGCCGCGGCCGTCCTCGTCGATGAGCATGACGGTGACGCCGCCGTCGCGGGAGGAGAGCCCGGCGCCGCGTTTCGTGCCGGTGCGGAAGGTGAGCGTGTACTGAACGACTCCGGTGGTCTTTTGAAGTTCATCGACGCTCGTTGGCTTCGCGACGATGTTATTCGCCGCGGCTTCGTTGGAAGCCGGGGATGCGCGGAGGTTCTGCGCGCGACGATGAATCGGAGTTGGGGATCGCGTCAGTTCAGTGCGATCGGTGAGACGTGGCGGAAACGTATCAAGGTTCGTGGGTTCTATACGAGCGTGCGGGGAGGGGAGGGGAGGCGGCGTCGGTCGGGACGACGAAAAGTCGGGGCTTCGCGCACCTTCACATCGTCGAGCGACAGCATTCGGTCGGGGACCGTAAAGTCGGACCGCCCGGCGTTCACGACGACGCTCGATCGCCGCGTGGACCGGCGTTGAACGGTCGCCGCCGCGCGGTTTGAACGAACCCGCGCGGTCTCAGCCCCGCGGAGTCGCGCGATGGTCGGCGCGCGGCCGACGAGGGCGGCGACACTCGTCATCAAATTTCTCCCGGGAAAACTGGAAAAAGCGTTGTCAACGCGGTTCGGAGACCGCGCTTATCGGACGGGCGCGAGCACGCTCTGGACGTGAGAAGGCTCGATGCGGCTTCGGTGTACACGCGAGAGGCGTTTCAGCGTCACCCGCGGGTCGTATACGTGGCGCGCGCGACGTATTCTGGCAAGAGGCGCGGCGCGTCAACCGAATTGATATTTTCAAAAAGGTTCGGGCACTTTCACGAGAATGCGCCAGCTCGGCGGGAAACGACCGGTCCACAACTGTACGAGAACCAGTCACAAAATTGGATCGCAATTTTGGGATTTGTAATTTTCTCATGGTGCCGTCTGACTGTACCAGCTGTGTGCCTTTTCGTTCTGACATTCATCAACGGTAAAAACGACGCGGGCGGAAAGTTCTCGGCATTTTTGTCTTTCGCTTTGGTGCCGACACGTCGACGGTCACACAAGCCATGTCACACGCGGCGGTCTCCAGTACGGCGGTGGGCCGTGTCGCCCATCGACCGGCGGCTCGCACACACCGATGCATCGTCGCGTCCGCCGTCGCGCCGCGTCGTCGATGCGCATCCGTCGGTGCGCCCCGGGCTCCACGCCCCCATCGAGGACCCGCGTTGTCGAGGCCATCGTCGTCGACAATCACCGTGGCCGCGTCCAACCCCGAGACCGCGCTGCTCACCGGCGCCGACTACGTCCCGAGCCCCATGGACACCTCCATGCTCACGTCCCAGCTCGTGGTTCTCGGGTTCACCGGCGTCATGGTCGCGTACTGGTGGTACGTGCTCGTCCCGGGCGCGCGCGTCAACCTGGCGGTGAACAAAAAGTCTGGCAAACTCCGAGATTACCTCGAGGAGCTCAAGGACGACGACAGCCGCGCGGTGGAGCGGTTCTTCTACCAGAAGTGGCTCGCCAAGGTGGACCCGGAGACCAGGTTCTTATTAAGGGAGGACGGAAGCACGGAAGGTGGTGAAGGCGACCAAACGGAGAGGGGAACGAACGTCAACGTCAAGACGGTCACGAGGCTTCAAGACACCGAGGGCGGCGTGACGAGGGACGTGGAAGAATCCCTCGAGGACGTCGTACGAAAGGCGAGGAATACGCCCAAGTTTTGGAGCGGGGATAACCCCGTGCTGGTGGGAACCGCGCTCACGGTGGGCGCCGGGGTGTTGGTCGGGGCGCTGTCGGGGCGATAGAGTGGGTTGAATGTCTATATCAATTCTTAGTTCTAAATTAGTTTACATCTCGTCGACACCTTCGAACGGTTCCGCTTAAGTGAGTACGTACGCTCAGTACGACAGCGACAGGAGCCCCGCGACGCCGCGCTTGATCCAGTGGTTCTGGGGCTTGTCGCTCGGGACCGTGAGGTTGATGACAAAGTTGGACGAGTGGCCGGTCGTGGCCAACACGCCCCTGCGCTCCGCCGTCCTGTAGATTGGGCAGAGGTAGTTTGGAAATTCCGCTCGTTTGTCGTTGGTGGTGGGCTTGAACCAGAAGACGGGCATGTCGGTGAACAGAACCTTCGGGTCGCTCTCCACCAGCGTCATATGTTCGTCCGACCACTTGGCGCCCTCGAGGAACATGCCGTTGCAGTACGCGCCGTCCTCGGGCTTCACCGTGAAGTCGTGGCTCGCCGGCATTGCTTCAAAGTCAAACACCACGGTGTCAATCGGGAGCTTGTACTTCCTGGCGTAGTTCTGGAGCACGCCGGTGAGGAACGCGTGGGTGAAGAAGAACCCGGTGATCCAAAACATGGGCGGCGCGCCCTCGTCGATCCACTTTTGGAGCGTCTCCAGCCTTCTGACCAGCTCGCTTATGTACGCGGCTAGGGGTTGGAGGCTGGGGTACGACTTTTTGGCCCACATCGCGGGAATCTTCCCGTCGAACATGGCGTTGCCGAGCGCGTCCAGCTCCCCAGTCATGACGATCTGGCCCTTCAGCGCCAGCTGGAAGGACCCGATGCTCGCGTGGATCACCTCCAACAGCCGGTTATACCGCACGAGCTCCTGGCACAGCACGGAGTTCATGGACTCGTAGTACTCCACGGGGTACTTGTAATTGGCAACCTCGAGGTCAAAGACGGGAGGTATGGACTGCGCAATCTCCGCGGCGAGTTCACCGAGGGTCTCCTCCTTGCTCTTACCCCCGCCGCTCGTGGCGTTACCCTGCGTGAGCAAGATGGAGTTGCACATCAAATCGGTCTCCTGCTGGTCCTTGGTGATGTCAGCGTTGGCGTGGAGCCCGAAAGCTTCGGGATCCGCCGCGATTGGCATTTGCTTGAAAAAGTCAATGTAGGACGCGTGGTCACCCTCCACGGGCGCGCGGTAGCTCCCGGAGGGTGAGAACGCGTACTCATCGTCCATGATGTTGACGTGGAACGGCCCGCCGTCCTCGTCGGTGAGGATCGACATGAGGCATCGGCGGTCGTGAGCGTCCGTCACCCTCCCGCCGTAGTTGCACTCGCCGATGAGGTACACCAACGTCTTCAGCGGCACCGCGAGGGGCTGGTCCTCGTGCGCTTCGTCGAGGAACATCCGTAGTTGCCGCAGGGAGATCTTTAAGTCTGGGTCGTTGAAGCCGTACGGGATGTTCCAGCCCAGCGGGCCAAAGTTGCGCCGCTCCTGGACGTAGGCGTGGAAGAAAGCCAGCCCGACGAGCAGCTTCTTCCACTCCGCCGGCCTGGCGCACCCCTCGAAAAACTCCTCGTCGCTGATGGGATCGTTCTGGAAACTGGAAATCATGTTCGCGCGGAGGCCCTTCGGTGGTTCGTTGGTCATCTTCACGCCGTTCTGGAGCACCGCGACGGGGAAGTGCGGGGATGGGTACGACGTGAGCCACAGCCGGAAGTTTTCGTGCGGTGGCGCGTCGGCGGTGACAAACTCCTCGCATATGCGGTCCAGCGTGGTCATCCAGGACACCGCCAGGTGGCAGTTCTGAAGCACCACCCATGTGCCGTCCACCGCGCCCTTCGCGATCAAGGCTTCAGCCTTGGGACCTTGCCCTTGGCCCAGCGACAGCGTCTCCATGGAGATGTCCTTCGCGGCGCAAAATTTCAGCAGCGAGTCCATCGGATCCGACCCCGGCGATAAGATGAACACGAGCGGCGTGAAGCACGTGGAGTCGTTGTAGCACTGCTCCAGGTCGAACGGCGGGGGTTCGATGTACCGCCGGCCCATGCTCTTATCCACGTAGATTTGCACCGCGCGCGTGAGTTTATCAGGGCGAACCGTTCGCAGCGCGATGAGCTTTTGGAAGTCGTCCAGCGTATCGCGCCACGGCGCCGGTAGCTCCTCGGACTCGGGGGTGGCGCTGTCGTATATGTGCTGCCACGCGTCCGGTGATGACTTGAACGAATTCGCAAAGCCGTCGAACGCGGGGAGGTCGGATAGACGCAGCATCTCCAGCCAGAGGTTTTTGTTCAGCCACTTGCACGGGAGCTCATCGGCGCCCGGTTTCTGGCCCAAGCCACCCGTCAACAAGAAGCGGTACTCGCCGGGATCCAGCGTCCCTTTGTACGTGAAGATCGTCGCGGCGAGCGTGAACGAGAAGAGCAGCTTGTCCTTCTCGAACAACGACCGGCAGATGTTCTTGTACAGCGAGTAGGTGAAGAACTCGATGAGGTTATCCAGACGCTTCTGGAGGTCATCGGATCGTGGCGCAAACTCGAGTGCGTGGTTGAAGAGGTTGACGTACCACGCCAGCGAGTACTGGTACATGGGCTCGATGTTGCAGAGCTCGCCGACGAGGAAGAAGAGGTGCGCGACGTGCACGGCGAGGGGCCTGTATCCCTCGCGAGTCTCGTCGATGGTGATCTCCGTCTTTTTGGCGATGGCTTGCTTCCGGTTGATCTCGTTGGAGAGCTCCTTGGCGTTGGTGATGACGTCGATCGCCGTCTCCGACTCAAGGATGCTGCCCTCGGAGGACCCGAGGACCTCGATGATCTTGTTCTCAACCTCCGCGAGCTGACGCGCGTTCTCGGCGCCCTCGGTGGTGAGCCGAGCCTTCTCCTCCTCGAGATCCGGCCGTTCCTTCGCCACCGCCATGCCGAGCACCTGGTCCACCAGCCCGTCGGTGGTGATCATCATGTTCACCAAGGTCACCTTGACTGAGATCTCCGGCAGGTAGTGCGGGTTGCGGTACTTGGTGGTGATGTAGAACCTGAAGTCCTGGTGGTACTCGATGGTGGAGTCGCCGAGTCGAATCACCATCTGGCCGCCTTGCTTGAACGTGCTCTTCAGTAAGAGGGGTTCCAGCGTGGGGTCGAGTTCCTCGCCCACGTTCTCCAGCAAGACCGGGTTACCGAACTGGATGGCGTTCTCGAGCTTGCGGATGAAGTCCCCGTCCGTGAGCTTGACCACGACCAGGTTACGCGGCTGCTCCATCTTGCGAATCCACTTGTTCGCCTGGCCTTGAGGATCGATGATCAAAGGCCAGCGCCTCGACTTGTTCATCACGATGCCGTTGTCCACGGAGAAGGAATCGTTGGGAAGGCCGTCGATGGCCCACTGCTGAATCTTAACCGGCTCGCCCAGGACGGTGATGAGCTTGAACGTGTCGGAGCACGGTATGCCCCCAGCTTTGCACTGCTCGATCCACTTCCCGAGAACCTCCTCGCGGTACGGCTGAGTAAAAGCCCCTAGGTACGCGATGTACCCGGCGCACAGCAGCACGTCGCCCGTGAGGTTGGTGTAATCAACCTTTAAACCCGCGGCGACTTGCTTCCATCGCTCCTTCTCACCGCCCAATCCGCCGATGAGCTTCTCGGCGCGAACGAGTTTTTTACCGCACATGTCGTAGTCAAACTCGAGCTGCGCCTTTTTGTCCTGCATCGCCGTCAGCTTATCGTTGAGGGCCTGGACCTTGTCCTCAACCTCTTTGAGCTTGCCGCGCGCCTCGTTGAGACCGACCATGAGACCCTCGTACTCCTCCTGCGCCTGCGCCAGTTTCTTCTTCTTCGGCTCGACGACTTTGACTGTGGAGTCGTAAGCCTCCATGGCCCGGACCCAGCAACAAAACCCATACGCCGCCGCTGACACCTCCTTGACCTTCTCCGGTTGAAACTCGGGTCTGGCGACGTAGGGCTTGATCTGCTTGATGATCTTGTTCGGGATGGAGTCCTTGTCGTAGCCCCGTAGCTTGTCGAGGAACTGGGAGTCGCCGAGGAGCTTCAGCGTTGGGATCCAGTAGTTTGCGATTTTCTTGACGCCACCCTTGGGATCCTTCACCATCGCGGGTTTCACCTTGAGCAAAATGCAGACAGCCTCCATGACCATCTTGACAACCTCCGGCGGGTTCTTGTACGCCTTCATGTACGTGATGTCCTCCTTGGTCAGCGTGTCCAGCGCGGCGATGGCGGATTCGAGGACGGGAATGGCGGCGGCGAGTTCCGTCTCGCATTCAACCTTGATCGCCTCGGCGTTGGCAGCTTGCTCCGCGGCGTACGCCTCATCCTTGGCGACGTCAGCCTTCACCTTGTCCGCGTCGATGGTCTCGGCGTTCACCTGCTTGATGATCTCCTCGGTCTCCACCGCGGTGCGCTCGAGCACGGGTTGTAGGTCGATGAGTTCCGTCTTCATGACTGCGACGGAGTCCTCGGCTTCGTAAATCTGCGCTAAGCCGCCCTCGTACCTGTTGATCATCGTCTGCACCTCGTCGCGCTTCTCGTTGAGCAGCCTGCGGTAGGTGCCGATGAGCTCGAGGTACGACGTCGGGGTGACGTAGTTGTATCGGCCGAGCTCGGCGAGGAACTTGGCCGCGAGGTTGCGGACGTCCACTTGGAACTGCATGCACATGTCCAGCGTCGACGCGCGAATGTCGTCCGTGTCCATCTTGACGTCCTTGAGGAACTGGGACGCCACCGAGCGCAGCGCATCCTCCGGCCACTCGCTGAACCAGTCGATCGTGCAGCAGTTGACCAGCGACGGGAACTTGCGCAGGCGCTCGCGAAACGCGTCGCCGACCGGGGAGAAGCACAAAACCATGTGCAGGTTTCGCCGACACTCATCCACGAAAAACTGAAACAAATCCGCGCGGGAGGCCGCGTTGACGCCAGCCTTGACCGCGCGTTGCGTGACCATGTCAATCACCTGCGCGGTTTCATCCTTGGCGAACATGTTGGGAACCTCGCCGGTGTTGAGGATGTTGTTGATATCCTCCAAGAAGGACTCCATCTTGATCTGGGTATCGTTGAAGAGGAAAACGGTGGGAGAGCCCTCGCCGCCAGCCTTGCGCAGCACGTTCTTCAGATCATCGCGCCACTCCACCTGGGTGTATGACTTGGTGATCTCGATCGAGTAAACCTCGTACTCGGCCATGAACGCGGCGATTCGCGTCAGCGACTGCCGTCCGCTGCCGCCGACGCCGACGAGCAGCGCGTTGCCGAGATTCTGCCGGATGACGCGGCTGATGCGGCAGATGTGCTCCGCCGCGTACAAAAAGAGCACCAGGTCCATTCGCATCTTACCGCTCTGGTTGTACTCCACGAGCTGTTCCTCCACGAGCTTCTGCATCGCGTCGACGTCCTTGACCTCGGCGTACTTGCCCTCGGCTCCGGCGCCGTCCATAAAGTTTGCAAACATCAGCCGGCGGAGCTCCACGATGTCCACGGTGCCGTTCTTGTCAAAGTCCCACGCGGCGAACACTTTATCGAACTTTTGGCCCGTGTGCCTATCCACCATCTGCTTGAGAAAGTCGAAGAACCACATGCGGTCCTCGTCGTTGACCAGCCGGTCGTGAAACACTCGGAGGGTCTCGTGGGACCACAGCCGGATGAGCTCGAGCTGGTTCTGCGGCGCCTCGCCAATCATGGAGACACCCTGCCAAACCTTGCTGATGTCGCGCATGTTGTAGGTGTAGTGCGACTTCATCGGCGTGGGCAGCAGCTCCCGCTTGATCGTGTTGTAAATTTCCAGCGTCGCCTCCACCAACTTACCCGGCAGCTTCAGACCGACGTCCTTGGGGACGCTCGCCCTTCTGCACCACCAGTCCGTGATCGCCGTGTACACCCGGCGTAACGAGTCGTCGTCGAAGTCGCAGATGGAGATCTGGTTGAAGTGGCGGAGCATGCGGGGCGTGACGGGATTGCGGCCTCCGCCCGGCGGACCCATGGCTGCGCAGAATTGGATATCCACGAGTTTTCGCATCGTGAGCTCCTCGCGGTCGTACCAGCCGCCGTGGTCGAGCCACTGGCGGATGATCTCGATCGGTGGCTGCGCTCCGTACTCCTCGAGCATGGGCATGTTGAGATCGTCGATGAAGACGACGGCGCGGGTTCCCTGCTTGGGACCGAACACCCCTTTCTTGCGCTTGTCAAGTTTGTTGTCGATTATGTCCTGAATCTGGTTGGCGTTTGTCTGCGCGCTGAACGTGCTCTGAATGTTGGTCCACTTGTCCTTATCCATGGCGTCGAGCGACTGCTTGATGTACACCGTCTTACCGGTGCCCGTGGGCCCGCCGAAGAGCACGTGCTTGCCGTGAGTCGCCAACACGTCGAAAATGTATCGGTACCGAATGGTATCGATTGTGGTGACGACGATGTTTTGAAACTCGAGCTCCTCGCGAATGGGCTCATCCTTGACCGTCTTCAGCCAGTTGGTCCAGCGGAACTTGTCCTTCTCGAAGTGCAAGTCGTAGACGCTGCCCTCGGTCGCCTTGGGAAAAGCCTTGGCGACGCGTTTCTCTGTGGGCGGCGTAATCTCTAAACCGGGACCGAGGTCGAAATCTGTTCGATCGGGCGATGGGTCAACCTTGCCGTCGACGAGCTTGCGCAGGAAAAAGTCAAACTTCTCCCGTCCCTCGTTCTCGGTGGTACCTCCGATGGACCACACTGTGGAGAACAGGAAGACGCAGTCGACGAAGATTTTCTGATCCTTCGGCGTCATGACGTCCTCGTCGAAATCCACGCCCTCGTCGAGCTCCACCCTGAACTCGTCAATCATCGAGTCGAAGATGTTCATGAGCGCGAACGGCAGGTTGATGTCTGACGTCGGTATGAGCTCCTTGCAGTTCTTGCGCACGAACGCCATGCAGGGCTTGACCAGCCATGTGAACAGTTCCTCGAGCCTCGGCTTGTGCGGCGTCATCAGAGGCGGCAGCGTGTTCATCCACGAGTCCTTCAGCGGCTCCCATCCCATGCTCGACGGCTCCACGTAGATCATGCCGCACCTCGACACCGTCGCCGGTGACGCCACGGCGAGGTCCTGAACCTCGAAGATCATGTTCATGGTGCCGCTCATCTGGATAATCTCGCCGGACATCAGGCACAGTTTTTTGTTATCGTCCAGCACGGTGTTCATGTTTTCGATCCAGATGGCGTCCACCGGGCCGTCGAACATGACCCACTTGCGGTCCGGGCTGGTATCAACCGCGCACTCCCGAAACTTCTTGGCCAACACGCCGTCCTGCCACTCGTGGCTCACCGGGTCGAACTGTCCGTACAGCTGACCCATGTAGATGGACTTTGGGTTGATCACCACGATCTTCACCCGGTTCTCGTCTAAAAGGTCCTGAGCCTTGAGGTCGTTGAGCGCGCCCGCGAGCATCTGGTACATGCTCGTCTTGGCGCCGTACGAGTAACCGACGAGCATCAGCCCGTGCCGCACCAAGATCATCTCGTACAACTGAAAGAGCTTCTCCATAAACACGGGAGTCGGCTGCAAATTCGCCTTGACGCACTCCTTCATCACGCTGGCCCGCATGTGGTCGTAATCAGGCTCCGGGAGCACCACCCCGGGGAAGAGATCGCTGAGGATGTTGTTGAACAGCGGAATATCCGGCGCGAGGAACTTGGGCAGGTTGACGTCCTTCAACGAGATGAGCATCAGCACCGACTCGTCCTCGTCGGGAAATTTGAGCTTGACGGCGCCCGCCGCGCGAAGCACCGAGATGACCGCTCGCATGCCGTAGTCGTAGTGAGACTGCGATGAGAGCTGCTCGGAGCAGAGCTTGTACGTGGCGACGAGCTTGCGGGCCATGTCTCGAGCCTCGAGGTAGCCGAACGAGTAGAGGATGATCTCGCCGATCATGGCGTAATCCGGGACCATCATCGCGACGGTCCGGAAAAGAGCCTTGAGGTTATCGGGGAGCTCGGAGCGACCGGCGTAGCCGGGGTTCATGGTGATGAACACGTTGCACGTGCGACGCAGTGGAAGGCGGGTGCCCTCGAAGTCGAACACCTCCAGTTTCGCAGCCTTGGCGCGCGTGATTGTCAGAATCTGCTGCGCGACGACGGAGAGCACCTCGAGGTCGATGCGGTTGAACTCGTCAAAGCACGCCCACGCGCCCGACGCCGCCAGACCCTTGAAGAACTTCGCCATCGCCAGGTAATCCAACCCGTCGGAGCAGTTGAACACCACGCACTGCATCGCGATCGCTTTCGCGAGGTCCTTGGTGGTCTCCGTCTTGCCCGTACCCGCGGGTCCCTCGGGGGCGCCGCCCACGTCGAGGTGCACCGCGCCCATCAGCGTGCGGTAGCACCTGTCCGTCAGCGGCGTGATCACCAGGCGGGACGAGTTGCCGAGGTACTCGTTACCGTACCACACCGCCGCGTTGATCATGCGGACCATCACCCCGGGTTCGCCGGTTTCCTCCTTTTCGTCCCACGTGTACCGAAGCTGCGACGCCCATTCAAAGTCATCGGGCGACGCCACTCCTTGCTTAGCGAGCTGCGCCACCACGTCCCTCGCGTGAACCTCGATGACCACGAGCGCGGAGAGAGTTTTACGCTGGAGCTTGGTCAGTTGCCCGCGGACGAGTTCCACGATGTCCATGAGCTGCGCGGTGCACTTCTCGGCGTACTCCGGCATGGTCCCCGTGCGCAGCGCCTCTTCAGTTTCAGAGGTCCAATAGAGCGACCCGATGCAGAGGACAACCTGCCCGGGCCACTGGATCATCCACTCCGTGCGCGGCGACTGCGCGTACGCTTCGGAGGAATGGAGGCAGACCTCCGCGACCGTCTCGCGCTGCGCAGCTTCGCACTCCGTGAGCCACTTCTCCACCTGGCCGCCCGCCGTGTTCGGGTTGAATGAATTTTTAAACTCAATCTTCTCACCCTCCTCGGAGATCATCGCGGTCGCCTCCAGGTCCTCCTGGAACTCCAGCGCGTGGATCGCCTCGAACACCTTCTTAAGGAACGGCTGCACGCGCAGCGGGTCTTTAGTTTCCGATAAAATCTCGAGGAGCTCGTCGTTGGAGAGGAAATAAAACCTGGGAAACGCGAGTCGTTTCGTCTCGAGGTACTCGGACAGGCCTTTGTTGACGTCGTCCAAGAGCACGTTGGACTGCTGAAGCTGGTTCAAGAGTTCCTCGTCCGCGCCGACGACGACGACGTCGGCGGTGATCTTGAGCTTCTCCATCATCTTGCGGTACTGAACGTCGACCGTCTTGAACTTGCGGCCCTCCGTGGGCATCTGCTGCATGATGTCGTCGCTGCCGAAGATGGGCTCCAGGTACAGCCAGCCGTTCTGGCACTTGAGCCAGCTGTCGAGCACCTCCTGGATCGTGAGCAGCGTCTTCTCCCACTGCCGCGCGCGGTCCTCGAACGGCCCGATGTACGGCGACGCCTTCATCGCCATCGCCTTGACCACCTGGTCGTCGAGCAAAATCTGAATTTCATCCGTGGCGTTGAGGACGAAAGAGCCGGTGTCTCTCCAAGCCTTGCGGTCGAACACCACGCCGGTCCAGTCCTTCTGCATCTTATCGAGGGTGCGCTCCAGCGAGTACTCCTTGCTCGCGCTCTCGCTCACCTTCTCCACGGTTTCGATGTGCGTCACGAGATCCAGCTTGAGCGCCTTTTGCAGGGTAAAGTTGGGATCTTTGCCGTTGACGGCAAAGCCGAGGTCTTCGCTGAGCTTCGCCCAGTGCCTGTCCTTGAGACCGGGGTTGCGAAGCGCGACGACGAGCGGAAGGAGCTCCTGGAAGCTCTGAATCTTGGCGAGCAGCGCCTCGCCCACTTCGCGCGGCGACCCGTCCACCGCCTTCAAGTTTTTCTTGGTGGACCTGTCCCAAACCTCCACCATCCCGGAAACCTTCTCGGGATCGAGCGACGCGAACGGACCCTCGATCCACTCCGGCACCGTCCGCGTCACGTCCGCGCACATCTTCCAGATGTTCGCGTAAGGTTCAAAGTCCTTCACGAGCTCCGCCAAGTGCTTCGGCCGGGAGCCGCGTTCACCGAATATTTCCTGCCTCTCCGCGTACAACTCCTGGCGCTCCTTGAGTGCCTCGTGATGCGCGTCGATCGCCTCCACGCGCACCAGCCTCTCCTCGACGGCGTCGATGTCGCCCAGGCGGACAAACTCGTTGTACTCGAACCGCGCGCTGTGGCAATCCTCGGAGAGGGTCTCTTTATCCGCCTTGAGCTCCTTTTTGAATTTTTTCGTCAGCTCCTTCACGCGCTGTTCGCACTCGGCGACGATGTCGGTGATGACGCTCGGCCACGTCATCGCCTCCCAGTACACTGACGACACCGTCTCGTCGAGCGACGGATGGTGAAAGGCGCGCTCGAGCACTTCGCATATCGCGGTGCACGCGTCCAGGTCAGCCTGTAACCCGTCGCGTTCGGTGAAAGCCTTCTCCATGTCCTTCCGGAGCCTGTCCAGTTCCTCCGGGTTGGTCACCTCCACGCGCAGCTTGCTCGCGATGTCGGCGTACCTGTCCCGCACGCCGGTGCTCCCGGAAAGGAACTCGTCGGTGAGCTCCTTCAACATGGCGTCGCGTCGCGCGTTCGCCTCGCCCATCAGCGTCCCCTTGATCTCGTAGCACGACACGCCGAGGAATCGAAACGTGAGCCAGGATTCGGAACACGCGTCGACCGAAGCCGCGAGGGAGGCGAGCCGCCGCATCTCGTTCTCCTTGTCCTCCAGCGTGAGTTCAACCTCGGGCTCGGGCTCGGCGTCTTCCTCCTCGTCCTCGTCGCCCTCGGGCTTCGGGGCGGCTTCAACCTCGGGAGCGGATTCACCCTCAGGGACGGCTTCACCCTCGGGAACGGGTTCACCCTCAGGGACGGGTCCACCCTCAGGGACTGGTTCACCCTCTGGGACCTCACCCTCCGCCGCCGCCGCGGGTTCCGCGTCCACGCTCTCCGCCGATGGCTCCGGCGTCGGCTCCAGCGCAGGCTCCGGTTTCACCATGAGCTCGTCGAAGGCGCGGTAGCTCTCGGCCAAAGCCGCCGGCCCCGTGAAGTTTTCATCCAACACCGAGCAAATCGCCGCCCTCGCCTCGACGACGAAGCGCTCATCTTTGGACGGCGCCGGGACCTTCTCAAAGTCCACCCCATCGGACGAAACCTTCCCTTCCACGTCATCCTCTGTGACCTTCGACGTGGACGTTTCCGATTGGCTCGTGCCGTCCAGCATCGATTGAATCCGGGGAATGTCGCGAACCGACTCGATCATGTCGTCAAAAATCGACAGCGCCGTCGCCTTCACCTTCGCCAACGGAGGATCGTACGCCACCGTCCCGTTCTCAATCATCAACGTGACCTTCATGAACGGCAGGTGGTGACGCACGTTGTTCGGCACGGCGACGTCCCCGCCCTCGAACCGCGACCAGAACGCCAGATAGCTACTCACCGAATTTTGCACCACGGTCCGCACCTGGTCCTGGGCGCCGATGGTGAGGCATCGCAAAAACCGCGGCATCATCGTCTCACGCGCCAGTACACTGGACGCCTCGGACCGGATGTTGGACTCGACGGCTTCGCCGTTGGCGTCCATCCACATGGACTTTTCAACAGGCGTGAGCTTGGCGAGTTTTCGTTCCAGCCGAGCCCGAGCGGCGGCCTCCGCCTTTGCGCGCTTCGTCTGCTCGAGATCCCGCAAGATGTTCACCGCGGTGATGACGCACTCGCCGCGCATGCGCTCGGAGACCCGCGTGAGCTGCGCGCGCTGTTTCTTCTCGAACGCATCGAGAGTCACGGGCGCGTCTGGAAGGCCTTCTGGAGCCTCCACGTCCACCAGCGTCTCGAAGCGGACGTCGCACCCGGCGTAGTAACATTTATGCGCCGCCAAAAAATCGTCATCCGCATCCGGTAACAGCGTCGCAATCTCCTCCGCGACGATCGCGAACGTCCCGGAGTCGCCGTGTGTGTTCCAGTGGTGCCTGTGGCCCGGTCCGCCGATGGCCACGCGCCCGACGGACCCGGCCGGCGCGCATCCCCGCGAATTGATCGGTTCGTTGAAATCAGACGGCGGCTCGACGCCGGCGGCGGATAGCCTTAATCGCTTGTGTTCGTCACGAAGCGCGAGGTCCAGGTACGAGCGCTTGTGCGCGAGCCTGTACACCGCGAGGTTCTCGGCCCAGAAAGCCTGGACGCGATCGGGCGAGGCGGTGGAAGCCTTTGTCAAATTCCGCCGGCACCCGTCGCAAGATTCCTGAATCTTAGCGCGAAACTCGGGACGATCGCACAAGTCGTCGTTCGTGTACTCGAACATCGTACTCGCCGCGGCGGTGTACCGCAGCGTGCGCTCGTGCCTGTCACGGAGCAAACGCGCGCGGTTCAGACGCGTACGAAACGCATTCGCATCCTCCGCGTCGAAGATGAGATTCAATCGCTTAACTCGTTTCGTGACCGTCGGGTCCCGCTTCCACGCGATGGCGTACGTCTCGCTGTCCGCATCGTACCCAGTCACGAAGCAGGGCTCCCACGTGAACTGCCCGTGCTCCTTGAAGTACCTCGACACCGCGCTCACGTGCGAGTTTGTGTGATCGGCGTTTGCGTCATTCGTCGAGTCGAGCCATTCATCCGGAGATTTGGTCTCGAGCTCGGGATCGTCGAAGAGATCCAGCGGCGTGCTCTCCGGCGCGCGGACCGGGAGCTCGGCGGTGGACGGCCGGACGAAGTGTTTCGCCTCGTACGTCGTCGTCGGGACCCAGTCGAACGCGGTACCCGGCAACGGGGACTCGCCCGGGGCTCTGTCGAACGAGGACGTGGTGGCTTCGGGCATGGCTCGAGTGTGCGGCGCGTCGGTCCACGCGCGCGGTGGGCGCGGTGGGAACACGCCTGTATCGTTCGGATCGAACCGCGGCGGGCGTCCATCGTGCGACGCGTTCTCGTCCCGATCGCCGAGCGCGGTGGAGCGTCCGAGAGACGGGTCCGAGCCCTTGGACGGGGTGGGCGGGCCGGGTCGATGGGCCGGTCGCGCGCTTCCGTTGAACGCGTCCGAACCCTTGCGTTGGACGGTGCCCGTGCGGAACTCCGCGGGCAGGCGGAGCTTATACACCGGCCCGGGATCGTGCGCGCCGGTGCTGTGATACGATCGGGGAAGGGAACGTGTGGGGATGGGGGAGGTCAGTCGGTCGGGTCTCGATCGCGGGGCTGTTGTGTGTTGGATTTATTTGTAGTCCGTTGTCGCGGGGCGCGGTGGGGTGGGTGGACGCGCGGGGACGACGCGATTTCACGCGATTCGACCCGGTCATCGCCCTTCGGACCCCTTCACGCGATGAACGGGATCGCGCGATGCCCCGACGCGACGCCCGGGCCGCCGTGAGCGCCCCGTGAGACGCCGGCTAACCCCACTAATTCGACGTGGTGGGAAGGTGTGGTGCTATACGAGATACGGGAGAGGGTCGGGGCGGGTGATGTGTCGGGCGCGTACCGCGCTCCCTTGGCCGCCGCGCGCTTCTCCGCGAGGGATTGCTCCTGCATGGTGACGCGACCGCCGTCAGAACCAACGGTCGTGTCCTTCCCCTAGGTCGTATCGGCGACGCTCACTCCAGGCGTGCCGTACCTTTGGATCCTAAATCGGACCCGGGGTCGTCCCTTCTCTCTCACCGCCCACTGGCACAGCAGACACAGGTAGAACAGGCGAAGAGGCTCACTGTCTGGCTGCCAAAAAATATTTACGGGCGCTCCAGCTCGACTCTCGGCCACATTAATAAGCGCAGCGCTTGCATAAAATTACAACACGTGATCGAATCTACGAATACACATATGATACAACGACACGGAGTGCGCGTGATGAACGCCGACGCGGTGCTCGCGTGACACCGCGAAAGAAAGTGAGCCCCGTCAGCGCGGGTCCGGTTGGGACTCAACCAGCATCACCCGCCGCGCGGTGGCCTCTCCTGCGTCGAGATAAAGCTCGAGCACCCCCACGGTGTCGTTGGGAACCGCGACGTTCTTCTCGCGCACAGCCTTGGCGAGCCACGCGTGCAGCGTACGAAGCTTGGCGCGCAGCGGGTCGTCATCGTTCGACGGAGTTCGCGTCCGGCGGAGAGTTTCAACCGCGGCGTGGAAAGCCTCCGGAGAGGGAACGCCGCCCATCGATTGGACCACGTGTTCGCTGACGTGGCTGCCGGCGATCTCCATCAGCGGGGCTCGAAGCTGCGCGCGGTGGAGAGCGAGGGGGATTAAACGTCAGCGTTCAGGGTGCGGCGCGTGCGAGGCCGGGTGGAGCGCCGGACAAAAATACAAAAAAATGTGAATGTGAGTCGCAGAAAAGTAGAACCCGAGAGGTAAAATCCTCCCGGGCTCGTCGCAAGCGTACCCTAACCGTTAGATGTCGGTCAAGCTATGAAGGACGCGCTCAGTGCGGAGGATCCTCGCGGACCCAGCGCTATCGCGACCCAGATACGTTGACCAAAATAACACCGAGTGACGAGTGACGAGGAAAAGCCAAAACCAAAACCAAAAACCAAAAAAAACAATCGCGTTCGCGACTCACCTTCGCGTCCAGACCGCACATCGTACGCGGCCGTGTCACCAGCCACACCCCGTCGAGATAAAACCCACCGTGCCGACGAAACCCGCGGAAGCTATCGCGCGTCAGCACGACCGCCCGCCTCCCTTTCTGATCGCATCCAGAAGTCTCCGGGAACTTCTCCTCGGACACCCACAAAGTATTCTTCATCGGGTGGTATCCCCGATTGAAGTGTCCGCTGGGGTGCCGCCGGTTCCGCCACTCGCCCGCGTCGTACGACCCTTCGTCGCCCGCGAGCCACCCCAGCGTGGTCTGCCGCGAGTGGAACCCGCGCGCCACGTCGTCGGGGTTTCTTTTGAACTCGAACACCGCGAGTACCTCAACCGCGGGCGGTTTTTTGTCATCCTCGACCTCGTCATCCGCGGTCTGTGTGCGCCCGCGTCGGATCAGCGTGCGCCGCCCCGTGGTCCCGTCGCCATCCTGCGGGATCGTATCCACGAACGCGCTCTCACGGTTCACGCGCACCAAGACGCAGTCCAGCTCACCCGAGTGCAGCCCGAGGGTGACGTTCCTCAGCAACAGCAAACCGGCCCCCTTATCCGATGACGCCTCCGCCCCGATGGAGCCTCCTAAATCCAGACCCAGCGTGCCACCCGTGGGATCATCGCGCAGCATTGCCATCACGACGTCCGCGCACGTCTTCTCGTAGTCGTCGCCCTTGGTGACCAGCGAGTTGCCGCCGGCGGTGGACGCCTCCCGGGCATCCGCGTCGGCGCTTGCGAGCCCGGTGGCCTCGCGCTCAGCCGTCACGGCCGCGCGCGCCGCCTCGCGCGCGCGCCACAGCGGCGACGATGCCACCGCGTCCGCCAGCTCGCGCTCCGCGGGTGGAAGCGAGGCGCGCGCGTCCGCCAGCTTGGCGCGCGCCGACGTCTGTTTATTCGCCATCTCTGGCGACTCGCCGGAGCGGTCCTTTCCGAGGAATGCTTCTATTCCGATCACAGCGGCGCGTCGATGGGCGATGGCGTGCGTCGCGCGCTCGATCCTGGCGCCCTCGGCGGATGACGCGTACGCCGCCTCCGCGCGTTCTAGCGCGTGCGTCAGCGGGTCCAAGGTTGGCGCGTGCAGCCTGCGCACGCCGTCCGCGCGCGCGCGAAGGAGGGACGCGCGGTTGGCGGTCAGGTACTGCAAAACCGATCGTTCGAGCCACGACGCGAAGGCGTCGGGGTCCATGTGCGCCGCGCGCGCGTGGCCGTCCCACGCGAGGTACGATCGAAGCGCGTCCTCGCCGTGCGACACGCTGACCCGGGAACCGTGGGTCCGCGAGCGAGTGAGCGAGTCCATCACGTCGTCGTCCTTCTCGGCTGAAGCACGGGCGGCGTCCGGGAGGCTGGCTGCCGTCGTCGTCGTCCGCGCCGCCCTCGGTTCACGACTCGTACCCCGCGGGTTTCGTGGGTTTGGTCTCAGGGATGGAGGGAGGGCGGCCTTGGGGACTCTGGTGAAGTCCCGAAGGCTCGCCCACATGTGGCCCCAGGCCCGCGGCGCGCGCCGGCGGGGCGAGGAGTGAGCCCGGGCGGCTCCGTTCAGACGAATTTTAACCTCGCCCTCCGAGAAAAGTGCTGTGCGAGCGCCGTTCCGGCCCCACTGCTTCATTACCTCCGGCGCCATGGCAACAGCAGCCGCCCAGCACATCGCGAGGCTCGTCGCCTCCCGCGGCACCTCCGCGGCCACCGCATCCACGCGCGCCGCCTTCGCCCCCGCGCGCCGCCATCCCTCGGTCCGCCCCGGCACCCGCCGCGTCACCACCGCCGTCTTCGTCGGCGACGAAGGAACAGCCGCCGCCGGCGACGACAATGTCGACAGCGACGAGGTGGTCACCCTCAAGGACGTGACCCGCAAGCTCATGGACTGCCGCAAGCGCAAAGCCGCCTCCAACGCGGTGGACCTACTCGTATCCCTCGGCCGCGCGGGCATCGAGCCCGACCTCCTCGCGTCCACAACCTGCCTCGGCGCGTGCGTCGCCGCCGGTAAGATGGACCTCGCATTAAAAGTATTCGAGGAGGTTTTCGAGAAAAAGGTGGTCCAACCAGATGAGGTCGTCTTCACGGAACTCATCCGCGGGTACCTCGCCGCGGACCCGCCGTCGTGGACGCGCGCCATGAACACCCTGGACAAGATGGAGCGGTTCGACGTGTCACCCAGTTCGCTGAGCTACAACGTCCTGCTGGCGAAGTGCGCCGCGGACAACGAACTGGAACGAGCCGAAGACGTCGTGGACCGAATGGCGGATGAAGGCGTGGAGCCCGACAGGTTCACGATGGAGGCGGTGAAGAAACGGCGGAGCATCCGCAGCTACGCCAAGAAGGTGCTCATGCTGTGAGCACCGCTGGGATGCGTGAGATGCGTGGGTCGATGCGATGTATTAGTAGAGCGCCGCCGCTAGATTGATTTGATTGTCAGTGAGATTATTTTTGATAAAAAAGTGCGAGTCTCTGCCGTGATGAGGTTGGGTAGATCCCGCCACTGTGCGTGGAGCGTCGGTGGTCCACGATGTTCGGAAGGTTCGGCCGCGGCGGCGGTAACTTCGTCGCGCAGTATCGCGTGTATCCCGTCAGCTTCGTCGATAAGGTCCGTCCCCGCATCACCGCGGGTTCCCTCTCGCCCCGCGGCACCCTGCCGACCCATCGTTCGCGCCTCTTTCGCCATCACAGCTGTGTAGATCTGGACGACCGTTCACTCGCGCCACGCTGACGCCATCCACCGCACTTCGATCCTCCACAGAACGAGGCTGAGAATGGAGACAAGAGTGAGTCATCGCGCGACACGTCCAAACTCCCGCCATTCGATACGGGACACCGAGCGGCGAGACACGCTGACTCGTCCTAGGTCACTTCAAACGCATCTCCCCCATCTCGGATCTCGCGCCCAAACCCCCGACCCGCGACTCACGCCCGCGATCTTCCACCTCGATCCCACCTCCGCAGTCTTCATCCCCCCGTCCGCGCTCGACAGGCTGAGTGAGTCCCATCATCCCACCCGTACAATCCCACCCAACCCGCGCGTCTCTCCCGCGGCCCCTCGGAAAAAGCGGACGGACGCGCGAGCGATACGAAACCACCACCACCGCCGTGCCCTGTGCCCACTCTAACGCGCTAACCCTAAACTATCCACCCGCCCACCCTGTTTACACACAGGTAACCTCATGTTCGACGACCCCGTGATGCTGTTCGAGCTCACCAACGTCAAGCAGAAGAAGCGCACGCACTGCGGCGTCTTGGAGTTCACCGCCGAGGAGGGCGTGTGTTACATTCCGTACTGGATGATGCAAAACTTGCTCCTCACCGAGGGCGACGTCGTGAAGTTGCAGTACACCAAGCTGGAGAAGGGCAACTTCGTCAAGCTCCGGCCGCAGACGAAGGACTTCCTCGACATCTCCGACCCCAAGGCGGTGCTCGAGATGACGCTCAGGCGGTACACGTGCCTGACGCTCGACGACACCATCATGATCAACTACAACAACCGGCGGTACTTTGTCGACATCGTGGAGTTGAAGCCGGATAACGCGGTTTGTATCCTGGACTGCGATCTCAACACGGATTTCGCGCCGCCGCTCGATTACGTCGAGCCCGAGCCGGTGTTCCGGAACCCGCCGCCGCCGAGTGTCAACGGAGGGAACGCGCTCGGCAAGGAGAAGGGTGGGCAGAAGCGAAAAGAGGAGCCCGAGCCCGTGGACGAGGGTCCGAAGTTTCTAGCCTTCGCCGGCGGCGGCAACCGCCTCGACGGCAAGAGCTCCCGGCCGGATCTCAAGCCGGTGGAGGTTGATGTGCCGACCACCTCACTGAACATCCCGAAGGAGTTTGAGCGGTTCATTCGCGGGCCCAAGCCCGAGGGTGGCGAGAAGAAGAAGGATGAGGAGGGCGGGAGCGGGCTGCCGAGGAGGAAAGCCGGAAAGCTCGTGTTTGGAGGCGCGAGGAAGGCTGCGGCGGAGGCTGCGGCGGGGGGCGGGGCGGCGGCTAAGCCCAAGGAGGAGGAGAAGAAGGAGGAGCCGAAGTTTAAGGCTTTCCAGGGGAGTGGGAACAAGCTGAAATAGAGGGTCCCCGCGGCGGCTAATTCTTTTTTTGAAGACGAAACAAAGTCGTTCACGCACGCTTCATTGCCTAGCTAGAATCTCAGTCCAACGCTAGCATATAAGTATAAGCTGTCCAACCTGATTGTCCCCACGCACCTGGGCACTTGTTCTCTACCGCGTACCGCAGGCAGCCCAAGTGCTTAGGGTTACTCCTTTGCTTAGCAGCAGCCTCGAGCGTCCGAAAGTTCCACGGGGACCCGTTCTCGCGCAACCATCGGAGAGCTTGAAGGTGTCCATTACTAGCAGCCGCTTGGCACGCATGAGCTCTCATGACACAGCCATTCTTTTGCGCCCATTTTAGTAATGTGATACTTCCCAGTGCAGCAGCATTATCGTACAACCATTCCTGTATGTCGAGAACCTGTTGAGAAGCACATACCGTTGAGAAGCACATACCAGCACTGCCGAGAAGCTTAAAGACCCTGTCGCTGGGCAGAGATAGAGCCGCGTCGTTGTCGACCAAGCGAACGGCGATATATTGGTGTAAGCCCGCATTGTTATAACGAAGGTGTCTCAACAACCCAAGTATCCTATGAGTTTCGAGCCCGGTACTGTCGAACCTGAGAGGATACGCCGCGGCAGTCTTGGAGGCGTCCCTCCACAACTTGCTGACCTGGGCGAGGTTGAGGCGGGTCTTGACGCACTGCACGTGGGAGAAGACCACGGTTGCGATGTCCAAGTGCGGATCGAAGATCGGGCGGTTCGTATCGGGTACCCACACGCCGGTTTGGGTCGACATGGTTGCGATGCGAGGGCGGGGAGTGAGACGTCTGGCGAGCTCCAGTCGTTGCTTTTCCTCGGTTTTGGTCGGTTCACACAGTCCGGACATTTTTCAAGTTTTTCTGCTGACCTAGAAACTGAGGTTGCTTCCGCCATCATACGCCGGTCGCGCGCGCGTCGGTCAGGGAAGCTCCTCTGGGAGGCAGTCAATGCCGTGTCGGTCGACGTAGGTTCACCTTACGCTTCCCACCCCGCGACCCGAACATCTTTCGCCCGTTCTCGACGAGCCGCGACCCCAATTGTCCGGAGCGCTCTCACCCTAAATTCTCCTAGCAACCAACAAAACACACCCGCCCGGATCGAACACCGCCGGTCTCAACCCATCTCCACCGTCGTCCCCCGACAAACACAGCGTCTCTGGGTAGAGACAGAAGGGACCGAGCGAGCGATGGCGCCGAAGAAGAGCCCGAGGAGCAGCTCGGGCTCCAAAAAATCGCAGAGCAAAGGGGACAAGGACGCAGCGAAGGCGACATCGCAGGCCGATGATGTCGCCGACGCAGAGGCGAAGCGGAAAAAAGAAGAGCTGGCGCGCAAGGTGCGCGAACGTCTGAAGGCCAAGCAGGCGGCCGAGGCTGCCAAGAAGGACGTCGGCGCGGGCGCGAAGCGCGAGCGCGGCGACGACGACGACGACGCGACGGGCGATCGGGAGGACGAGAAGGCATCGTCCAAGCGCCGGCGAACCGCCGAGCCGACGCCGACGCCGTCCACCGCCGGCGAGATCCAGCCGATCGCGGACGACAACGACGCCGGGAAGGATCCCGCCGCGGATCTCGCGACGCAGATGCGCGAGCGACGCGAGCGCTCGGCCGCCGCGGGGGCAGGCATGGACGACGGCGACGCGCGCACAGCTGTGTCGGATCGGGTTCGACCCCCGGGCTGGCGACTCGACGAGGACGAGGACCTCGCCGGCATGGACGACGACGACGAAGACGGGGATGAACCCTCGGTCGCCAACAAGCCAACCAACGACGACGACGACGACGACGAGGTGGACCCGCTCGAGGCGTTCATGGCGGCGAACGACTCCGTCATGGACGCCGAGCGAGCCGCCGCGGCTAAGCGGCGGGAGGATCGCGAGACGCATCAGCGCAAGCGCCGCGAGGAGAAGATTTCTAAAAAAGCGGAAACGGACGCCGCCGCGGACTTTTTCGCCGTCGCCGCAAAGGCGGCCAAGGCGGCCAAGGCGGCGCTCGAGGGCGTCGGGGATAACGACGCCATGGACGTGGATGCAAACGTCGACCCGGACACGGGTTTACCGCCGTTGAAGAAACCGAGTAACGGGGATGACGACGACGATCCGTTGGATGCGTTCATGCGAGCCAACAACGCCAAAGCCGACGCCGCCGTCGCGAAGGCTGCCGCGCGTGTTCCCGCGCCCGTCGTTCGAGTCAAGCCGGGGTCCATGGGTACGCACGTCACCGCGCGCCCCGTGGTGCTCAAGAAACCGGCGAGCTCCACGTTTTTGAAAGGGATCACCGTCAAGGCGCCAAAGTTGGTAAAACCCGGGAAGAAAGAAGGGGGCCGAGTCGTCAAGAAGATCGGTTTGGTCAGGCGGTTCTTCGACGCCGACTCGGACGGCGGCGATTCATCTTCAGACGACGGACCCGGGGGTGCCGATTCGGATTCCGACGCCGCCTCCGGAAGCGACGACGACGCGGAGTGGGCCCGGAAGCAGCAGTCGCGGATGAGCAAGGCGGATAAGCTGGGAGTCGCCGACCACGACGCCATCGAGTACGAACCGTTTCGCAAAAACTTTTACATCGAATCCTACGAGATTGCCCGGATGACAAAAGCCGAGGTGAAGGAGCTGCGGGCGGAGCTGGAGGGGATCCGATGCCGCGGGAAGGACGTCCCGAGGCCGATCAAGACGTGGGCGCAGTGCGGTTTGAGCAACCGCGTCGCGGAGCTGATCCGCCGGAGCGGGTTTGAGAAGCCGATGCCCATCCAGTGCCAGGCGCTTCCGGTGATCATGTCCGGGCGCGACTGCATCGGCGTCGCCAAAACGGGGTCGGGGAAGACGCTGTCGTACGTGTTACCCATGCTGAGGCACGTCAAGGACCAGCGACCGATCGAGAGCGGCGACGGACCGATCGGCATGATCATGGGACCGACGCGTGAGCTCGTGACGCAGATTGGCAAGGATTGCAAAAAGTTTGGAAGAGCCGCGGGGCTCGTCGCGGTTTCCGTGTACGGAGGCAGCGGGGTCGCCGCGCAAATCGGGGAGCTCAAGCGAGGGTGCGAGATCGTCGCGTGCACTCCCGGGCGCATGATCGACGTGCTGACCACGGGCGCCGGTCGCATCACCAACTTGAGGCGCGTCACGTACATGGTCCTCGACGAGGCGGACAGGATGTTCGACATGGGGTTCGAGCCGCAGATCACGCGGATCATGAACAACCTCCGGCCTGACCGCCAGACGGTGATGTTCAGCGCCACGTTCCCGCACGCGATGGAGGCTTTGGCGCGCAGCGCCTTGACCAACCCGGTGGAGATTCAAGTCGGAGGAAGGTCCGTGGTCAACTCGGATATTGAGCAGATTGTGGAGATGCGCGAGCCCGAGGACCGGTTCTTGAGGGTGCTGGAGCTGCTGGGCGAGTGGTACGAGCGCGGGAAGATCATCATCTTCGTCGCCAGTCAGGACAAGTGCGACTTGGTTTTCCGCGACTTGCTCAGGAGCGGGTACCCGTGTCTGTCCCTTCACGGCGGGAAGGAGCAGACGGATCGGGAGTGCACAATCGCGGATTTCAAGTCTGACGTGTGCAACATCCTCGTCGCGACGTCCGTGGCGGCGCGCGGGTTGGACGTCAAGGACATGCGTTTAGTGGTCAACTACGACACCCCGAACCACTTGGAAGATTACGTCCACCGAGTCGGACGGACCGGTCGAGCCGGGAACAAGGGCACCGCGGTGACGTTCATATCGCCCGAGGAGGAAAAGTTTGCGCCGGACCTGGTCAAGGCGATGACGGACGCCAAGCAGCCGGTACCGACGGACCTGCGGGAGATGGCGGATGAGTACGCCAAGAAGAAGAAGGAGGGCTTAGTCGTCGGGGGTAAGAGCAGCGGCTTCGGCGGGTCCGGGTTCAAGTTCAGCAAGGAGGAACAAGACGCCGAGAAACGCGCGAAGAAGGCGGCGGCGCTCGCGGCGGGTCTGGAGGTTCAGGCGGACCACTCGGACTCGGACTCTGATGACGAAGGCCGGTTCGATGACGACGGCGAGCCCATTTTTGCGAGCGCCGGCCGCTCGGGCGCGGCCGCGGCCGCGGCGGCGGCGGCGACGACGACGGCGGCGCAGGCCGTCGCCGCCGAGCAGGTGGCCAGGGCGGCGGCGGCGGGTGCGTCCGCGTTCGGCGCCACTGGCGCGGTGGCTGCCGCGCCGGTGCCGGCCCCTTCAGCTCCCGCGCATGTCACTCCTGCGGCTCCCGCGTCGCAGCCGGAGGATCCGAAAGTCGCGTTGCTGAACGCGGCGGCGAGGGCGGCTGCGGCTAAGATCGGCACCTCCCTCGGCGTCGTCCCGAGCGGATCAACCTCGCAGGCGCAGGTCAACGCCGCGAACAACTCGCAGATGTCTCTGGCGATATCTCAGGCGGCGAACAACATGGCGCTGGTGACGGGCGCGACGACCGGCGCCGCTCGAGCCGCGGCGTTTGCGGCGGCGTTGAACGCTCAACACGCGGCGGCGAGGAGCGGCGTGTTCCAGGCGGACGGGACGCACTTCGAGTCCGAGCTGGAGATTAACGATTTCCCGCAGCAGGCGAGGTGGAAGGTGACGCACAAGGATTCAATCGCGCAGATTTCTGAGTTCACGGGCGCGGCGATCACGGTCAAAGGGCAGTACTACGCTCCGAACAAGCCGGTTCCGCCCGGTGAGCGGAAGCTGTTTTTGCTCATCGAGGGACCGAGCGAGCGGTGCATCAAGACGGCGAAGGGACGGATCAAGGAGATCATCGAGGAGGTGGTGGCGAAGGAGAGCCTCCCGGGCGGGTTTCGGGACATCGGCAAATACAAAGTGTAACGGGCTCGTCGCGCATAGGCTACTTTAAATCCAACATAGCTAGGATCGTAAAAACCATCGACGGAGGTTCGTCTTGTCTCCTTCTTCTCGTCGCCTCTCCTTCTTCTTGTCACGTCGTCACTCTCCCACGTCGTCTATCCATAATGTGTGCGGTCAGAGGGCTGAGTCGTTGCTTTCTGCTCGTGGCTTTTCATATCTCGATCCTTCCGAGGGAAACGCAAGTTGTTGATTCGTTTGAAAAGTTCGTCCGCTCACACTTCACGGGGCGCGAGGGAGGGATGACGACGGTGTGGCGGCCACGCGTGAGGATTCCAGTTCCGGATATCGACGGTGCCTATGCTGGCGAGAATCGGAGAGACGAGTCGACCAAGAAGGGCACGAAGCGGAAGAGAGCCCCGAGGCACTACGGGCCGTGCGAGCACGGGGTGAAGTACCGCTCGAACTGCAAGGTGTGTAGCGCTTGTCCGCACGGTCGTCGGCGAGAGAGGTGCAAGGAGTGCGGAGGGGCATCAATCTGCGAGCATGGTCGTGTGCGCTCAATATGCAAGGAGTGCGGTGGGGGATCAATCTGCGAGCACGGTCGTGTGCACTCTAACTGCAAGGAGTGCGGTGGGTCACAAATATGCGAGCATGGTCGTCTACGCATTCGGTGCAAGGAGTGCGGTGGGTCACAAATCTGCGAGCACGGTCGTGTGCGCTCTCAGTGCAAAGAGTGCGGTGGGTCTGCAATCTGCGAGCACGGCCGTGTGCGCTCTCAGTGCAAGGAGTGCGGTGGGGTATCAATCTGCGAGCACGGCCGTGTGCGCTCTGTGTGCAAGGAGTGCGGTGGGGCGTCAATCTGCGAGCACGGTCGTGTGCGCTCTGTGTGCAAGGAGTGCGGTGGGGGTGGAATCTGCGAGCACGGTCGTGTGCGCTCTCAGTGCAAAGAGTGCCACGCGGCGAAACAGTAGTTTTATTTTTGAACGTGACGAAACCCGATGCTAACATTACCACCTCTCCTTCGTCTCGTCACCTCTCCTTCTTCCCCTCCTGATCAGTGCCGTCGTCTCCTTTCGCTTCGTCGATCGCATCCACCTCGGACGCCTCGCCGCTGAACCCAAATTCGTTCACGCGGGTCTTGTCCACCCGGTATATTCTCCGCTGGTACAAAAAGATGAGAAACACGATGTCGTCGCGGAAGACGCTCAGTCGGTGCATCGCCGGCATCTTGATGACGAACGCGAAGAGATCGTCGATGATGGTGTTGAGGAACTTGTACGTCATCTGCCTCCACGGCAGGTGCGCCACGCTCTTGAGCTTGTAGTTGATGTACAGCTGCGGGCACATGGTGATGAAGCCGAACAGGTACACCGCGCCGACGAGCGTGTTCAAAACGAAGGAATACCACGATCGGTGCTCGTTGTAAACGACGCTGTAGACGGCGTAGCATCCCACCAGAGGGTACAGCGCGTACGAGAGGTACCGCATGGCCACCTCGTCGTGCCTTGCGGTGTCGCTCTTGGTGTACCCGAACTTATCCCGGAGGTTGACAAACGGAAACTTCGGCATCAAGGAAACGTCCATAGCTTTGGTGATCTTCCACCCCTCGATGATCAGACCGAGTCCGCTGCTCAGCAGCACCATCCAGCTCGTGTCGTTGTCCAGCAGGTACAAAAAGATCACCGCCTGGCACCCCGCGTTGAACGTGATGGTACGCGCGCTCAGACCCTCCATGCTCTTGTTCTGCCGCCAAAAGCCGATGTCGTTTTTGAAAGCCAGCACGTCGAACACGGTGTGGAAAACGCTCACCACGCTGGTCACTGCCAGTAAGATTGGGTTCCCCTCCAGGAAGATCCGCTTGAGTTCATCCCCGTCGTTCTCGCCCTGCGTCCCCATCGCCCGCTGGTGCTCGAACGTTCGCTCCATCTGCTCGTACAACTGCCATTTAAACATACTCAACGGCGCCACCGTCAGCGTCAAGTTAGCGGCGGCGACTGACGCGTTGAGCGGGACGTGGGCATCCTTTAGGAGCCAAAACTCGTTGACGTACACCGTCGGCCAGTACTCCAGAGTATCCGGGTGGAACCGCATGGTATCACGCATGTGAACCGGCACGCCGCGCGGGTACGGGTAGCCGTTGAAGTCGTCAACGGTGCTTACCGTCACATTCGGTTTCCAATAAGGCAGCCAACCGGTTATAGTCTCTTCATCCTCCTCCTCCGTCTCCTCTTCAATATGAATGACCTCCTCCATGTCTGCGCCGCCTCCGTCCGTGGCGTGTCCAAGCAGGTTCTTCTTCGCCTTGCGCTTGCGCTTGGGTCTGTAGGTGACGAGCGGCGTGGACGGCACCGGCACCACCGCTTTCTCATCGTACGATTCGTGCGAGGGATCGTGTGGGGATCCAGTCTTGGTGAGGAAGACGTGGAGGTACGGCGTGGAGTTCGTGGACCACACGGGTCCGTCCTCGGGGATGGGGAAGACCAAGGAGTACTCGCGTGTGCCGTCGTCGGGCGCGACGCCCGGGTTTGATGCGTCCATCGCTCGGATGCCGTTGCCGCAGAGGGGGATCTCGGCGTCGTGCGCGATGAGTTTCGTGTGGTCGCCGAACGCGTCGAAGGTTGGCGCGTACGTGACGTACGCGTACATGTCCATGGACTCGCCGCGATCCCACATCGGTAAGGCCATGCGCTGGATCGCGGGATCGCCGCTGACCCCAGCCCGCTGACTCCCGGTGGACGCGCCCTTGTTTCCGCCCAGCATCCCGGTCACGAGATTGCTCACCAGGTAATACATCATGAGCTGGCGACCGAAGTACATGGCCCTGTCGCCCATCGTGGGCGCACCCGCGGCCTGCTCGCCGCCCTGCGTCGCTGCGACGTCCGCCATGGTGGCAGAGGCGTCGAGAGGGATTCTAAACCCCGCCGCTCGCGTCGAGTTGTGGGCTCGTTGTGGGGGGGCGAGAAACATCGATTTTGGTTTTGTGCGAAACTCGCCTGATGAAAAGAGGCGGCGGCGGGTGTCGGCGGTCACTTCAACGATGGCGACGCGCATCGGCCACCTGCTGCATCGCGCCCCACCCGACGCGTCGAACCCGGTCCCCGAGGACGATGCCAAGCCACTCGACGCGACCGAGGGTGAACTAGCGCCGTCCACGCCGTCCAACGGCGCCGGCCGCTGCATCGGCATCGGCGACCTGGTCGTCGTCTACGAAGGCTTCAACAGGCAAAAGGCGGTGACAGTCGCGGAGAAGGGCTGCTACCAGAACAGGTACGGCACATTCCCGCACAAGGAATGGGTGGGCAAGCCCTTCGGGAGCAAGGTGTACGGCAAGGGCGAAGCCGGCTTCGTCTGGATCCTCGCGCCGACCCCAGAGCTGTGGACGAAGGTGCTGCCCCATCGCACGCAGATCTTATACCTCCCCGACATTTCGTTGGTGTGCCACGCCCTGGAGCTCAAGCCGGGAAGCGTGGTGCTCGAATCCGGCACCGGGTCAGGGTCCCTGACGCACTCGCTCATAAGGGCCGTCGCGCCCAGTGGGCACGTGTACACATTCGAGTTCAACCGCGTCCGCGCAGAGGCGGCGAGCGAGGAGATCGTCGCCCACGGACTCACCGAACACTGCACAGTCACGCACAGGGACGTCGAAGCCCTCGGTTTCCCCGACGAGCTCGAGGACCGCTGCGACGCCGCGTTCCTCGACCTCCCGGGCCCGCACAAGTGCATCCCGTCCGTGGCCAAGTGCCTCAGGCCCGACGGCGTCGTGTGCTCATTCTCACCGTGCATCGAGCAGGTTCAGCGCTGCTGCCAGGCGCTGGAGGCGGAAGGTACATTTATTTTATTTATATTTCTATTTATATTTCTATTTCCGTACTATATGGGCAATTGTACTGACGGGTTGGTGTTTTGTTAACAGGTTTCGGAGACGTTCACACTGTCGAGCTGTTGGGTCGCGAGTACGACGTTGAGTCCAGGGAACTTCAGAGGGACCTCGGGGTGGAGCAGCCGAGGCTGACGAGCCGGTGGAAACGTGAGGCGAGGGACAAGGCGAAGCGGAAGCGGAAGCACGTGGACACCGACGCGAACGGCGACGAAGGGCGAGGGGCAGTCGCGGCTGATTTAGAATCTCTCGAGCCGATGGGTGTCGTCGCGGCGCATCCCCGGCAGGAGGCGCAGCATCACACCGGGTACCTGACGTTCGCGAGGCTGGTGCCGTACGCGTCGAAGGAGACGATCGCGGCGGCGAGGGAGGCGGGGAAGACGCGGTCGAAGGGTGGCGACGGGGGATACGAGGAGGCGGAGCTGTCGGAGTAGTGATGAGTCGTCATAGGTATGTGTTCGCGTTGGGGCGGGTCGAGTAGAGAAGAGCGTTTGATGTATTACTTTAGCGACACTCCTTGCAGTCATTGTGCCGACGACCGTGCTCACAGATTCCTGCCCCACCGCACTCCTTGCAGATATGGCGCTGACGACCGTGTTCGCAGATTCCTGACCCACCGCACTCCTTGCACTTAGAGCGCACACGACCGTGCTCGCAGATTTGTGACCCACCGCACTCCTTGCATCGATAGCGCACACGCCCGTGCTCGCAGATTGATGCACCACCGCACTCCTTGCACTGAGAGCGTACACGACCGTGCTCGCAGATTGCACCCCCACCGCAGTCCTTGCATATAGAGCGCTGACGACCGTGCTCGCAGATTCCAGACCCACCGCACTCCTTGCACTGATAGCGCTGACGACCGTGCTCACATATCGATCCCCCACCGCACTCCTTGCACCGAGTGCGCTGACGACCGTGCTCACAGATTCCTGCCCCACCGCACTCTTTGCACTGAGAGCGCTGACGACCGTGCTCGCAGATTGATGCACCACCGCACTCCTTGCAATAAGAGCGCTCACGACCGTGCTCGCATACTTGTGAACCACCGCACTCCTTGCACCGAGTGCGCCGACGACCGTGCTCACAGATTGCACCCCCACCGCACTCCTTGCACGTAGAGCGCCGACGACCGTGCGGACAAGCTCTGCACACCTTGCAGTTCGAGCGACGTTTCACCCCGTGCTCGCAGGGCCCCTTTGTGGGAGGGGCTCTCTTCTTCCGCTTCGTGCCCTTCGTCGTCAACTCTTCTCCCCGCTTCTCGTCGACATTGGCACCGTCGATATCCGGAACTGGAATCCTCACGCGTGGCCGCCACACCGTCGTCGTCATCCTTCCTTCGCGCCCGACAAAGTGCCGTCGATCAGAAACCTTCGACACGAATTGATAATCGCTCGGACCCTCGCAAGCCCGTCACTTGGTCGGCGCGCGGGTATCGGATCGTCGCCGGGTCATCGAGCCGCGACCGCATCGCGATCGAAGGGGGCGTGATAGAGTAGTCGGTGACGATGGATAACCCGAACACGGAGTACTCGAGGGACGTCGTCGGCGCGCTGAAGGAGCGCGCCGATGCCCCGTCCATGATGGCCAAGCACGCCAGCGCGCAGAAGGAGGCCATGCAGGAGGCCTGCCTGGGCGCCCTGCGCAGGGCGCTGCCCGGTGCGTCCGCGGAGACGTGCATGATGGCGCTGGAGACGGCGGGTTGGGACGTGGACAAGGCACACGCGCAGATCAAGGCGTTCATGGGCGCGGCGGCGACGACCGCGGGCGGCGGTGGATCGAAGAAATCCTCGAAAAAGTCCAAGCGGAAACGACGCGTCGGCTCCGACTCCGACTCCGACTCCGACTCGTCGTCCGGCTCGTCATCCTCGTCGTCCGATCGCAAGAAGAGCAAGAAGAGCAGAAAGAAGGACAAGAAGGACAAGAAGGGCAAGCGGTCCAAGAAGGAGAAGAAGTCAAAGAAGGATGCCAAAAAACACGGTTCAGACGGCAAGAAACCATCGGGGGCGGACGCCAACCCGGAGCCCATGTTCGGCGCGCGCGGCTTCATCAAAGAGACGGACAAGTACGAAAAGGAGGGCGAGTTCCGCGCGTGGCTCGGCGAGGTCAAGAAACTCGACGTCGAATCGCTTCAAAAGTGGGAGGAGAAGGAGCTCTTCAAAGAGTACGCCGAAGACTACAACACCGCGACGCTCCCGCACGAAAAGTTTTACCATCTGGAGAAGTGGTCCCGGGAAGAAGCGGCGAGGCGCACGCGCGAGGACCCGACGGGCGCCAAGTCCGCGGCCGAGCGGGAGAGCTTCGACGACGAGACGGAGCGCAAGCGGGAGATCGCGGCGGAGCGTGAGAGACGGGAGGCGAAGTATAAGCGCGATACGTACATAAGGATGAAGGGCGACTCGGGGGATTTGGAAAACTTGAGGGAGCAGGAGCGGCTGAAGGAGCTGCGGAAGAACGCGTATAACATGGGGGACACGGAGACGGTGGCGAGGGTGAACAAGATACTGGCGCCGGACGACCCGGACGCGCGGTAGAGGAAGTTGCGTTGTCATTTTACGAGTATTCTATTCTCAAGTCAGGAATTTCGCCCACTTCACCCGCATTTCCTCCCACCCCGGGCACTTGTTGTCCACGAGATATTGGGTGATTGGAATGTGTGCCGGTGTCGTCGACGTATCGGGGGCGGCGATGGATGCGTGACCGAACGCCCTGTAATCCCACCGATATCCGT